>ODAK010007963.1_pt1 | contig 10636 bp, 4 predicted proteins | sample 1539591 | NCBI WGS metagenome assembly ODAK01 (sample SAMEA3539303, study PRJEB22396) | soil metagenome | biome: tundra; feature: field; material: soil | place: USA | collected 2010-05 | depth 0.15 m | reverse complement strand
GGTGGGCACCACCATCCACGAAGTCTTGAATCCAAGACTCAAGAGCGGAGTGTAGGCTACCGGATACTGTAATTGGTTGAAGTACAGCACCCCCATTAACCACAGTCTGTAGCTCACCACGTTTACGCAGGAGCAGCCGCTGAGCTTCGATGGGCTCATTCCCTATCGGCTCCCACTTACGTGAGTAGGACAAGACGTAGTAGCCGTCCTTGATAGTCTGTTCGCCATCGGGCGTCATGACGGCATGGGGCTTGATGCGATTGTTGGGGTAGAAGACAGCCTTGCAGTAGCGCCATCCATGGTCGGGTAGTTTGATGTACTTATATAGTTGGACTGTACGGTTAGCCATATATCGTTCTCCTGAACCTAATACTTGGTTTTTGGAGAAACCTCAGGCTGTTTTTTATGAAAGTGTTAGGAAGGATGCTAGGAAGCTTTCCTAAACTCTTGCAAATCCCCCTTAATCAACAATTTGCGTGTATATTGGTGCGAAAGGGGGGACTCGAACCCCCATGGGTTACCCCGCCAGATCCTAAGTCTGGTGCGTCTGCCAATTCCGCCACTTTCGCATGAACAACTTACGGGCGACCTCCAGATGCGGTGGCAGTTCTGGTGGCACTTTGCCTCCGACGAGACTCCGCCCCGTTGCCGCTCTTCACCAGGCGCTCTACGGCGTTCTGCTGGTGATCGGGGGCAAGATGGGCATATCTCATCGTCATCTGGATCGTCCTATGGCCCCTGAGTTGAGCGACGGTGCGCAGATCAACTCCAGCCATGACAAGTCTAGAGGCGAAGGTATGCCGATTGCAATGCCAGGTGTATTCCCTGCCTTGCGCGTTGTGCAGCGCGCGGTAGAGAGGAGTTTCCCGCTGTGACTCATAACCGCGACTGGGAGCACTCTACTGGGGAGACAATGAATGCGGCAATAGCCGGGCCCCAGAGTTGCATCTTGAGTTCTTTGCAGCATTCATCCAACTTTTTGCTTAGCTTCTGGTGATTCGCGTAGTAGGCTTCGGGCAAGCAGAAGTTTTTTCCCCTACATCTGAAGTTGAGGATTGCAGCATGAGTCCTGCCCGACTCCATCTCATTGGCCGCGCGGTTGCCGCTCTGATTGTCTTGACGGGAGGCTCGCTGGCCCCCTTATGCCTGACAGGCCAGACGACTCCGGTGAGGGCTCCGGGAGAGGCGACTTCAAACGCACAAATGCCCACTGATATGCAGACTCAGTTGCACAAACTTCAAGATGCTCTAAAGGCCGCGCCGACGGGCGATGAAAAGATAAAGGATGGGGAGCTCAACCGGATAGGTGACATATATTTTCGCACTTCGAATTTCGAGATAGCGCTGGAGTACTATAACCGGGCGCTAAAATCAGCCCACTCTGTCAAGGATGCTCGTGGGGAGGCGGCCGCATTGAGTGGTCTTGGGAACTGCTACCGCGATCAAGGCCAAAGCCAGAAGGCATTGGCCGTTTTTCAGCAGGCGCTTGATCTGGCCACTTCATCAGGGGACGAGCTGGAGCAAGCCACCGCACTAAACGGCGTTGGCTCAGTAGACAACAATATTGGCCAGAACAAGACGGCCGGGGAGTCTTACGATCGGGCCCTGGCCCTGGCGAGAAAGGCGGGGGACAGCGATCTTGAGGCCATGATTCTGTGCGGTTGGGGCCAGGTAAACGCGCTTTTGGGGAGCAATGAAAACGCGCGGGATGACTATGACAGCGCGCTGAAGGTCTTTCGCCAGATCGGTGACCGTTTCGGCGAGGCGACGGCGCTGAACGACGCAGGTATTTTGGAAGCAGGCCTTGGGGAGATGCAGAAAGCCTGGGAATCCTACGACCAGGCCCTGGTCATCCGGCGAGACATTGGTGATCGCTTTGGCGAAGCCTGGACGCTGACCAACATCGGCAATGCTGACAAGACGCACGGAAAAGTGCTGGAGGCACTGGATCAATACGACGGCGCTCTGCGCATTTTCCGCAAGGTGGGCGCTCGCCGCGGCGAGGCGGCGGCGCTGAATAACATCGGCGGCGTCTATAGCCAACGTGCGGAGTATCGAAAGGCGCTTGATTACTACGAGCGGGCCTGGCCGATTCTGAACCAAGCAGGCGACCGCGCCAGCGAAGCCGCAATGCTGAGTAACGTCGGACTTCTCTACTACACCCTTGGGAAGAATCGGAGGGCGCTGGACTATTATCAGCGGGCTCTGCCTATTCGGCGAGAGGTTGGTGACCGTAGCGGGGAAGCCACGACGCTGAACGACATTGGCGTTGTGTACTGGACTCTAGGGGAGAACCAGACGGCGCTCAAGTACCTTAATCGTGCGCTGGATATTCGGCGCGGCCTTTCCGATCATCCCGGCGAGGCGGCCACGCTGACCAACATCGGCAATGTCAACAACGCACTCGGACTCAAGCGGAAGGCGCTTGAGTTTTACGGCCAGGCTCTTTCATCTCAAGAGGCAAGTGGCGATTCCGATGGCGAGGCCGGGGTGTTAAACAATCTTGGGTATGTTCATCAGTCCATTGGAGAGGAGAAGGAAGCGCTGAGTTATTTCGAGCGAGCCCTGCCGATGGCCGTTTCCGCAAAGGACCCAATTGAGGAAGCTCGCATCTTTTGCAACATGATGCGCAATCAAAGGACCAGTGAGCCCGGACTGGCGATCTTTTACGGTAAGCACGCCATAGACATGTTGCAGCAGGCAAGGGTGGGTATGCATGGGCTCGATAAGGAGCTGCAAAGGAGTTTTCTCGCTTCGAAGGAAGGCTATTATCGCGATCTCGCAGCCCTGCTGATTGACCAGGACCGTCTGCCGGAAGCGTTGCAGGTTCTGAATCTCTTGAAGCAGCGGGAGTACTCGGATTATGTCCGAGGTGAGATTGTAGAAGGACTCGGCCTGATGGCGCGAACGCCCGCGGAGAGAGATGCGGAGGAGGAGTACCAGGAGCTCACTGCGGATATAGTTTCGGCGGGGGAGCAGTGGGCGTATTTGAGGAGGATCAAGCGCACATTGGAGCAGGACAAGGAGTTAGAGAAGTTATCGGACCGGGTCAATGAGGCACGCAAGAGACTGCACGATTACTTCGCCCGCCTTTATGAACCTTTCGGGAAGAACAGCGAAGCCAACAGGCGCCTGGACGATGTCAAGAGTGATGTGTCCGCGCTGGAACACCAGCTTGAGAAAATGCCCAACACCGTGGCCCTGTACACGATTGTCACTCCCGATGCTTACAGAGTGATCGTGATTACCGGCAATATGACGGTAGCAAGATCGTACAGAATATTGGATAAGAATCTTTACGGGAAGGTCGAGGCGTTACAGCGAGGGTTGCGCAACAAGGCAAGCGACCCGAGGCCGCCTGCACAAGAGCTATATAAGATATTGATTGCTCCGGTGAAAAAGGATCTGGACCAGGCAAAGGCGCAGACGCTGGTTTGGTCGTTGGACGACGTGTTGCGTTATGTCCCGGTGGCGGCACTCTACGATGGCAAGCAATACATGGTGGAGAAATACAGCATGGTCACGATTACTCATGCCAGTATCCCGCTCCGCTCTGAGGGCCCGAAGGTCAGTAGTCTGAGTGCAGCCGCTATGGGAATTTCGCGCAAGTATGAAGGAGGCTTGAATCCGTTGCCTTCGGTGGTGAAGGAATTGAACGCCATTGTAAAGGATCCAAAGGTACCGGGGGCGCATGGCGTTTTGCCTGGTTCCATCCTGCTGAACGATCAATTCACCGAGAAGGCGATGGAGAACGAACTCAGCCTCCGACACCCGGTGGTGCATATCGCCAGCCACTTCGTCTTCAAGCCCGGCGACGACAGCCAGTCCTTCCTGTTGCTAGCGGGCAAGGATAAAGGCGGAACCGCATACCACCTAACGGTGGAAGACTTCGGAAACAATCGAAATCTAGAGCTGAACGGTACAGACCTGTTGACGCTCTCTGCCTGCGAGACCGGGATGACCAGCAACGCCAGTAACGGACTCGAAGTGGACGGAATGGGAACAACGGCGCAGCGGAATGGGGCCAGGGCGGTGATCTCGACTTTGTGGGAAGTGGACGATACAAGCACGGGCGAGCTGATGGCTGACTTCTACCGTCGCTGGGCGAATGGAAAAGGTAAGGTAAGTAAGGTGGAGGCGCTGCGCATGGCGCAATTAGACCTTCTGCAGGGCAACGGGTCGCCCGTCTCCAATTCAAGCGGCCGGGGCCTGGGCATCGTCAACGACCAACACCGAGGCTCGGCAGGCTTTACTCATCCGTACTATTGGGCGCCGTTTGTGTTGATGGGCGACTGGAGGTGAGGTATCGCGGGAAGGCAGACCTGCTGGATTCCGCTTCTGTCTCGGAGTAAGTCGCTGGGCTTTGATTACTGAGTGAACCACAACTTTTTGCTTGGCTTTTGGTCTTTCGCGTAGTACGTTTTTTGAAACGGAGTTTCTTCCCCCTTCCTGAACTCTAGCGTTCGCCGCATGGATCCTTTCCGGTTTCATACTTGAGTATCTATCATTGCCACCCCGCCTCTCCTCGCAGGAGCCGTGACGGTTCCTTGTGGCCTGACCAGACTGACACGAGCGCCGATGCACGGCAGGACGCCTTCGGGTGCGCAAATGCCTGCGGATCAGAAGACTCAACCGAACGAGCTACAAGTTCCGGAAAAGAGAGATCAAATCACAGATGTGGGGCAGGCACCGGGACAGTACACTCCGGAATCGGGAGAACACGCCAAAGCAAGGAGGCAATTCATGAAGCGGTTCGAGGGCATATCTCCCCAATGGTTCATGCTCCTGCTCATTTTCGTGGCACCGATGGCAACCACGCAGATCACGAGCGCGAGGCTGTCCGGATACGTGTTCGACTCGTCCGGAAGGCGGCTGCAAGGGGTTGGCATTTCAGTGAAGAATATCGGAACGAACCTTACCCAGACAGTACGCAGCCTACGAAGCGGCGAGTACAGCTTCAGCGCATTGCCGCCAGGGCAGTACACGCTGATGACCTCGATTGCCGGCTTCCCTCAATACAACGTCAAGAGTGTCATTCTGACTGTAGGCCAGTCGGTGACAATGGATATCATGCTCAAGGCCGGCAACGCCCAAGACGGGGCAATCGGCAGCGGAGTGAAGCTGGCCGATTCGGCGACGGCGGAGATCAGTGACCTGGTCGACAAGAATGCGATCAAGGATCTTCCTCTCAATGGCCATGACCCATCCGGTCTTGTGTATCTTTCCGCCGGTGTGTCAGAAGAGACGATTTCACAAGCGGTATTTCCAATCACATTTCCGCAGTCTAACCAATCGTTCTCCACGGAGAGCGGCGCCTCAGCTGGTGGTGGACGCCAGGGTAGCACCTGGTATCTGCTGGACGGCGTGCCGAACATGGACACGACGACGCTGTTGGCCGCGCCATTTCCCAATGCCGACACAACCCAGGAGTTCCGCGTCATCACCGGGAATCTCGACGCCCGGTACGGATTTGCTCCTGGCGCTGTTGTCAATATCACGACCAAGAGCGGCTCAAATGACTTTCACGGGGGCATATTCGAATTCGTTCGAAACTATGATGCCGATGCGAAACTCTATTTCTTCTCGGGCGAGTCAGATAGCCTCAGGCGCAATCAATTCGGCGGATTCGCGGGTGGGCCAATCCTCAAGGACAAACTCTTCATCTTTGGGAATTATCAGGAGACGCGCAACAATTATTCGCCTCCGATAGCAATGAACACCCCGACTGCGGACATGTTACAAGGTGACTTCAGCGGCGTGAAGTACGCCGACGGCACGTCAATTCCTCTGCATGGCCCCTCGGGAACACAATATCCATTTCAAACGATCAATGGCAAGCCGAACCAGATGAGTCCTGCCCTCTTTAGTAAGGGTGCGGTGGCTTTGGACAAACTTATCCCCAATAGTGATCCAGTATCAGGACAGGTCTCGATCCCTCAACCCGCACAGCAGACAAACTACAACGAGGGTACTGGCCGCGTGGACTTTGTTCCAAATAATAGTCAGCGGATGTTCCTGCGTTTGTTTGCCGATGCACTCGACCAACCGGGAGCTTTCGTTGCGAACGATTTACTTTCTGGTGTCCTAGGCCAGCACGGGCTCTACATTAACGCTGCTTTCAATCACGTGTGGACCATCTCACCCGTGTTCTTGAATAGCATTACTGCGGCGTATATCAGTTATGACCTTGACTCTGGAACGTCGGTTCGCGATCAGAGCGGTAACCCAGTCTGTCTCTCGCAGTTTATCAATGTCAGTGATCCGCCTGGCCAGTGTTATATCAATCTCGGGGTCACCAGCAGCAATATCTACGATAATGGCGATGGATTCGGCGTCTTCTCCGGTCAGCCTTATAGAACGGACCGTCGCGACTGGACGCTGAACGACATTTTGACCAGGAGCATCGGGAAGCATACCGTCGCTGCTGGAGCGGATACCATGTATCGGCACTACTACGAGTTCAATAGTGGCGCGGTCAATCCTGCCGTTTCATTTGATGGGTCGTATACAGGTTACATTCAGTCGGACTTTCTCATGGGTTTTTCGACAGGCATCTCGCAACAAGGAACAGACGAGGCTGGCACCACCAGCGGCTGGATGCTGGGGATTTACCTTCAGGATCAATTCAGACTACTTCCGAGTTTCACCATAAGCGCGGGCCTGCGCTGGGATCCGAACCTTTCTCCGGCGATTGCCGGAAACCGCGGAGCGGCGTTTGTTCCCGGAGCGCAGAGCACACGGTTTCCGAACGCCCCCAAAGGCTTGCTCTTCGCGGGAGAGCAAGGAGTCCCGAGCGGTCTGATCAAGACCACCTATGGGTACTTTGAACCAAGGATTGGAATCGCCTGGGCCGCCACGCCGAAAATCTCGGTACGAGCGGGATACGGCATCTTCAGCACGCCTTTGGAGGACGCATTCTACAACCGTGTTTGGGATGCCAGTCCGTTCAGTCAAAGCTACAGCGTTCCATCTCCATCGGCCATTCCGGATCCATTCGACGATCCGTGGAGTCTCAATACTGCAACTGGCGGAAAGAACCCTTTCCCGCCCTTTCTCGCTGCCGGTTCAACGCCTGCGACCAACTCTGCATTCCCCACCCCGACCAACTTGCCCGCGGTCTTTGCATCAGGATTCAAGTTGGGAATGACAGAGAGTTGGAATTTATCGATCGAGCAACAGTTCTTGCAGAGCGTCGCAATTCATGTAGCTTATGTGGGCAGCGAGTCGTACCACCAAGCAATGGCGGTCGACAAGAATCCTGGACAATTCAATAATAAACGCCGCGTCGACCCCGATTTCGGAGTTATCCTTCAGGTGCAGGATGGAGGAACAGCCAACTACCACTCGCTGCAAGTCGGCTTCGAGAAGCAACTCTCACACCGTCTCCAAGCCCAGTCCAGTTTTACTTGGTCAAAGACCTTCGATTTGAGTTTCTCCGGCGACCCGAGCTTCGGGTTCGGCGTCAGCGATCCGACGAACCCCTCTCACGATCATGGGCTATCGGCCTTGAATTTCCCGTTTATCTGGGTATCAAACTTCATCTACGGTGCTCCCGAATTCAAAACCCAAAGAGCCATGGTCCGGAATGCCATTGGTGGATGGAAACTGAGCGGAATCTACACGGCATCATCAGGGCCATCCTTTACAGTAAACGGCGGTGGCGGGAACAACAATTCCGGCCTCGATCAGTTCCAGGACCGTGCCGATATTGTGCCCGGCGTCCCGTTAAATATCCGCAAGGGAGGAAGGTCAAATTGGCTCAACCAGTACATGAACCCGAAAGCGTTCCAAGAGAATGCATTCGGGACGCCCGGCAATGTTCCGAAGTACAACATTCAGCAGCCTCCGCTTCAGGATGTTGACCTGGCTCTATTGAAGGACTTCGCTTATCACGAGAACAGAAACATTGAATTCAGGTTCGAAGCGTTTAATGCACTCAATCATCCAAGCTTCGCCCAACCTGTCGCGGAATTTGGAGACCCGAACTTCGGCAAGATTAATAAAGCAGGACCGATTAACCCTCGCGTCCTACAGGCGGCACTTAAGCTCACCTTTTAGTCTCAGGACCGGGAAACTACTGCTCTCTTCGGCGCCGACGATTATCGTTCAGGTGGATCTGTGCAGAACCTGAGTCGTCAATTATCGCGCCAGATGTTCCCGGCTTCTCCTGTGTGTCAAAAGGTGTGGATTTTGGCACACAGATGGAAGCCCAGACTCTGGACGCAAACACTTAAGCACAACCCTCGGACAACAGACAGCATGCTTAATTCAGCTCGTACCCGTCTAGCCTTTTTGCAGATTGAATTCCCTCACAGCGGCGCCGCCGCCGGAGAGATTGGCGAGCCTCATCTCAGAGTACTTTCTCGAAAAGACCACACCTTCAGCTCCCGCTTTGAGAGCGGCCAATGTCGCGGCGTGGACGTCCTCAGGAGAGGTTTCCTTCTCCCCTTTGTTGGTTGGAATGTCTATGTCAATTCCCGGATAGATCTTGCATTGACCCTTAACGCCTTCAAGCGAGCGCTTGGTTTCACGCAGAACATAATCCGCCGATAATCCGCTCGTGGAGATGCTTGCTAGCGACAGGTCGCCGTAGTTGAGGAACTCATTGTGAAGACTGAAGACCTGTTCCTTCGAAGCGTCCTGAAAAATCGTTTTCTGCACGTGGTCGATAAAAGTGGCATAGCGCGGACCGGCGCAATTGTTGTAAAGAACCGGTTTGATGAAATCCGCATAGTGCGAATAGCGTTCAAAATCCTGTTCGGCACGGAAAAAGGGGCTGAAAGAATTTGTATGCCATATATGAAAACCCACCTGCAGTTCGGGCCGGACCGACTTCGCCGTATCGTAGATACCCTTATATGTCGAGTTCTTGCCGTCATTCCAGAGTTTTTCCCACGCAAGGATCTCCGGATAATCCACCATGATCCGCCAGAACTGAACAAAATAACCATCGGTAGGACGATGGCCAGCCTGAGACTGTGCGATGAATTGCCCGAGCCTCTTGTAACCCGCGATTGCGCGATCGACATCGATTCCGCGGTCTTTTGCGGCTTGGCGATGAAACTGACAGAAGCAGGTAGCGGGACTGGGCCAAGTGTTGGCGCCAATCAGGTTGTTGAGCGGACCCTGCTGTTCTGCCCCCCACATAACTCCGTCGATGTCGTACGAGGTGCAATGATCGCGTGTCAGGCCCAGCACGAAGTTTCTGTAGTTGGGGTTGTATGCGCAACAAGTGGCGCGCCTGTTCCCCTCATAATCTACTTCTTCCAACTCTTCGACGTGAGGAGTATCGGTGCGAAAGATATTGTAATTCCATGCGTATACCTTGATTCCGCGCTTCTTCGTTTCGGGCAACACCGCTTCGAGTATGTCAAGATTGCCATGGTCCGGAGCTTTTGTATCCTTGAAGACAGTGTCGGTATAGAACTGCGCATGCGGCGTGGCAAAGTTGCCGCCGTGGAATTTGTCGTATTCCTGTTTCCCATGGTCTGGAAGCGGCCTGCTTTTGACTTGCCGTCCGCCGGTACCCCCGTCATAAGTAAAGGTGGACAGAAACAGAGCGTTCACCTGGCCCTGCTCCTGAAGAATATCCAGTACCTTGTTCACGCCCTCATCCACGAACGATATGGCGCTGATTTGAATTCCAATCATCTTTTGGGATGGCGCCCGTGCGCTCGCAAGTGGGGCAGAGATTGCCGCGCTCGCCCAATTCGGAGCGGCAACTGCAGCTGCGACACCGATTCCTGCTTGTATGAAATCCCTGCGTGTGGCAATTTCGTTCTTTTCGGTCATTGATCTTTTTCCCTTTTTCGGTTCAGTGCGAAGCAAATAGTTAATGGGGCTCATCGGGGTGGCGCCTCATGGTTCACTCGGCGTGCCCACTTCAGGTAAGCCGAGCTGGAACCTTGATTTTCGCAGCTTCCAGCCCGGACCGAATTGCGCGCAGCATTGGAAACTCTGAGCCGTCATAGTGACCCAGTGTGATGCCAACCATGCCACACTCCGCCGCTATCTTTACCCCTTCCTCAATCAACTCGGGCGTTGCTTTTGGACGGACGGCGACCGCAGAGAGAACAGGAAAATCGGGGCCAAGAGCCTGCCGCTCCGACGTTAACCATTCCCGCTTTTGCGGCATCAGCGCAGGATTGCCCTTTTGTTCCGTATAGTCACATACGCGAACTGAATCCAGATGAGGCGCAAGTTTTGCCAGTCCTAATCCCCATTTCGTTGCGTTAGCGAAGCAGTCGTTGAAGCGAAGGTCGGCATGCGGGCGAATGGCATGGATTCTGTCGTGCATGATCTTGTAATAACGAGCCATTGAGTCCTCGCGAAACGATTGCCATTGGCTCAACTCGGCCGAGGCTTGAGGATTCGCAAGCAATACCGCCTTGATCCTCGCGAGATCGATGCCATGTCCGGCGGCCGCCTTGACACAGGAATCGCAGAAGCAACCACCGGTTTCAGCTCCGCCCGGCATGAAAGGAAGTGTACAGGTCTGAAGATAGTCGACATCGTAGTTCGCTGTTAGATCGGAGAAAAGTGCCAGAACATATTGCTGGACATCCGGATTGTTGGGGCAAAGCGGATATGCGCGTCCATAGATTTTTCGCGGCACGCCATGAATGTCGCGTTGCAC
>ODAK010007962.1_pt1 | contig 10637 bp, 18 predicted proteins | sample 1539591 | NCBI WGS metagenome assembly ODAK01 (sample SAMEA3539303, study PRJEB22396) | soil metagenome | biome: tundra; feature: field; material: soil | place: USA | collected 2010-05 | depth 0.15 m | reverse complement strand
GGCTGCAGCGATTGGTTAGACGACGGGCGGACTACGAAGCTGTGAATCTTCATCCTTCCAGGTCCCGAAGTAAGTGCGGGCGTAACCGGCGACCATTCCAAAAAGAAGTCCAAAGCAAACGAATGCATCGAGCAAAAGGCCGTCTGCCGGCTCAAACCGAAGTACAGAGCAGAGCTTCGCGGCGACAATGAGTCCAATAGCGGCAAAAACCAACGGATGAAGGCCCTCGGATTTGCCTCGGCGCGAGCGGAAGGAGAAAACGATAAGACAAGCGAGCGCTGAAACAGCGAATAGAATTCCACATATATATAACGCAAGGTTGGTATTCATAACGAATGAGTCGTCTAACGAGAAAGAGATAAGCCACGGCAGGGTGTCATGGCAAACACACTGAAGTCGCTTCGCAAAGGGGCCGTTGGCTTCATCGATTGGTTAGATGCTTGAGGTGGCGTTCGATCAGAGCGTGTCAGGCGTATTTCGGTACCTCCCCAACGAACCCGAATTACATCCCGTGTGATGTCTAAAATCCGCATGATGATAGACTGACTTTCTTCGGGAGTATCGTAATGGATAACGAGAAGCTCCCCGCCCGCATACCAGCGGCCACGATAGTCGAGTTCACCCTCGTGTCCCATGTAGTCGCCGAATCCGACCGCGTTGTGGTTTGGTTCGAGCGTGATCAGGTGCGTGCAGTCCATGCAGCCGTCTTCTATCTGCCATGTGCCGACAAGAACGCTGTCACTCGGACCGCGATAGTAGCGCTCATAAACGTAGAAGCCGACGCCAGCTAGAGCGATCACGACGATGGAGCCGGCGATGATGAGCCATTTCTGCGCCCGCGACCAGGCATGTGTGCGCGTGAGCATCTAACGAGAATTAGATCAGCTATGCTTTCCGTCGGCGAGGCTGAATTGGAATGAAGGTACGTAATCATAATAAAACGTGAGCACGGTACGGGAAGGCGTTAGCTGAATCGTCTGGTTAGATGTGCGTGTCGCTAACAGAATAAGCCATCCTTGTGCGAAATCACGAGCAGGCATGGGAGTAGAATAGACGCGAGAACAAAAAGGTGTACGACGGCGTAACCGGCGAGCGGCCACTTTGGTCGGTGCGCAACCAGTAGATAAATGTGCGTCAATAGCGCAGCTGGAAATGTCAGCAAAGCCGGCCAAACCGCCCAGTTGCAGCCGTGGTGCGGCACGAGAGGTGTCCAGACGATCAAGAATGCCGTGAAGAAGATCGGAACGAACAGCTGCCACTGCATTGGCTTCATCATCTAACGAGACAGAGCTCAGCGACCGCTGGCGAGAGCGGGCGTGGATTGCAATGGAGGTGTTTTCATAATCTTGTGCGCAGTGCCGAAACGGCCAGCGGTTGGCTGCAGCGCCTGGTTAGGCCGAAGACGTGACTTGTGAAATCGATCACTCTGCTTTCGGGGGCATGCTAAGGGCGAGACCAATTACCGTGACGGATATTTGCCCGCCTTCCACGATCTGCCACGTGCTTCCTGACTGTTCAAGGGTGTAGTTCCAGTAGTATGAGCTACTCCCGTCAGGATTGCCGGTGTAGACTTCCACGCGAGCGGGCTTCCTGCTGCGCGAATCCTGGCTGACGCCGATTATGCTTTGAGTCGATGAACGTGAGACAACCCGCACAATCTCTTGAATCTGCGCTTTCGGGAGTTTGGTCCACGGGGTCACATAGGCATGAGCAAGATTATACTCGTAGGAGTTGGATACACAGCCGGCCATAAATGGAAATGCCAACGTGAGCACGAACGTTGCGAGCTTCATTATCGAGCAGCCTAACATATGATTATGCCGACAATTTCGACGGCTATCCAGCGTATTAGCCGACAAAATTCGCGACCGCTAGAAAGGTAAAGATTGTATATGTCATATGAACCTGCCAGTGGTTGGCTGCAGCGGAGGGTTAGGCCTCTTATTTGTTAGTGGATTCTTTCTTAGCATCATCAAGGATCTTCCGAATCTTGTTCAACACTTCGGCTCGTTTTGACTCAGGCAAGGCGAGTAAGTCGGTGAAAAGATTGAGATTGCCGAGCATCTTCGCAATCTGATCCGTGTTGTCGAGGTGAAGAACACGCGGAGTCTGCGCTCGCACTATCGCTGCGTTGGGTAGCGGAACTCCGGGACTTGTAGCCGGAGTGACCTCGATGAACATGTCGCCAAGAAGTCCGCTGGCAGTGACTTGAAACTGATCTGTGCTTGTGAGCGGATGCGAGTCGGGTGCTAACACGACCTTCGCGACGGGAAGCTGGTGAGGCTCGGCCAAAGTTACGGACTCGACGTGCCCCGTAAGCACACCTCGGTATCTCATCTCGGCTCCCGCGTGAATACCATCGGCTCGCTCAAGCTCGACTAGAATAAGCCTTTGCGGAGTAGGGCGACATGAAGCAATCAGAAAACAACAAATCAGAACGAGGTGCTGAGTGTGTAAGCGCATATTAAGAAGCGCGGTAGAGGCCTAACAAGATTTAGACTGCATCTTGCAGCCTATTTCCACGCGGCACGAAAGGTAAAGATTGTATATGTCGTATGAAATCGGCCGGTGTTGCCTCTGATTCGGTATGGTAATTATTTAGTGAGCGCTAAGTCTGTGTCGTAATATGGCCCTTCCAAATGCCAGTCGCGCCCATACTCAGGATAGACCCAATTTCTAAACTTAGGGCTAAAATCATCATACGATTTCCGGGCATACTGGTCGTCTAGAATGGTTCGGAAGCTAAAGCTTCCCGGCACTTTTAAGTAGTAGAGGTCATCGACATATGGGCTCAGACGCAACGCCACAACCCCTTTCGTTTCTGTTATTTTGACCTTAACCTTGTCGCCCGGATGAAACTTGGCCGTTGGCTTCTCGCAGGCCGCGAGCGTCGCACAGACCGCCATGACGAGAATTAGCTTTCTCACAGTAAGTTCGCCGCCCCTCAGAGCCAACATGAGGAAACAGAGAGAGGCGGCGCAGTTTGACCACACAAACCAGAACTGAGGCTATCTCTTTGGCTTTCTCGACGTCAAGAAAAGTTGCAACCGTTGCACGGGCGGACCGGTTATCCGGCTCTGTTGTGGGCAATCTGAAAAGCAACTCTTGTATATGTCGTATGAAATCTGACTGCGGTTCGCTGCATCGCCTGGTTAGACCTTTTGTGGTATCTCATGGATCTCTATCCGGCGAGGGATAACGTTTCCAGTCTCGGGCTTCGGAAGGCGGAGTTAAGATCACGCTTCTCTCAGTCACACGGTAGTAATACTCCTTCCGGCGCGGATTGTAGTAGTGGCTTGCGTGAGACCGGATCAAAGGACGTGAGGTGACCCGTTTCCCATTCCGTAGAACGGCTGTTACAGTTCCGTTCTCGCCAATACACGCCTCGCTCGCGGTGTCACCTGCAGACATGCTAAAGTAAGTTCCTTCATTGCCCCCGACAACCTCGATAGCGATTTCGTACGGCGTTGTATTCAAGATGACGGCTAAGTCACAGACGAATTCCATCAGGCGCCGTCGTGGCAGAAGGGTAAGGCTCTGAAGCCGCAAACCGAAGCGCTCGTCGCCCCAGCGACCGTGAATCCGCGTATCTACGACGCCCGTCACTCTTACCCAACGCGCATTCGCATACGCGTAGTGTCCCATATTAGTCCTGGGGTAGTTTGGCAATGTCGCCGGGATGTAAGCTACGAAAGTCTTTGCGAGGCTGATTCGCCGACGCGTATCAAGGTCGCGGTAAAGACATATCCGATCGCCACCATCTTCTGCGATTCCCACGGTGGAAACTTTTCGGCCGTTGAACCGCTCTGGATGCGTGACCAGTTCGTCGAAGCTGACATCCGCGCCAAGGACAGTAGCCGATCCGGCAAGTAATGTCAGCGCAGTCAGGCCAGCCGCAAGGTTCATTGAACACATGGTACGGCCTCTTCTTAATGATGCAGCTTCATCCGCTGACGCCTAACATGTGATTATGCCGACAATTTGGACGGTTATCCAGCGTATTAGCCGACAAAAGCCGCAACCACAAAAAAGGTAAAGATTGTATATGTCATATAAACCAGCCACGCGGTTCGCTGCATCGCCTGGTTAGACGGATCGACTGGTTAGCCTCGTTCGACGTGCTCTATCTCAAAAAGGCTTCGCACATCCCGACGGCGAAGTAGGAAGAGCAGAGCGATGGAAATCAGAACGTTCAGTGCGAGCGTCATAATGACAAACGCGAAAGCGCCTGGACCCGAGAGCCCATTCGGAAGGCTCACTCCATGACTGCTATAATGCTGCCAAAGCTGCGTCGGAGCAACGGCTACTATCACAGCGCGGAAGAGGATTCTGATGAGGAGATATGCCTGTGTCAGAATCCAAGCTCGTCGACTCCCAAACGCGAGCGTAATGGCAAGGAATACAATGAATGGCGCGGGAACGTATGTAAGCAAGTTGATCCATTTCAGCGGAACACCGAACATGGGCCACAACAAACTGAGCGCTTTGTCGAAGCTATCGCAGAAGAGATAGCCAGAAACCACTCCTATCACAACTCGTGGCGGTATTCGCTGGGGAGTGCTCATAGCTTAAACTAACAGATGATTATGCCGACAATTTCGATTGTTATCCAGCGTCTTAGCCGACAACACCCGCAACCGCACAAAAGGTAAAGATTGTATATGTCATATGAACCGGTCAGCGATTGGTTAGATCTAAAACATGACAGCACGAATTTCTAATTCCGGGCCGCGATGTCCACCTGAAAATCCTTTGTTGTCTACAGTAGTAATCATGTTCTCGCGCTCGTAAAAAGCGACTTTCACGGGACGCCTAATCCGGCCGCGCTCTTTCAACGACTTGACCCAAGCGAGGACCATGTCCTGCCGATTGACGTCCGTCACGCCATAAATCCGGACTAGAGCGCGGCCTTCGCTAGTTGACCAATTTGCATTGATTGTTTTGTCGTGTGCTTTGATCTCATCGACGATGACGTGGCCCTCGTGCATTGAATGAGCCTCATCGTTCATCTTATGTGCAATCCAAGCGGTGAGCGCGAACTCACCGCCAAACCACAGCACTGCAATAACGGCGACGCTCACGGTGAGCCACTTAATCGCGCGCTTCATAGGCTTACGAATCAGACTGCATCTTGCAGCCTATTTCCACACGCCAATAATTTCGCGAAAAATATATGTCGTATGAAATCGGCCAGCGGTTGGCTGCATCGCCTGGTTAGATGTGATGGGTTCAAAGCATCAAGTATCCGAAGAAATAAAGTGCTACGGAACTGGCGACAAGAACAGCACAACCGTGCAGCAGCCAGATACGAATCGACCTGTGGCGTAACCGACTGTAAACCGCGCCAACGATGCTGATGAGCGCACCCCAAAGCGTGAGGCGAAACCACGCTTCTTTCGCGAAGCTGATCGACCACGGGCCGCTCGAATGTGGCGCTGACTCCCACTGCGCCTGCGTGGGAATCTCTCCGGCGCGTCTATCCGCGATGTATTGTTGCGTCGGGATGCCGATGATCAGAACCGGAATAATAAGCAGCAGAAAATAGCGCGTGTAAAACATCTAACGAGAATGAGATCAGCGACGGCTACCGGGAGCGAGCGCCCATCGAAGTGGAAGTGTTCTAGTCATTGGCAAACGTGGTCGCGTAGCGGGTAGCCGTTCGCTGCATCGTCTGTTAGATGGTTCGTGCGGCAGCATAGTCAGCTGGGAATAAGAGTCTTTGTCGCTCTCACAAGAACGTGATGCTTTCGCCGGAGGATATCTTCTCCTCGACCGTGGAAACTCGGCGGATCACGAATGACGCTACGACGAACCCAACGATGCAACCGAGTGCCGGCCACCAACGATCGGTAAGGATACAGAAGCAAACACCACCGACGAACACCAGCAGAATGGATAAACGCCACACAATCGCCCACAGCGCTCGCAACGGCGAAAACCAGCTAGTCGTCCGCTGCGTGTCAGAAGTATGAGAGGCGTTTACCATCTAACGAAACCAAGATCAGCCACCGCTGGCGAGCGTGATTGCAATGAACGTGTTTTCATAAGGCAGTACGGCGGTTAGCGGTGGGCTGCAGCGATTGGTTAGACGACGGGCGGACTACGAAGCTGTGAATCTTCATCCTTCCAGGTCCCGAAGTAAGTGCGGGCGTAACCGGCGACCATTCCAAAAAGAAGTCCAAAGCAAACGAATGCATCGAGCAAAAGGCCGTCTGCCGGCTCAAACCGAAGTACAGAGCAGAGCTTCGCGGCGACAATGAGTCCAATAGCGGCAAAAACCAACGGATGAAGGCCCTCGGATTTGCCTCGGCGCGAGCGGAAGGAGAAAACGATAAGACAAGCGAGCGCTGAAACAGCGAATAGAATTCCACATATATATAACGCAAGGTTGGTATTCATAACGAATGAGTCGTCTAACGAGAAAGAGATAAGCCACGGCAGGGTGTGGTGGCAAATACGCTGAACGTGTTCCGCAATGGGGCCGTTGGCTTCATCGATTGGTTAGGTGGCTTTGCTGTCGATCGACGCGCGATACGCGTGGAACAATGAATCCAACAATAGCGCCAACGACAAAAGACCAGATAATAACGAAATAAAAATGAACGAGAACGAGTCGCGGAATCAGGTGCGAGATAGCCATAGGCACCGACTCCCAGATCCACGATACGACGGTGAGCCACACAGGGGCGGGCTCCGACCCGCGTATCACACGGAAGCTCGCGTCGAGTAACGCCACCATCCCGGCGAAGTGAACAACTGTAGCGAGAATAAACGCTTTAATCGAAAAGCGATTAGCCATCTAACGAGAATAAGATCAGCTACGCCTTCTGATGGCGAGGCTAAGCTGGAATGAAGATACACTAATCATGATGAAATGTGAAGGCGGTACGGGAAGGCGTTAGCTGCATCGCCTGGTTAGGTGCTTTTGTCATTTGGTGGAGCAATCTTAATGAATACGCCATGCTGCCGCGCGAAGGCCAAGATATCATCTCGGATAGAGGCAGGCGGAATACGAAATGGATGCGCAGCGCGAAACTCACACCCGCTCTGATCTCGCCACGTGAGATGTCGCCAGGGGCGCCTCTGCACAAAGCCCTCTTTCAGGATGGAGATGCCGATAGCAGCAGCATCAGGGTGTTCGAGATCCGCAACTGTGAACGGAGAGGGCAGCGTTCTGAAAAACAAAAAGCACCAACCACTGGGGCCTTTCCAGCTAAGCATCACATTGTGAGTTGCTGGCGAGTCGGAAGCCGTGACTGAACATGATGTCGCAACTATCGCGATTGTAAGAATCTGCAGCAGGATGACGCGTCTCATGCACCTAACGAGAACAAGATGAGCTACCGCTGGCGAGAGCGCGCTTTGTCGCAGGTGGAAATGTGGAAGTCATCGAAAAGTGGATATCGGAACGGCCAGCGGTTAGCTCCATCGCTTGGTTAGGCCTTTGGGTGAATCAGTGCAACCGATTCGCATACGCTACGCCGATAGAAATAATCATGAGTGCTGCGCCGAGCGTAAGGCAGACACAACTCGGCCAGAATAGTCGCCATGTGGCTCGCCCATAACCGTCCGCGTCGCAACAGAAGATCGAAAGCGGTCGATTGTAAGCGGGCTGCTGGTTCTTGCGGGCTTTTCTCGCTGTAAGTCGAAAGTCCAAGGTTCTGGTAATAACGGCGCCACAACTAAGAAAGCTAGCGATGACAAGAAAAAGCTGGGATAGCAGAAAGGCGCATTTCCACCAACCGATGAACGGATACTTGTCGCTCTGAAGCAAAGAAAGACCAGCGCCGAGTCCGGCGATAGAGAGGCCGGAGATAAGTGCGATCGCTACGGACAACTGTGCCATCGCAAGTGCCTGCCATCGATTGTATGGAGTGTCGCTCATGTGATGTGTGGTTTAGGCCTAACGAGAGCAAGATCAGCCACCGCTGACGAGAGCGAGCATGATCTGCAATGAACGTCTGTTAATCATGAGAAAGTGAAGCTGTACGCGGGTCAGCGGTTGGCTGCATCGCCTAGTTAGATGCGAATGTTCTATTCACTCCACGCGATTCAACAGCGCGTGCAAGCCCCAATCGACGTTGTGCATGCGAAGTTCAGTCTTTGTCATCGAATCAACATGCCATATCTGGAGTGTGTCGTATGGCACCGACACCGACGGGCCGTCGAACCGCTGCCGCAAATACAGGAACTCGCCGCCCGCGTACCACGTTCCGCTAGGCTCCCACTCCCCATGGTAAGTGTGGTCCGCTTTAAATGAGTAGCCAATCCGCTGTTCGCCGGTGTAGTCGGCCTCTCCTCGCCAAGTGCCGACGAAGATACTGTCGTCCGGCCCGCGATAGTGACGCTCATAACTGTAAACGAGAGCGAAAAACGCCGCCAGACCTACAATCACTGCCCCAGCAATGAGCCAACGTTGTCTCAGTGTCCAAGCACGTGATCGTGGAAAAAGCATCTAACGAGAAGTAGATGGACAAACGGCGCAAAATAAGGCGCACAATGTGCGTCTATTTCTTGCATCGCCCAGGGGAACGAGTTTAAAAGGCGGCATTTCCAAGGATTTTCCGTCCCTCGGCGCAGAATCGCAAGATGAAACCTGCCCAAGCTGCTTCAGCTGGCCCTTCTCGCTTGATATATCCCGCTCCACTTCGATACTTTTCCCTCGTAGTTGGACGATTTGAGGTGAGGCGGAAGCCGATTCTCACATCGTTTAACCCTGACTTTTGCGGACAGAAGTGGACTGTTCGAAAATCATCGGGGGGGCAAAACGGGTGGCCCTAGGGTGAATTGCCACCTCACGATTTCAAGCGTAAGTCTTGCCCGATAAAAGAGTTCCGGGCGGTTAGCTCAGTGGTAGAGCGTCTCGTTTACACCGAGTTTTTGCGGTTTTGTGACTCGTTAGGACCGACGTGGACAGGTCGCGACAGGTGTGGACGCTAAAAGAAATTCCGTGTCCGCAGATACGCACAAGCGTGTGGACTGGTCTGGACAGATTGCGACTCATTTTCCAGCGCCAGGGGGGCAAAACGGGTGGCCCTCAGAATTAAAGCAACGGCGAACCCAGCACGCCCTACCGACCAACGCTTGGGAAGTGAATTTTTAGCTTGTAGCAGGCAAAGAGCACCAGAATCGCGCCGAGTGTAGAAAAAATAAGGCCAGCGGGATGGTAACGTTCGTTGGCCGGGCGCGAAAACATATGGGTCACGGCCCCTCCAATGATCGATCCGATAATGCCGAGCACGATCGTCCAAAAGATAGTGATGTGTTCGTGCATCACCAACTTCGCGAGCACGCCCGCGATTAACCCGACAAGAATGTACCAAATTAAGTGAAACATAGATTTCCTCCGTAGTCGCGCTCGTGCGCAGCAGCCAGTCTTGCCAGGACTCGGTGCAAATGCCCAGACTTTTCCGTAACGCAACCGGTGGACGTGAATAGTTCAGATTGAAGCTGAGTCCGGGACTGCCAAAGACCCATCCCTTCCTCCGCCCACGCGCAGGAGGGCTGGGCTTGATCGCGGACTGATTGTTATCAACCACTCGCGAGTCCCTAACTTGTGGTTTTCATAATAAAGCTGAGATCGCCGCTCCGTTCTAGCCGGGCCGTTCTTATGTCGGTCAAATTCTCGGTTTTCGCGCTGAGACGCATGTCCTCTTCAACGTCACGTTCTGTGACGCACTTTTTCCTCATTGCTTCGGAACAAAGCTGGCCGTTTTGCACCAAAATACACGGCTCGCCCTTGAGCCATCGCCCCACCCCATGATACCGCCAACAAACCGTGGCCAATACTCGATGCAGGATAACAATGACGAAGCCGCCGCCTATGCTTTCGAAAAGCGCGGCATTCCCATTGATTGCGCGCGACAGCACCGCGGCGACTAGAACAATGAGAACGGTGTCAAATGGTGTCTTCCGCGATAGCGCCCGTCTATCGCCCATCCGCAGCATTACCAAAGCGGCGGCGGACACCACAACACCTCGAAGCGAGATTTCAAAGAATGTCAGGTTCCTTGGCTCAACGCCGAGACCAAGTGCCGTAATTATAAACTCCCATGTTGTTTGCATGGGATGCCTTTATCCTTGAACCCGAGCGACGTCGAGGGTGCAACAGTCACGGTCGCTTCGGTCACCCCACCTCGCCGGCGCGCAGGAGGGCTGATCTTATTCGCGGCCAAAGCTGGATTAGCGATCTTACGTGGACATGCAGCAGGAATTCTGGCGCTGGCTAAAAGAGGCATCGCGATTGAGGTGTGAGAAAATTTTGCCTCTTATATTTATGATACCCCGTTCCACATGCGGAAATAGGACGCTACGCTGAGCAGTTTCAACCAATGGTGAAATTGCAAATCGCCTGGTTGCGATGCGATCACTCGTCGGTGTGGACTGATACGGACACTGTTGAACTTGTCTGGACGGGAGTGGTCTCTACGTATGATGAAAAATATTTTCATTCCACCATTCTCGGACCGGCACCGAGCGTCATCCGCGGTGCGAGGGTTCTTGATCAGGGCTTCTCTTGAACGCGTTTTCGCCATCAATGCGCAATAGGGTAAGCCCAAGAAGATAAGCCATGCCGGAGGTGTTAATAAGGATGCTACCGTGCTACGTTAAGACATGGGCGATAGATCTCCGAAGGC
>ODAK010007959.1_pt1 | contig 10638 bp, 12 predicted proteins | sample 1539591 | NCBI WGS metagenome assembly ODAK01 (sample SAMEA3539303, study PRJEB22396) | soil metagenome | biome: tundra; feature: field; material: soil | place: USA | collected 2010-05 | depth 0.15 m | reverse complement strand
AGCGCATCGCGATCGCGCGCGCACTCCTCGTCGATCCGCCGATCCTCATTCTCGACGAAGCCACCTCCGCGCTCGATACCGAGAGCGAGCGCCTCGTGCAGGAGGCGATCGACCGGCTCCTCGCGGGACGCACCGTGTTCGTCATCGCCCACCGCCTCTCGACGATCACGCATGCCACGCAGATTCTCGTGCTCGACCGCGGCCGCGTGATCGAGCGCGGCACGCATGCCGCGCTGCTCGGGCTGGGGGGCGCCTACGCGCGATTGCACGGCTTGCAGTCCAGTTCGGACTCATCTGCTGGGACAACTTCGCCGTAAGTCATTGTTCTGCAATGAGAAAGACATTCGCTCCATTGAAGCTGTCTTCTCGCTTTACCTGTTCGTTTACCCGTTTCTCGGAGTGTGGCGTCCATCAGGACGACCTTTCCAACGCCGCGATTTCCGAATGCTTCCGCGTTTCGTTCATGACGCGGAGTTGGGACTCGCGGTCAGACTGCTGGTATGATCCGAGGAACGTGCGGGAGTCCATCCAACCGCCAACGGCCATCACGTCCTTCATCGGCAGATGGCTAACGGAAATGCGTTCTACTGCGAACGCCTAAGAAAGGCTGCGACACGCGGACGCAGTCCGCGAGTCGCCACCCAAATCATCCGCGTTCGTCAGCAGCAACGCGCGGCTAGGCAGTGCTACGATACCCAGAGTTGCACTTCAGAGTGCTTGAACCAGCGCCCGGCTGCGTCCCGAAGCAAGCGAACGATCAAACCGCGACCCGCAAGGTCACCGCTTGCGATTGCGACAAAAACGGTGGCCGTATCACCAACAATGATTGGCCGCGACAGAATGGCGAATTTTGGTGTCGCAGGATAGCTCGAGCGAAAGGCAACCCAACGTTTCTCGGGTAGCGAGAAGAAAGCGACTAGCGTGCTGTCGGTTATCGTGTGCCATCCCAAACTGTCGGACAAGCACGCCGGGATCGGCACGCGCGTAGCATTCAATGTTCGCAGTGCAGGTTCCATCCGCCTGGCCAAGGCTGTGTCGCCACGGTATAAATCGCTAAATGCCATGAAAGCGAATGCCGGAACGCCCATCGCCGTGCGATCAACCAGAATGGTGCTGTCCGGCTTTGCGCCGACCACCTCGAGAGCGGCTGCAAACAGTTGGCAGGACTGCGCTGTGCCATAATGCGGAGCCAACGTCATGAGAAAGAGCAGAAGTGTTGTTCTGGCTATTCCGTATCTCATCTCAGATCATCCTCGTGGGGTATGTCCCAGCTGTAGTTGAAAAGCAGGCGATGCCGCTGATGATGTGGCTCATGCCTCCTCAACAATACGACTTTACTCGGTTTGTCGAGCGTGGCTTGATTCCGTTACTCGTCCTGTTTCAGGCGACGACGATCAGCCCCCAAGACGCCGCGAAGAGTGTCGGCAAGCAGGTGACGGTCGAAGGTGTCGTCGTGCAGGTGACGCATACGGCCGAGAGCAACACGACTTTTCTCAACCTCTGTGCGCCATTTCCCAAGCATTGCTTCAATGCAGTCATATTCAAGAGCGCACAGGCGACCTTCTCGGATGCCGCGTCTTCGGAAGGGAAGAAGGTCCGGGTCAGCGGAGTCGTGAAGTTGTATCAGGGCAAACCTGAGATCGTGTTGGACAAACGTGAGCAACTCAACGCTCTGACGAAGGAATGACGCCCGTGAGCGATCTCATCTTCCAGACAGAATCGAGTGAAGAAGATGGTCTTTTTCAGATTGATGTTTTCGCCATACAGAACGGACCGAATGGTCGCGAAAAAATCCTTATCGCGGCATCCGAGGGATTCACGTTCTCCAGCAAGGAAGAGGCGCGAGCTTGGAGTGGAGCGATGGTCCAGAAGTGGATGGAAGATCACCTATCGTCAGAGTGAAGCTCGCTAGCTTTCACCGAGAGAGGGTGTGATCCATGGCGCTGACCCAGTGCGTTCAGTGCGGGAAGGAGATCAGCACCGAGGCGAAGACGTGCCCTCACTGCGGCAAGATCACGTCAAGCGGTCCAAGAGTAAGCCGCCGGGCAAGAGTTATCGTCACTCTCATCGCCATGGCGGTGATCCTCCTTCCGGTTCTTGATATGATGTTAAGCCGATGAGCGATCTCAGCTTCGAGGCAAAGACGAGTGAGAAGGATGGCCGTTGGGAGATCAAAATCTTCTCAGTCGAGGAGGGGCCACGTGGCGTCGAAAAAGTCGTCATCGCCGCTTCAGAGGGATTCGCGTTCTCCAGTGAGGCGGACGCCATAACTTGGGCGAACTCGACGGTCGGGAAATGGATCGAAGATCATTTGCCGCTGGAATCCGCTCCAGTCGTCGAAACGCCCATGCCATCAAGTCTTGAAAGGTGGCCGAACGACCCAGACGAGTACTATCACCCTTGGCTTCCATTTCTCGCTGGGCGGGAAGTAATCCTCCAGATGGACAAGGAGCCGATCAGTGCGAGATGGAGTACTCGCAACCCTGACGACATCCTTGATGAAGTAAGTCAATGGGTTGAATCCAAGAGATGGAGATTCGTGCGTCTACTTTACGTTGGTGACTGGCGAGCCTCGACGACCCAAATGCCGACATTGCAGCTAGGGCGAATCGAAGGAACCTCTCACGTTCATGAGGTTCTCGTGCACCGAGAAGAAGGGAAGCTCGACGAATATGTGGTCGAAGTCATGGGTGATGGCTGGAAACACCCGGAAGAAATCGAATACGTCTACGAGACATTCCGCACGACCTTTCGTAAGCCACCGCGTTGAACACTGACAGCTAATCACAGCGGCTGGCATCGTGGCGACGGGTGAGGGCATTCCAGCTTGCGATGAGCCGTAAGGTGGCCCGTTGCGCTTGAACAGTATGGACGAAGGAACTAGCGTCCTCGTGGGAGCTTCAGCAGTGACCGTCGAATCACCTGTTGTCGTGGGGGTTCTATGAAACGCACTCTGGCAGTTGTTTTGGCGACCGCCTTCGTCTCGGCTCCTCTGCACGCTCAGGGTGTTCTGATTCAGTTTCCCACTCCGTTCACGCCAGAATCCTTTTCAGTTTTTCGCGATCCACGGACGGCAATCGATGACATGAAAGCCGCTCTGCACGATCTCATCGTCGCCCAAGAGAAATACCGGAATGATCATGGCACGTACACAACGGATGGGTCGGCGCTAGGCATCTACCCATCAAAGAGCGGTCAGCCGTTGGCGCAGGTCATTTTCGCAGGGAGTCGTGGATGGACGGGCATGGCCACGGATCGGTCGCTGAAGGGCAAGAGTTGCGTGGTCTACATCGGCATTGAGAAGGAGTTGCCCGGAGGAACACCGAAAACGATGGCGGCTGGAACTCCGGCGCAGACTGAGGCGGTTCCGGTGTGTGATGAGCCATGACGCAAGACGATACTGAGACGCCGTCCTTTCACCTCCTGCCGGAATTCGTGAGAGAGACTCCGCTCCTCGTGGGCGTTTCCAAGGCGATACTCGAAGTCACAACCGTTTGGATATTTGCCCACTTCATGGGGATGTCCATATCCCCTTGGGCGTTGCTCGTTCTCGGAGCGTTCGGAGCGTACGAAGGTTGGCGGAGCGCCATACACAAACAAGACGATTCATGAGCCGATGTCACTGAGTCGGTGAAGCCATCGAAACGAAAGAAGGCCGGAGAGCATGATGCTCCGGCCTTCTTCATTCACTCCATCGAATCCTACTGCTTGGTTGCCGAGAACGTTCCGCTATCGGCCGCAGGGCAGAATCCTGTGCCTCCCGGACGAGCCGACGCAAACGTACCACGCATCGTCATTGCATCGGTCGTCGTAGCGGTGACGTTGAGCGGGCACGTTCCCGAGACATTCTGCGTCAGGAGGCCGCTCCGGACGCCGCAAGCAGAATCAGTAAGAATCGCCGCACGTCAGCCACCGCTCTGGTGCAATGACGGGTCACTCGCAGGGGCGACTTCGTCGCGATCACGGTGTGCACGATGGACTCGGTGCAGCCACCGAATCCCTTGGGAACGTGATGCTCCATCCCGCCGCGTTTGCCGGGATGAACGCGGTCGTGGCCGGACCGGCAAAGAGAACGCCAGCCGACGGTGGCTGTGCCCCCAAGGAAAGCGGCACGAGAGTCGTCCATGTGAACGTGGTGGTGTTCACGTAGAAGTTCGCGGACGGCGGCAGGACGAAGCATTCCTGCGACGTAGTCATCACGCCCAGATCAAGCGACCAGAGTCCGCCGGGGGTGTTAGGCTGATCGCTCGGGAACGCGAGGATTCTCAGTGAATCGCACGGTCCCGTCAGACACGTTGCGTTGGTGACGAGCAACGTCACACCAGAACGAGGCCCAACGATTTCCTTCGCACACGCCACTACGACGACTGTAAACACAACCGACAAGAATCGCCGCACCTTGGCCTCCTCTCAGACTTCGGAGCCAGTCTCTCCTACTGAAGCTACCCCGGCTAGCCACATTCGGTCATCGCATGCAGGGCAAGAGTGACCAACGTCACGTCCTCTCGCACTATAGCAAGAAACGCTTCGCTTTGGGGTCACCTTCTCCAGACTGTGCCGATTCGACTGCCCGTTTGGTCAACGTGCGCGCCTGTTCGCACCAGTCCACACTTCCTAGATTCGGTCGGTATGGACATTGCCCGTTTCTTTACCCGTTTCTCTCCGCACAGTCCGACATTCCGAGGCCGAAGGTTCGGCACCGATGCTCGTTTCCCCTCTGACATCCGTGAAATTGACGGAGTTGTTGGGAATGTCGGACTGCACGGCTTGCAGTCGGGCGACTCCCCGGCATAGCGCGGCATGCGCGTCTGCTTTTACCACGCCGAGCCGGAGTGGTCGGGGCGCGCGAGGGCCTTCGCCGACGCCGCCGCCGCGCTGCGCGGGCGCGGCTACGACGTGACGTTCGTCTGCCAACGCAGCAGCGTCGTCGAGCGCCGGCTCGCGGCGGCGGGACACGAGCCGATCGGAATTCGCACGCGTGGCAATTCGCTTGGCGTCGGCTGGCGCCTCGCCCGCGTGTTGCGGCGCAACTTCGTCGAGGCGGTGTTCGTGCACACCGAACGCGAACAGCTCCAGGCCGCGGCCGCCGTGCGATTCGCCGATCGCGGCGCGATCGTGCGCCGCATGCCGCCGTTCGGCAGCCTCACGCTCGGCGGCGACGCGCGATTCGCGGCCCGCATCGCCGCGACGGGCTTCCTGTTCGCGTTCGACGCGGACCTTCGGGCCGCGCGGCCGCCGGCACGCGCGCTCGAGCCGTTCGTCGCGCCGCCCGGCATCGCGCCCTTGCCGCCGACGCCTTCCGCGCACGGGGACGGCGAACGTCGCATCGCCTGCTTCTTCAGCGAAGCAAGCCGCGGCGCCGTGTCCGTGGCGCTTCGCACCGTGGCGCTGCTCGCGGAACGGCATCCAGACGTTCGGCTCGTGCTGATCGGGCCCGGTGACCGGCGCGAGGCGCTGAAGCTGCAGTGCGCCGCGCTCGGCATCGTCGCGCGTGTCGAGATGCCCCGCGCCGACGCGACCGACGAGTCCGAACGAGCGGCGATCTCGGGCGCCGACTTCGGCTGGGTGCTCGCCACCGGCGACGACGCGATGTTCGCGACGCTCGACTGCTTCGCCGCCGGTGTCCCGGTAATCGCGGAGCGAAATCCGCTCTCGGGACGGCTGGCGAGCGCCGGCGAGACGGGCGAGCTGACCGGCCCGCTCGATCCCGCGAACATGGCCGCCGTCTTTGCCGCGCTCCTCGCCGATGATGCGAGGCGCGACCGGCTCGCCCGCGGCGCACGCGCCGCGGCCGCGGCCTGGCCGATGGACGCGATGGCCGACGGCTTCGTTCGTGCCGTCGCCGCGGCGCGCGACCGCACGCGGTGGCACGCGTAAACCCGGTGTAACTTTGGGTGTGCCTCCCACACTCGTTCACCGGCTCGAGTACGCTGCGCTCCGCGTCTTCAGCGGTGCCCTCTCGCTGCTGAACGTGCGCCGGGCCTCACGCGCGGCCGGCGCATTCACCGAGCTGGGGTATTCGCCTCTCGGCATCCGTCGCGGCGTGACGGAGCGGCAGATCGCGGCCGCGTTCCCCGAGTGGAGCGCGAAGAAGGTCGAGGAAGTCGCGCGCGAGTCGTACCGCAATCTCGGCCGCGTCGCGATCGAGGCCACGCTGCTTTCGCGCGGCACGGCAACGGACGTGCTCGACCTGTTCGGCCCATCGCCGACGTGGAGCGTGGTGGAAGGGCCGCTGGCGAAGGGCCGCGGGGTGATCCTCGTCGCGGGCCATCTCGGCAACTGGGAACTCTCGGGCGCCTATGTGGCGGCGCGCGGGGTGCCGGTGCACCCGATCGCGCGCGGCATGTCGAACCCGCTTTCCGACGCGTATTTCCGGCGCACGCGCGAGCGACTCGGGATGCACATCATGCACGACCAGGAGGCCGTGCGCCGCGTGCCGCGCGTGCTGCGCGACGGGCACGCCGTGGGTTTTCTTTCCGATCAGGCCACCGTAGGGCTCGCGTCGACCTTCGTACCGTTCTTCGGCCGGCCGGCGAAGACGCCGCGCGGCGCGGCCGTGTTCGCGCTGCGCGGCGACTATCCGGTGGTGATGATCCACGCCGTGCGGCAGCCCGACGGCCGGTACGAGTTCGTCGCCGAGGAGATCCCGGTGACGCATACCGGCGACCGCGAGCGCGACGTCGACGACGTGATGCTGCGATTCTCGCAGGCGCTGGAGCGAATGGTGCGCAAATACCCCGGACAATATTTCTGGCAGCATCGCCGCTGGAAGCATCAGCCGGACGACACGCCGCCGGAGTTGCGGGAACCCTGAGGAGATCATGAGCTACGACGTGAAGGCGCTGAGGACGCGCGAGTTTCCCTGGGCGGAACGAGGCGAGTCGATCTACCTCGATCACGCGTCCACGGGGCCGATCCCGATGCGCACGCGCGACGCGCTCGCGGCGTTCGGGTTGCGGCGCGCCGAGCCGTTCCGGCTGACGCCGGACGATCTCTATCCGGTGCATGCGAAGGCGCGGGAGGCCTGTGCGCGCCTCATCGGCGCGAAGCCCTCGACGATCGCGCTGATGACGAATACGTCGCATGGCGTGAACCTCGCCGCGCGATCGTTGCCGTACGGGAAGGGCGATGTGATCCTCTCGACGCATGGCGAGTTCCCCGCGAATGTCTATCCGTGGATCGCCGCGGCGCACGATCGCGGCGCGGAGTTCCGCCTGCTGCCGCTTGCCGGCGACTGGCCCGACGAGGCGGCGCTGATGCACGCGATCGAGACCGATCCGCGCGTCAAAGTCGTGTCGCTCTCGTGGGTGAGTTTCTGGAGCGGGCATCGCTACGACATCGCGGCGATCGGCGCGGCGTGCCGATCGCGAGGGATCCATTTCTTCGTGGACGCGATCCAGGGGCTCGGGCCGCTCGCGCTCGACGTCGTGGCGGCGAACGTGGACGTGCTCGCCTGCGGCGCGCAGAAGTGGCTCGTCTCGCCGTGGGGCGTGGGGTTCGCTTACGTGCGCGAGGAACTCATCGCGAAGCTCGAGCCCGCCGAGGTCGGGTGGTGGGCGCAGGCGACGAGCGGTGACTATGCGAAGTTCCTCGACTACGACGCGCGCTGGGCGGACGACGCCAGGCGGTTCGAGGTGATCACGCTCGATTTCGTGGGCTTCAACGCGATGGCGGAATCGATCGGGCTGTTGCTCGAGACGGGACCGAAGGCGATCGAAGCGCACGTGACGGCGCTCGCGGATCGCGCGCTCGCGTTCGCGGACGACACCCCCGGCGTGGAGTTCGTGACGCCGCGCGAGCCGTCGCGCAGGGCGGGGGTGCTCGCGTTCCGCACGAAGGACGTGGCGAAGTCGAGCGAGCGGCTGACGGCGGCGAAGGTCGCTCACAGCGTGCGCACCGGCTGCATCCGGCTGGCTCCGCACTTCTACAACACGGCGGACGAGCTCGACGCGGCGCTGGCGCTGCTCGCGTAGCGGCGCGCGGCGCTAGGCCGGGGAGGGCTCCGGGTCGCGATTCGGGCTGCGCTTCGGCCGCAGCACGTCGCCGATTTCGTCCTCAGCGTCGAGCGCGATGTCGATATCGCGGCCGATGCGAGACGCGGCTTCGAGCGCTTCGGTGACCTGCGCGACGGGCGCGGAGCCGAGCTGAAGGCGGAGCAGGCCGAGGCGGATGTTCTCGAGCGCGGTCACCGCGGTGGAGAGCTTCTCAGCGGCGTGGTCGCGCTGGCTGCGCAGCTCGGGATCGTCATTCTTCGAGAGCAGGTCGTCAAGCTTGTCGACCGATTCGCGAAGCATGCTCGCGTCGGTCTCCAGGCGTCGAACGGTCGCCGGCACGGCTTTGAGGTCACGGCGCAGTTTCTTGGGGAGCGCCTCAAACAGCGCGTCGGTTGCCCGGCCGAGGGCGACTTCGGTGTGCTGGGGAAGAGACGTCGGCGCGACAACTCCGCGCTTCAGGCCGAGGGCGGCGATTCGCGTCAAGCGTTCACCCCACTTTCCATTCCAGAAATCCAGTCGACGTTGGCCGAATTCCTTCAGCCACCTGCTCCGGGACTTGACAGCGATGGCACCCATAGTGCATGCCATGCCGATCACCGCGCCGAGAACATCTGCCAGGGTCAGCAGCGAAGCTGGGACCGAGGACGTGACCGCGTGGCTGATGAGCAGCATTGTTGCGACAGCGGCCGTGCCCAGACCCGTGAACGCCGATATCCGCAGTGCCCGTTCGCTGATCGGCGTGAACGCGGGGTCGAGCTCGATCTCCTCTCGACGCCGATCAACATGCATTCGGAGCGCGATGCGCATGTCCGCGAGCGAGAATCCCTGCCGAAGCAGCCGCCTCGCATAGACGACTTCCGGCGCGAGGGTCAGCGCCACCGCCCCTGCGGCTCCGAGGAGGAATGTGAGAACAGGGGCGCCTAGCCCCAGAACGGAGAGTAGCCCGCCGACAACCAAGAACGTCACCACGGCGCCGAAGGCCGACGGCTTGTCACCCTTCGACAACCACACCCTCAGAGGCGCGGGTATTTCCCTCGGCTGCTCGAACGCCGCATCAACCGCCTCGGCGAATGCCTCGCCCGTCAGCCACCGCTGGTCGCGATCCTTCTCCAGGCACCGCTCCACCGCGGCCGCGAGCTTTCGCGGAACATTCGGCGAGAAACTCTGCATCGGTTTTGCGCGCTGCGCGATGTGTGCCGCCATCACCTGCGTCGTCGTCGCGCCGTCGAACGGCAGCCGCCCAGTCAGAGCGTAATAGCCCACGACGCCGAGCGAATAGATGTCGCTCCGCCCGTCCGTCGGCTGGCCCATCGCCTGCTCGGGACTCAGGAAATGCGCGGTGCCCCGGATGTAGTTCGCGTCGATCGCGTCGTCTGTGCTCACGGCTCCAGCAATGCCGAAGTCCGTGACCAGCGCGCGATTCGCGCCGCGCTCGAGCAGGATGTTGTCGGGCTTCACGTCGCGATGCACGATGCCGCGCAGGTGCGCATATGCGAGCGCCCACCCGATTTCGCGCAGCACTCGCGCGCCCTCCGCGGCCGACAAGGGGCCGCGTGCACGCACGCGCTCGCCGAGCGTCTCACCCTCGATGTACGCCATCACGAAAAACACGAACTCGCCGATCTCGTCGACATGATGGATCGGCACGATGTTCGGATGGCTGAGCTGTGCCGCCATCTGCGCCTCGCGCAGGAACTTCTCGCGCAGTTCCGGCCGCGCCGCGGCGAGCACGCGCGGCAGCACCTTGATCGCCACCGGCCGCGCGAGCCGCAGTTCGCGCGCGAGGTAGACGATCCCCATCCCGCCGCGCCCGAGCTCGCGCTCGAGCGAGTAGCGCCCCGCCACCGCCTCCTGGAACGCGATGAACTCCGCGTCGGGCGCCGTCGCCGCGCGAACCGGCGAGGGCACTTCGGGCTGCGCCAAGCGCGCAGGCTCCGATGGACGCGGTGTGCGCCAGTTCATCCCACGTCCGCGAGCGCGATGTCGCGCCCGCCCTTGCGGACGAGGAACCACCTTCCGCGCACGGCCTTGTCGCGCGGCACCGTCAGGGAATCCGCCGGAAGCTTCTCACCGTTTACACTTACGCCGCCCTGCTGCACAAGTTTCCGCCCAGTGCTCCGCGAGAGCTCAAAGGCGGTCTCGAGCACGTCGAGCACACTCAGTTCCGCCGCTTTCGCGTATCGGACACTCGGAATCTCCGCCGCGAGCGTCGCGTACACGTCATCGGCGATCGCGCCCACATCGATCTTCTTGTCGAAGATCACTCGCGACACCTCCGCCGCCACGCGCGCCGCGTCCGCGCCGTGCAGCAGCGTCGTCATCGCCGTCGCCAGCGTCCGCTGCGCCACGCGCTCGTGCGGCGCCTTCGCGTGCGCGGCCTCGAGCGCTTCGATCTCCGCGCGCGACATGAAGGTGAACATGCGCAGGTACCGGCCCACGTCCGCGTCCTCGGTGTTGATCCAGAACTGGTAGAACTGGTACGGCGACGTCATCGACGGATCGAGCCACACCGCGCCCGCCTCCGTCTTGCCGAACTTCTTGCCGCTCGCGGTCGTGATCAGCGGCGCAGTCAGCACGTGCGCCTCGCCTCCCGCCGACCGGCGCACCAGCTCCATCCCCGCGGTGATGTTCCCCCACTGGTCGC
>ODAK010007957.1_pt1 | contig 10642 bp, 11 predicted proteins | sample 1539591 | NCBI WGS metagenome assembly ODAK01 (sample SAMEA3539303, study PRJEB22396) | soil metagenome | biome: tundra; feature: field; material: soil | place: USA | collected 2010-05 | depth 0.15 m | reverse complement strand
TCGCTCAGCACGTCCACAATCTTGCCCTTGCCTTCGTCGCCCCACTGGGCACCCAGCACTACCGCCGTCTTCGCTCGCATTGCTTTCCGTTTCTCGTGAGGGATACCCCGCGTAAGCCAGCAAACTGCCTGCGCAAAGGCAAAGAAGCAGGGAAGTCAAACCGTCCTGCAACCTTTACGATGATAAACCCTATGCGCGTCGAACATGGAGTCAGCTGAAGTTCATGCTTAAACGGTCTGCGTATTGGACCGCCGGCCTGAACATATCTCGCTCAGTCGAGTCATCTCAAACCGAACTTCGCGCCAGCGAAAATTTCTGTTAACCGATCTCTTTCCTCGTTCGTTGTGTATGCAGAAGAGCCCTGAAATCCAACGCTCATCGAGGAAAATCGAAATGCACATCCATACCCGCGCCTTGTCTTGTCTGCTTCGGTCCGTAGTGCTGCCAGTCCTGATCGTCGCCACTGTTGCTGCTGGCCATACACAGACACCTGCGCGCCCAGCTGCTCCTGCCCGGCCCGCACCGCCGGCTCTCGCGGCTCCGGCGGCTCCCGCCGCTTATGGACCAGCCCCAAGCGATCGAGATGTTGCTGCCACGCAGACTGAACTCATCAAGCTTCTCCGTCTCAGTCCCACCCTCACTACCGTTGTGGCGCACGATCCGTCTTTGCTCGCCAACCAGGATTATGTGGCGCACAACAATCCCCAACTTGCCGAATTTCTCACTACGCATCCTGAGGTCGCCCGCAATCCTGAGTTCTACCTCTTCACGCACATGAATCACGAAAGTGGCGGGCCCGATGGGGCGCTCGAGCGCGCCGTCTGGCCCGATGCGTTTCGCGGTCGCGAAAGTCGCTCAATGTTCGAAGAATTGCTCAGCGAGGTCATGCCCTTGCTGGCATTTGTTTGCGCTCTCGTCGCGCTCACATGGCTCATCCGCGTCTTTGTAGAGAATCGTCGCTGGGCCCGCATCTTCAAACTGCAGAGTGAAGTGCACGGGCGCCTCATCGACAAATTCACATCCAACCAGGAACTGGCTCTTTACATGGGAACGGATGCCGGCAAGCGCTTTCTTGAGGCTGCTCCGATCCCTGTGAGCCTTGAGCCGAGTCAGCGCGTTCCAAACGCAGTTGCCCGCGTTCTAACGCCGCTGCAAATCGGCATCGTTCTCGTGCTGCTTGGTATCGGCATGCTGTCTCTGCGACACGCCAGTGTTGAGATGGATGTTCCCATGCTGGTCTTCGGAACAATCATCCTGATGCCCGGTGTCGGATTTATCATCTCTGCAGGGATCACCTGGCTTTTGGCCGCCCGTCTCGGCCTCATGCCCGATAACCCCGCACACACGGACAAATTCGAACGACCCTTCAGCACAAACGATCGCCCGTGAACAGAACGGTGAGTGCGGCGTTCCGCCAGAAGGGTCCCGTAGACGGTGAGGAAACATCGGCCCATGCGTTGGGAATCCACTATTCCGAATGTGCTGGCAGGCGAAGCGGAGCCGCTCGCCTGTCTGCCCATGGATAGTGAGGAATTCGCCGCCTTCTACGAGCGTTCAGCGCGTTCGTTGTGGGCTTACCTTGCACGCGTGTCGCGCGATCCTGCGCTGGCCGACGATCTTATGCAAGAGAGCTACATGCGTTTCCTGTGCGCGGCACATCCTGAAGACGGTGAAGTCGCCAGCCGTCGCTACCTGTTTCGAATCGCGACCAATTTGTTGCGTGATCATTGGCGACGCCCACAATCCTGCTCCATCGAAGAAGTCCCGGAAGAGTTCTTCGCGGCGCAGTCCGACGCGGCGCAGTCCGATTCGCAGGCCATGCTGGGGCCGGCCATGGCATTACTTCGTCCGCGCGATCGGCAACTGCTTTGGCTTGCCTACGCTGAGGGTTACTCACATCGGGAGATGGCCGAGATAACTGGCTTGGCATCGGCGAGCATTCGGCTGCTGTTGTTTCGTGCCCGACGCAAGATAGCACGCCTGTTGCGACAGCAGGATTTGGCCGAAGGGAGGCAGCCATGAGGTTTGGTTCCTGCGCACGGGAAAAAGAAGTTGCCGACCTGCTCGAGCGCGGCCACTGGCCCCAGGCCTGCACGCCCGAACTTCACAGCCACGTCAAGGAGTGCCGGTCCTGTGCCGACCTGGTTCTTGTGACGCAGACTTTCCGCGCGGCGCGCGTCCAGACGGCCGCACTTCCGCGCCTCGAGCCGGCAGGTGCGCTGTGGTGGCGTGCCCAATTGCGCCGCCGTAACACGGCTATCAAACGCATCGGCAAGCCGCTCCTTGGCGCGCAGGTGTTTGCATTGGCTATCAGCCTGATTGTTGCGGCGGGATGGCTAACATTGCAGGCGCGGCAAGGCTTTCGGTCGATGGCGTGGCTCAAGGAATTCCCGCGTTCATTGCACCTTGAAATGCTGTTGCCCTCGGCGATGCCCAAGCTCGACGCGAATGTTGGGCTGCTTGTGGCGCTGCTCGCAACGCTCGCGCTTGTTAGCGGCGTTGTGGTCTACATGACTTCAGAGAAGCAATAACGGGCGATTCGCAAGCTTCAATTCCTCGATGGATTACGCTACAGTTTAAGCGAAAGCTCTATTTTTATGGGAGCGCACTTGACCACCTACGTCGCTCTTCTCCGCGCCGTCAATGTTGGTGGAACCGGCAAGCTGCCCATGGCCAATTTCCGCGCCCTGCTGCAGGATCTCGGCTATCGCAATGTGGCGACCTACATTCAGAGCGGCAACGCTGTATTTGATGCGCCCGGCTCAGCCGCTACCGTGGCCAAAGCTATCGCCAAAGCTCTTGAGAAGCATCTCTCCGGCCCGGCCGGAGTCCTGGTGCGCACGCACGCGCTTCTCGATCAGCTGATCGCCGATAACCCATTTGCCGCTGAGGCAGCCGCTGACGGGACGAAGGTTCACGCAGCATTTCTCTCTGCGGTACCGCCCGCGTCTGCAGCAGAAGGGCTCGATCGCATCGCTACGCAGTATCCATCGCGCCGCGATCGATGGCATCTTCGAGGAGACACGCTCTACCTGCATATGCCCGATGGCGCCGGCCATACCAAATTCACGGGCAAGTCCCTCGACCGCGCTCTCGGCTGCATCGCCACCGGGCGCAATTGGAACACTGTGATGAAACTTCACGCCATGTCGTTGCGATAAGAAGTCGGATGCGCGAATTGGGAACTATCAGGCCTGCCCGCCTGCCAGCACCGCGTCCGCAATCAGCGCAGCTTCGACTGCCGCGCGAACCGCATGCACGCGCACGATCGAAGCTCCAAGCAAAATCGCCGTGACCATGGCCGCGATGCTTGCTGTCTCGCGAGCCTCTGCCGGAGCCGACTCTCCGCCGCGCAGCGGAGCCAGCGTGTGCCCCAGAAATGATTTGCGCGAAACGCCTGCCAGCAAGGGCCTTCCCAAAGCCAGCAATTGCGCCTGCCGCGCCAGCAGGGCATAGTTTTCGTCGTACTTCTTGCCAAATCCATACCCCGGATCGAGCACGATGGCTTCCTGGCTTACGCCTGCCGCCAACGCGGCAGCCATGCTTTCGCAAAGTCCCGCGCGCACCGCCGCCATCAGCGCGTCCGGCGCCAGCTTCGCCTCTCCGCGCCATTCATCGGGCCGCCCCCGCGTATGCATCAAGACGATGCCGCACGCAAACTCCGCACAGACCTTTGCCAGCCCTGCGTCCCAGCAAAATCCGCTCACATCATTGATGATTTCAGCGCCCGCCTCGAGTGCGGAGCGCGCCGTCGCCGCCTTGTATGTGTCTACGGAAATCGCGGCCTCAGGCCTGGCGCGCAGTATTCCCTCAAGCACCGGCAGCAGCCGCGCCTCCTCATCTTCCGCGCTGACGGCCGCATCGTGGCGGCCGACGCGCGTGCCGGGCTTCGTGCTTTCGGCGCCCAGGTCGAGCAAATGCGCGCCCTCGTCGAGCAAGCGCAGTCCGTGCGCCACCGCCGCATCGGGATCGAGAAAGCTCCCGCCATCGCTGAAGGAATCGGGCGTGATGTTCACGACGCCCATCACCAGCGTCTGCCGCCCTAGTTCCAACGTCCGGCTGCGCAAATGCCAAGGCGAAATCCTGCGCTTCAATTCATTCATCGGATCTATCGCCAAATGCGCCTCGCAACCTGCATCGATTCTATGAGCCACTGGCGCTGCAGACACAGCGACCGCTGCAATTCGCGCCTGCTAAACTCCCGTCATGATCTTCAATCGGCGGACAATGGCGCGGCAAATCATGGCGTTGCTGCTGACCCTGTCTCTGCTTGCTCCCATCAACCTTGCCGCTCAGCATCCGCAGGCGCACGGCCCAGCCCGGTCGCAAGCGCACCCGACCGCCGCAAAAGGCACGATCGCGGACCGCATCCAGGCCATTCTTGCTGATCCGGCACTGAGCCACACCGACTTTGGCATCAGCGTCACCACTCTCGACGGCAAGCTGCTCTATGGCCTTAACGAAGGGCGCCTTTTCACACCGGCATCGAACGCCAAACTCGCCACGACAGCCGCGGTTTTCGCGCTTTTACCCGTCCAATCGCTCACCTGGACGACCAACGTCGTAGCCGGCGGCGATGTCGACGCGGCCGGCGTACTGCACGGCGACATCATCCTGCTCGGCTCCGGAGATCCTACGCTGAGCGCGCGCCATTACCCGTATCAACCTCCGCCATCGCCGCCACCGACGCCCGCGCCTACCCCGGCACAGTCGCCCACGGGAACGCCAGCCGCCCCTTCCGCTCCGCTTGAGGGCAAGCCTCAGCCGAATGCCATGGAAGTACTCGACCTGCTTGCCGAGCAAGTTGAACAGGCCGGCGTGCGCACCGTTGAAGGCAGCGTGGTCGGCGATGATAGCTTTTTCCTTCACGAGCCCTACGGCACCGCCTGGGCATGGGACGACCTGCAGTGGAGCTATGGCGCGCCCGTCTCCGCACTTTCGTTCGCTGACAACTCGATCGAGCTCACCCTCACCGCCGATCCCGTTACCCCTGCCGCCTCTGTCGCCGCGTGGTCCCCGGACCTGGATTACTACACCCTTGAAAACACCATGACCATGGCAGCCAAGGGTGAAGTGCCGCACCCCGGTCTGGAACGACGGCCGGGCAGCATGCTGGTGCGCACCTGGGGAATGGCGCCGGCGCAGGGCCTGCACGCGCCGCTCGCGGTCGAGGATCCCGCCGAGTTCACAGCCACCGCATTTAAGAATGCCCTCATGCGCCGCGGAGTTACTGTCAACGGCACAGTCACTTCTGCCCATCGCTATCCCAACGGAACCGGTGACTTCACCGGCGAACGTTCGGAACCGCTGCATCTTGCGCCCAAGGCGCAGATCACCATGGCTGCACCGCTCGCGGGCCGCAGGGTATTGGCATCGCGCATCTCCGTGCCCGTCGCGCAAGACGTGGTGGTCACCAACAAGGTGAGCCAAAACCTGCATGCGGAGCTGCTGCTGCGGATGCTCGGGGTAACGTTTGGCAAGGACGGGAGCCTCGCACAGGGAACGCGCGTGGTGCGGCAGTTCATGGTCGACGCTGGGGTCAGCGACTTCGACTTCTTCTTCTACGACGGCTCTGGCATGAGCATGGATGACCGCATCGCTCCGCGCGCTTATACACAGCTTTTGTCGTATGCATCGAGGCAGCCTTGGGGCGCGAGCTGGCGCGACACGTTTCCGATCGCAGGGGTAGACGGAAGCCTTGCAGGCCGATTCAAGAACTCGTCCCTCAAAGGTCGCCTGTGGGCCAAGACCGGCACACTCAACGAAACCAACGCCCTCTCAGGCTACCTCACCACTGCCACAGGCAAGACGCTGGCGTTTTCGATTCTGGTCAACGGCCACCGCCCGGGCAGCCAGGCTGAGATTCCTGCTATGGAGCGCATTTGCGACGCAATCGCGGCCACCGAGTGACCTTTTTTACAGAGGTGCCGAGCCCGTCTCATCGTGGCCTGCCGATCGAAAAAGTCGGCGCCTACTTCTGCCGTTCGTCTTGCTGCTCCGCTCTTCGTGTTCGCCGCCTTGTATCATCAAGCGCAGATGCACATTTGTTCTAAAACAGCTTTTATATACGCCTTGACCTTCGGAGTGGCTCTTTGGTTCGGGGTAGCCGGTTGCCGTTCGCTGCCGCCCTCAAAACCTGAGGCGTTGTGGACCATGGAGGAAGCGCGCGGAGCACAGGTGTTCCATCAAGCCTGCGCCAAGTGCCACTACCCGACAACCACGCACGGGTTGCATGGACCCGGCCTGCAAGCCATTACCAAGGTCAAGGCCATGCCCTCGGGCGCTCCTCCTACCGACGAACGCCTCGCCCATACGATTCTTCATGGCCATGGCACCATGCCCGCAACGCAACTCGACGATCAACAGCTCAACGACCTGCTGGCATATCTGCATTCGTTATGACAAACCCGGCTAAAGGCGACGAAGTGTCCAACCCAGACGCAAGCAACGCCGCAGGCGCTGTCCCCCTTGCGCGGCGAGAACTGTTGCCGCTTCCTGGCCTCGTTGCTATCGCGCTTTATCTGCTGGTGCTGGCCGGGGTCATCATCCTCGGCGTGGTTGGCGGCCGGCATTATCCGGCCCTGTTTCTCATCTTTGCTGCGGCTTTTATCGCCGCCAGCGCAGGCTTGATCATGCTGCTGCGCTGGGCGTGGGCTCTGGCACTCGCAACTGTGCTGCTGCTTGCCTGCTACAACCTCTGGATCTTTTCCACTGTGCATCAGCCGCCCGCCATCGTGCAGGGCTTGTTAAACCTGGTCTTTTTCCTCTACATGATCCGCACTGACGTGCGGGAGAGACTGCGCTAGGCGCGATGCTCCATCTGCGAGAGCCTCATCCAATCGCAGCTCTATCAACACTTCGTCACACTCTCACGCCCTTCTTCGAAGGCCCGATGTTACCCTCTTTCCATGCAGCGTGGAATCTTCCCAACCGCCCTCTGCTTTGGACTCTTATTTACTGCCTTGACCGCCGCATCAGCCGACGCTCCTAAAAAGCGCGCCATCAATCTCGACGACCTCGCACGAATCCAGCGCGTAGGCGGCCCCGTAGTCTCCCCCGATGGCGACTGGGTCGTCTACAGCGTCACGCAGGTCGATACCAAGGAAGACAAAGTCCAATCCCACCTTTGGATGGTCAAGTGGGATGGCTCCGTCCATATCCAACTCACCTACGGCAAAGAAGGCGCGTCGTCGCCCCGCTTCAGTCCCGATGGCCGCTACATCAGCTTTCTGTCGTCGCGTCCCGGCGCCGCCAAAGGCGACCAGGTCTGGGTCATGGATCGCCGCGGCGGAGAAGCGGAACAGCTCACCGGCATTACCGACCAGAGTGTCGAAAGCTACAGCTGGTCGCCCGATTCCAAAAAGCTGCTGCTCACCATGCGGCCCAAGTCCGAGCCCGATCCAGAAGAAGGCAAGCCGCCCGTCCCGCCCAAGCCGATCGTCATCGATCGCTATCATTTCAAGCAGGACATCCAAGGCTACGTTCGCAACGATGCATACAACGCCCTCTACCTTTACGACCTCAACACCAAGAAAGCCGAGAAGCTGACCACCGGCAAAAATGTGAATGAGAACGAGCCGGAGTGGTCGCCCGACGGCGCATGGGTCGCCTTCGTCAGCAATCAGGATGCGGACCCGGACCGCAGTAACAACAGCGATGTCTTCGTGGTGGCCGCCAAGCCGGCATCGGCTCCACGCAAGCTCACCAACTGGACCGGCCCCGATGGCGGCCACCTCGCCTGGTCCCCCGATTCCAAATCCATCGCTTACACGCAGGGCGCCAAGCTCGAGCTCCTTGAGTATTCGCAAGCCAAGCCCGCCGTGGTTACGCTCGATGGCAAGGTCAGCTATCCGGCCGCCGCGTTTGATCGCAGCGTGCGCGAGCCGTCCTTCTCCGCCGACGGCCATCTCAGCTACCTCGTCTCTGATGACCGTAATCAATATCCCGCCGAAGTGGAGCTCACCGGTAAGACCGCCAAGCGCCTGCTCAACCAGCCCGGCGCCATCATGGCGTGGAATTCCGCCGGCGGCCACACCGCTGTCGTCTACACCAACGACACCGCGCCCGCTGAAGTCCATGCCCTCGAAAACGGATCGTTGCGCAAGCTCACCACGCACAACGATGCCTTGGTCGCCGAACTTAGCCTCGTTCCCACCGAAGACATCGAATGCAAGAGCAAAGATGGTGCCGAGGTCCACGGCCTGCTCACCAAGCCGGCTGATTTCAAGGCCGGCACGCCCGTTCCGACCATTCTCTTCATTCACGGCGGCCCCAACGGCCAGGACGAACACGGCTTCGATTTCCTGCGCCAATTTTTGGCGACCAAAGGCTATGCCGAATTGAACGTCAACTACCGCGGCAGCTCGGGCCGCGGCCAGGACTATTCCAAGGCCATCTTTGCCGACTGGGGCGATAAGGAAGTGCTCGACTTGAAGGCCGCCGTCGACAAAGCCATCGCCATGGGCGTCGCCGACCCCGCGCGCCTCGCCGTCGGCGGCTGGAGCTACGGCGGCATCCTTACGGACTACATGATCGCCAGCGACTCACGGTTCAAAGCCGCCATGAGCGGTGCCGGAACCGCGATGCCGCTCTCGTTCTACGGCGTCGATCAATACATCCTGCAATACGACAATGAACTCGGACCGCCTTGGAAAGCCGCCCAGCTTTATCTCAAGTTGAGCTATCCGCTGCTTGAAGCCGACAAGCGCATCCACACGCCAACCCTGTTCATGGGTGGCACCTCGGATATGAATGTGCCCCTGCTCGGCGGCGAGCAGATGTACCAGGCGCTGCGCTCGCTTGGCGTGCCTACGGAACTGGTTGTCTACCCCGGGCAGTTCCACGGCTTCACCCGCCCCAGCTACATCAAAGATCGCTATGAACGCTGGCTCGCCTGGTACGACAAGTACCTCAAGCCCGCGCCTGTGCCAGGAGCCACCGACACTAAAAAGCAAGCTGAGTGAGTTCGCATTCAAGCCGGGAATTGAATCCGAAGCCTGACCTTCGGACACAGTCAACTACTATTCCGCGAACGGCGCAACGCGGCGCGATGTTGCTTCCTCGCTGACGCTGCGGCCGCGCAACATCCCCGCTACTGCCATCACCGTCGCGACGACCAACAGGAACAGGCCGAGCAAAGTCGACACGACCGCCACCACCGCGCCTGGTCCCGTCGTGGTGATATCGATATGGATGGAGGAAGCCGCGAGCGGATAGGCAAACGAAACTCCCGTCGTACCGTTGCAGTAACCAAAGATTACTCCCAAGCCAATCGCCAGGCACACAACGGACGCAATCAGTACACCCTTCACCAAAGCCTCCCAGCCACAGCGGACCACCGCGACCGCCGACGAGTCTTATTCGCAAAGACTCGTCAACTTGTCAAAAGGTTTCGGCTTGACGGGCGGATATTTCAGCTTGTGAGCATCCATGACCTGATCCGGCAGCGTTCCGCCATACTTCAGCGCCGCATCCGGATCCCGCGCGTACGCCGCGTCCTCTTCTACATCTGGCAGAGTTGCGAACCGGAAGCCCTCTGTACGCAGCAAATCCAGCAACTGCGGAAGCATCAGGGTCGTGAACGCCGTCTCATGCAGCAGCAACACGTTGGGAATCTCCCGCCCAAACGCAATCAACTGTTCCTCGCGCCCTAGCCGAATGTATTCCGTAGCTGTGTCGAGATAGCTCTGCTTAAGCCAGGCTATTGCCGCCACATCCTGTTTCGCCGAACATCTTGCGTACGGCTCATTCCACGCGTAATCCTCGAAGTCCAACGAGACCTGCGCTACCCGATAACCGTGCTGCTGTAGATAGCTGCGCACGGCTCGCCGCTTCTCCAGTGTGTCGCCCTCCCACAAAAATGGGTAGCGAAACCAATGCCAGTCGAGGCCGCTCGCGTACTCCGTCAGAGCCGGTTCATTTTGTGCAATTTCCTGTTCAAACGCATTTGCCGTGTTCGCTGTCAGCGAAATGTGCGACCAGGTATGACTCCCGACATTCATCCCCGCCTTAACCCAGACGTGCAGAGCCTTCTGCGCGTCGGGATCGTACTCGAGCTTGACTGCATTGACGAACCCGTATGTTCCGCCGAGATGATTAGTCTTCAACTCCGCCGCCAACGTCGTCGCAATCTGCGTGCGCGTCTGCCCCGCCGGCAACGCGCCAGCAGCAGGCACATCGTCAAAGGTCAGCGCAACCACAGGATGCGCATTCAAGGGCCCGATCGCCAAAACCTTGGCATCTCGTTCCGCCATCGGATTGGCGTTGTGTGAAGATTGCCCCGTCGCCGCCAAAAGACCCGTTGCAACCAATCCGCCCCCCAACACAATCCATAGCCGCACCGATATCTCCCTCATGTCGCCAACGTTTGGCCGTCTGGGGCAGTGTAGCAACCCAACCCGCGAACTAGAACGCGCTCACAGCCCTCCCGGTACAATAAACGCACATGGAACTGGTGCAGATCTCTCCCGCCCGCCGCGTCCCTGCCCCCAAGCCTGAATGGCTCAAGGCCCGCGCCCCCGTGGGCGAAAACTACCATGACCTCAAGCGTCTCGCCCGTTCGCTCGGCCTCAACACCGTCTGCGAAAGCGCGCAATGCCCCAACATCGGCGAGTGCTGGCACCACAAGACCGCCACTTTCATG
>ODAK010007955.1_pt1 | contig 10646 bp, 12 predicted proteins | sample 1539591 | NCBI WGS metagenome assembly ODAK01 (sample SAMEA3539303, study PRJEB22396) | soil metagenome | biome: tundra; feature: field; material: soil | place: USA | collected 2010-05 | depth 0.15 m | reverse complement strand
CTTCTGATGATTTTCATCTCGCTGGAACTGGCCAGTCTGTCGCTCTACATCCTGACGGCGTTCAACAAGCGCAACGCCCGGTCCAGCGAGGCGGCGTTGAAATATTTCCTGTTCGGCGGCATGTCCGCGGCATTCCTGCTGTTCGGTTTCAGCCTGCTTTACGGGCTTTCCGGCTCGACGAATCTGCCGCAAATTGCTGCCAGTCTGGCCGGCCGGGGGCTGGATCCACTGCTGTTGGTGGCCATCGTCACGACCGTGATCGGGTTTGGTTTCAAGGTGGCGGCGGTGCCGTTCCATCTGTGGGCGCCGGATGCCTATGAAGGCGCGCCTACGCCGAGCGCGGCATTTATCGCCTCCGGTTCCAAGGTCGCGAGTTTTTACATCCTCGCCAAAATCCTGACGATGGGTTTTGCCGGCGCGGAAGGCAGCGCGGTCTGGCAAGACTATGTGTCCGGCTGGACGCCGGTGATTGCCGTCGTGGCCGCGCTTTCGATGGTGCTGGGCAATCTCACAGCCATCGTGCAGTCGAGCGTGAAACGCCTGCTGGCTTACTCGGCCATCGCCCACGCGGGTTACATGCTGCTCGGCGTGCTGGCCAACACACCGTCCAGCCACAGCGCGCTGCTGTTTTATGTCATCACCTATGCGCTGACGGTGCTCGGCGCATTTGGCGTTGTGACGGTGGTGGAAGCGGTCACGGGCGGCGACGCCATTTCAAATTTCGCCGGGCTCAGCCGTCGCGCGCCGGGGTTGTCGTTGTGCCTGCTGGTGTTTCTGCTTTCGCTGGCCGGCATTCCTCCGCTGGCGGGTTTCATCGGAAAATTTTTCCTGTTCAGCGCGGTGGTGGGCACGGACGCCGAACATCTCGGCCTGCTCTGGCTGGTGATCCTGGCCATCGTGATGAGCGCCGTGTCCTTTTACTACTACCTGCAGGTGTTGAAACAGGCTTACGTGCTGGACGCCGCTGCCAACGCGCCCGCCATCAAGGTTCCACCGGCCACGATGCTTGCGCTGGTCCTGCTGGCGGCGCTGGTGATTCTCCTCGGTTGCGCTCCGGGGTTGTTGCTGCGGTTTTTGTGAGCAGCAAATCGGCTGGCCGTTAAACTTGGAAGCCGGGGTTGCGTGTGGCTGCGACGCCTTCGTCGCAGAAAGTAAAGGCGACGCCTCGTCACCGGTTCTGAAATTGAAAACAGTCTGGCGTTGGGAAAAGGCGACGGGGCGTCGCCGCTACGGTTGGCCGCCCAAATTTGGATTTGAGAATCTCCACCATCCGCGTAACCTTTCCGCACAATTTATGAGTAATGTTCCTGCGAATTTAAAATACACAAAATCTCACGAATGGGTGCGCGTCAGCGGTGACACGGCGGCGGTCGGCATCACCGACCACGCGCAGCATGAATTGACCGACATTGTCTTTGTCGAACTGCCGGATGCCGGCCGGAAGGTCAAGGCCGGCGAAGCCTGCGCCGTGGTGGAATCCGTGAAAACCGCGAGCGACATTTATTCGCCGTTGAGCGGTGAGATTCTGGAGGTGAACAAATCCGTGGTGGACGACCCGGCGCTGGTGAACAGCGAGCCCTTCGGCAGCGGTTGGTTTTTCAAAATCAAATTTAGCAGTCCGGCTGAACTGAATGCGTTGCTGTCGCCGGATAAATACAAGGCGCAAATTGGGGGCTAGGCGCATTGCGCGCATGAAAATCCGTTTATTCATCAAGCCGTATTGCCCATGGTGTCACAAAGCCATGCGCTGGCTCGACGACCACGACATCGAATATGAAAAGCTGGATGTGATTGCCGACGACACGGCTTACGAGGAAATGGTCCGGTTGTCCGGCCAGGAACTCGTGCCGGTGATCGAGGCGGATGGAAAAGTGCTGGCCGATTTCGGACCGGAACAACTGGCGAAGTTTTGGGGGAAAATTAATAAGGAAACCAGGAAACCATGAGACAGGAAAAATCTAAATTGTTGTTCTTCATGGCTTCATGGTTTCCTTATAAAAATCCGTATTCTATCTGTGGCTGAAAACAATTAAATGACCGTAACTGAATTGAAACCGCGTCCCCGTCTGCCGGCGTGGCTGCGCATCACGTTGCCCACGTCGGATAGTTTCGCGCGCACGCGCGGCCTGCTCGACGAGCTGAAGCTGCACACGGTCTGCGAAAGCGCGAAGTGCCCGAACCACTGGGAATGCTGGGAGAAGGGCACGGCCACGTTCATGATCGCCGGCGACCGCTGCACCCGCGCCTGCGGTTTTTGCGCGGTGTCCACAGCCCGGCCGCTGCCACTCGAAGCGGACGAGCCGAGGCGCGTGGCTGAGGCGACGCGCCGGATGAAATTGAAGCACATCGTCATCACCGCCGTCGCCCGCGACGATCTGGCGGATGGCGGCGCGGAGCATTTCCGGAAGACGGTTGAGGCCGTGCGCGAGTTGAATCCGGGCATTGTGATTGAAGTGCTCGTGCCGGATTTCAATGACCGCGACGCTGCGATTGAAGCCGTGCTTGCGGCCAACCCGCACATTTTCAATCACAATCTCGAAACCGTGCGGCGGCTGACGCCGTCCGTGCGTCATCGCGCGACCTATGACCGTTCGCTCAGCGTGCTGCAAAAGGTGAAGGCGAAACGCGGCGACACGATTTACACCAAGTCCGGCCTGATGCTCGGTCTGGGCGAGGCAGAAGACGAAGTCATGGTGGCGCTGGAAGATTTGCGCGGTGCGGGTTGCGACATTCTCACGCTCGGCCAGTATCTCCAGCCCACGCTGAAACATTTGCCGGTGGTGGAATTTGTTTCGCCCGCGAAATTTGAAGAATACGGCAGGCGGGCAGGGGAGCTGGGCTTTGTTCACATCGCCAGCGGCCCCCTGGTGCGAAGTTCATACCACGCGGACGAATTCAACCTGCCGTCAATGCAGCGGCAGGGATAAACCGCGGCGCATGAAAATATAAATGGCGATGCCGATGCCGACGAATCCCACAATAAACCCGATGATGGTAATGGTTTTTATCATCGAGCGCGCTTGGTCCACTGTTTCGGCGGCGCGTTTTTTTTCCGATTCCCGGAAGGCTTCCAGCTCCTTTTCAACCGTGGCCAAAGCGGCCTCGTCTTTGAGTTGATAGGTCAACCAAGGCTTTTCGGAGCGTTTCCATTCCACAGGCAGGCGTTCAAGGAGCTCGATCGTGGCGGGTTGAAAGCCCCAACGAACCCAGAACGGCGAATCTTCCTGCGTCCATAACCGAAAAACTCTGTGATGGGCGGTAATGGTCTGGATGCGTTCCCAGAACAACTGCCGCGCGGTATCGGCCATGGCAAAATCCGTGTAACCCTCGCTGTGGAGCAGGGCGTGCTGGCGGATGATTTGAACGCCAATCGCGCCGACGATTTGTCCGTCGGCAGCTTCAATCACCTGGAATTCGGTCAGCCGCTTTTCCAATTCATCCGCCGGCAGGCGCATGGAATTCCAAAGCGATTTCAGGCTTTGAAAATCGTCCGTTGTGGCGCGGCGAATGCGAATGGCTGACAGATTCATGCCGGTTCACAAATTGACCTGACCATGACCGAAAGTCAAAACCGCTGTAATAATTGAAACCACTGAAAAACAGGCGTAGCGGCTTTCGGCATCTCGCAATGCGGGACGGACAATTCAATTATCCGAAGAAATGCGGCGGTCTGCCGACACGCCGCTACGACGAGCCAAGTTTTTTCAGAGGCCCCAATTCATTCAACCGCACGATTTGCTTTTCCAAAAAATTGTGCCACTCTGAGCCAGGATGGAATCTAATTTGAACTATGAATAATGGAGTTACCCAACAATTGCTGAATGCGCTGCAGTGGCGCTACGCCACGAAAGTTTTTGACGCGACCAAAAAAATCCCCGCCGATGTCTGGCAAACCCTGGAGCGCGCGCTCGTGCTCACGCCGACTTCCTACGGCCTGCAGCCGTATCGTTTTCTCGTCATCAACGACCCCGTCAAACGCGCCGAACTGCTGCCGCATTCGTGGAACCAGAAGCAGGTCGTGGACGCTTCTCACCTGGTCGTGTTCACCGCGCGCACCAAAATCACCGACGCCGACGTGAACAAACTCATCACGCGCACCAGCGACATCCGCAAAATTCCCGCCGAATCGCTGAACTTTTACCGCGACCTGATGCTGAGTGACGTGGTCAACGGTCCGCGCGGCAAAACCGCCCACGAATGGGCAACCCGGCAAACCTACCTCGCGCTCGGTAATTTGATGACCTGCGCCGCCGTGCTGGGCGTGGACGCCTGCCCGATGGAAGGCCTCAGCCCCGCCGAATATGACCGCGTGCTGGGTTTGAACGGCAGCGGCTACGCGACGGTGGTGGCTTGCGCGCTGGGTTATCGCGCCGCCACCGACAAATACGCGAGCCTGCCGAAAGTGCGGTATGAGGCAAAAGAACTCGTGCAGCAAGTTTGAGCAAAAATGATCACCATTCGGAAAGCCGGGGAACGCGGGCACGCCAGTTTCGACTGGCTCGACACGTGGCACACGTTTTCGTTTGCCGATTACCACGACGCACAGCACATGGGCTTCCGCGCGTTGCGGGTGATTAACGACGACACCATCGCGGGCGGCGGCGGCTTTGGCACGCATTCGCACCGCGACATGGAAATCATCACCTTCGTTTTGAGCGGCGCGCTGGAACACAAGGATTCAATGGGCAATGGCCGCATCATCCGCCCCGGCGAAGTTCAATACATGGCCGCCGGCACCGGCGTGGCGCACAGCGAATTCAATCCGTCGCCAACCGAGCCGGTGCATCTGCTGCAAATCTGGATTTTGCCCGGCCATAAAGGCGCGAAACCGGTTTACGCCGAAAGAACTTTTGCCAAAGCCGCGCCGGGACAATTTTATCTGGCTGCGTCAAAGTCGGGACGCGACGGTTCCATTCCCATCAATCAAGACGTGGACGTGTTCATCGGCAAACTCAGCGCCGGTAACCATATCAGTCACACGTTCAAACCCGGTCGTCACGCCTGGTTGCAGGTGGCCGAAGGCGAAGTGGAATTGAACGGCCAGTCTCTGAAAGCCGGCGACGGTGCGGCAGTCTCAGACGAGAGCAGGCTGATTATCGAATCAGCCGGACCGGCGCAGGTGATTTTGTTCGACCTGAACTGAGCTGCCTTGACAGACCCATGAAAAGGACCATTCGCATGATCGCCGCGATTCTCATCGTTGGCACAATCGCTTTTTGGGCGGCAACCGGGGCAAATCGCGGCTGGACGAAGACGAGCGTTCCAAAGAAAATCGTCGATGAAGTTACCGGCATCGAAGGCGTCACCTACGAAAAACATTTTGTGCCGGGCGTGGATTTTGTTGGCGCCGCTTTGTTGGGCGCGGGAATTCTGGCTGGCATTTCCATTTTGTTTCGGACAAAACCAAACGATTCACATAACGAAACCAAACATGAAAACTAAACTCACGATTCTGGCATTCGTCGCGTCGGCTGGCATTGCTCTTGCCGCGCCGCAAACGTTCGACTTCAAAGACCCCAAGGGCATCAACAATGCCGGGTTCAAGCTCGATGCGCCGCTGGAAGCCATCAACGGCAGCGCCAGCGGCATTTCCGGCACGGTCACATTTGACCCCGAAAACCCTGGCGTGACGAAAGGCAAAATCATCGTGGCCACCGGGTCGCTCATGCTACCCAACCCGATGCAAAAACAGCACATGCTGAGCGACAAATGGCTCGATGCGGCGAAGTATCCCGAAATCACTTTTGAAACGAAGGAATTCAAAAACGTCCAGAACACTGGCGACACCACGACGGCGGACGTAACCGGCACATTCACACTCAAAGGGGTGTCCAAGGAACTCACCGCGCCCGTGAAACTGACCTACCTGAAGGATAAACTTGGCCAGCGTGTGCCGAATCAAAAAGGTGATTTGCTGGTTATCCGCGCCAACTTCACCATCAAGCGCAGCGATTTCAACATCATGCCCGGTCAGTTCGAGGACAAGGTTTCCGACACCATTGAACTCACGTTGAGCATCGCTGGCGCATCGCCGAAATAACTGAAAATTCCACTGAATACCGGGCCACCCTCACAAAAAAATCCCATGCTTAAAAAAATATTCTCTCCGGGCAACAATTCCGGGGCCGCCAACCTTGGACTGCTCTTCCTGCGGCTTTGGGTTGGTTTTTCCATGTTGCTCAATCATGGTGTCGAAAAACTCAAAAATTTCAGCGATACCGCGCCGAACTTTCCCGACCCGCTCGGCATTGGTCATTCGGCCAGCCTGGGGCTGGCGGTCTTTGCCGAATTCTTTGTTTCGCTCTTCGTGATTTTTGGCTTGGTGACGCGCTGGAGCGCGCTGGTGCTGGCGACCGACATGATTGTTGCGTTCATCGGCGTTCACAAAGGCGCAATGAGCGGGCAGGGGAGCGGCGAACTGGCGTTCCTGTATTTGATGGGTTACGTCACGCTGCTGCTGGCTGGACCAGGATGCTTCTCGGTGGACAAGGTCATGTTTGGCAAGGGCGGTTCAAGCCAGTCGAAGTAATTTTAAAACTGGCGGAGAGAGGGGGATTCGAACCCCCGATACCTTTTGGGTATTCACGCTTTCCAGGCGTGCGCATTAAACCACTCTGCCATCTCTCCGCCGGGACCGGCACTTTGGCCAACCGCGCCGCGCCACGCAACCATTTTTCAACGCACCCATCCCCGGTGAAACTCGACAGTGTTCTTAAACTGGGGACTGGAAAATCCCCGGAACTCGCGGACAAGAATGTCCACGACGTAGCGCAGGCTTTCCAGCCGTCAGTGACCCGAGTTCAGACATTCATTTCAAGAACTGTGCGAAGTTGCACATCATCCCCGCGACTTGCCGCCGCCCCGCCGGTCAGGTAAAATCCCCGCGATGAAAAAACATAAAACATCCGATCCCTTGCGTCCCTATTCCAGCATCGTCTTTGACGGTCCCGAACGCGCCGCCGCCCGTTCCATGCTTTATCCGGTCGGTTTCAAGCCGGAAGATTTCAAAAAACCGCTCATCGGCGTCGCTTCCACCTGGGGAAACGTCACCCCCTGCAACATGCACATAGACAAACTCGCGCTCGAATCCGAGAAGGGCGCGAATGAAGCCGGCGGCAAGGCGATCGTCTTCAACACCATCACCATTTCCGACGGCATTTCCATGGGCAGCGAAGGCATGAAATACTCGCTCGTCTCCCGCGAAGTCATCGCCGATTCCATCGAAACCGTCGTGGGCTGCGCGGGCATGGACGGTTTCGTGGCCATCGGCGGGTGCGACAAAAACATGCCCGGCTCGATCATTGCCATGGCGCGGATGAACCGCCCGGCAGTGTTTGTTTATGGCGGCACGATTCTGCCCGGCTGCATCGCCGGGGATAAGCGCCAGCTCGACATCGTTTCCGTGTTTGAAGCCATTGGCGCGCACGCGAACAAAAAGATCGGCGACCAGGAATTACAAGCCATCGAACAATGCGCCATTCCCGGTCCCGGCTCGTGCGGCGGCATGTATACCGCCAACACCATGGCCAGTGCCATCGAAGCGCTCGGCATGAGTTTGCCGAACAGCTCGGCCCAAAACGCCATTTCGCCCGCGAAGATGGACGATTGCCGCCGCGCCGGCGCCTGTGTCATCGAAATGCTCCGCCAGGGAATCAGGCCGCTCGACATTCTCACGAAAAAGGCTTTTGAAAACGCCATCACGGTTGTCATCGCGCTCAGCGGTTCGACCAACGCGGTGCTGCACCTGCTCGCCATTGCGCACGCGGCAAAAGTGAAATTGTCGCTCGACGATTTCACCCGCGTCGGCAAACACGTGCCCGTGCTCGCCGATTTGAAACCCAGCGGCAAACATCTCATGTCCGAACTGGTCGCCATCGGCGGCATCCGGCCGTTGATGAAGACGCTGCTCGACAAAGGGCTGCTGCACGGCGACGCCCTGACGGTCACCGGGCACACCATGGCGGAAACATTGGCCGGGGTGAAACCCTACCCGGCCGGCCAGACCATCATCAAGCCGTTCGACCAGCCGATCAAAAAGGACAGCCACCTCGTCATCCTGCGCGGCAATCTTGCGTCCGAAGGCGCCGTCGCCAAAATCAGCGGCAAGGAAGGCATGCGTTTCAGCGGCAAGGCGCGCGTATTCAATTCCGAGGAAGACGCGCTGGAAAAAATTCTCGACGGCACCATTGTGAAGGGTGACGTCATCGTCATTCGATTTGAAGGGCCCCGGGGCGGCCCTGGCATGAGAGAAATGCTTTCACCCACGTCCGCCATCATGGGCAAGGGACTCGGCAAGGACGTGGCGCTCATCACCGACGGGCGGTTCTCCGGCGGCAGCCACGGCTTCGTGGTCGGCCACATCACGCCCGAAGCGTACGTCGGCGGAACGATTGCGCTCGTGAAGAACGGCGACACCATCACGATTGACGCCGAGAAACGGCAAATCAACCTGGACATTCCCGCAGCAGAATTGAAGAAACGCAAGAAAGCGTGGAAAAAGCCCGCGCCCCGTTACACCCGCGGCGTGCTGGCGAAATACGCGGCTCACGTGACTAGTGCCTCGCTTGGCGCGGTGACGGATGCGGAGTTGAAGTTGTAGCAACGAACTAGAGCGCCTCCAAAAAAGATTGCGCTGCGGCAAGAATTCGTAATTGTGTGGCTACAAAATCTTCAGGGCCACACTCGTTCGGCGTTTTTTTGCCACTGAATTTCTCGAACACATTCCCTTTGCGAATTCGCTTCTTCACGATTTCAGCTTTATCTCCGTGATCGAGATCATGACGAAGGCCTGTTCGAAGAAATTTCACATCCATTGCGAATTCTGGAGGTGGCGACGGCAGGCGGTTACATTTGCCAGAACCTTCATAAATCAGGAAGTAAATAGCATCTATAAACTTGACCACGTTTCGCGCAAGCGAACAATGCGAATTGGGGCATCCATCTTGTGGCGGGCTTGGGAAACCAATTCTTCCCCGTCTGCCGCCCTCGCCCGTTGCAGCGCCCGAATACGCCAGCGTTGCCCGGAACGATTCGCGTAGGAGGCTTTGTACGTAGAAAGAACGAGCCCCGCAACTCTGCGGGGCTGGTTCGAATACCGAACTGAGAGGCCAAACCAATCAGACTTTGCGGCGGCGGATCGTCAACGCGCCCAGCAACCCGATCGCAACGAGACCGATCATCGTCGGTTCGGGGACAGAGACAACGACATACTGAAAATTGGGGCCGAAGATTGGCGGGGTGTATGAAATTGTGGTTAAATCGAGGGTGCTGTTGCCGTCGTATTTGTAGACGTCAAAAGTAATGTCAGGGGCGGCACCCACTCCACTATCTGCTGTATAGCCTATGGCGCCATTGCCGGCCGTATAGAGGCCGACTACTGCATACTCAACCCCTGCCGTCAACGAAACCGGTGTAATTGGTTCGTAAAGGAAAGAGCCGGATGCTGTCGAGGAGCTTGTGATCGTTGCGCTCGCGAGCAGAGTTGAGGTAGAGACGTCGTACAGACCGACGGCATTCCCTACGCTGGATCCGGGAATAACGTAGCCGAGCGCTGTGACCGAGATTGTGGTGGTCGGCGTGAAGAACTCCCCATCGTTGCCCGTCGGCTCACTTCCGAATGAATTCAGAACAGGCGGAGTGAAAGCAATGATGTCCGCCTGCGCCACCCCCAACATGCCACTGGATAAACCTGCAGCGCATAAGCCTGCAGCCCATGAGTTGAAACGAATTTTTTTCATACTGTTCTTCTGTTTGTGACCCTCGCGCAAAGCGATCTCTGGCTCGACGTCCAAGCCGGAACTCTTTCTTTCACGTTATTGCCATATTGTTGTTTATTCACAGCTACTGTCATCCGGTTCAGGCGAATTTACCCGGTTGTAATGTTCTAAATTTGAACCACATCAGCAATAAAAATGATGTGAGCGATTTGAACTTCGTTTTGTTATTTTCCGCAGCAGCAACAATGCCAAACTGGTGCGATGAACGCCGGAAAACTGATTTTTTCGCAACTCACCGACTGGATTCGTTCCTCGTTTCTGATTGTTTCTTCTGAATTTGATCCAAGCCCCACAAATCTAGATCGTATCAAAGATGTTTTCAGACGGACCCGCATTCTCATTGTTATGATGAAGGCGGTTGACTCAACGGCCAACATCGGTCAAAGGATCAAAGGGGTCAAACCATAGTTTTGTCCGATTTGTGCTCGAATCGCTGGCTGTTATTTAGCAGGATAGGATGAAACTATGGTTTGACCCCTTTGTGTGAAACGGCGGAGCGCGGCTGTCCCAGCCGCAGCACACCTGCCTGCAAACCGGTGAACGAATTCACTTCACCGTTCCCTCGCACTCGCGCCCGCTGCGCCTGAGACAGGCGCGCTCCAATCGAATCCGAACGGAGTTGCATCGTCCTTTCCGCGCATGAATTCAACCTTGTTGTGGCGGTTCGCCGGAGAATATTCCCTTTCCTCTTTTGCCCGCTTCTGGCTTCCTATGGCCGTTCAAATCACCAAAAATATGAAGACTTATACCAAGACAATCGCGCTGGCGGCGTTTACGCTGGCGTTCATCGGAACGGCCCGCGCCGGGGATGGTGCGGCCGGGAAATGGAAGGGCCAGTTCGACAGTCAAATCGGCCTGCAGAAGTACACC
>ODAK010007954.1_pt1 | contig 10647 bp, 8 predicted proteins | sample 1539591 | NCBI WGS metagenome assembly ODAK01 (sample SAMEA3539303, study PRJEB22396) | soil metagenome | biome: tundra; feature: field; material: soil | place: USA | collected 2010-05 | depth 0.15 m | reverse complement strand
GCGCCAGTGCGAAAACGAATTCATCAAAGATCTCGCCGGCCCCATCGAGAAGGCCGAAGCCGTGGTGTCGTTCGGTTGCGGGGCTGGCGTGCAAGCCATTGCCGAGCGCTTCCCGACCAAGCCCGTCTACGCTGGCCTCAATACCAACTTTCTCGGCATCCTCGAAGAGCAAGCCGTCTGGACAGAGAAGTGCATGGCCTGCGGCGACTGTATGCTTGCCGACTTCGGCGGCATTTGCCCGATCACAAGGTGTGCGAAGCACATGCTCAACGGCCCGTGCGGCGGCAGCACGAGCGAACGATGTGAGGTCGCCGCCGATCGCCCTTGCGCGTGGCAGCTGATCTACAAACGCCTGAGCGCCATTGGCCAGCTGGATCGGCTAGAGAAGATCCAACCGCCGAAGAACTGGAGCATGGCGTGGTTCGGTGGGGCTAGGAAGCTCGTCAGGAACGAGCATCGGGTGTAGCGGTTTGCGCCTTGGCCATGCTCGGACATCTCAAGAAATTCACGAACTTGACGATGGACAGCGTGGCAGATTCACATGCGGTATGCCTCGCGCCAAGTCCCAGCGCTTTGCTTGCTCGCCCTTTCGGTTTTCGTTGGTTGTACAGCGGATCTCAGCAAGCTGCGGGCGCCTAGTCACAAAGACGCCGCGCTCGGCGCCGACCTTTCCGACCTTCGACGTGGTCGCCAAGGGGGCAGAGGCTGCGGAGCCCTCCGACTTGCGCTTCCCCTGGGCAGTCACCGAGCCCGACGCCCGAGCTGCAGACCAGATCGATAATCGACCCGCCGCCTAAGCGGCTGTGGTTGATGCGGACGGCGCAGGTGGCTCGATGGGCGGGGCGGGTGGCGTAGCAGGATCGGGTGGTGGAGGGGGCGGAACCGGATCAGGCGGTGCGACTAGTACGGGCGGCTCTGTCCTTGACGGAGCGTCTTTCACGGTCGACAGCAGCTATTCGGAAACAGCACCGGCTGAGGTTGACAGCGGCTTCCCTGACGTCAGCCTGGATCAAGACACCGAGGACGTTGCAGAAGTCGCGGTCGATCTGCCGACCGATTCTGCCGGTGATTCGTCCGTCGATGTGGCGCTCGATGTCCCTTGGGATCTCCCCTCGCCGGACCTCCCTGCGGGAACTCTAATCTGCCCCGCGACCATTGCTGGATCCCTCGATTCCACCGATTCGGTCCAGACCGGACGCCTTTCTCGAGTCGCGCCTGTCTCGGCGTGCGGGATCAGCAAGCCAGCTCCGGGTAAGGACGCAGATCCGACGAATTCCCACCTGTACGACGTCTACCATTTCGGCAATCCGACCAACGCGCCCGCTTGCTTCAACTTCAGGTTGAAATATCCGGGCGCTCAGCTTTTTGCCGTCGCGTATGCGTCCTTCGATCGCACGGATATCACCCAAAACTACCTTGGTGATGTGGGCGACGTTCTCAACTCCCCCCAAGGGATGGGCATCACCGTCGGCCCGGCCTCCACGGTCGACGTCGTCGTTTCCGCGATCGCAGTGGGGACCTCTCCGGCCGGTTCGTACACGCTCAGTTGTTCGGCTCAATAGCGGACCGGGAGAGCTGCGCCTCGCTTGCGCGACCCGCGTGCCGACCATTTTCCGGCCGGCACGCAGCGGTCGACACAATCTCTGGTCTAGTAGCGCGCGCCGCCGCCGGCGCGAGAGGTACGCTCGCGCGCCTCGTTCACGTTCAGCTGGCGACCGTCGAGCTCGCGCTCGTTGAGGGCTTCAATCGCCTTGGTGGCGGAAGCCTGATCAACCATCTCAACGAAGGCGAAACCGCGGGGCCGTCCGGTGTCACGCTCGGTCACAATCTTGACCTCGGTGAAGCTCAGTCCCGCCTCGGTGAGGACGTTGCGCAGATCGAGCTCGGTCGTGTTGAAGGAAAGGTTGCCAACGAAAAGTCTTGTTCCCATGTTCAGTCCACTTTCTGTGCCCCATCGACCTGGCGACCTCGCCAGAGTGTTTGGGCCACGCACAATGCGCCCAGTTCTCGACTGCATAAACGCCCAGGAGAACTAACGCGCTAGGAAAGAAGCCTGGACCGATAGGAGATCGATCGCGGAACGAACCGTGAAGGATGACGGCTATTTCTGATATGTCCAGCCATTTCTTTCGGGGCAGGGCTGCCGGCAAAACGGGAGCATTGCCTTCTCGATACTCGATGGCGCCCGGAATTAGGCGTCTGGTCGACGTACAGCACGCCGTCCAAATCCACGAGAAGTCCGAGAAGTTCCTTCTTACCGATCCGCATTGACGAGAAGATTTGAAGAGCGGCGCGCAGGGACACAAGAGGTAGCCGCTTCTTCCGATGCCGTGGCCTGCCCGGACAGCCTACCGCGTAGGGCACGCGGCCTGCACCCCCTTCACATCTGTTGCATCCAAGAGGCCTGGAGGCTGGGTGCGAAGGAAAGAGCGAGTCTTCGTCTTGCTTACGGCGCTGTTCGTGGCCGCGCTGATTGCTGGCGACTTCGTGGGTGGCAAGTTCTTCAGCTTCGCCGGGCACAGCTTGTCCGCGGGCATCATTCCGTTTCCGCTGACGTTCGTACTCACCGACGTCGTCAATGAATTCTACGGCAAGGAAGGTGCACGACGTCTGACCTACGCGGGCCTCGCAGCTGCGGTATTCGTCTGGGCCGTCATCAACCTCGCGCTAGCCTTGCCCACCGTCAGTGATTCGCCCATTTCGGATCAAGTCTTTCGCAGCGCCTTTGGCACATCGGCGCGACTTTACGTGGCATCGCTGACCGCGTACATGATCGGCCAGCTGCTCGACATTTCGATCTTCCAACTCTTGCGTCGGGCGACCGGCGAACGGTTGCTCTGGCTTCGTTCGACGGGGTCGACCGTGCTGTCGCAGGCTATCGACAGCATTTCCGTCAGCTTCGTGTTCCTGGTGGGTACGCGACCGTTTCCCTTCATTTTTTCTAACGCGGTCAACAACTACGTGGGCAAGCTGGTCATGGCCGTTTTGCTGACGCCGCTTATCTATGTTGGACACGCGACGATTCGGCGGTACCTCGGCGGCCACGAGCTACGATCTGTGGACGCTACTATTCTTGCGATGCCGACATCCGCGCTGGCTGACGCCGGAGAATCATCGGCGCTCGCACAATCTGCGCAAGCGGACTGAAGAATCGCGCCTCTGTCCGGTCGCTCGCTCAGCCGAAGCTGCGTGCGAAGAGCGCTTCGATGGCCGCCTTGCCGCATTCCTCAAGGAAGCGCGTGCCGGTACCGCAGAAAAGCGGCTGGCGAATGCTCGGCTCGCCGGCTGGGTCCCAGGCATTGCTGTTGCCGTTCCATCGGAACCACGCCGAACGGGGCTGGTCGAAAACGTAGACCGGACGATTGAAAAGACGCGCGTATTCAGCTGCGATACCGGTGCCGCCGGTGACTGTATCGTCGGGATTGATTTTGCCGACCACGAAGATTTCCTGGCCGTTCTGCACTTGGTGCCAAATCGTCTGCAGAACTTTGCGGAACATCGGCGTGTCCGGATACTGCCGATGCATCAGCTTGCTCAAGTAGCCCAGGCTGACGTCGCCATGGCGCAGCTCTGCCTTGGTGAGGATACGCAGGCCGTGCAGGCGAGCGTTGACGTGGCCCTCGAAGGTGAAATTCACTTCGTCGATGCCAAAGCGCTCAGCCGCTGCGCCGAACGCTGCCTCGGCACCGTTGGCCGCACCGCTAAAACAAATGCAATCCTCGCGTTTCATGGTCGTCCTTCTTGTTGCTCCGGAGCGCGGGAGGATGTCCGATCAAACGTCCACCGTCAACCATCGCGGCTGGGCGCGGTAGGTAAAGACGCGGCGTGATTCGGCGATTTCACACGTCGCTGACCGCGGTTAGCACGCGCGTGACACCTTCGTCGAAAATTGCGGGCGGGGTCAGGAGGCTCAGCACCAACGTAGCGCCCAGGCGCAAATCGAAGAAGTAGCCCGGTTGCACGAGTACGTCTCGCTCTTCGAGCAGTCGGACGGCCCAGTCCTCGTCGCTTACGATTTCGGGGACGCGCAGGATGGCCGACCAACCCGCCTCGATAGGTAGCAGCGTGCACGACGAATCCCGGCCGATGCGGGCTGCGAGAGCATCCCAGTTGCGGCGCACGCGCTGGGTGATGGCGCGGCGAATGTCGGTGCCCACCTCGAGCAGCCGAGGAAGGGCGAGCTGCACGGGGGTGCCGACGGAAAGATAGGTGTCCGCGACCAATTCCAGATTGGCTAGTGCGGGCTGCGCCAGATCGTCAGGGCCGGTCGCCGCAATCCAACCCAGCTTCATTTGCGGCAGCCCGCTGGCTTTCGAAAGGCCGCCCAGCGAGAAAATCAAAGCCGGCGTCGATAGCGCAGCGAGCACCGTGACCGCGTCGGCGGCGGGCGCCAGCGGAAAATCCGCGAAAACCTCGTCGGCAATGATGGGCAGACCGTGCGTCGCTGCCAGCTCGGCCAATTGATTGCAATCGCCAGTGGAGAGAAACGAGCCGGTGGGATTGTTGGGACTGACCACGACAATGGCCGCGGCGTCGGCGAGATCAAAGCTGTGAAAGTCGATGTGCCAACGGCCGTCGAAGCTTAGTCGGTACGGGCGTGGCTGCAGGCCTTCGAGGCGCGCCAGATAGTCGAACAGCGGATAGCTCGGCTCGGGCACCAGCACGGTTTGGCCGGGATTGCCAAGCAGTTTGAAGAGTAGGGCGTACGACTCGCTCGAACTGGCGGTAAGCACGATGCGATCTTCCCCCACGACAGCGCCGCGTCGGGCGTAGTCGGCGGCCACGGCGGCACGCGCGCTTGGCAGTCCGACGGGCGAGGGCTGATAGGTCGCGATGTCCGGATTGGCGAAGGCTCGGGCGATGGCCTCACGCGGGTAAGGCAACTCGGCTTGCGTGGGATTACTGGCCGTCAGGTCGAAGAGCGGCTGGCCACGCTTGCACCGCTCGGCTTCGGCGCGGGCCAGCCGGTTCTCTTGGCCGCTCCACTGCAGTCGCCCCGAGAAATGAACGGGCCTTTTCACAGAAGTCCCAGAGCTTCCGAGCGTACGAAACCTTCGAGCCCATTGGCCAAACGCACGCGCACCCAGTCCTGCTCGCGGCCCTGCACGCGCAAGCGAAGACCCGCGTGTACTTGGAAGCTGGTCCGGAAAGTAGCGTCGGCGCCTTCTTTCACGGCAATGGTGTCCGGTAATACGACTGCGTACGGAATGCGGTCGAGCTCCATGCGGCCGAGCAAAAGCACGCCGGCGAAGAGAGCTGCGCCGCCCAGCACGGCCGCCGCTGTACTGACAGCCAGGCGGAAATCCTCGGTCGCGCGCCGGCGGAGGAAAAGCAGCACGAAGCACCCGAGGTAGAGCCCGCAGAAGAGCCAGACTTCGGTCGACGGACTGAAATAGCTCACGACACGTGTCCACATCGGCTCGCGCTCGGCTCCTTCCATCTTGTCGTGAGCGTGCTGGTCGGCCAGCTTGCGCGCCTGATTGAGATTGAAGCGTGCATCTTCGTCGTCGGGCGCTGCCACCAGTGCGCGCTCGAACGCCCAGATGGCCGGGCCGAGGCGACCCATGCGGAAATAGGTAACGCCGAGGTTGTAGTAGAGGTCGGCCGATTCGACGTGTTGGCGATCGAGTTGCTCGTAGGCTGCTGCTGCGTCCGCATAGTCGCCGCGCAGGAAGGCATCGTTGCCACGCTTCCACGCTTGATCGAGAAAGTCGGCTCGGGCAGGGCCATCGGACACGACGAAGAGCGCGGCCAAGATCGCCAAGATCGCCGAAAACGCCCAGCGCCTCATGCTTTGCCTCCCGCGCCAGGCGGCAGTCTTTCGAACGCTTCGATGATCTCGCTTGCGCGATCGATGGCGCGGCTGGCTTCCTCTTGATTGATATCGCCGGGGGCGAAGCGTGCGCGGTCGCAAATGTCCAGGGTCCCGACGGTCGTTTCGGTCAGCGCCTTGCCGGCACCCAGTCTGCCTAGGGCGGCGCGCAGCTCGTCGCGAGACATCCCGGAGACGGGACGGCCGACTTTGCCGGTCAGAAACTCGGATAGCACGCGCTCGATTTCACCAAGCGATGGGGCCAAGCGGTTTTCCTGCAGCAAGCTCGTCGCCGTGCGCAGGCGTTTGTTCGCCGAGCGGCGCAATTTGCGCAGGCGCTTGCCTTCCGTCTCGCGGCCCAGGCGCGTACGCGCGAAACCGATAGCGCCGACCAAGCCGAAAAGGAGCGGCGGTGCGATGACCACGCCGAGCAGCGCTGGCGAATGGTAGAGCAGCGAGCCGACGTCGCGGCGAAGCGACGGACGTGTGCGCAGCGGCCGTACGTCGAGCGCGAGCAGGTTCTCGCTGGCGGAGGTGCCGGGCGTTGCGGTCGCAGCCGGCGCCTGCGTGCTTTGCACCGCCATCGCCTGGCCCGTCACCGTCAAAGGAATCGGATTCGTCCTTGCCGTCGCATAAGCTGCCTTCTGCGTATCGAAGTAGCTGAAGGAAAACGGCGGAATCGTGGTCTGCCCCGGCCGCTCCGGCAGCAGCAAATATTCGGCTACCTTGCTGCCGCCGATCACATCGGCGTGGCTAATCTGCACGGACACTTTGGGCTCGTAGACCTTCCAGCCTTCGAGGTGTGGAAGCGTCGGCAGTGGAATCTTGCGCAGATTGCCTTCGCCTTCGAGGTGCAGCTTGAGCGTGACGGCGTCGCCCACCTGCACATGGTCGCGATCGACCTCGGCAGTGAGCGCGAACTTGCCGAGGGCGGAAGAATCGAATCCCGCCGGAGCGCCTGCAGGCAAGGCCACTACTTCGACGGTGACGGGATCCGCCTTCAGGTGCTCGCTGCGCAGGGTGGACCCGAAGAAGTCCACCCGCGAGATGTCGGCTTCGAGCGGCGTGATGCTGAACTTGCCGGGCCGCAAGCCGAAAATCGCCTTGCGCATGAGCGGCGCAGACAAGTACACGCGGCCGTCTAGAACTTGTTCGGAAAGGCTGAGCCCGCCGCGATTTTGCGGCACGTCCAGCTCTTCGCTCCAAAAGCCGTCGGTGCGCGGCTCTTTGGTGGGCGCGTAATTGTTCTGTCTCTCGTTGAGGTAGAGAAACCATTCCACCGTGATTTGCTCGCCGACGAAAGCGCGAGTCTTGCTCGGAACCACGCGCAGGAAGTTGCGGCGACCGGCGGCCCGCGCGGGCTCGGGCGGCGGCGGAGGAGGCGGTGGCTCGTCGGAATCGAGGTCGGGGAAGAAGAAGTTGGACCCCGGAAAACCGGGAATACCGCGCGGCTGGCGCGGCTGCGAGGGGGGCGGCGCTTGGCCGCTTTCGACGACCGTGACGTTCACCTTCTCGGTCTTGAGCTCCTGCCCGCCTACGTGGACGCTGGCGGGGCCAACGGTCAGCTTGCCCTTTTGCAGCGGAACCAATTGGTAGTGCCAGGTATAGGTCTGGCGCATGAAACTACCGCCGCCGCCCATCTGAATTTGCGTCGACTGGCTGGGCTGCTGGGCGACGATGCGAAAGCCGCGGAAATCCGGCGGCTGATAGTCCTCCATGCGAGCGTTGTTGGCGGATAGGCTTACATCGAAGGGAAACGCCTCGCCGACACCAACGGGATTGCGGCCGGCGCGCGCGGTAAAGGACGTATCTTGGCCGAACGCCGCAGCGGCGAAAAGTAGCGTGCTGGTCGCGAGGCAGAGAGTCAGAGCGCGCATGGATAGCATCGACAGCCTCCTCTACCAGTCTTTGGCGGGTGGCGCACGACGTACGGCGCGCAGACGAGCCCGCATCTTTTCCAGATCCTTGGGGCTTTGCTCCAGGTTGTTGAGCACGGCATCGATCTCGCGCAGGTCTGCCGCATTCTCGGCGTTTTCGGCCTTGGGCTGCGGGGCAGGCTGGTCTTGCTTGTCTTGTTGCGCCTGCTGGTCCTGCTGTTGCTTCTGCTGCTGATCTTGCTTCTGATCTTGCTCGTTCTTGCTCTGGTCGTCCTTGTCCTGCTTGTTGTCTTTGTCCTTCTTGTCTTTGTTCTGGTCTTTCTTGTCCTCTTTCTTCTCGTCGCTTTTCTGCTTGTCGTCCTTATTCTGATCCTTGTTTTTGTCGTCCTTGTTCTGGTCTTTCTGGTCTTGCTTCTTTTTGTCCTCTTCCTTCTTTTTTTGCAGCGCCAACTCCAGATTCCACTTGGCGCGCTCGTTCGTCGGATCCAGCGCCAGCGTGTGCCGGTACGCGGCCAGCGCCTCCGAGTACTTGTCGTTCTTGAAGTAGCTATTGCCAAGGTTATAGAAGGCCGACGCCTTAAGGCCCGGCTCCTGGCCTTGCGTCGCCCGCAGGAATTCGTTGCTAGCTTCTTCGAAGCGCGACAGCGCGAAAAGAGCGTTGCCGCGGTTGAAATGCGCGCCCGCATCGCTCGGCAGCTCGGCGACGGCTTTGTCGTAGTCGGCAAGCGCCTCTTCCGTCTTGCCGCTCTTCATACTGGCGTTGCCGCTTTCCACGGCGCGGTTGTTCCGTTCCAGTGGATTCCAAGCCCCCAAGAAAGGCAGCAGCGCCACGAGCGCGACGGCGGCCTTGGCGCTGTCGAGCGGTACCGACTTCCTGCCATTGCGCCGCCGCTCGCTCATGCACGTTTCGATGAGCAGAAGCAGCAGCGCGGGCAACAGTAGAATCTCGAAGACTTCGTCGTACTGCTTGACCAAGCGGGTGTCGCTTTCCGTTCGCTTGAGCCCCGCCAGAGCTGCTTCGATGGCTTCCACCCCGAAATGCTTGGCGTCGGCGCGCAAATAGCCACCGCCCGTCTTGGCTGCAATCTGCGACAGCAAATCCTCGTCCAAGCGCGAGGTTACGTACTTGCCTTCGCGGTCTTTGATGTAGCCGGCCGCCTGCTCGCCTTCTGCCAGCTCGGGCACCAGCTCGCCCGAGCGTGAACCGATGCCGACCGCAAAGATCTTGATGCCCAGCTTGGCGGCTTGCTCGGCTGCTTCCAGCGGCTGACTTTCGGTATCTTCGCCATCGGTGAGTAGTAATATGACTTGGTCCCGGGTCTCGCCGCCGCTTTGCCGCAGTCGCGACAGCATCTCGATGGCGGACGTCAGCGCCCGGCCGATCGCGGTTCCGCCCACTGGCATGTCGGACGGCGACAAGTCCCGCCAGAACAGCTTCACGGCGTCGTAATCCGTGGTCGGCGGATAGGTCAGCGTCTCGCCGGCAAAGGCCACCAGGCCCACGCGATCCCCCGACAGCCGATCCATCAGACTTTCCAATTCGCGTTTGGCACGTTCCAGGCGAGATGGATAGATGTCCTTGGCCAGCATGGATTTGGAGAAGTCGAGCGCCACGATGAGGTCCAGGCCTCGCTGCTTTTCCAGGCGCGCGCGGCCGCCGGCCTGCGGTCGCGCCAGCGCCAACGCGACGAGGCCTACGACGACACACAGGAGGGCAGCGCGCACCACTTTGCGCGGGACCGAAGTTCCGGCCGTCATGCGCGCAATGAGCGTGGGATTGCCCAAGCGATTGAGCGCGCGACGCCGTGCCGCGAACGCCACGCCGTAGGCCAGGACCAAGCCTGGCACCAGCAAGAGCAGCCATAATAAATGAGGATGTGCCAGTCTCACGGCAACCTCCGCAAGCGGCTAAGCCGCAACAGCATGTCGAGCAGCACCGCCGCGAACGCGGGCCACAAAAAGCTCGGGTAAAGCTCGGCCCACAGCACGCCGCGGTCCTTGATGCGCGATTTTTCCAGATCTTCGAGAATGCTCTGGAAGCGCTTGACCAGCGCGCCGGTGTCGGTCGCAAGGTACGGCGAGCCGCCGGTCATGGACGCGATTTCTTCGAGCAGCTTGGGATTGACGGGGTAACGGCGACCGCCCTGCGCGTCGTCATCCTCGGCGGCACTTTCGCCCGAGCCGGCCAGAATCGTGTAGATCTTCACGCCCAGCTTTTGCGCGAAGGTCGCCGACTGGATGGGCGAGATGTTGCCCGCGTTGTTGTCGCCGTCGGTGAGCAGAATGATGACTTTGGATTTCGCCTCCGACTTGCGCAGCCGGGCCAGCGCCACGCCCAAGCCGTTGCCGATGGCCGTGCCGCGTCCGTCGACGATGCCAGATCGCAGATCAGCGACCATGCGCAAGAGCGTTCCGTGGTCGAGCGTCAGCGGCGCATAGGTGTAGGCTTCGCGGCCGAAAATCACCAAACCAATGCGATCGCTGGGCCGCCGGCGTACGAAATCCGCGATGACGGCCTTCGCCGCTTCCAGACGATTCGGCGTCAGATCGCGCTCTTCCATAGAGCCCGACATGTCGAGCGTGACGACGATGTCGATGCCTTCCAGCTCCAGGTTGTCTTCGCGGGTCGAGGTCTGCGGTCGGGCCAGCGCCAGCCCCAGCAGCGTGAGCGCGAAAAGGCGCAGGGCCGTCGGCAAATCGCGCAGACGCGCCATCAGTCCCTTTCGTTGCGTCCCAAGCTCGCTGGCGCGCGAGTGCACCAAGAAGGCTGGCCGGCTGCGACGAATGCCAAGCCAGATAGCCAGGGCGAGCACGACAGGAACGGCTGCGAGAGCGAACGGATGGGCAAAGCGGAAGGTGATGAGGCTGCGGAAACTCCAAAGGTAAAAAAGCGCCGCCGGAATGCACAGCAGCTCCACCCAGCGGTACGGAACCTTGCCACGCACCACGCCCGCATTC
>ODAK010007953.1_pt1 | contig 10647 bp, 8 predicted proteins | sample 1539591 | NCBI WGS metagenome assembly ODAK01 (sample SAMEA3539303, study PRJEB22396) | soil metagenome | biome: tundra; feature: field; material: soil | place: USA | collected 2010-05 | depth 0.15 m | reverse complement strand
GCGGCATCAGCCGGGCCGGTAATGAACGGCTCCGCGTCCTGCTCGTTTCTGGTGCAACCGCGGTGATCAATGCCGCCATGAGGCCGGGCAGCCGACAGATGACGGACTGGTTGAGGGCGCTGCTGCTCCGCAAGCCGCGTAAGCTCGTCGCCGTCGCGCTCGCGAACAAAATGGCCCGCACGGCCTGGGCGATGATGAAGAGTGGTGAGACGTATCGCCGCCCGTCCACCGTGGCCGGGGCGGTGGCGGCATGACCGCCTTGATCCGCACCCATCTCACCCGTCGCGTTGGTGACGGCTCCGCCCTTGGCGGGCGAAGTGTCCGATGGCGCCGCGCTCTCGCGCGACGCGCGGCTCAAACGTCACGTAACGATTGGGAGTGGAACCATGCCCCGTCCATTGGTCAATGAAGAGCGCATGACCGGCGCCGAGCGTCAGGCACGCTATCGCGCCGCGCGCATGGCCAACGGTGGAACGATACCATCGCCGCGGCCGTGGAGCTGCGGGCCGAGTATGCCGGCTGGCTGGACGCGTTGCCGGACAACCAACAGGACAGTGCGCTCGCCGAGGCCTTGCGAGCGATTGTTGAACTCGATCTCTCCGAGCTTCAGGCGGTCGAGCCGCCAAGGGGCTTCGGACGTGATTGCGCAGCGGGATGGCCCATACGGCATGGGTCACGATGACGCGCGTGGCGGAGGCCGGCGTTTGCCGGTCATCGCCGTAAGCGCGCGTTGATGCCGGGATGAAAGAGCTGAATGAGATGACGATCGGTCGAACCGATGATCCAGAGAACCCGATTAGCGTGCCGGCTTTCGAAGCCGCGAAATTGTTTGGGGCTGGATCGCGGATTCCATCCGGGCCAGCGGACATGGTGCCGCGTCGACAGGCCGCACACATGCTCGCAATCGATCCGCCCGTCAGAATTCTCAACGAACCTCTTGCTCCGAGGGGCCGTCCACACATGCACGCCAGGCCCGAAGCGAGGCGTGGCGGTCGTGCTCGCCGCCTCAGTGCTTAGGTCCTTTTCCCTTGCCAGAGTCCGGAAAAATCCTTCGTCAGGCAAAGTGCGGCATGACATCCGAGACGAAGAGTTCTCGGGTCTCCATGTCGTTCCGTCGATCGGCATTGATCAGCAGGTCGATGCCGGCGTCCCGGTATTGCCCGATCAGGTCGATGGCCTCGGACGCCGTACCGACAAAGCCGCGCAATGGTCCGCCGGCGGCCAGTCGCTCGCGCTTCGCCGCCAGCGCGGCCGCATCGCGGGCAAGCAGCCAGGGCTGGATACGGGTCTTTTCGATCGTGTCGTAATCGCGGCCCGCCACGTCGCAATGTCCGCGCAACACCGCCAGCTTGTGCCGTACCTCCGCGACGTCGCCGTCGACGATATTGCAGGCGTCAGCCAGATTGGCGACCGCGCGCAGCGTCATCTGTTCGCCGCCGCCGGCGATCATCACCGGCGGACGCGGCTTTTGCACCGGCTTCGGCTCGAGGATCGCATCCTCGACGTGGAAATACCGGCCGTGGAAGGTCGTCCGCGGCTCGGTCCACAGCTTCAGGATCAACTGGATCGCTTCCTCCATCTGCCGGATGCGCGTCGCCGGCCGGGGCGGGAACTCCCAGCCATATTGCTTGTATTCATCCTCGAAAAAGCCGGCGCCGATGCCGAGCGTCAGTCGTCCCCGGCTGATCAGATCGACGCTCGCCGCGATCTTGGCGAGATGCGCGGGATTGCGATAACCGACCGCCGTGCAAAGGGTGGCGAGACGGATGCGGCTCGTGACGGCGGCCAGCCCAGAAAGGACGGTCCAGCCTTCCAGGACCGGCTCGTCGGGCGCGCCCACGCGGGGGATCTGGATCATGTGATCCATGACCGAGAACCAGGCAAAGCCGTGAGTCTCCCCCCATTGCGCCTTCACCTTCACCGCCTCGAATGCCTCGGCCGGATCGGGAGTGTCGAGCCAGGACGAGTTGTGAATGCCGAACTTCATGGTTGTTGGCCCTTGTTCTGCCTGGACTGAGCCGCGACGGGTTTCCAGTGGCCGACGATCAGACTGTCGTTGGTCGTACGCTGAGCCAACCCGTGCGATGCTCGGCGACAATACGTGACGCTGTCGGTGCACCAACATTGTGGAGTCGTACCATTTCGGCGCCGGTTTCGCGGCCTGAGATGACACTTTCGGCGATCTCTCGACGCTTCGCGACGTCCAATTGCTTCCCCCGCCCGCCAATCCGCCCCTCTGCTCTTGCCGCCGCGAGACCCGCCGATGTCCGTTCGCGGATCATGGCGCGTTCGAGCTCGGCGAAGGCCCCGACCATCCGCATCATCATCCGCCCCGCCGGGTAGTCGTGTCGATGTTGGGGTCACCACACGATTTGTTCAAAATCGTGTGGTGAGCCCGTATGGCGAACCGTTCCACTATCGCGCGCAAATCGTTCGGATCGCCTGCCACTCGGCGTCGGTGAACGGCAGTTCCCCGGTTTCCGGGCGAGAAGTCCGCTCGCGCCGCGAATCGCTGGACGGGTGGGTGGCGAACCACTCCAGCGTAATGCCGCCGCGATCCACCGGTTTGGCCTCGGATGCACCCGCGCGCCGCTCCATCCGCGCGAAGAACCGGCTCAGCCCATCGGCGCGCAGACCGGCTTTCGTCAGCAGGTCGATCGCGGTGGCATCCGCCGCCGCCTCAGCCGCTCGGCTATACGAAAGGTTCAGCAAATTGCTCGCACCGGAGGCCACGACACCGCCCGCGTCGCCGAGCCCGACCATGTGCCGCAGCATCGAAAATCCCATGGAGCGCAACAGCATCGTGGCCGCGTCACGGTGCGCCACGTGGCCGAGTTCATGCGCGATGACGCCAGCCAGCAAGGGCCCGTCGGTCGGCCCGTCGTTGGCCATATCGATCAGGCCACGCATCACCAGGACGTGACCGCCCGGCAACGTGAACGCGTTGCTCAGCCGGTCATCAAACACCGCGATGGTGACAGGCATTTCGATCCCACCCGCCACACGCAGGCGCTTAACCAGACGGTCCAGCGCGACCTGGCCCGCCTCGCCGGTGCACCGGGTCTTCGATCCCGCCATCATCGCCTCGGCCGGCTCGCCAAGCCGTTGCTCCCACGCAATGGGAATCGCGGCGGCGAGCCATCGCGGCAAGGCGGTCACCGCCACGATACCCACGCCAATGGTGGCGACCAGACCAACGCCAACAGCGACCCAGCGGCGCCGCGTCCAGGCCTTATGCCCCGGAAGTTTAATGCCGGCACGCTGAAGCGTTTCCAGTTCGGTGCTGTCATCGACCAGCAGGACACCGGGCTGGCTCCGCGCGGTCAGCGTCACCACGCCGTCGGGATCGACCTCCGGCGCAGCCTCGATCTGAGCCAGCTTCCACACGGCGAGTGTGACGTCGTCCGCGCCAACGATCCGCAGCTCACGGCCGAAGACGACGACTTGCACGATGTGCGTGGCGCCGTGCTGGCCGTCATGAAAGCGGGACATCGGCACGACTCTCGGACCGCTTCAGTTCATGCCGTTGCTTAAACGATCCCCGGATCCAGCGCCTGCAGGAATCCTTCGCCGAGCGACGGCCGAGCCAGCGTACTTTGCATCAGAGCGTTGGCGTCGAATGTCCCGGTCATATAGGTTGTCCTTGCGATGTAACGCGCATAACGGTGCAGCACGATCGGCAAGCCAAGACCCAGGGTCAGCAACGCGATCAGCACGTTGCTGACCACCAGCCAAAGCAAACTCCCGGCGGTCATGGTCGTGCCGAACCGCAGCGTGGCCTGGGCATCCGGGATGACCGCGGTCGTATTGCTCAGGATCAGCCGCGACAGCCTGGTGTAATACCATGTCGTGAGCAGCCCCGAGCCGACAAAAAACGCCAGAACGCCCGCGATGATCACCGGCGTCGCGCGCATGATCGCGGCATCGGCCCCCTGCCCTTTGACCGCGCCGGAGACGACCCGCGCGAACGACGACCATTCGCTCGCCACGACGATCACCACGATCACGCCGAACAGCAGGACATATCCCACGATGGTGGCGAGCCATGTCAGGTACAAACGCCCCGCGCGCGCCTCGCAATGGAACACGGCCGAACCGAAGCGGCTGGCGTCGATCCGCCGTCGAGCGAGGCCCACCTGCATCCAGGGCACCGCCTGGTAGAGCGTCACGACGCAAGCCAGCAGCAAGAGCAGCCAGCTGAGTCCGTAACGCAGCGCGGAACCCTCCATGCCGCCGCGGATGCCGCGCCATTCGGTGCGGCTCAGCCGGTATCGCTGCGCGGAGAAATGCGCGGCGCCGAATAAAATGAACAACCCGAGATACGCGGCGCCGATCGGGATGGCGGCCAGGACCGGATGGGACTTCGCCAGGACGGCGAACACCACGCCCACCGCCGAGAACATCAGGATCAGGATCAACATCGCCAGCAGGAACCCCAGAAACAATTCCTTGCCCCGGCCGGTGTAGGTGAACCGTGTGTCCTCAAAACGCATATGCGACCAGAGGTAACGCCGGATCCGCGTGATGGCCCAGAAACGAAAAATGCCGAGCGTAATGATCGTCAGCAGCAAATTCAGCAGGAAAATACCGAACAGTTCGGATATCTTTCCGTCGTAAGCCAATACCGGTCTCGCATCGGCCGGGATCGCGCCGGCTTTCGGCATCTGGTCCATCGCTGCCTCCCCGATGCCCGGACGTCCCGGCCGGTCCGTTCTAGCCCGGCACGCGAGCCTGGCTTCCATAGCCGAATTCATCCACAACCTGTGCGTGAAATCGTCTTACCTGACTCCACACCCGGTCCCGCGACGCGCGGGCACGTCCTGGCGGAACGGTCGGCGGTGCTCTTGCCCTGAGCCATCACCCCGAGGCAGCATCTCCCTCATCCTGAGGAAGCCGCCGCATGCGCATCGCGTTGATCCACGCCCTGAAACATTCGGTCCCCGCCATCGAGAACGCCTTCGCCCGGCTCTGGCCCGAGGCGCGGCTGGCCAACCTGCTGGATGATTCGCTGTCCACCGATCTCGCCCGCGAGGGTTCGCTGACGCCCGCGATGCATCAACGTTTCCTCACGCTCGCCCGCTATGCCGCGTCGTGTGGCGCCGACGGGATCCTGTTCACCTGCTCCGCGTTCGGCCCGTGCATCGAGGCCTGCGCGCGCGACCTCGCCCCCTTGCCGGTGCTGAAACCGAACGAGGCGATGATCGAAGAGGCGGTGGCCCTCGCCGGTCCGGAGGGCAAGGTGGCTCTGCTGGCGACATTCGCGCCGATGCTGTCGTCCATGCCGGCGGAGTTCGCCGCCGTCGCGCCGAAGCTCACATTGGTGCCGTGCCTCGCCGAGGGCGCGCTCGCGGCGATGGACCGAGGCGACCTGGACGGCCACGATCAGGCGGCCGCGCGTGCCGCCGCGGCGTTGCCCCCGGTTGACGTCATCGCGCTTGGCCAGTTCAGTCTGTCGCGCGCCAATGAATTGGTCGCGGCGGCGAGCCATCGGACCGTTCTCACCACGCCGGACAGCGCCGTGCGCAAATTGCAACGATTGTTACTGAGGAAGGAGGCCGCCTGACATGGACCTAACAGAATTCCGCGCCTCGACCGGCGCCGCCGAGCCGCCCGCCGGTCTGAGCCTGCCGTTGCAGACCTTGTGGTGGGAGGCGAAGGGCGACTGGAAGCGCGCCCATGCCTGCGCGCAGGAGGATCACACGGCGAACGGGGCGATCGTGCATGCGTATTTGCATCGGGTGGAGGGCGATCTGTCCAACGCGCACGGATGGTATGGCCGCGCCGGGCGCCCGCCCGCGACGGGGCCTCTGGCGGATGAGTGGACCGCGCTCGCGAGCGAGTTTCTCTGACGCATCAAGGCGATTTGGCCAATGGTCCTGACCGGCGCGGCAAACGCCGTCCTTCAGCGCGTGGACGCCAGCGGCACGATAGCCGCGGAAACCGGCGCGATCCGCCCAGGACCGCCTCGCCTGCGCCTGGCCCCGTGAGCGCTCGTCATCTTCGGGTCGAGCCCTACGGCATGCACCCATACCGAGCGAGACAGGCGTCACGCTCGAAGCTCAGCAGCCAGGTCAGGCGGCCGACCGATGCGGACCGGGCCATCATGACTTTCTGGCCCGCCGGGGCGAGGTGGTTCGGGCGCACTCCGGATGTCTGAACCTTGCGGGGAAGAGTCTGGCGATGACGAAGAACAGGCGCCACCGCATTCAGTGCGGTTCGTCATGGTTCCCTTTGCTATCGTGTGCCCGTTGATTGGTCGATGATCATTGACGCCTGGCCGAAATTGCTCACCTGGGGCAGGAATGCCTCGCCACGAGCCTTGGCCGGTCCGATCGCAACCAATCGTCGAAACCTGTCCCGACAAAGGGTGACACGATCACGACCTGGTCGCCTCTGAACGCTGGATCGCGAAGCACGCAAGTTATAACACGGATTTTCAGGGATTACGGGCACGTATTCACTCCATTTCCATGTCAAAACCCTCACTGGCTTACTGGGCCACGAACCAATGCCAACGTACCAAGATACTCCCGAGCTGGACGGTTCGACCGCGGGATGCCGAGCCAATGACGGCCAATGCGCATCGTCATGGTGGCGCCCGATCCGGACATTCGTCGCGCCCGCCGGTATCGAAATCATCTCCAAACTGGCGAGGAGCGTGCTGAACGCCTGTTCTGACCAATGACCGGGCGCCGCGACGGACGCTCGGGTCAGACCGAGCATGACGGCGGGATCTCAACCCGGCTCTGTTCGGCGCGTGGCCTGGCGTCATGCGGCTCATCCCGACCGGGTCTGGCGCTCACAACCGCACCCTGGCGCTCCAGGATGATGGATTAGACCATAAGTCTGTGACGATACTATCTTATTTACCCCATCTTCCGCGTGCAGCCACTCAAGAGTTGTGCTAAAAAGCTGCATACGTCGCAGAATTACGTATTTTTATTTGGACTTGTCACAATGAAAACAATGAGTGAATTTCACCGGAACCCGCACCAGGTGGGCAGGAGTTACCAGCCTCGCACGCCATGAACACCCCGGGTGAGAACGACATTTGGACCCCATCGAGGCTCAGGACACAACTCGCGGCCCAGAAAGGCCAGGCACCCGCCCCGAGTTGCTACATCGTCTGGCGTGCGACGAGCCAGCCAGACGCGCCGGACCTCGGAGGCTATGAGCTGGCGGGCGAGCCCGAGCGGCAAGATGAAGCCGCGTTCGAGCGATGGTTAATTGAGCGGAATCTCGCCGGGGCAGAACGCCTGTCCGTCTCGGTTCTGGTCATTCGCGAGCAACTCGACGACGCCGGTCTGCTGCGCGACTGCGTGCTGGAGCGCCGCCGCGGCGGGGCCGAGGGACCGTATTACGGCAACGTCGCGCGCGTCGAGTTCACCGGCGCGGTGAAGCACCTCCGGCGCTATCGGGCCTCGCGTGAAGGCCGCCTGACCAGGCTGCCCGCCGAAGACGATACCGGCGTCGCACCGCCGCCCGCCGAGGGTGACGCCGAAACGTTCGCCGGAGAGGATGCCGCGGTGCACCAATTCCTTGGCCATGGCGCGGTCATCATCGACCGCCGGACACCGACTTTGTTCGAAGACCTCGTGGGGCTGAGCGCGATCATCCATGCCCGCCGGCGGGACGGAACCGAGATCGGCTGCGGTGTCGGTTGGCACGGCGGCACGGCGTTCGTCCTCACGGCCGGCTTCCCGCGCGATGGAAGGCCGCTGGTGCCGCCCCCCGACCTGGAAGCCGCGGTGGTCGAGGCGATCAAAGCGCGAGACCTCATCCGGCTCGAAACGCGGCTGGACGATCAAGGCTTCGGCGAGATCGCCCGCGAGCGAGGCCGCCCCGCCCTGCTGATGATCCGCATGGATGGCGAGGCCGCGCGGATCGCGCCGTATGCTCCTGGCCGGATCGCCGCCGCCAACGAAGAGCAGCGCCGCTGGATGACGTATGCGGAAACCTACGAGGCCCGCACCATGCTCGATTCTTGGCGGACCGGAGAAAGCGGCGAAATCGCCGTCGTGACCATCGACCAGGATCAGGAGGCCTGGCGCCATATCATCGACGCCGATGGGATCGAGGTCAGCCGCCGCTCCGACAATGAGGCCGCCGCGGCGGTGCTGTATCGCGAACAGCTCACGCCACCCGACGAAGCGACGCCGTCGTCCGAGGCGCCCGAGCGCGGCATCCCGGTCCAGGAAGCGGACTGGATCGACGCGGCACCCGATGAGACGGTGCCGGCAGACAGTCTGTTGACCAAGGTGCTCGCCTGGTCGCGGGTCACGGCGCTATTCCGCGCGGCGATCGCCGAGGCGGGCGCGGCCGCCGGCACGGGACGCACAGTGCCTCGGGCCGTGCTGGACCAATTCAGCGCGGTGACCCAGCTGTTGGCGGTATTGAACGCCAGTTTCACCGCCGTATCACTCAATCGTCTGCTGTCTCAGGCCCGGTCCGGCGCGATCGCGGCGGATGGTTTCGCCGCCGCGCTGGAAGACCTCGTCGCACGGCTGCGGGACGAACTGGCGCTGACCCGGAACGTTACTTTTCCGAACGTCACGGGCCCGCTCGACGGGGAGCCGCCGTTCGGTCCGCTGGTCGAGATCCACTTTCCCGACGCCACCTACGATATCGAGGAAGCGGTGCGCTGCCTCGCGCTTCGGCGTCCCACAGCGGCGGTGCTGCATGCGATGAGGGTAATGCGGCACGGACTGGACGGCGTCGCGCGTCTGCTGTCCACGCCGAACCTGAACGACCTCACCTGGTCGCGCCTGATCGCGACCGTGCGCGCCACTCCTGGACATCAACGGGACCTGGTCGAGGCCCTGACGCGTGTGCGTCGTGCGTGGCGGGGGCCTCGCCTGATGCCGGCCGACAAATACACGGAAGAAGAGGCCGCGACGGTGCTGGACGCGGTCGCCGCCTTCATGCGCGCGCTGGCCGCCAGGTTCGACACGCTCGGGGATACCTCGGACGACTGACAGGGCGAAGGTCCCACGCCCGGACAGGCGATGCGCCTGGTCACGGAGAACCATTACAACCGTGCCAATGCTGATTGCATCATAGGCGAATCGTATCACGGTGGGCTAACGAAGGTCGCGCCTCGATGATGACGGGCGCCACGGAATCCGTCGCGCGACAGAGGCGGAAGTGCCCCGAGTGGAGGATACGATGTCGCGGGCGACCTCACCGGAACGTAAAACTCCCATCGTGGCGTTGGCCTCCACCAAAGGCGGCGTGGGCAAGACGACACTCGCCTACGTTCTGGCGACGGAAGTGGCGCGGCGTCTGGCGCTCGATACGTCCCCCACCCCCTGGCGCCGCCGCGTCACCTGCATTGATGCCGACCCGAACCGCACCCTCGCGCAGGTGCTGCAACTGACCAAGGATCGCCTGATCACCTGCATCGAGAGCGACAGCGATCGGCTGCTGGCGGACCTGCGTCACGCTCAGGCGGAGTCGGACCTGGTGGTGATCGACCTGGAGGGAACCGCCAATCAGGCGATGCTCTACGCGGCGGCCAAATCGGACCTGGTGCTGGTGCCCGCGCAGCCAAGTCGTTTCGATGTGGTGGAAGCCGTGAAAACCATTGGCGTGGTCCGCAGGGCGGCTGACCTCGTGGGACGGGAAATCGCCCACCGCGTGGTGCTGTCGCGCACCCCCGTGCTGCGCCAACGCGTCGCGGATCACTCGCGGGCGCAGTTCGTGCGGGCCGGCTTGCCGTTGCTGCCGGTCGAACTGGTGCAGCGCGCCGCCTTTCAATCGATGACCTACACCGGCAAACCGCCGTGGCTACAGGACGGCGGCGAGCAGGCCGCGGCGAACGTCGTCAGCCTGGTCGACGCGGTACTCCACATCATCGGCCCGCGGCTTTCGTCCCTGACGATCGGTGCGGCTCCGGAGAGCGTGGCAACCCAGGCTCGCGGGCCGAAACCCCAGCTTGAGGACGTGCAATCGATCGCATGAGCGCTGATCAGACCACCGCCGATGATCACGACGACGCCGCGTTCCGCGCTCGCCTCGCGCCGCTGGCGTCGGAGGTGCTGCCTGGTGGAGCGAAACCGCCAGCCGCCGATGGCATGGAGGCCGCTCGTCCGAGACCACCCCGCCGGTTGACCGCGCGGGCCGGGCTCGCGAGTGAGGCCGTGTCGGCCGCTGGCTCCCCGGCGCCGGTCGCCGAGACCACGAGTGTTCCCACGCGGCGCGCGGACTGGCGTATCGCAGCGCTCGCCGGGGTCGCCATGGCGGTCGGGGTGGGAAGCGCCGCATGGATTTATCTCCAGCCGTCGAGGAGCGGTAAACAGGCGATGGGTGTTGCCTTTACGGCGATGACCGGCGCTCCGGTGTCAACCGCCACCGTGCCAGATTCAGCGAGCGGGGTGCCCAGAGTCGAGACCGGCGTCATTGGCTCAGTGGCGACCGACGTCCCTCACCCGGCAACGATCGCATCCGGCTCAGCTATCGGGGACCGCGGCCCACGAATCGGGGAACCCAGCCGCGCCGTCGTCAGCGCCGGGCCGACGAGCAGCGTACCCGCGCGTGCGAATGACGTTCGCGGCTCAACCACGACCCCCATGCCGGGAACCATCGTACCGGGAACCCCCATACCGGGAACCATCGTACCGGGACCGATCGTACCGGGAACCACCATAT
>ODAK010007952.1_pt1 | contig 10647 bp, 6 predicted proteins | sample 1539591 | NCBI WGS metagenome assembly ODAK01 (sample SAMEA3539303, study PRJEB22396) | soil metagenome | biome: tundra; feature: field; material: soil | place: USA | collected 2010-05 | depth 0.15 m | reverse complement strand
AAGACGTTTCAGAAGTTGTTTGAGGCGGTGATTAGCAAGTGGGTGGCGGGAGAAACCAGGGCAGCCGGCGTTGAGCCTTGGCACGAGTTCTGTTTGCGGGTGGAACGAGGGCTGGCGCAAGTAGTGCGCGACACACCTCCGGCAGCGAGCGCGGTGGTCTTCACTTCGGCGGGAGCGATTGGCGCGGCGATGCGCCGGGCCCTGCATTTGTCTGCCGAGGACGCGCTGCAGCTGACCTGGATGTCGCGCAACGCTTCGTTCAGCGGCTTTCTGGCTTCGGGCGAGCGTTTCACGCTGAGCACGTTCAATGCGCACCCCCATCTCGACGGGGACGGGTTGCTGACGTACCGGTAGCGGATAGAGGGATTGCGAGTATGGTGGCAGTTTGCGATCAAGCGGGAAAGGTAAGGGCAGGCGAAGAACTCGATCTCACCCGGCTGCGGCCATTTCTGCTGGAGCACTTCGACCACAGCGGACCGGTCTCCGTCGAACAATTTCCGAGCGGCCACTCCAATCTGACGTACCTGGTGCGACTAGGTAACCGGGAAGTCGTGCTGCGACGTCCGCCCTTTGGCAGCAAGGTCCGGTCCGCGCATGACATGGCGCGCGAGTATCGTGTGCTGTCGAAACTACACACCGCATATGCAGTCGCGCCGAAGGCGCTCGTCTATTGCGACGATCTGTCGATTCTCAATGCGCCCTTCTACCTGATGGAGCCGATTCGGGGAATGATCATGCGCCGCGAGCCGCCTCCGGGTGTGCCCTTTCCGCCGGAGACGGCGCGGCGATTGAGCGAAGCGTTCCTCGATAACCTCGCGCGTCTCCACCGCCTGGACTACGCCGCGATCGGCCTGGCTGATTTGGGCAAACCGCAAGGCTATCTCGAACGCCAGGTCAAGGGCTGGATCGAGCGCTACCATAATTCGAAAACACACGACCTGCCGGAAGTCGAACGCATTTCCGCCTGGCTCACCGCACGAATGCCGGTCAGCCATGAGACGGCGCTGATCCACAACGACTACAAGTATGACAATGTCGTGCTTGATCCCGGCGACGCGACCAAGATCGTGGGCGTGCTGGATTGGGAGATGTGCACGCTGGGGGACCCGCTGACGGATCTGGGGACGGCGCTCGCATATTGGACCGATCCGCAAGATCCGGAAGAGTTCCAGGAAATTCGCAGCGCGCCGACCACGTTACCGGGCACACTGACGCGGGCGCAGTTGGTCGAGCGCTACGCGGTCGCGACCGGCCGCGATCCCGGCGACATGATTTTCTATCTGACGTTTGCCCGCTTCAAAGTTGCCGTCATCATTCAGCAGATCTACTACCGGTTCGCCCAGGGATTGACGCAGGATGAGCGCTTCGCGGTCATGCCGGAGAGAATCCGGATTTTGGTGCGCGCCTCATGGCATTGCGCAGAAAGCAGGACGATATGAGTGGGCATTTACTGCAGAGCTCACTGCGAGTAATAGCGCACCAGCCACTCGGCGACACAGCAGGGCTTGCCGGAAGGCTGATTCTCAACGGCCTGACTCTCGACATGGATGAGGAAGGCGGCGTCCACAAACTGGGGCGACTGCTTCGCCGAAAGCAGAGTGACGCGAGCGCGAACCTGCGAACCGGCGCGGACAGCCGATGGAAATCGAACCTTATTCAGTCCGTAGTTGACGCTCATTGCGGGGCCCGATCGGAACCGGATGGCCTGTTTCAGGAAGTAACTCAGCAGCGAAAGGGTGAGAAACCCGTGGGCAACGGTGCCGCCGAAGGGTGAGTCGCGCTGGGCGCGTTCCGGGTCAAGGTGAATCCACTGGCGGTCCTCGGTGGCGTCGGCAAATTTCTGGATACGATCCTGGGTGACGACGAACCAGTCGGTCGCGGGGAATTCGCGTCCTTCGCACTGTTTCAAAGAATTTAGATTTTCAATCTCAAAAGGCGGCATTGGAGTATTTTATGACGACATTAACAGACATTCCGCGCAAGACGACAAAGGGAACGGCGTTTCTTATCGAAGAGTCGGCGCCGCAAGACATTTTCACGCCCGAGGATCTGAGCGAAGAACATCTCGCCATCGGTCGCATGGTAGACGAGTTCTGGGCCAACGAAGTGGAGCCGAATCTGCCGGCGATTCGCGAAAAGAAGCCGGGCGTCGCGCTGGGTGTGCTGCGGAAGTCGGCGGAACTGGGTCTAACCGGGATGGCGATCCCGGAGGAGTACGGGGGCATGGCCATGGATCTGCCGTCGCTGATGGTGGCGTCCGAACACATGGGACGGGACGGCTCTTACGGGGGCTGGCACTCGGCGCACACCGGCATCGGCACGCTGCCCATCGTCTACTTTGGCAATGAGCAGCAGAAGCGGAAGTATCTGCCGAAGCTGGCCAAGGTCGAAATGCTGGCTGCCTATGCGCTCACTGAGCCGCTGGCGGGGTCGGATGCGCTGGCGGCGCGAACGCGGGCCGATCTCACGCCGGATGGAAAACACTACATGCTGAATGGTCAGAAGATGTGGATCACCAACGGCGGCGCGGCCGATCTGTTCACGGTGTTTGCCAAGGTTGGGGGAGAAAAGTTCACGGCGTTTCTGGTCGAGCGGAGCTTTCCCGGCGTGAGCAGCGGGGCGGAAGAACACAAGATGGGCATCACCGGCAGTTCCACCACTGCCGTGTATTTGGACAACGTTCCGGTGCCGGTGGAAAACGTGTTGGGAGAGATTGGACGCGGGCACGTGATCGCATTCAACATCCTGAACATCGGACGGCTGAAACTGGGTCCGGCCACGGTCGGAGCCGCGAAAAACGTGCTCGCGATTTGCCTGAAGTATGCCAAGCAGCGCAAGGCATTCGGCTCGGCGATTGCCGAGTTCGGCGCGATTCAACACAAGCTGGCGGAAATGGCGATCCGGATTTTCGTGGCGGAGTCGATGGCCTGGCGTGTAGTAGGACTAATTGAGAATCTAATGGGCGCCACGCCGACGGAGTCCGGGGACGGTTCCACTCGGGAACGGAAGGCGATCGAAGAGTTTGCGGCGGAGTGCTCGATGGTCAAGGTTTACGCCGCCGAGATGCTGGACTACGTGGTCGATGAAGGCGTCCAGATCCATGGCGGCTACGGATACCATCAGGACTACGCGGTGGAGCGCTACTATCGCGATGCGCGGATTAACCGTCTGTTTGAGGGGACGAGCGAAATCAACCGGCTGGTGATCACAGGGCAGCCTTTGAAGCGCGCGGCGCGGGGCCTTCTACCTCTGTTCGAAGCCGCTCGCGTTGTCCTGCAGGAAGCCGAGTCGCAACCCGCGAAGGCAACCGCCGATGCGGAGCTGAGCCTGGTCCAGAACGCGAAGAAGATCGCCCTGCTAACGCTGGGAATTGCGCACCAGAAACACGGCGCGCAGCTCGAACAACAACAGGAGATCATCATGAACCTGTCCGACATCATCATGGAAGTGTTTGCGATGGAGTCGAGCCTGCTGCGCAGCCGGAAACTGGCTGCCGCCGGTGGCGGAGTCAATGCCGCGGATGCCTGCGCCGTGTATTTGCGCGATGCTATCGCGCGGGTCGAACTCTCGTCGCGGACGGTGCTGAGCGCCTGCGCCCAAGGCGACGAACTGCGGCGGAATCTATCCCGCGTGCGCGGGTACGCCAGTCACGATCCAGTGAATGCGATCGCACTGCGGCGCCTGATTGCAGGGCGGTTGCTGGCGAACGAGCGGTACACGGTTTGAGGGATGAGATCAACAACGAAGGAGGCAGCATGGCACTCACCAATCACAAGTTTCTTCTGGCGGCGCGCCCGGTAGGAATGCCGAAGCGCAGCGACTGGACCTACACGGAAGAACCGGTCGCCGAACCGAAGGAAGGCGAACTGCTGGTTCAGCTCTTGTACATCTCGCTGGATCCAGCGATGCGCGGATGGATCAACGAAACGCGCTCCTACATGCCACCGGTCGGCATCGGAGAAGTGATGCGGGCGCTGGGCGTGGGGATCGTGACCGCGTCGCGCAATCCGCGCTTCGCGGTGGGTGATCACGTCTCCGGATCGTTCGGAGTACAAGAGTACGCGCTGACCGACGGCCGGGGAGTAACGAAGGTCGACCCGAGGATCGCTCCCCTGCCAAAGTACCTCAGCGTATTCGGCATGACGGGCATGACCGCGTATTTCGGACTTCTCGAAACGGGCCAGCCCAAGCCGGGGGAGTTGGTGGTGGTCTCGGCTGCAGCGGGAGCCGTGGGCGCGGTGGTGGGACAGATCGCCAAGATCAAGAACTGCCATGCAGTCGGCATCGCAGGAGGAGCGGAGAAGTGCCGCTACATCGTGCATGAGCTGGGCTTCGACGCAGCCATCGACTACAAGTCCGAAGATGTGAAGCAGTCGCTACGGAAGCACTGCCCGGAGGGCATTGATGTCTATTTCGACAACGTGGGCGGCGCGATTCTGGACGCTGCGCTGGCGCAACTGGCGCGGGGCGCCCGGATTGTGATCTGCGGGGCGATCTCGCAATACAACAATACTGGCCCAATCGCGGGGCCCAGCAACTACTTGTCTCTGCTGACGAATCGCGCCACGATGAAGGGCACGCTGGTGCTGGACTACGTCGATCGCTACGCACAAGCCGGAGCGGAAATGGCGGGATGGATGGCGGCGGGCAAGCTCAAGTCGCGCGAGGATATTGTGGAAGGACTCGCAACCTTTCCCGAGACTCTGCTCAAGCTTTTCAAGAGTGAGAACTCGGGGAAGCTCATGCTGAAAGTGGGCTAGGGCTTAAAGAGACGCGGCAAGCCGCGTCTCAACAGCGTGAGTACGTTCTATCGCCGTAAAGAAGGACTCGATGTCATTCGTCGAGAATCAAGGGACAAAGATTTATTGGGACGAACAGGGGCAGGGAGCACCGGTCCTCCTGATCATGGGCCTTGGGTATACGTCGGCCATGTGGTATCGCACACGGCCGGGGCTGGCGCAACATTTCCGCACGATTGCGTTCGACAATCGAGGCGTGGGACTGAGCGACGTGCCTCCCGGGCCTTATTCGATTGCGAGCATGGCATCGGACGCGGCCGCGGTTCTGGATGCCGCCGGCATTGCCCGCGCTCTTTCCATGGGCGGCATGATTGCGCAAGAATTCGCGCTGCAGTATCCGGCGAGGACGCGCTCGTTGATTCTGGGCTGCACCGCAGCCGGCGGACCTTCGGCGGTGCCCGCGGAGAGCAACGTGATAGACGTGCTTTTGGCGCGCGGCATGACTCTGGAGCAAGCGCGGGAAGCCGTTCTTCCTTACATCTATGATGCGGCCACGCCGCGAGAGAAGATCGACGAAGATACCAGGGTGCGCCAGCGCTGGCTGCCTTCGCTGGAAGGCTACATGGCACAGCTACTCGGGATCCTGGCGTGGGAGAGCTACAGCCGAATCGCTCAGATCACGGCGCCGACGCTGGTCATCCATGGCAAGTCGGATGCGCTGGTGCCCCCTGGTAATGGGGAGTTGATCGCAGAGCGGATTCCAGGCGCAAAACTTTTTTCGCATGCTGGCGAGAGCCGGGCCTGACAGCAGCCAAGGTCATGAGTCCGTTCCATGCGAAAGTGAACCTCCAAATCGACATTCTCGGCACGCATACATGATCATCAAAACAATTCATTTGATGAATTTCGCGAACGCGGATACGCTCGCGCCCATTATGATGATGCGGCGCTCTGAAACGGCGAGAGCGTGCGGGAGTTGTTTGTTCTCATTGAGCAGATCCAAGAAACGAGCGAAGCTCGCTCGAAAACAATTCCGGCCGGAAAGCAGTCAGCAGGTTGGAAGAAAGCGGCTGGATGCTGGTAGGCGACCGGCCCTTTTGTGTGATTCAGACAAAGCCTGAGGTGGGGGATATGTCCTCACGTATCCAGAAGGAGAATCCTATGAAGTCACTGGCATGTGTGGTTCTGTGCTTAGCGTTGGCGAGCAGCGTGGCTTACGCGCAGGGTGTGGGCGCCTCCGGCAATATCCAGGGAACCGTGAGCGATCCTTCTGGCGCTCTTCTGCCGAAGGCGACCATAACAGTGGCAGACACACAAACCGGCCTGCAGCGCACGGCAGTCACCGATGCCACGGGTCAGTTCCGTGTGCCAAACTTGGCCCCGGCAACCTATGACGTTAGTGTGCAAGTACCCGGCTTTGCCAACGCCGTTCGCAAGGGGGTGGTGGTGAGTATCGGGCAGACCGTCATCTCGGATTTCCAGTTGAAGGTATCGCAAGTAGCCACGGAGATCGCAGTGTCCTCGGAAGCGCCCGTCGTCGACACCGAACGGAGCAGCCAAGCGGACAGGGTGTCCGAGAGATATATAACCGACCTGCCCATTGGCCGGCGCGACTACCTCACGTTCACCTTGCTGATGCCGGGCGTCAGCAACTCAAACACCATCGCCAGTAATGCCGACTATCGTGTGAAACAAACTCCGCAAAGCGGACTATCCTTCTATGGAAGCAACGGACGCGGGAACAGCGTAACCGTGGACGGCGGCGAGGCCAACGATGACGCGGGTGGCGTCCGCCTGAACGTAAGCCAGGACGCGGTGCAGGAATTCCAGATCAACCGCAGCAACTATTCAGCTGAGCTGGGTGGGGCCAGCGGAGCCTCCGTCAACATTGTGACCAAGTCGGGCACAAACAACGTGCACGGCGGTGTTTATGGTTTCTTTCGCAATGATGCGATGGATGCCCGAAACCCGTTCGCTTTCAGTCCGGCTCTGGCGCCAGGAGAAGCATTCTCGTTGACCGCTGAAGGTCAGCCGATCAAGAATTCTCTCAGCCAACAGCAATTCGGCGGGACGATCGGATTTCCGATCAAGAAGGACAAAACTTTCCTGTTTGCTGCTTACGAAGGTCTGCGCTCCGATGCGCAGGACTCGGTGCCTTTGCTGACCAGCAGTAGTATCTTCGGTCCCACCGCCGTGCAGGCGCCGATTCTTGCCGGCTTAGTGGCGCTAGGATCCGGGTCGTCGGTGCCTTGCCTGACCGGGTTCCCCCTCTCGGGCCCTGCGTGCGCCTTTGCGCTGCAGAGCCTTTTGACGGTGGACCCGACGGCAGTTGGGAATCCGTTCGTAAGCCCAGCGCAGTTAGTCTCCAGGGCTTTCGTCGTCAATCAGTTTGAAAAGAATGGCGGGGTGTTTCCGTTCCCCATCCGGCAACACGAGGGATCGGCCCGTCTGGATCACCGATTCAGCCTTAGCGACTCGGCCTTCCTCCGCTATAGCTTTGCGCACCTGGAGGAGTCCGACCCGGACGTGCAAGCTCTGATCGGCTTCTCACGCGGCACTTCCGTACTTAACTGGGACAGCACTCTGCAAGGCTCGTGGTTTCATCAATTCAGTTCGAATGCTATCAACGAAGCCCGAGTGCAGTGGAACCTGTACCAATTTAACGTGGACACGAATGATCCCGGGGGGCCCGGTCTGGACGTTCAGGGATATGGTTTCTTTGGGCGCCAAATCTTCTTACCCAGCCACAGTACAGTGCGCCGTTATGAGTTCGCCGACAATTTCACCCTCATCCGCGGCCATCACAGCATGAACATGGGCTTCTACGAGTTGATTCGCGGCAACAACACCACGTCCGACACCTTCTTCGCCGGACGTTTTGAGTTCCTGCAGTTGCCCGGTGATCTGCTCAGCCCCTGCCTGGAGGCGCCTATCCTTTGCAATCTCCCGACCACCGCTTCATCCCCGATCAGTACTCTTCAGTCGTGGGGCTTCGGTTTGCCGGCGTTCTATGAGCAGGGCTTTGGCAATCCATCGTATATCGAGACCAGGCCGTTCACTGCCGCTTACTGGCAGGACGCTTGGCAAATCCGGCGAAACTTCACGCTTACCTACGGTTTGCGCTACGAAGTGGATTCGCAGTATGGGCCTCTCAATACCTATAAGAAGGACCTTGCTCCCCGCGTTTCGTTTGTCTGGAACCCGCGCAACGACCAGAAGACGGTAATCCGTGGCGCGTATGGGATCTTCTACTCGCCGATCTATGCGCAGATTCCCAATGTCGTGAAAACCCTGGGCAATGTGAACGGTACCCGGCAGATTGCCAATACCCTGGTATCGATTTTAGGCGCTCCCGGAAATCCTGCGCTTAACTCGGCAGCGATCTTCCAGACGCTGTTTGCCGAGGGGAAGATTCTGTGCGGCACGCCTCCCGCGGGACAGAATGCATGTATCGGGCCCGGGGATCTGACGCAATTTGGCCTCACCGTCGCTAACACTGGCTCCCTCCCGCCGGGAACTGTGCTCTTCTCCGGACAACCGAATTACCGGCCGCCGCAGTCGCAGCAGGCCTCGTTCGGCATCGAGCGTCAGGTCGGAAAGAGCATGTCTATCTCCGCCAGTTACATTTACGTCCACACCACCCACCTGCCTTGGGCGGTGGACAAGAACTTGCTCCCGGGAGCACCATATGTTACCGGCACCCCTTGCTTTGCTGGAGGCCCGCCAGTGTGCGGCGCGGACGGTCTTCCCACTAACGGCCTTCCTTTCCAGGATTGGTTAGCACCGGCGTGCCAGGCCAATCCCGGCCTTTGCTTCGCCGATCCAACCCACACGATTCTTCAGAACAATCAATATTCCTCCATCGCGAACGCGATTTACAATGGCGGCATTCTGGAGGTGAAAAAGCGCTTCAGCGATCGCTTCAGCTTGATCGGCAATTACACATACAGCCAATCGATCGACGACTCGACGGATTTCAACAGCGATTACTCGGCATTCGATGAGGTAAACCTCGCCTCCGAGCGCTCCCTGTCGGATTTTAATCAAAAACACAAAGTGGTGTTCGCGGCTGTGCTGGACAGCCCGTGGGACCAGTCGCGCGTTTTTTCCGGTTTTGAGCTTTCTCCGATCGTGAGCTACAACAGCGGCCATCCCTTTAACCTGCTGGCCGGCGCGGACATCAACGGTGACGGTCATTTCACCAACGACCGTCCGCCAGGATCTCCGCGAAACAGCGGCCTGGGTCCCGATTACGCGGCCTTCGACATGCGCTTGACCCGAGAGTTCAAGTTCGGTGAGAAGTACAGCCTGCGATTCCTCGCAGAAGGATTTAACATTACCAATCGGACAAACTACGCCAGCGTGAACAATATTGTCGGCTCTGATTTCGCTCCGCCATTCAACGTTCACGGCACCGCCAGCGTCTCGCCCAGCCAGCCTCTGGGCTTCACGGCGGCTCTTCCGAAGCGCGAGATCCAACTCGGCGTGCGCTTCGCGTTCTGAGGCAGGCGCTTCCTGACGTCGAGTATGCGGCCCATCCCGGCCCACATCCCGGGATGTCCGCTGACGCCGGGAACGGCGAACGCCACGCATGGCACAGTGCTTGCGCCTGAAAACCACGCTGCTGCAAGTCCAGGTAAATACCTATGCCAACGCAGGAGTTGATCTATGAAGTCGCGGACCGAGTCGCAACCATCACGCTGAATCGTCCAGACAAACTGAATGCCTGGACCGCCACCATGGAAGCGGAGGTACGTTCCGCAGTAGAGGAGGCGGAGCGGGACGAGAACGTACGGGTGATCGTGCTGACGGGAGCGGGCCGGGGATTTTGCGCCGGTGCGGACATGTCCTTGTTGAGCGCCGTCGCCACTCAGGGACTGGATAAAGATGTCACGCGGCGGATTCATTCCGGCGGCGCCCCGCGGGAAGGACTGCTGCCGGATTTTCAGCGGAAGTTTTCCTATTTTCTCGGGGTCGCGAAACCCGTGATCGCCGCCATTAACGGGCCGGCGGTGGGCCTGGGCTTGGTGATTGCGCTCTATTGCGACCTGCGCTGGGCGGCGGAGAGTGCGCGCTTCAGCACGACCTTCGCGCAGCGTGGACTCATCGCGGAGTACGGCATGGCCTGGATGCTGCCGCGCATTGTGGGTCTGCCCGATGCCATCGATTTGCTGCTGTCCGCCCGGCACATCACCGCATCCGAAGCGCTGGGCCTGCGGCTGGTCAATCGGGTCTTTCCCCAGGAGGGCTTCGCCGCAACCATCCACGAGCACGCCGTTCAGTTGGCGTCCAGCGTCAGCCCCCGCTCCCTGGGCGTGATCAAGCGGCAGGTGTACACGGGAATGTTCCAGACGCTAGCCGAGTCCTTCGATCTTTCGGTAGTGGAGATGGTGGCGAGTCTCCGGAGTGAAGACTTCAAAGAAGGGGTGGCGCACTTTCTTGAGAAACGTGCGCCAAAGTTCAGCGGCCGCTGACCGCGGAGTCGGGGCGCGTCGACCCGGACGCAGCCCGCGGAGAATAGTTCCCCGCTCACCAGTGCAGAAAGCGTGCCCAACAAGCCGGCGAGTGAGGGGCTGCCTCCAGGGGCATCGACGGGTCGCCAGCGCTCAGGCCGAGACCGCGCTCTTGGGTTTGTATTTCTTCAGTTCCAGCTTGGCAATCAAGGCGCGATGGACTTCGTCGGGGCCGTCCGCGATGCGCAGCGTGCGGATCGTGGCAAACATTTCGGCCAGCGGAACATCGTCGGAAACGCCGGCGCCTCCGTGCATTTGAATTGCCTGGTCGATGATCTCCAGGGCAACGTTGGGAACGGCGACTTTGATCTGGGAGATTTCGCTGCGGGCGCCTTTGGTGCCGACTTCATCGAGCATCCAGGCGGCCTTGAGGGTAAGAAGACGGGCTTGCTCCA
>ODAK010007950.1_pt1 | contig 10649 bp, 13 predicted proteins | sample 1539591 | NCBI WGS metagenome assembly ODAK01 (sample SAMEA3539303, study PRJEB22396) | soil metagenome | biome: tundra; feature: field; material: soil | place: USA | collected 2010-05 | depth 0.15 m | reverse complement strand
CGATGGGCGGAACGCTGGGGGCCGAAGACACGCCAGGCGGCGGCCTGACGATGGCGCTGTCCCTCCCCGCGGCGCCAGGACCCGCGCGGCCGCTGCCGCGCGAGCCCGAACCGCGCGAACGGGAGCCGCGCGAACAGGGGGCCGACGGGCACCAGGCTGCCGAGAATCCGCCAGCCCTCCCCGCAATCGGGGAGCCAACTGGCAGCTGAGCGTGACACGGTGATGAGGTGACTCGGGTCCTGGTCGTCGATGATGAACCGCAGATCCTCCGGGCGCTGCGGATCAACCTGCGGGTGCGCCAGTACGACGTCGATACGGCCGGGACCGGCACGCAGGCGCTGGAGAGTGCCGCCCGGCATCCGCCCGACCTGGTGATTCTGGACCTCGGGCTGCCGGATCTGGATGGAGTCGAGGTCATCCAGGGCCTGCGCGGCTGGACCGACGCGCCGATCATCGTGCTGTCCGGCCGGGTGGACAGCACCGACAAGGTCGAGGCCCTCGACGCCGGCGCGGACGACTACGTCACCAAGCCGTTCGGCATGGACGAGCTGCTCGCCCGGATGCGCGCGGTTAGCCGGCGGGCCGCCGGCGACGGCGACGAGCCGCAGATCCGGCTGGGCAGCCTGACCATCGATCTGGCCGCCAGGCGGGTAATGCGGGAGCCAGCGGGCGGCGACATCCGGCTGACCCCCACCGAGTGGCATTTGCTTGAGGTACTGCTGCGCCATCCCGGCAAGCTGCTCAGCCAGCAGCACCTGCTGACCGAGGTCTGGGGGCCCGGCTACGGCGATGCGACCGGAAACCTCCGGTTGTACATGGCGCAACTACGCAGGAAACTCGAGCCCGATCCGGCCCGGCCGCGCTGGCTGCTGACCGAGCCCGGCATGGGCTATCGCTTCCAGCCCGGCCCCGACGAGGACTAATCCAGCGACACTGCCCACGGCTCCAACGATGCCGCCCACGGCGACCAAGCCGCGTAGCGGGGTTAGCGTGACACCCAGCTATCAAACAACTGCTTAGAGTTACCTCAAAGCCCTTTCCCCCGACCGCGCGGCGCGTCACGATTGCAGTATGGGATTTCGAAGATTTGCCGCTGTTGCGCCCATTGTCATAGCTGTCTTAGTAGCCGGCTCGGCCGTTGCGCCACTCGCGGCGCAGGGCTCGGCTGCGGGCTCGGCCTGGCACACTGTGACCTTCTCCGGTGTGCGGCTCCAGGTGCCCTCGTCATGGCCGGTGGTGAATCTTGCCCGGCAGCCGTTCGCCTGCCCGCGGCTGGACGTGCATGCCGTGTACCTGGGCACGGCCGGGCCGGACTCGTCCTGCCCGGCCGGACTGCGCGGCAAGACCGAGGCAGTGCAGCTGGAGCCCGCCAATCCGCAGAGCCCGGACGTGCGGGAGGCGACCCGGCCGGTCACCATCGACGGCCGGCCGGCCAGGACCAACCTGGACTCCGCCATCACGCACACGATCATCGACGTGCTGCCCGCGGCAGGCGTCGAGGTCAGCGTGTCCTACGGCAGTAACGAGGCGCTGGCGACCGCGATCAGCGCCACCATCCGGATCGGCGCGGGGGCCCGGGCCGTGCCGCTGATGCAGGCCCGCTCGCTGCCGTTGGGGTCACCGCAGGGCTATTTCCACGGCCAGGGCTTCGACACCTGCGCCGCGCCATCCGCCGCCGCGATGAACAGCTGGCTGGCCTCTCGGTACCGCGCAGTCGGCATCTACATCGGCGGGATCAACCGGGCCTGCGCGCAGGCCAACCTCACCGCCGGCTGGATTTCCGCCATCCAGGCAAGAGGCTGGCACTATTTCCCGTTCTACGTAGGACTGCAGGCGACCTGCATGCTGAACAAGAACGGCAATGCCGCCATTAAGCCGCGGAAGGCAGCCGCGCAGGGCGCCGCCGCCGCGGCCGACGCTGCCACCCAGGCGCGAAATCTCGGCATCCCGCCCGGCACGCCGCTGATCTACGACATGGAAGCCTACGCAGGATGCGGTAAGCAGGTGACCGGCTTCCTGGGCGCCTGGGACAGCCAGCTGCGCGCCGAGGGCTACCGGGCAGGAATCTACGAATCCTTCTCGAACATCGGGGACCTGGTCAGCGCGGCCGGCACGATGACCGAGCCTGCCGTCATGGACTATGCGGACTGGGACGGCCGCGCCACCGCCTCGAGTTCCTACCTGCCCGCCGGCCTGTGGGCCGGCCATCAGCGGATCCACCAGTACCAGGGCGGCCACAATGAGACCTGGGGCCGCGTCAGGATGAACATCGACAAGGACCAGCTGGATGTCAGCCTCAGTGCAGCCGCAGCCGCAGCCGCAGCCGCAGCCGCAGCGCCAGGACTGGCTGGCGTGCGCATGGCCGTCTCCTGCGGGCCGGTTACTCCGGCGGCGCACCGGCTACTGCCGCCAGCCGGTAGCGGAGCCTGCAGATGACAACGTTGACCGTGCCGCGCTGGATTGCCCGCTCGAGCACGAAACCGCGCTGGTTGTGCAGCAGACGCCCCCACGGGTGGACAGGCATCACCTCCGGGATGAGGACGACGAGCCGGCGGTACCGGTCATCGTCCTCGATCTTGCGGAGGTACTCGACGACCGGCGGACCGAGCGCCCGGTGCTGACTGTGCAGCGTGATCAGCGGCACGTCTGGCTGCCATTGCTCCCAGCCATGCCGGAAGTCCGCGTCGGCTTTCTCGTCCTCGGGATCGGCGTAACAGACGGTCACGGCGATGACCTTGTCGCCCAGCGAAAGCGCCGCGGAGATCGCCTCCGCCGTCAGCCGGGACAAACCGCCAACCGGGACGATGACCAGGGAATTGTGCGGCTGCGGCGTCGGCGGCTGCTGACCCAGGCTCAGCTGGGCGCCAATCCGGCCGTAGACGGCGTGCACCCGGTCAAACATCAGCACCAGCAGCGGTATCACGATCACGACCAGCCAGGCGCCCTCGGTGAACTTGCTGACGAGCTCGATCGCCAGGGCGGCCGTCGTCAGCACCGCGCCCAGCCCGTTGATAAACGCGCGCCGGGCCCAGCCGTCGCCCCGCTGCTCCCGCCAGTGCCGCACCATGCCCACCTGGGAGAGCGTGAAGCCGACGAAGACGCCGATGGCGAACAGCGGCACCAGGGCCAGGGTGTTGCCCCGGGCGAAGACGAGCAGGATCGCGGCCAGCACTGCCAGCACGGTGATGCCGTAGCGGAATACCTGGCGGTCGGCCCGCAGCCGGAACATGTGCGGCAGGAAGTTGTCGCGGGCAAGCAGGCTTGCCAGCACCGGCAGGCCGCCGAAGGACGTGTTCGCGGCCAGCGCCAGCAAGACCGTGGTGATCAGCTGGATTGCGTAGAAGACGACATCATGCCCCACGGCAACCGCGGTCAGCTGCGACAGCGTTGTCTGCGTCGCCGACGGCGGGACATGAAACTTGCGGATCAGGACGGCGATGCCGAGCAGCATGACGCCGAGCAGGATGCCGAGCCACAGCTCGGTGCGCTGGGCCCGGCGGGCACGCGGCTGCCGGAACTCGGGCACTGCGTTGGCGATCGCCTCCACGCCGGTCAGCGCCGAGCAGCCGGACGCGAACGCCTTCAGCAGGAGCAGGATGCCGATCGATTCGGCCACCTGCGAGACATGACCGGTCGGCGGAATCACCGGATGCGACCGCAGCAGGCCGCCGGCGATCACGATGGCGATCGCGACGATGAACGCGACGGTCGGCACGATGAAGATCCGCGCTGACTCCGCCACGCCGCGCAGATTGATGCCGGTGATCGCCGCGAGAACGGCCAGGCAGAGCCAGACGCGGGACCCGTAGAGTGCCGGGAACGCGGAGGTGAGCGCCGCGACGCCGGCCGACACCCCCACGGCGGCGTTCAGCACGTAGTCCACGATCAGCGAGGCCGCCGCGATGAGGCTCGGCTGCCGTCCGAGATGCCGGCCGGCCACCGCGTACGCGCCGCCGCCGCCAGGGAACGCGGCGATTACCTGGCGATAGGAGATCACCAGCACGATGAGCAGGACGACGATCGCGGTCGTCACCGGCAGCGTGTAGGCCAGGCCCGCGGTTCCGGCCGCGGCCAGCACGACCACGATCGCCTCGGGACCATAGGCCACCGAGGACAGCGCATCGAGGGACAGCGCGGCCAGGCCCCCGAATGCGGTCAGCCGATGTCGCTCCTCGTGATCCGGAGCAGCGGTCATGGCCCTGATACAAGCATGAAACCGGGGCCGTTAGTGAGATGCGGCACGCCGACCCGGCGGGCCGCTCCTGACTCGGCTGCGCACGCCCGGCCGTCTACCCGGCGAGAGCACAGGTCAGTGGCTCAGGACCAGGATCGCGATGATGACCAGCACGACGGCAACGCCGACGACGACGGCCGCCAGCGCCGCGACTTTACGGCGGGGCGCTCGCATCGCCCACGGGCGCCGTGCGTCGGTCTCGTTCCCCGCAGCGAACGCCCGGAACTGGGCGGTGCTGGCCGAGATGTCGGGCGTGGCGCGGAACTCACCGGTGCTGGTAGGCCGGTGAGCGCCGCCGGAAGGATCGATGTCGCGCTCGGACATGGCCCGACTGTATCGGAATCCGGGACGGAAAAATGGCCGGTCAGCCGAGATCCCGGCGAACTTCGCAGCCGGGGTGGTGTCATAACTCGGCGCCGGGTCCCGGCATTTCCGGCCGGCTGACCAGCCGGGACAGCACGATCACGCTGCGGGTCCTGACCACGAACGGCTCGGCGCCGATTCGCTCAACGACCTGCTCGAAGTGCCGCACGTCCGCGGCCCTGATGTGCAGCAGCGCGTCAGCATCGCCGGTCACCGTGCAGGCATCTGTCACCTCAGGGAACTTGCCGATGGCCGCGGCGATGTCGGCGGGCGACGTGCGGCCGCGGCAGAAGATCTCGACATAGGCCTCGGTCGTCCAGCCGAGCGCCGACGGGTCGACCCTGGCCGAGAACCCCCTGATCGCGCCCGAAGCCCGCAGCCGGTCGACCCGGCGCTTGACCGCCGAAGCCGACAGTCCTACCTGCGTGCCGACCTCCGCGTAGGTGGCGCGGGCGTCGCCCACAAGCGCGGCAACGATCCGCTTGTCCAGGTCATCAAGGGCCATCGCCGGGTCGCCGCTCAGCTGCCCGGCGCGAGTAGCACGCCGGCCGGATGGACCTGCGCGTCCGTCGCGACCTTGCAGCAGATCGCAACCCGGTACCCGCCCAGCGGCGAGGAGGCGGGCCTGATGTGCCGGAAGATCGCATTGGCACCGGGGAACGCGCGGTTCGTGCCGCGGTCGCTGGCCTGCAGCAGCGCGGCGCGCGCCGACTGCGAATAGTGCTCGCCGTGACCGAGCGAAATCACTGCCCTGGCCCTTCCAGCAGGTGCGGATCGCCTGGCAGCACGCTGACGTGATCGGCGTACCCCTCGATCGCATCGGACGAGCCCTGGTTGGTGATCTCCCACGCAGTGGTCCCGTGCTTGCGGTTATCCGCCACGGGGGACAGCGGCGCGGCCGGATGGCCGGCTCGCGGCGCTGCGCCGCCCGGCATGGTCCGCTTCACGGCACCACATCCTTGCACGACGACGACGAGATCGCCGGCCGGCTGGCCATCAGCCCGCTGACTGCGAAGACGCACGCCAGCCGGGCCATGACCAAGCTGGGCGCACGGGACAGGGCGCAGGTCGTCATGATCGCCTGCGAATGCGGCCTCGCCTATCCCGGCGAGCACGCCTGACGTACTTCAGCCGGAGTACACCCGGGCGAGTATCGCGCCCCGCAGGTGCCTCCCAGCGCAGGACGCGGCCGGACCCGATGATCACGACGATGGACGGTGACAGCACTACCCCTTGCTCCTGGGAGATTGACCATGTCACTGAGACCAGCTTCCCAGCGCGTCGGCCTCCTCGGCGGGATCGGGCGGGCGTGCTACCGGCACCGCTGGCTCACCCTGATCGCCTGGATCGCCGGGGTGGCCTGCCTGATCACCTTGTGGATGCGATTCGGCGCGGCAGCGGACAACAGCCTCGGCGGCAAACGACCCCGGCCAGTCGGTGCTGAGCGCGCATTTCCACCGCAACTCCGGCGACCAGCTGACGCTGGCGATCCGCAGCGGTCATCCAGCGCCGGCCGGTGATCGCCGCCCTGCTCTCAGCCGTCGCCATTCTCGCGCTCGCCGGGCCGGCCCTGGACATGAAGCTGAGCATGCCTGATGGGTCCACGCAGGCGCGCGGGACGATGGGCCACGCCAGCTACGCCGCGATAGCCAGGGGATTCAGGCCAGGGTTCGATGCACCGCTGATCATCGCGGCCACGCTGCCGTCCCGGTCCGCGAGCGGGGCGGCGCTTGCCACGGCGGTTCGCGGCGTACCCGGCGTGGCAAGCGTGACGCCGGTAGTCGTGAGCCCAGATGGCAAGGCGGCCATGATGATCGCCTGCCCGGCCACGGGCGAGCAGGACCCGGCCACCGATGCGGTGGTCAACCGGATCAGCGGGACGGTGCTGCCGCGGGCAACCGCCGGGACCGGCATCCGCGCGTACGTCACCGGGCCCAATGCCGGAAATGTGTCCTTCGCCACTGTGGTCAGCCAGCGGCTGCCCTGGCTGGTCGCGATCGTGGTGCTGATCTCCATGCTGCTGCTGACCGTGGTGTTCCGGTCGGTGACGGTGGCGCTCAAGGCAGCGGTGATGAACCTGCTGTCGATCTCCGCCGCCTACGGCGTGCTGGTGATCGTGACCCAGAACGGCTGGGGCCGGCAGCTGCTCGGGTTCCCGGCGAGAATGCCGGTGACCACCCGAGTGCCGATCTTCCTCTTCGTGATCCTCTTCGGCATGTCGATGGATTACGAGGTATTCCTGCTCTCGCGGATCCGCGAGGCCTACGGCGCCACCGGCGACAACTCCGTCGCGGTAGCACGCGGCCTGTCCAGCACCGCGCGGGTGATCTCGGCAGCAGCGGCGATCATGGTGGTGGTGTTCCTGTCCTTCGTGCTGGGCGCCAACGTTTCGGTCAAGCAGGTCGGCCTCGGCCTGGCCGTGGCTGTGCTGATCGACGCGACGCTGGTCCGGCTCGTGCTGGTGCCCGCGGTCATGGAGCTGCTGCACAGCGCGAACTGGTGGCTGCCCGGCTGGCTCGCCCGGCTGCTGCCCGCGATGCCGGTCCGGGCCGCCGCGGCTGCAGGTAACGCCGCGGCTCCGGGTAACGCCCTGGCGCACGGTTGCTCCCCGGCCGGCGAAGCAGAGCCGGTATCGTCGACCTCCGGAAGGTAAGGCGATCCGGGAGGTAGGGCCATGGCGCGACTGGGCGGGATGTACGGACCAGATGCCACGTTTCTCGGCGTGCCCAGGGCTGATCTCGCCGACCCCGCCTCCTGGGCAGGCGCCGACATAATGATCATCGGCGCGCCGTTCGACGGCGGCACATCGCACCGGCCGGGCGCCCGGTTTGGCCCGCAGGCGATCCGCTTCACCGATTACCTGCCGCACGACGGGTCCAGGCCGCACCTGGCCCTGGGCGTGGACCCGCTGACCGACCTCCGGGTGACGGACGCGGGCGACGTGGAAATGCCTTCCGGCGACACCGAGCTGTCGCTGCGCAGGCTCGAGCAGGCCGTGCACCGGGCCTGCCACGGCGGCGCCATCCCGGTGATACTCGGCGGCGATCACACCGTTGCCTTGCCGGACGCGACCGGCGTGGCCCGGCACGTGGGCTGGGGACGGCTCTCGATGATTCACTTCGATGCACATGCCGACACCGGCAACACCCAGTTCGGCGCACTGCACGGGCACGGCACGCCGATGCGCCGCCTCATCGAGTCTGGTGCCGTGCGGGGCGACCGGTTCCTGCAGATCGGCCTGCGCGGATACTGGCCGGAGCCGGAGACGCTGGACTGGATGGCCGGCCAGCGGATGCGCAGCTATGAGATGACCGAGGTGGTGGCCAGGGGCCTGGATGACTGCCTCACCGAGGCATTCGCGATCGCGACTGACGACTGCGACGGCGTGTTCCTGTCCGTCGATGTCGACGTGGTCGATCCCGGCATGGCGCCGGGTACCGGTACACCCGAGCCCGGCGGACTGACCAGCCGCCAGCTGCTGGACTCGGTCCGCCGCATCGCCATGGAACTCCCGGTTGCCGGGCTGGACGTCGTTGAGGTCGCGCCGCCCTACGACCACGCGCAGGTCACCGCGTTCCTGGCCAACCGGGTGGTGCTGGAGGCACTGTCCGGGATCGCCTGGCGGCGGGGGCGCTCGGCAGCGGGCGATGACTCGACGGTCCGCATGCCGCAGTCGCCGCTGCTGGCCGGGCGCGGGCCGCGGGACGAGACCGCCCCGCGGCCCTGAGCTCATTGGGCCCAGCGACCCACCAATCTGCGCGCCTCTGCCGCTGCGCCCGTCTCGTTGTCGCAGTCGGGACAGCGAGCCGTGTACGGGTCGGCGTACCGGAACGTGTCGTGATCGGCTGGCGGAACGCCGTTCACGGGGCCGGGCCTGGCGGTGCTCAGCGTCTTCCTGATGTGGTGCGCGAGGATCGCGGTCTTGTGCTCGCTCGGGACTATCGGCAACAGCGCGCCGACCAGTTCGTCTTCAGCCGGCTCCGCCTCGGTTCGCAGCGCGGATGTCTTCCCGGTCGCGGCGGCCTGCTGGATCCAGTCGAGCGCTGCCGCAAGGTTGTCTTCGGCGTGCTTGCTCATGATCACCATTCCTTGATTGTTTAGTCTGCGCAGTGGCACGCCCATTCAAAATGGCGCCCGCACTCGCGCTTACCGTTCACCACGACCAACCGTTATCCCGTTTTGCTACCTGCCGATTACGCGAATGTCACGCATTTGTAAACGCGTCCACCAGCGTCCCCGCGCGTCCCCCAGATGCACGCAGCCCGCGTCAGCCCGGCTTTTTTCATACTGGGACATCAAATTAGAAACGCACGAATTTTCGCTATATATTCACTTAAACCGCAGCAGTATCCTGCGCGGCGCCCCGGCACCCGTTTCTATCGAATATAGCCACGAAATCAGCGGCACCACTGTGCGGTAAGCCATCGTCGCCCGCCTGCCCGGGGTCAGAGAAGCGGCCCTCAAATGAGCGCTCTGGGCCTCTGGGCAGGCAGCTAATATGCCCGTAGCGCAAGGAGTTCTTGCTGATTTCTGTCGTCCGCTTGCGCGGTACAGCTCCGCAGGCCAGCTAACTGCCCGGTTGATTGAATGCGCCAAGAACAACGAGGGAATCTATAGTTGCCAGATGCTGGACGTGACCAGACTCCGCGTGCTCGTGGCCGTAGCCAGGTACGGCTCCGTGACCGCCGCGGCCCGGGCCCTGAACTACGCCCAGCCATCGATCAGCCATCGATATTGCCCGGCTGGAGGCCGAGACCGGAGCACAGCTGCTGCAGCGGGCCGGCCGCGGCGTGCGGCTGACCGAGGCCGGCCGGCTCCTCGCCGAGCGCGCTGAGGAGATCATCGGCCGGCTGGACGCCGCGGAATCAGAGCTGGCCGCCCACGTCGGGCTGCGCGAAGGACGGGTACGGCTCGCCGCGTTCCCCTCTGTGCTCGGCACGATCGTCCCGGTCGCAGCGGCCCGCTCGAAGCTGAGACACCGGGAACGCCGATGATGTCAGCGATCTCGGGCGCGGTGAAGTGCCAGTTGATCGGGGTCAGGTACAAGCCGGCCTGGAGCGCAGCCAGGTACATCTCTACCGCCGCCGCGCCATTGGGCAGCAGGGCCGCGATCCCGTCGCCCGGCTGCACGCCAAGCGCCCGGAGCGCACGGGTAATCTGGTGCACCCGGCCGAGCAGCTCACCGCCGGTGTGCTCGGTGCCGTCGGCCTCGATCACCGCGACCCAGCCCGGATTCTCCTCCGCGCGGCGCCAGAACCCAGCGATCCCATCTGCTCACCTCCAGGCCCGTCGGCCACGGCCCGGTAAGTCTGTCCAGAACCGAGTAGAGCACGCGTCCGTTTCGCCGGACAAGTGGGCTTGCGTTCAGCGAGCGCGCTGGGCCAGATCGCCGTGCGTCGCGACGGCGTGACGCTGTTCGTCCGCGGCGGCTTCGCCGCCCGCCGTGCGCGCGAGCGCGAGGACGCTGCCGACGGCCAGCAGGATGATTCCCGCCAGCAACGCGGCCACTGGCCCGGTCGTGGTGGCGAGCCTGACCAGGCGGTCGCGCCGCCGCGCCGACCGCACCAGGGCGGCCACGCTGGGCGACTGCATCCTGATGCTCCCGCCGAACAGCTCAAGCGGCTGGTCACCGGCCCCGCTGCGCAGACTCAGCTGCTCGTCCTGCGCAGTGTCGACCACCTGGCCGGTGACCGGGTCCACCCACGACGTCGTGGTGGTCTGGTAATACTCGCCGAGGGTTACCGAAGCCTGGTCCTTGAGCCCGACCAGGGCGCCTGGCAGGGTCTGGCTGCCGAACCGCGTCGCGGGCACCTGCTCCGCGAACTTGAGGGTCGTCATGCCGTCGAGCGAAGCAGTGCCCGCGTAGCGGGCAGGCTCGGGCTGCAGCAAGGTCGGATCAAAGACGAGGTAGGTCCTCTTGCGGGTGCCGGCCGGCCACCCGAAGCCCTGGCCCGCCCACCCGGCAGCCTGCTTGCTGCCGACGGCGGCGCCGCAGCAGTTCAGCACAACGCCGGTCCGGCGGTCGAAGGCGAGCCGCTCAGTCGATGGCTAG
>ODAK010007949.1_pt1 | contig 10650 bp, 9 predicted proteins | sample 1539591 | NCBI WGS metagenome assembly ODAK01 (sample SAMEA3539303, study PRJEB22396) | soil metagenome | biome: tundra; feature: field; material: soil | place: USA | collected 2010-05 | depth 0.15 m | reverse complement strand
CAGCATCTCGAGCCGCAACGACAATGCCGAGGGAATTGCCGGCCGCGAGTCCACCATGTTGGTCTACGGCAAGAACAGCCCTTACGCGCGCGAGACAGAGTACGCCACCATAGGCGCGGTGACGCTTGATGATCTCAAGGCCTGGCACAACCGCACCGTCGTCCCCAATGGCATAATCGTCTCGGTCGAGGGCGATTTCGACTCATCTGCGATGGAGGCGAAGCTGCGCAAGGTCTTCGAACCGCTTTCGCGCGGCACGGTCATCGAGTCGCCAAAGGTCGACTTCCCCGGCCCCAAGCCGGGCGTCTACTTCGCCGATAAAGAGGACGTGAACCAGTCCACGGTGGAGATCGTCGGCCTCGGCACCCTGCGCAGCAATCCTGACTACTACGCGCTCAGCGTGATGAATGAGATCTTCTCCGGTGGCTTCGGTTCGCGCGTGTTCCAGTATGTGCGCACCAAGCTCGGCCTGGCCTACGCGGTCGGCGGCGCCTACGGAACTACGTACGATCATCCCGGAGTCTTCCGCAGTTCGGCCGGCACCAAGAGCGTCAGCACGGTCGCGGCAACCCAGGCGGTTCTCGAAGAGATCGGCCGCCTGAAGACCAAGCCGCCAACGCCCGACGAGATGCGCAAGGCCAAGGACCAGGTGATGAACTCGTTCATCTTCAACTACGACACACCGGAGAAGATCCTGAACGAGCAGGTCCTGCTAGCGTTCTACGGCTATCCGCCGGACTTTCTCGAGCGCTACAAGGACGGCATCGAGAAGGTCACCGCGGCGGACGTCACGCGCGTGGCGAACAAGTACATCGATGTGTCAAAGCTGGCAATTCTCGTCGTGGGCAACAAGTCGGAGATCAAGCCGCCGCTATCCACGCTGGGCAAGGTGACGGACCTGGACATCACCATCCCGCCACCGCCGGGAGCACCGAAGAAGTAGTCGGCAAGGGGCCAGCTAGTATTCGTCGAGAACTTTGAAGATGTCGGCGAGCGCCAGCACGACGGGCGTCTCCGGCACTCTTAGTTCGCCCGTTGTCTGCTCCACTGTCGTTGTACCGGCGCAGATCATAATGCTGCGGGCCTCCCCATCGACAACCCAAACTTCGTTGACCCCCATGTCGAGGTAGTCGCGCACCTTTTCGCGCATGCGGGACATGCGGTCTTCGGGTGAGAGCACCTCGATGCAAAGAAGAGGTGGGGTGCGGACGATCTGTTCTTTGGGCGCAGTGACTCGCCGGAGGCACACGTCGGGAACACGAAAGCGCGTTGGGGCAACTTGAACGCGAACTTCGGGGTTTGCTCGGAAGTAAGCTTTGTTTGTCGGGGCACGAAGCAATTCTAAGAGTTGCGCCTGCAAATCGCTGTGGTCGGTCTCGCCCAGGTTTCTCTCCTGAACTTCGCCGTCCACATAGTCGCAGTCCGGGCTGTAGCTTGTGCGGAGGTATTCGCTGACCGGAATCACAACATTCGTCGCCATGTAAACCTCGCTATTTTGATTATCCTCCTGACGGGTGATGGAGCCAAGACGTTTCGGCGTGAGAAGATAGCGGGCATGGAAGCGACAGGTTTCGCAGTGGCAATCATGGCCGCGGGCAAAGGCACGCGGCTCAAGAGTAAACGGCCCAAGGTGCTGCACGAGGTGGGCGGGCGCGCCCTTCTGCTGCACGTCATCGCAGCGGCAAAGACGCTCGTTCCCGCCGAAGACATCTTCTGCATCGTTGGGCACGAGGCGGAGCGCGTGCAGGCCGCGGTGGCGCCGACCGGTGTGAACTTCGTCCTGCAGGAGGTCCAGCGGGGCACGGGCCATGCAATGCAGATTCTCAAAGCATGGTTTGAACTGTCGGGCATTCCCGTGCCGAAACACATCCTCGTCCTCTCGGGCGACGTGCCGCTGATCCGCCCGGAGACGCTTGCTTCCCTTCGCGAGATCCACCTGCTGGAGCGCGCCGCGATGACCATCCTCACCGCCGTCCCCGAGGACCCCACCGGATACGGCCGCGTTCTGCGCCGTGCTCCCGACCGTCCGGATGTCACAGCGATCGTCGAGCACAAGGCGCTCACACCCGAGCAACTTGCCGCACCCGAGATCAACTCCGGCATCTACTGCTTCGAAACCGAGGCGCTCTTCGCGAAGCTCGATCTGCTCTCCACCGACAATGCGCACGGCGAGTTTTACCTCACCGACGTTGCCGCCATGCTGGTCGCCGATGGACGCCGCGTCGTCGCTATCAAGGCAGATAGTGTGGATGAGGTGCTGGGAGCAAACACCATCGCCGAGATGATGTATCTCGACCAGGTTATGCGCACCGACAGCGCGCGCCGCCTGATGGCCCAGGGCGTCACTATCTTCCGGCCCGACACCTGTGTCATTGACGCCGAAGTCACGGTCGGCCCCGACACCGTCATCGAGCCATACGTCCAGCTTCTAGGCGCGACGCACATCGGCAGTGATTGTCGCATCCGCTCCTACTCGGTCGTCCAGCGGTCCGTCCTCGGCGACGGCGTCACGGTCCGCAATGGCTGCATCCTTGATGGCGCGCAGGTGGGCGACTGCGCGGTGCTGGGCCCCTACGCGCATCTTCGTCCGGAGAGCAATATCGGCGTAGATGCCCATGTCGGCAACTTCTGCGAGACCAAGAAGGTCACGCTTGGCCGCGGCTCCAAGGCCAACCACCTCACGTACCTTGGCGACGCGGTCATCGGCGAGGGCGTCAACGTTGGCGCGGGAGTGATCACCTGCAACTACGACGGCGTGCATAAGCACACCACCACCATCGGCAATGGAGTCTTCGTCGGTTCCGACTCGACGCTGGTCGCGCCCATCAACATCGGCGACGGCGCATACGTTGGAGCGGGCTCGTGCATCACGCATCCCGTCCCCGCAGGCGCGCTGGCCATTGGCCGCTCGCATCAGGTGACAAAAGAAGGCTGGGCCACCGCACGCAAGGCCGCCCGCGAGGCAGAGAAAAAAGGCTGACCAGCGGTTTGTCTTCGAGGCCGGTCAATCGCCCACGACGACCGCCATCGCGAACCCGTCGTAACCTTTGCTCCCCACGGTCTGAATTGCCGTGGCAGAGAGCCGGGGCTCAGCGGCCATCCTCTCGAACATCGTGCGGACTCCCTGCACCGCCGGGTCTGCATTCTCTGCATCCACGATCGCTCCCTCGCGCACCACATTGTCGGTGACGATCAGGGCTCCAGGTTTCGCCAGCTTGAGCGCCCATTCCAGATAAGTTGGAATGTTCTGTTTATCCGCATCGATGAAGATCAGATCGAAAGGCTCTACGCCCTCTTTGTGAAGTTGAGCGAGCGATCCCGCAGCGGGACCGAGACGCACCTCCACAACTCCAGAGAGTCCCGCACGATCGAGATTCGCCTGTGCAACCTCCGCATGTTTCGGCTCAACCTCCAGCGTAACCAGGCGGCCGCCCGCGGGCAGAGCGCGCGCCAGCCAAATGGTGCTGTATCCGCCGAGCGTGCCAATCTCCAGAATCCTGCGCGCGCCCTTCGTCATGGCCAGCAGGTGGAGCAACTTTCCCTGATTTGGAGCCACATCGATGGAGGGCAATCCGGCAGCCGCATTCGCTTCCAGAGCCGCTTCGAGTATTGGGTCGGACGGCACGAGAGAGTCGGTGATATAGCGGTCCACTGCAGTCCATTGTTCCTGGTCCATGGCGATCCTTATCGTTTGCGATGTCTACCCCGGTTAATCATAAGCAGTTTATGATCCACGCCGGCTGCGCCGATAGAGGCAACAGGCAGCCGACAACAGCAGTACGTGGGATCAGCCGCGCAAGTGTGTGAAGTCCTCCAGTGGAAAGCATCGACTATGCAGCAGCAAGAGATTCAGGTGCGGCAGGAAACGACTCCAGTGCGGCCGGACCACATTCTGGTCGTCGACGATGAGTCGGCGGTGCTCGGCATTGTGGTGGCGCTGCTCGAGCGCAGCGGCTACGACGTCAGCGCAGCGGCGGACGCCGAAAACGCCATGCTCCACCTGCAGGACGATCCCGGCTGTGATCTTGTCCTCTCCGACGTGATGATGCCTGGCGGCAACGGCCTGAACCTGCTCGACCTCATTGGCAGGGACCACCCCGGCGTGCCGGTGGTCATGCTGACCGCGGTGCATGATGTCCACGTTGCGACCAACGCCTTCCGTCGCGGCGCCATCGATTACCTGCTCAAGCCCTTCGAAGGCGCGCAGCTTATCTCCGCAGTAGCCCGTGCGCTGGAACATGGCCGGTTGATGAAGCAGAACGCCGCGTACCGGCAGAATCTGGAGGAGATCATCTCCGCCCGCACCAGCCGCCTGCGCGCGACCATGAAGGACCTGGAACGCAGCTACGACTTTACGCTGGAGGCGATGGGCGACGCGCTCGACCTGCGCGATGCCGAGACCGAGGGCCACTCCCGCCGCGTCACCGCCTACACGATTGCCCTGGCCCGCGAGATGGGCCTCGACGCCGAACAGCTTCGCGTCATCGCACGCGGCGCCTTCCTGCACGACATCGGCAAGATTGCTACGCCGGATCGCATCCTGCTGAAGCCGGGAAAACTCGACCCGGAGGAGATCGAAATCATGCGCGAGCATTGCGCGCGCGGATATGAGATGGTGCGCAAGATCCCCTTCCTGCGCGAGGCGTCCGAGATCGTCTACTCCCACCAGGAGACCTTCGACGGCTCCGGCTATCCACGCGGCCTGCGCGGCGAAGAGATCCCGCTGGGAGCGCGCATCTTCGCTATCGCCGACACCCTCGACGCCATGACCTCCGACCGCCCCTACCGCAAGGGTCGGAGCTTCGCCGAAGCGCGCCAGGAGATTGCCCGCTGCAGCGGAAGTCAGTTCGATCCCGCCATCGTCGAGGTCTTCCTCGGCATGCCCGAAGGGTTGTGGCACGACCTGCGCCGCGAAGTTGAGCGGGGCTCGTCCGGCGCGTTTGGCATGGCGCTATAGAAGCCAGCCGAGGCGGCCGGTTGCGTACCTTCAGCGCACGGCTTACCATCGCCCTGCAATCAAGTTCTGGAGGGTCTACCCCATGGCATCCAGCAAACAGCCGTTATCCGAGCAGGAACTCAGCGACCTGCTGCTCGAACTGCCCGAGTGGGCGATCGAAGACGGCACGCTCGTCCGATTCTGGACCTTTGCCGACTTCGTTCAGGCCATGGCCTTCGTCAACCGCGTGGCTCAACTCGCCGAACAGGCCGGGCATCATCCCGACATCGACATCCGCTACAACCGCGTGAAGCTTGGCCTGGTGTCGCACGACGCCGGCGGCATCACCGCCCGTGACGCCGACATGGCGCGCAAGCTGAGCGCCGAATTTGCCACCTGAACCGCCGCACCCGCATGGACTTGCCGCCGCCGTGCGACACGTCGGCAACCCTTGACGTGCCCCATGCATCTAAGGCGACCCGCGGCGTTCGCCAACCAAGCCACCGTTATGCGTGGTATCCTAAAACGGCAGAGCGGGTTTCGCTCCACATCTTCGGCCGACACCGGCAAGCACGGTGCCTCCAGCCGATATAAGTTGCGTCACTGGCCTCCCGGCACGGACAATAAACCGTCCGTGCCGCCTTTTTTGGGAGCCAACCGGCAACTTCCCCAGGCAGCCCTACGTTATGGACGAACCGCTCGGCGCGATGGTCAACCAGGTTCTGCGATTCGCCATGCAATCGATGCGACTCGCAAGGTGGAATCCAGCTCCGTGACCAAACCTCACGCGTCCACCGCTGAACGGATCTGGTCCGCCGTCAACCGCAATCCCGGCTGGACACTCGCCTCCATCCTTGCTCTCTATCTCGCCGTCGCCTGCGGCCAGGCCGCTACCAAGCTGCTGTGGTGCGACGAACTCATCACCCTGGCCATAGCGCGTCAGGGCAGCCTGGCGGCCATCTGGCGAGCCCTGGCCAGCGGCGCCGACCCTAACCCCCCGCTCTCCCACTGGCTGGTCCTCCAATCCACCCGCGCCCTCGGCCAGAGCGCCCTCGCCGTGCGTCTCCCGGCCATCCTCTGCGTGTTGCTTGCCATCGTCAGCCTGTGGGCGCTCCTGCGCCGCTGGGTCGCCCCCGGATACGCGGCGATAGGCGTGCTCGCCTTCATGACCACGCGCGGCTTCGACTACGCCTACGACGCCCGCTCCTACGCCTCGCTGATGGGCTTCAGCATGGCCAGCCTGGCCCTCTGGCTCGCCGCCTGCGACGCGCCCGAGACCGGCCGCCGCTGGCCTCCGCAAAACGGCGTCCGCCTCGCCGCGCTCACCGGCATGGTCGCCGCCCTCGCGCTCGGCCTCTCCTCGAACTACTACGGCGCGCTGGCCTTCTTCCCCATCGCCCTCGGCGAGGCCGTCCGTACCTCCCGCATACGCCGCCTGGAGCCCGGAACCTGGCTGGCGATGGCTGCCGCCGCGCTTCCGCTGCGTTCGTTCCTGCCCCTCATCCGGCACAATCTCGCCGAGTTCGGCCCGCACGCCTGGAACCGCCCCCGCGCGGGCATGATCGCCGAATCCTACCTCGTTTTAGTAGAAGGAATCCTCTGGCCAGTGCTTGGCCTCGCGCTCTACGCGGCCTGGAAGCGCTTCCGCCGCCCCGCAGCCTCGCCTGATCCATCCTCTCCCGCCGGACGCGCACTGCAGCCCCACGAGACCGCTGCCCTTGCAGTCCTCCTGCTCTATCCCATCCTCGGCTTCCTGATCGCGCTCCTTGGCCACGCCATGATCAGCCCGCGCTGCGTTGTGCCCGTCTGCTGCGGTTTCGGCATCGCCGCCGCGTTACTTGGGCGCCGCATCTTCGGAGCGAGCCCCCGCGCCGGCGTAATCCTCCTCAGCATCGCGCTGCTCTGGGTTGCCGCACGCGAATCCGCCTGCGCCTACCTGCTCGCCGGCCAGCGCACCGCGTTCCTCCAGCGGCGCGACGAAGTGGCCCGCCGCCCCGGGAATCAGCCCATCGTCGTCGCCGACTCGCTCTTTGTCCTGCCCCTGGCCCGTTATTCCAGCGAGGACGTGCGCGCCCGCATCGTCTTCCCCATCGATTTCGACGCCATCCATCGCCTCGAACCCGACGACTCCGGCGAGCAGAACCTGTGGGCCGGACGCGACCGCCTCTTCCCCGTACGAATCGTCCCGTACACCCCATCGCTCTTCGTCGGACCCACCCTCACGGTCGTCGCCCGCCCCGGTGGATGGCTCGCCCAGCGCCTCGCCGGCGACGGCTTCCGCCTCGACCAAACCGCGCCTGAACCCGCCTGGCAGGGCCTCGGAGGCGTCTTCACCCCCATGGCCCACGAGGACACCCAAATCCTCGACGCGCACCGATTTTGACTTTTTCGGCCGTCCCACTCCCAGCTCCCGCCCGTGTCGCCGGTTGGCCCCCCGGAAATTTTTCTTTTCACACCTGCCCTTAATTGTGCATCCCATCTACAATCAGCGATAAGCTAGATTTACCAACTTGATACAAGGAGACACCACGATGACGAAAGCCGATCTTGTCGACAGAGTGACCGCTCTCGGTGACCTTACCCGACGGGACGGCGAAATTATCGTCGATACGCTCTTTGAGTCGGTCATTGGAGCGCTGAAAGCTGGGGACAAGATTGAGATCCGCGGCTTTGGCAGCTTCCGTACCCGCCAGCGCAACTCTCGCATCGGTCGCAATCCCAAGACCGGCGAGCGCGTTGATGTGCCGGCCAAGCGCGTCCCCTTCTTCAAGCCGTCGAAGGAACTCCGCGATTCCGTCAATCCTGGCGGAGTCAAGAGTGTGGCCGCACCGAAACCCGCTACCGACTCGGTTGATCCCCACCATCCACCCGCGATGTAGCGTCGCAGGCGCGGGCAAGGGAAGTCGGACGGCTCACCCGCCGATGAATTCGCGGAGACAGCAAGCTCGTCCCGCATCACCACGTCCCTTCTCCGCATAGCTGTTGCAAGTTTCACATCCAAACGTGGACAATCTTCATCTACAAAGGAGGAGATTCCTCCCATGCCAATTGCTATCGAATTTTTCGTCGGCCACGCCTATGCCATTCTCTTCCTCTGGGTGTTGGTCGAGCAGTTTGGCCTCCCCGTGCCCAGCATCCCGCTGCTGCTCACCGCTGGGACGCTGAGCGCCACCCATCGCGTCAGCTTCACCACGGGTCTGCTTGCGGTCGTCGCTGCCTGCCTCATCTCCGATTCCAGTTGGTACGCCCTGGGACGCCGCTACGGCAACCGCGTCATCCGCTTGCTCTGCAAGTTGTCGCTTGAGTCCTCCATCTGTGTCGCCAAGACCGAGGGCTACCTCGTCCGGCGCGGCGCCGAAACGCTGCTCTTCGCCAAGTTCGTCCCCGGCCTCTCCACCGTCGCCGCGCCCATCGCCGGCCAGACCGGCATGCCCTACTCGCGCTTCCTGCTGTATGACCTCTCGGGCACCTTGCTCTGGTCGCTCTCATTCCTCTTCCTGGGCCGCTTCTTCGGAGACATCGCCAAGCGCAGCCAGGCCTTCTTCGGTCTACTCAGCCACTTCGCCGTGCTCGTCTTCGTCCTGATGGTCGTCGGCTTCTTCATCTGGCGCCTGGTTAAACAGCGCCGCTTCGTCGCCAAGGTCCGCGAATTCCGTCTCGAGCCCGAAGAGTTGAAGGCGATGCTCGACGAAGCCAACCAGGATGGCTCCGCGCAGCCCTTTATAGTCGACCTCCGCCACCCGCTGGACTACATGCCCGACCCGCGCGTGCTGCCCGGCGCCCTGCGCATCGGCCCGGCCGAGATCGCCCGCCTCGCCGACCGCATCCCACGCGATCGCGACATCATCCTCTACTGCACCTGCCCGTCGGAGGAGACCTCTGCAAAGGTCGCCATGCAACTCCACCGCCTCGGCATCACCCGCGTCCGCCCCCTGCGCGGAGGATTCGACGGATGGAAGCAGGCCGGCTACCCGCTGCTCGACTACGTGGAAGACTCCGAACTCCCCGCGCCCGCCGTGATCAGCCGCGCGTCGCCACTCAACCACGTCGCCTGAATCCATAGACAAAGCGACCGCGGCTTGATCCGTGGTCGCATTTGTATTTTGCTTTGCTAGCTCCCCAGCCGGAACACCACCGTGATCGTGGTCTGCACATCGGTCGGCTCTCCACTCAACAAATAGGGCCGATACCGCGCCACAGCGACCGCGTCCAGCGCTGCTCGTCGCAACATGTCCGGTCCGCTGACCACATGCAGGCTCTCAATTCTCCCCGCCTTCGAGATCACCGCCTCCAGAACCACGGTGCCCTCTAGGCGCACAGCCTTCGCAATTGGCGGATACACCGGCTGGATCGGCGTCAGAAGCATTCCATCTGTCACTCCTTTGGACACATGCAACGGCCCGGTTTCCCCGGGCTTTATCACGGCTACGATCGGCTGGGTCCCCGGGCCCGTCAGGTTCAGAATCGCAGGTCCCCCAGGACCTCCCGGCCCGAATGGCAGACTTGTAACCATCGGTGGAGCATTTCCATCCGTCGCAGCGCCCGGTCGCGGAAATACAAGTTGCTGCGTGGCCGAACTCTGCGGTGCTGCCGTCGGCACGCTCATGGCCGAGGAAGAGGCGGCCGTCATCTTCGTCTGCACCATTGGCACCTGAGGCTTCACCGGCAACGGTACCGTCAGCTGCGGAGCAACCGAGATCGGCGGCAGAACCTCCGGCCGTATCAGCGGAATCGTCAGCAACAACGCCGCCAGCGCACACTGTAAAGTTAGCGAACCCAGCGCCGTCCACCGCTGTGTTCCCGAGACGACCAGCCCACGCGATTCAACCAGGCTTCCTTCGAACATAAGGCACCTCCGAAGATCGGATCGGTGCGCATCTGCGAGGAATGCGTCCACCACAATAGACACCGCAGCGCCACGAATGTTCCCACCATTCCAAGGTTGTCATTCTGAGCCGCAGGCGAAGAATCCCCGCATTTTGTCCCTGTTTCATCGCACGCACCTCGAACCACGAACCTAGTACCATGAATCACCCATGCAATCCGCTCCACAGCGCGTTCTCTCCCCACGGGTCTTGTCGGTAGACGTTCTCCGCGGCCTCACCATCGCCCTGATGATCCTGGTCAACGATCCCGGCGACTGGGGCCACGTCTACGCGCAACTCGGTCACGCTGAGTGGAACGGCTTCACCCTCACTGACTTCGTCTTTCCCAACTTCCTCTTCCTCGTTGGCGTCTCCATCATCCTGTCCATTGACTCGCGCATCGCACGTAGCGCCGGCGGCATTTTAGATAAAGCCTGCAAGCGATCACTCGCCCTCCACATGCTCCGCCGCGCGGCCACCATCTTCGCCATCAAGATGTTCCTCACTGCATTCCCGCACTTTCACTGGACGCACCTGCGAATCTACGGAGTCCTCACCCGCATCGCTGTCTGCTACTTGATTGCCGGCCTCATCTGCCTGATCACGCGCCGCGCACGCACGCTGCTCGCAATCACCGCCGCGCTGCTCGTAGGCTACTGGGCCCTGATGCGCTTCGTACCCGTGCCCGGCTTCGGCGTGCCCACCCACGCCATGCCCATCCTCGATCCCGACCGCAATCTAGCCGCATGGCTCGACCGCGGCTTCAACGTCTTCACCCAGCGCTGGCTCCACACCGGCTCGCTCTACAACCACACCCGCGACCCCGAAGGCCTGCTCAGCACCCTCCCC
>ODAK010007947.1_pt1 | contig 10650 bp, 15 predicted proteins | sample 1539591 | NCBI WGS metagenome assembly ODAK01 (sample SAMEA3539303, study PRJEB22396) | soil metagenome | biome: tundra; feature: field; material: soil | place: USA | collected 2010-05 | depth 0.15 m | reverse complement strand
GAGGTGGGGCATGCTTTAGCTTGCCAGCCGGCCGGAAGGCCGGCCCTGCCTCCTGGCCGGTGCTTTTTCGACCCTCCCCCATGGGGACTCCCTCCATGCTTGATCCCGACCGCAGAAAAAAGATGATCTCTCTCCGACTCTCCGAGGAGGAGTACGAGCTGCTCAAGACGCGCTATCACACCTACGGCGCTCGCAACGTATCCGATCTCGCCCGCCAGGCCTTGCAGCACATTATGACCGGATCGCCTGGCCCGAAACCTGATTTCGCCGCGGAGGTGGCGGAACTCTATCAGCGGGTCCACGAGCTTGAATCACGCGTCTCGCTCCTGCAGGCGCGGGAGAAGGTGGTGTCATGAAACGTTCTTGAGCCTGGCCATCGTTTCGGGGCCGTTTCTCGCGGAACAGCGGCTGCGGAAGGCTCTAGTAGTCATGAGGGTACGGGGCCATCTCGCCCATACGGACTCTATCCAAAGATGTCTAGTAGTCATGAGGGTACGGGGCCATCTCGCCCACACGGACTCTATCCAAAGATGGGGTTATATAGATAACGTTTGTCAACTATACTCTGATGGACAGAATTCCCGGAAATATGAGTGAGACGCGATATTAGGCCTGTACAAGCCCGAAAGAGACGTTGTATAATCCGACAACAGTTGTAGAATCCATTTCTCTTGGGGGGATTGGTCGCATATAACGCGCCCTAACAAACGCGACTATTCGACCATTGGTACGATGTTGGATGTTCTCTGTTTGCCAAAGGTTGGGCACCAATCGCCGGATGCGACCGGTATGTGGGTCGCGAAGAGTAGCATGATTACCGGCGACCGGAGCCCCACCGGATCGATCAGGGCGACCCTCGAAAGCTCGCGCATTTACCGCTTTACCACACGGCGGGAATGCTAATCGAGTTCTGTTTGATACAGCGTCTCGCTGGCGTCTAGGTCACCAACTCTGGAGGCAGGGCTGGGACCGAAAGGGCGGTAGCTTGCAGTTCGGAGGCGATTCTTGGGGAAATTCACCGATAACGGACAAAACTGGTTCGCGCTTCGCGTCCGGTCGAACTCTGAGAAGCTCGTAGCGTTCGCGCTCCGGGGTAAGGGATACGACGAATTCTTGCCCCTGTACCGCAAGCTCTCTCGATGGTCCGACCGTAAAAAACAAATCGAACTGCCGTTATTCCCAGGATACGTGTTTAGTCGATTTGACGTGAACCAGCGCCTCCCCATACTGATCATACCCGGCGTGATGCAGGTCGTCGGCTTTGGCAACAAGCCGGAACCGGTCGCAGATGAAGAGTTAAGGGCAGTTGAGCGGTTTGTAGCCTCCGGTTTGCCGGTCGAGCCCTGGCCTTTCCTCAAGGTCGGCGAATCAGTCCTGGTGGACGACGGCCCTCTCGCGGGATTGGAGGGCACCCTGGTAGAAGTCAAGAACCGATACCGGATAGTGGTCTCACTCACACTGCTGCAGCGGTCGGTAGCCGTTGAAATCGACCGGGATTGCATCCGACCTGTCACCTCCATCAGCCTTGGGGCAGCGGGCGGCACCGCCACGTTTGGCTCTAGGTGCCGGAGCGATTTGATCCATCGCGATGTTGCTGCTGCTGTGAAGCATCCTGCTCACCTAATGCAATTTCATTGCCAAAAACTTGGCAAGGACTTTGCAGTGGAAAAAGGCTTTAACAAAAGGCTTTAACAGAGACAATCTTCAAACGGAAGAATCCTGGACTAGCACTTTTGCCTCCCAAACTATGAAAATTATTGCAGGTAAACACATGCCGAAAGGCAGATGCCAACGACTCTTTCGGGAACGCAGGACGACATGAACATTTTTGACCGCGCAATCCCTCCGTTAACGGTGGGTCAGCGGTCGAGGCCGCGATCAGCGGCCCTGGCTTTCGATATACGCTTTGAGAATTTCGAGGGTGGCTCCGCCTACAGAGCAAAGGAAGAATCCGCTTGACCAGAAGGTGCGCAGGCTTGCCATGACGAAGAACCCACCCCCGTTGAGTTCCTCGACGACGCCGGCCGTCTCCAGCCTTGAACTAGATAGCACTGACTTTGAAAAGGCTGGCGAAAGCCGGGAGGGACGGCGAATCCCTCACAGGAATGGAAAAATGACAGCAGACGATCCGGTGGCGGTCGAGATCGAGCGCAACTGGGCCACTCCGTTAGGCGCGGACCGGCGCCCGCTACCCATTCCGGTGCCCTGGGCAACTGTTCCACTTATCAAAAATCAACCTCTTTGAGCCCGCCGGCTCGGCGGACTCCCATCGTCCCCCATCCTGGTAACAACAGAAAAACTACCAAGCGAGCAAGCACGTGACAAGCCCACTACGAATCACTTCATCGTTACAGCGGCGTAACGGAAACTCGCGCGCCGCCCAGACCTCTGCCCTTCTGGAATCTTATGGGATCCTGTCCCAAGTGCCTTTCGCCCGTGCGCTATATGTCGAGCGAAAACGGACCGAGCGGTCCGGCAGGAGTTTCGTGCTGATGCTCCTGGAATCTACCGTGCTCTTGAGACCCGAAGGCGACCACCAGGCACTTGAAAAAGTCCTGTCCGCGTTGTCCTGTTCCAGCCGCGACACAGACACCAGGGGATGGTACACGGAAGGGTCCACCATCGGCGTGATTTTCACCGAACTCGGCGTCGATGTGGACGGGCGGGTGGTCGCCGCCGCCCTCCTTACCAAGGTCACGAAAGCGCTTACCACCACTTTGACGATCCACCAGATCAACGAGATCCGGCTAACGTTCCACGTGTTTCCCGAAGATTGGGTCAAACGCGACCCCGTGAGCCACACCGAATCGAGCTTCTACGACGGCCTGCTGTACGAGACTGCGCCGAAGCGGCTGCCCCGCATCGCGAAACGGGTGATGGATGTCGCTGGCAGCGTGCTGGCTTTGGTTTTCTGCCTGCCCCTGCTCATCGCCATTGCGATTGCCATCAAACTGACCTCCAAAGGACCGGTCCTCTTCTGCCAGCAAAGGCTGGGGCAATACAGCAGACGATTCAACTTCCTCAAGTTCCGGTCGATGCGCATCAACAACGACGCAACCATCCACCGTGAATTCGTAAAGAGCTTTATTGCCAACGCGAACGGTGGCACTCAGACATCCGAAGGCCACTCCCCCTACAAGATTGCCGCCGACCCGCGTGTCACGCCCATAGGGCATTTCCTGCGCAAAACCAGTCTGGATGAGCTGCCGCAGTTTCTGAACGTATTGATGGGGGACATGTCGCTCGTCGGCCCGCGGCCGCCAGTCCCCTACGAAGTGGAGTGTTACCGCGTGTGGCACAGGACGCGCCTGGTGGCAACGAAACCGGGGATCACCGGCTTGTGGCAGGTCGCGGGACGAAGCCGGGTGAAATTCGACGACATGGTTCGCATGGACCTGAGGTACGCGACTTCCTGGTCGCTCTGGCTGGATATCAAGCTTCTTCTACAGACGCCCGGCGCCGTCTTTTCGGCGAACGGAGCGCGGTAAAACACAATAGTCCTTTTCCGGAGGCATCGTGATTCGGATCGGCATTATCGGCTATGGTTATTGGGGACCCGTTGTGGCCCGGAACTTTCAGGCTACCGAGGGCTGTCAACTGGTCGCCGTCTGTGATGCGAATCCCGCCGCGCAGGAACGAGCCCGGAAAGCCCTTCCTGGCATTCAGGTCACCGGCGATGCTTCGGAGATCGTCCGTTCGCCCCACATCGACGCCGTTGCGGTGATCACGCCCGTCTGGACCCACTTCGAGTTCGCCAAGGCGGCGCTCGAAAACAACAAACACGTTTTTGTCGAGAAACCGTTCACCGCGTCGTCCTCGGAGGCTTCGCAACTGATTGATCTTGCGGCTGCCAAAAAGCTGCAGATCATGGTCGATCACACCTTCCTGTTCACCGGCGCCGTTCGGAAAATCCGCCAACTGATCGACCAGGGTGTCCTCGGAAAACTCTTCTATTACGATTCCTCGCGCGTCAACCTCGGCCTGTTTCAACATGATGTCAACGTGATTTGGGACCTGGCGCCCCACGATCTCGCCATCATGAACTACCTGATGGACGTCGAGCCGGAAAGCGTCAGTGCCACCGGGCAGTGCCACCTGAACGGGCAGGAGGACATGGCATACGTCACCATCTACTTCTCGAGCATGTTGGCGCACATCAGCGTGAACTGGCTGTCTCCGGTGAAGGTACGGACCACCATGATTGGCGGCGAGAAGAAAATGGTGGTGTGGAACGACATGGAGGCCGACGAGAAGATCAAGGTATACGACAAAGGCGTCGACATCGTCAACCGCCAGGGCGTCTACGATCTTCTGGTCAGTTATCGCTCGGGGGACATATGGGTCCCTAAGGTCGATCAGACCGAGGCTTTGAAACTCGAGGCCAAATACTTCGTCGAGTGCATCGAGAAAAACGAGACTCCGTTCAATGACGGCGTCGCCGGCCTGCGGGTCGTGCGGCTGCTCGAAGCGGCCGCGCAGTCGCTGAAGGAGCGGGGAAGGCCCGTGCAATTATGAAAAGCATTTAGCCACGGATGAACGCGGATAAACACGGATAAGCAAAAGATAATAAAGAACTTTGGCTTTCGTTTTATCCGTGTTCATCCGTGTTCAGCCGTGGCCATTTATTCTTCCAATGACCGAATACCTCAGCATCGCACCCGACGTCAAGTTGGGTCAGAACGTCAAGCTCGCCAGGTTCATCAACCTGTACGGCTGCGAGGTGGGCGATAACACCAAGATCGGCGCGTTTGTCGAGGTCCAGAAGAACGCCAGGATCGGGCGCAACTGCAAGATCTCCAGCCACACCTTCGTCTGCGAAGGCGTAACCATTGAGGACAACGTCTTCGTCGGGCACGGGGTGACGTTCATCAACGATATCTACCCGCGCGCCACGGCGCCTGGCGGCGCCCTGCAGACCGAGCAGGATTGGAAGGTCGCGCCCACCCTGATCAAGAGCGGGGCTTCGATTGGGTCTGGCGCCACCATCCTGGCCAACCTCACGGTCGGCGAGAATGCCATGGTGGGAGCCGGAAGCGTAGTCACCCGCAGCGTCCCGGCGAATTCCATCGTGGCCGGAAACCCCGCGCGAATCTTGAGAAGCACCGCGAAAGTAATGAAAGCGAGCCACGGATGAACACGGATGAACGCGGATAAGCAAAGAAGAGCAAAAAGATTTGGTTATGGTTTTATCCGTGTTCATCCGCGTTCATCCGTGGCCATTCGGAGTTGCCGTTCAATCCAGATCGAGGGCGATGCGGAGCGCGCGCGCCAGTTGCGACATGGTCTCCTGGGACAGTGTTCCGCGGAAATGGAGCAGGCGGGTCTTGGACAGAACCCTGGTTTGCTCGGCCAGTGCGACGGAGTCTGCGGTGAGCCCGCCCTCGGGGGCGCGAATCAGCACGTGGCTGGGGTAGAGCTTGCGGTGGGGACGGAAGGTGGTCAAGGGCACGATCGAAGCCACGGTGCTGCCGCCCAGGATGGCGTCGCGGGTGACAATCGCGACCGGGCGCGTGCCCCCCTGTTCGGAGCCCTCAACCGGGTCGAGGCGCGCGTCGTATACGTCGCCACGCCTCACTGGTCCCCCAGCGCGAGGACTGCCCACGTTTCGCGATCGGAGGCGTCGAAATCGCGCATGATCCGGGCGGCTTCAGCCTGGTAGTCGGGATCGGCGGCCATCAGCGCGAATTCGGCATCGATGGCGACGCGTTCGCGGCGCTGGAGTTCGGTTTCGACCGCGAGGGTGATGAACTGGTTGCGATTGCCGACGGACCCCGTACGGACGAGCCGGTCGACAGCGCCCAGCAGATCCGCGGGCAGGGCGACGGTTGTGCGCTGCAAGATTATCCTGTTCATATGCCTAATCTGATGTTTACTCCTGCATCTATCGTAGCATCAGTAAAGATGCACCACAAAGGCACGGGGCGGCGGGCGAACGCAAAACCGATTAGCCACGGATGGACACGGATGAACGCCGATAAAACTAAATTCTGTTTCTGTCTTTTGTTTATCCGTGTTCATCCGCGTTCATCCGTGGCCATTTCATCCGCCGTGAGATAATTGAGCCATGCTCACTTCGTATATCCGGGCAGCCATGCGTCAGGCCCGCTACGAGATCGTCGAGGATGACGGGTCCTTCTATGGCGATATTCCCGCGATCCCGGGCGTCTGGGCGAATGCCAAGAGCCTGGAAGCTTGCCGGGAAGAGTTGGAGAGCGTCCTGGAGGGATGGGTGCTGTTCAGCATTGCCGAAGCTGTATAGTCGCAATGGAAGCAATGCAAGCAACGAAATCAGCAGGTTGACTGTGGCTTTCCTGGTGTGCGTTGTAGCGTTTGGCCGGCGATTGTGCAGCCTTGAACCGCCGCACCCCACGACGCTCGGCTTCCAGGGACCGTGGGCACTGCCCTGGGCTCACTTCAACATTGCTCACGTGACACGCCGCTCACGGCACACTGGCCTATACTGTTACTATGACGTTCAGAGTGGTTCTGGAATATGATCCCGAAACCGGTGACTACTCGGCAGTGTGCCCCGAACTCCCCGGTTGCGCGTCTGCCGGGGCCACCGAGGAGGAAGCCCGCGCGAACATCCGAGAAGCGATTCAGCTATATCTGGCGCCCGGCGATCTCCAACTACCGGAAAACGCGAAGCTGGTCGAGGTGAGGGTTGGGTGATCGCGGCACGCCGCGCCTCACATCGGATCAGGTGATTAGGATCCTGCGGCATCACGGCTTTCTGCAAGTGGGACAAACCGGGAGTCATCAGAAGTGGCGGAATCCGGTCACCGCGAAGCAGGTCATTGTCGCCTACCATCGTGGTCGCGTTCTGCCGCTTGGCACCATGAAGTCAATCATCGAGGGCAGCGGGATTGCGCCTGCCGAATGGCTCACATGAGCTGCCAAGGTACTCGCGACAGCGCCTTGGGAGCCCAGCGCAGGAAACGTTGAACCCCACTTCGGTTGAAACCGAAGCGACCGGCTCCTTCATGTCTCCCACTGCCGCAAAATCAAGAAACAAAAACGTTTAGCCACGGATGAACATGGATAAAACCAAGTCCTTTCTAAGTTCTTTGCTTATCCGTGTTCATCCGTGTTCATCCGTGGCCATTACCTCTGCGACTCTAAGGCCGGCGCGCGACGCCGGGTGCACGTTGATATCGATTTCCTGTCCGAGTGCGACCAGAAACCGCATCAGGCGGTCGATAGAAAAATCGGTGAGCCGTCCGCGTTTCAGCGCGCTCACCTTTGGCTGATTGACACCAAGCAGTTCGGCCGCCTCAACCTGCGTAAGCCCCCGCTGCTCGATGATCTTGTTGATATGGCGGACGAGCTCGGATTTTGCCATCATTTCGTTCGCATTGGCGAAGCCGAGGTCGGCAAAGACATTCCCGCTCCCAGCGACACTCTTAGCAATTCTTGGCATTATGGCTCCTTTGATATCTGCGGTATTCTTCCCTGGCTTCTTTCAGTCGCCTGCGAATCATGTCCAACTCTCGCTTCGGCGTGGCGATGCCGCGGGTAGCCTTCTTCTCGAAGCAATGCAATACCCAAACAAACAGTTCCAGCCTGACGGTGTAAACGCAACGGTAGGTATTTCCATCTTCCGAATCCGCAACGAGTTCGCTTACACCCGAAAGGTCGCCGTGCAACATCTTCTCATTCCTCGGTCGCTCGCCGCATTGCACGAGATGAAGACTATGCCCGAGTACGCGCCATTGAACCTCTACCGAGTTTGCAGCGAATATCCTAATAGAAGGATATCCCGGCATAGGCATAGTGTCAAGGCGATCGGACTCAGCAAAAACAATTAGCCACGGATGAACGCGGATAAACACGGATAAAACAAGGACCTGCTTATCTAATCTCTTGCTTGTTGCTTATTGCTTATCCGTGTTCATCCGTGTTCATCCGTGGCCATTCATTCTTTATGCCTAAAATCCCATTTCTAGATCTAGTCACCCTCTACGAGGAACTGAAGGACGAGTTGTTGCCCGTCTTCAGCCGTGCCTTGGAAACCGCCGGGTTCATCGGCGGCCCGATGGTCGAAGAATTCGAGCGTGACTTCGCCGCCTACTGCACCACGCAGCATTGTGTCGGGGTGGGCAGCGGCACGGACGCGCTGCGCTTCGCTCTGATCGCCGCGGACATCGGTCCAGCCGCAATCGTATTGACGGTCCCGGACACCTTCATTGCGACCGCGGAGGCCATCTCCCAGGCCGGCGCCCGGCCCGATTTCATTGACATCGACGAGCGGACGTACAACATGGATCCGCGCAAGCTGGCCGGGTACCTCGAGACCGAATGCGTGGTCGATGCCGCCTGCGGCGAACTGATCAACCGGAAGCTCGGCTTGCCGGTGAAGGCGATTGTCCCGGTTCACCTCTATGGGCAGACCGCGGACATGGACCCCATCCTCGAGCTGGCCGAACGCTACCGCCTGGTGGTGATTGAAGATGCCTGCCAGGCCCACGGAGCGGACTACTTCTCCCGAAAGGACAACACCTGGAAGAAAGCCGGCTCGATGGGCCGGGCGGCGGCCTTCAGCTTCTATCCGGGCAAGAACCTGGGGGCGTGCGGGGAAGCGGGCGCGGTGACCACCAATGACGCGGCCCTGGCGCAAAAGATCCGCATGCTCCGCGACCACGGGCAGAACCGCAAGTACTACCACGAGGTCGAGGGCTACAACGGCCGGCTGGACGCGATTCAGGCGGGCATCCTGACGGTAAAGCTCAGGCATCTCCCGGAATGGACTGAGCGCCGGCGCGAAGCCGCCGCCCGCTATCGGGCGTTGTTCACCGAGGCGGGCATCGGTGAACTGGCGCCTTTCGAGCCCCAGTGGGCGAAGGCGGTCTATCACCTGTACGTGGTCCGAGTCCCGGACCGGGAAGGCCTCATGCGGCACCTTGGCGAGGCGGGGATCGGAACGGGGATCCACTACCCGGTGCCGCTGCATCTGCAGAGGGCCTACGGGTGGCTCGGGTACCAGGCCGGAGACTTCCCCGTTGCCGAGAGAGTGGCGACGGAGATTGTTTCGTTGCCGATGTTCCCCCAGCTCACCCGTGAACAGCAGGGGCGAGTCGTGGCTGGCATGGTGGGCGTCCTGGCTTTCGCAGTACCGGCCGCGATATGAGATTTGCGGGTCCCGCTATCCACAGGCGTGATACAGTGTATTCGAGACTCGCACTAATCGTAGAGATTTCCAGCAGATGGGACTCAAGGCGCGGAGCCTGCGCCAAAGTATCTCCTTTCTCATTCTGATGGCCATTCTGCGGCACGCCGTGCCTCTGTCCGTCGGGCGCTCCAGAATAGTGCGTGCCTGAAAGGCCAAGCATGCCTATAAGTAAGAAGATTTGGATTGATCTTGACAATTCCCCCCATGTCCCTTTGTTCGCGCCGATCATCCAGGAACTGGAGAGGCGAGGCTATCTGGTCTTCCTGACCGCTCGTGAATGTTTTCAGGTGTGTGAACTGGCGGACCAGTTTCAGTTCAGATATCTGCGGGTAGGGCGCCACTACGGCAAGAACGCAATCTTGAAAGTACTTGGGACCGGTATTCGGGCGCTGCAACTTCTTCCGCTCGTGCGGCGGGAAAGACCAGACCTGGCCGTCTCCCACGGATCCCGCTCGCAGGTACTCAGTGCTGTAATGGCGGGCGTTCCGTCTCTGGTGATGGCAGACTACGAATACGCCAGGCCCTTCCCGGGCATATCTCCCACTTGGGTGATGGTGCCCGAAGTGATCCCTGACTCAGCCGTTCTATTCCGGCGTGCGGGGCTGTTGAGATATTGCGGCATCAAGGAGGACGTATACGTCCCCACATTCAAGCCTGACCCCTCCGTCGCCGTACGACTCGGCCTCGACGGTCGTCGTGTTGTTGTGACCGTGCGTCCGCCCGCGGATGAAGCCCACTACCGGAACCCTGAGAGCGACGTACTTTTCTCGGCGGTGATGGATCTTTTTCGCCGTTCGCCCGAAATCACCGCGATCATTTTGCCGCGGAACGCGAAACAGGCTGAGTCGGTGCGAAAGCGTTGGCCGGACCTGATCTCGGATAACCGCCTTGTCATTCCAGAGCACGCGATGCACGGCCTCAACTTGATTTGGCACTCCGACCTTGTGATCAGCGGCGGCGGTACGATGAATCGGGAAGCCGCCGCGCTCGGTGTCCCGGTCTATAGCATTTTCCGTGGCAAGATCGGAGCAGTCGATCGTTATCTGGCCGGTTGCGGACGGCTCGTACTCCTGGAGAGCGTTGAGGACGTAAACCAGAAGATCGTGCTGCGGCGGAGAGAGCGATCGGCAACCTTCCAACCCGGCCACAGCGTGGTCCTGGATGAAATCGTCGATGCCATCGTCAGGCTGGCGGAGTCAAAGAAGTGCGCCTCGAACTCAGCGGGTTCAGCCGGGAAAGCGGGCGAACTTCCCTTTAGGACTCCAAGATGAAGATCATGACAGTCGTGGGCGCACGCCCTAACTTCATGAAGGCCGCGCCCATCATCGCGGCGATTCGGGAGCACAACAACCAGGCCAGACGGGCCAACGCCGGGTTGTCGTCCGAAAGCCCGGTCCCGATGATCGATCACACGCTCGTCCACACGGGCCAGCACTATGACCCGGCAATGTCCGACGCGTTCTTTGCGGACCTGCAACTCC
>ODAK010007946.1_pt1 | contig 10651 bp, 10 predicted proteins | sample 1539591 | NCBI WGS metagenome assembly ODAK01 (sample SAMEA3539303, study PRJEB22396) | soil metagenome | biome: tundra; feature: field; material: soil | place: USA | collected 2010-05 | depth 0.15 m | reverse complement strand
TTCAGACGTGTGCTCTTCCGATCTTGATCGTTGAACTGTGTAGAATGGGATCGATTAAGAAACCATGGATCAGTCCAGCTATGACGAAAAGACCTGTCAGGCGGTGTAGCGTGAACCAATACTGGTAGTTGGTACTGATGTAGTGACCAAGAATAGGCAAGCGAGGGATGAGTGCCCAGAGTAGCAGTACCACGAGTCCGAATGCCGCCCGGAATCCGAGCAAATTCCCGATGCTGTTCTGGATCGGATCTTGCATAAATTTGATCAGAAGGTAATGGGGGGAAGCAGTATGACTCCGGTGATTGCTAAGCCGCGATGCCATATATACATGCGATCAAGGCCTCCGAAGAAGCGCTCCAGCAAGGGGGCTCTGGTGGCCAGAACGAGTGCGCATGAAAAAAGCAAAATGGCTATTGTGCCTACTATCTCTCCTAGATAGCCAGCGGTCAATGCATTCGTTGGTCGTAATAGTAGCCAGAGCAGGACCGTCAGGATCGTGAGAACGATGATGAAACCGCCTCCCAACATGTGCTGTATGTTTCTGGTGGTGTTCCCTTTATGTGAAGCGATCTTCAATGACGTTGTGTCTGGTTGCTCGTGTGGATACATACCGAGTTCCTTTCTATCTTTTGGGTCATAGTTGCTTTCTCTGCGCTTAATACAGTTTCTTTCTTTGGGATTGATATATCTTCTAATAACCAGAAGGCGTAGGGATCAGTGCGCAATTTTTTCCAGAGACTGGCCTGTCGTCTTGGGGCCCAGTAAGCCCACATCCAGACTCACGATGCCCATAATGATGGCGCACGCGATGAAGACTGCAATGGGACCAGAGCTTTGCAGCAGGGGAAGTGCCACAAAGGGCAGGATGCCACTGGAAAGACGGCTCAAGCAAGATGCAATTCAGGATTGCTCTTTTGTGTCAGAGGTGATTGCTCTGGTCGTCGGGGAGCGGAATATCGACGGTCATCAATGGAGCAAACTGTTGTCCTCCATGCGAGTCTGCATCCCTAATGTCTCCCTGGGTAATGGGGCGAGGGATGGAGAACTTGAAGGCGAGCGCGTTCTCACACTCAAAGAAGCGCACAGCCTGCACTGGACATGCGTAGAGTGCAGCAAACATCTGTGCATTCAGGCACTGCGATGCCTTGACGAGTTGGTACCGCTCCTCGTCAGCAAACATAATGTCAAAGGTCAGGAAGAACGGTCCAGCGTTCTTACTGCGGATCAGGGTGGCGATATCTGCAAGTTTCATCTCAATGCTCCTTATTTCACCTGTCTCAGGGTCGTTCATCCGATCTCGACGAAGTGTGTACGGAACAGCTCCAGAGGAGAATGAGGGAGAACCACATGCTGTAGATTGAAGCGGTAGACCGCTCCGCGCTCAATGTGCGCGGGACTATGGAGGTACGCGAAGCTGGTGGTCGAGCCGTGCCATTCTGCGATGGGATAGTGCAGGAGCGGCTGACGGCTGAGTTGAGCAATATTGGTGGCAAGCTGCTGGGTTGCGGCTGTGGCTTCTAAGACAATGCCCACCTCTTTGGGGATCACCTCGCGTTCAGGTTCCAGAGAGCCCATCACGCCGTCACGCCCATAGACGTGGAACACAAGATGATAGTCCTCTTTCGTGAGCTGACTCCCCAGCACGTTCTCAATGGTTTTCTCGATGTAGGCGCGAACATGGGCCAGCCAGCTATCGAGTTGCCGCAGCAGGAACGGATCGCGTATCCCCCCAATCATGATCGTCTGGTATCCCAGCAATTCCGCGCCTTCCAATTTGACCGTGTAGTGGTCTGCTGGCTGGAAATGGCTGTTGGCCACGCGGACCGTGATCGGATCGATGGCTTCGTAGGTCGCCTCGGTAATATCGGCGGTACCAGAGCTTTCGGTGAAATGAAACGGGTCCACATTTTCATACAAGCTGTGCGAGGCAATACTCTGGGGCGTGCAGCGCAACCCCTGTCCAAAGGGTTTGACGAGAAAGTGGTCATGGCGTAGACATACGAACATGATGCCATTCCCGGCGGTCTCACAGGCCATGGTGCCGCATTCCACCACTTTGCCAGCGTGCCAGGCCAGTCCTGCGGGAAAACCGTGATATGCGGCAACCGACAGGTGAAGCGCATTCTGGATTCCTTAGGATTACGAACGCTTCAGCTACGGTACCTAAGTATGAAGCGTGGGCATGTTCATGCTGAACAAAGATTCAGTGACAGGGAACATCTGGTGAACGCCTATGAGGAACGCGACGCATCGTTAGCGGTGGCACTCACACGCGCGATGGTCCTGAGGTCGCTGAAGATCATTGAGCAGTCTGAGGATTTTCACGTGAAAAAGCATCAAATGTTTTTTTAGGAAAGTATGAGCAACGCGTGTTTGAAGCAAGTGGGCATGTAGTATCCGCATAGATGTGAAGCAAGATGAGATCTTTCAGAAAACGAGAATGTTATTCGTATAGTCATACGATATATGCTATGGGTTGGAGAGAGAGGCTGGAGACCATTCAAAACTGGGTGCTCATTCTACAGCTTTATTGTCCCATAGGTAAATTGAGTTCTGAGCATGATAGCGTGCCAGCACCAGAATTTGAATGGTCTCCTATCTGAGTCTCGCTACCGCAAAGCCCGGTAGAAAGCCCGCAGGTCTTCCACCAGCAGTTCTGGTTCCTCTAGAGCAGGGAAATGCCCACCTCGTGGCATCTCTGTCCAACGCTCGATACGCAGAGTGCGCTCCGCAAGGACGCGCGGAGCAGGAGTATCTTTGGGGAAGAGGGCCATTGCCACTGGAACCTCGACGCGCTGTCCCGTTTTGAGGGATGGAGCGTGGCTTTCCTCATAGTAGAAGCGCATCGAGGGATTGATCGTTTGGGTCACCCAATAGATCATGATGTGGGTAAGCAGTTCATCCTTCGTATATGTACGCTCAAGAGCACCATCGATGTCGCTCCACCCATAGAATTTTTCGATGATCCAGGCAGCGAGTCCAACAGGCGAATCAGAGAGGCCATACGCTAGCGTTTGTGGCCTAGTTGACTGGATCATGACATATCCACCCTCCTGAAAGAAACTCTGTTGCTTCGTTCTCAGGTACTCTTGCTCGACGGGCGTCAGGCTTGATGGGTCCAGGTTCATGGTGGCCTGAAAGCCAATGTCGGTCAGGTGGATGCCGATGACCGATGCGGGATTATTGAGCGCCAGAAGTTGAGAGATGGGGCTGCCCCAATCCCCACCTGCTGCGGCATAGCGCTGGTAGCCGAGCACGTCTCGCATCAAACTGGCCCACAACTCCGCCGTCTGTTTCATCGTCCAGCCTGGCTTTCGCACAGGATCGGAGAAACCAAAACCAGGAATGGAGGGAACAATCACGTCAAAAGAGTCAGTTGCATTGCCTCCGAAGCGTTCCGGGTCGGTGAGCATGGGAATGATCTTGTGCATGCGGTAGAACGAATCGGGCCAACCGTGGGTGAGGATGATCGGCAGTGGATTCGGTCCTTTGCCCCGCTCATAGATAAAATGAAAACTCAAGCCATCGAGGTCTGTGCGAAACTGCGTGTAGCTGTTGAGTGTTGCCTCTTGCTTGCGCCAATCGTATTCGTGCTGCCAGTAGGCTACCAGACTCTTGAGGTAATCCAGATTCGTGCCATAGCTCCAACCAGCTCCTTCGACCTCATCGGGCCAGCGCGTGCGAGCTAAGCGCTCACGCAAATCATTCAGGGTGGATTGAGGGATGGCGATGTTGAATGGGTGAATATTCATGTGTCTCTTTCTTCTTTTCTTGTTGACTCGACAAGGCATCTTCAAGCGATGCGATCATTCGATGGAAAAGGGCAGACAACTGGTTTTGCTCTTCCTCTGGTACCAGGGCATGAACGCAACAGACAGGCGTTATGGCTGCGTACTCGTCATCTGTGTTTTGAGGAGCATCACTTGCTCAAACATGACCGTATCCATCCCTTTTTCTGGCCCATCCATCCATTTCATCATTGAGGAAAGAAAGAGTTCTTTGAGGTAAGCAAAAGAGAAGTTCTGTGTCGCCTCAGCAAGAGCACCAATGGTTTGCTCAGAGAGGTGCATCTGGTCATGGAATGACGCATTCCACAGGGCAATATAGTGCACGCGTTCCTCCAGGGCAGGCAGAGGAAAATGATATTTGCGATCAAAACGACTGGGTCGGTCGAGGATCGCCGGATCAAGCTTCTCCGGGTGATTAGTTGTCGCGAGGAGAACAATGCCATCGTTGCTGGCAAAGCCATCCAGTTCATTGAGAAAGAAGGAGCGATTCTCGTCAGTGAGCAGGGAGTCGAGATCTTCGAGGATGAGCAGACAGGGAGCAGCCTGGCGCGCTCTGGCAAAGACCTGATTGACATTCTGATCATTGTCGGACCCTCGCGATTTGAAGCTCTTGACATAGAGGCAGGGGTAATGAAGCGCATTGGCGAGGGCTTTGATGGTATGGGTCTTCCCGTTGCCGGGAGGGCCAATGAACAGAATGCCGCGCTTCCAGGGGAGATGATAGCGTTGATAGACGGAATGTGCGGAAAAGAAGTGTTGCAGATCGGAGAGAATCTCCTCTTTGAGCGTGCCCTGCAGAATCAGATTGTCGAAGGTCGCCTGCTTGATGGTCTGGAAGAGGCGCTTCTCTTTTTCCCAGCAGCCATCGTTAAAGACGAGGATCGCGTCGCGAAGCTCCGCGTTCCAGCGACAGACTTCTTCCATGAACTGATTGGCCTGTTGTTCGGTGTCAGTGAGGAGCCAGTGACGAACGGAGGTATCGCCATTTAACAATTCCCAGTGCAAGGTGAGCAGCGTCAACGTTGTGGCGTGCCAGGTGATTTCCAGCCAGGCATTGTGGACGCGTTTGTAAAGATACCCCTCGATATATTCTCCTGCGGAAGAATCGTAGTCCGTCCGATACCAGCTAGCAAGGACCTCATTGTCCTGATTGGGCAGAGGAGTGATCGTACATTGCTCATCCTTACTATACTCTTCCACCTGAAAAAAGTAGTCATTACTTTCTGTGATGACTTTGTCAGGGAAGAGCGCTGTGAGCCGCTGCGTGACAAAGTAGGGAATAGCACTCAAACGTAAACGCAGTGCTTCATCAATCAATTCTTCTTGCTTCATGTTACAAAGAATACATGACGCAGTTACCCCTGTCAAGTGGTTGAGTACGGAATTCTGTGGCTCTGTAGATGTGCCCACTTCTCGCAAAAATGTGACATTCACCCCTTTACAATGCATTGCCTCACCTGTGGGCCTCGAACCCATGGTCAGCGTGGCCTAGCGACCACACGAGCAGGGACGCTCCCCAAGCAACAGATCTCCAAATGAACAAAAATTATGGCCTTCTGAGCAGGTTTAGTTCCGCAAGAAGGGGGTAGATAAACCTGTAAACGTGTGGTATAATTGTTAGATGATCATACCATTTGTCCGGATAGGCTGGACGAAGCTATGATAGGGCTATAAGGAAAGTAGCTTGTCCGGTGGAGAAGAGAAACACAATGTATGCCCCGATTCAGTCCGTCAAAGTATTTGAGCGCGTGGCAGAGCAGATCGAAAAAAGGATTTTAGATGGCGAGCTGCGCGTTGGAGATCGTATACCTACGGAACGCCATCTGGCCGAACAATTTCAGGTCAGCCGTACTGCCGTGCGGGAAGCCATGAAAATTCTGGCGCAAAAGGGGCTGGTGGATATGCGACCAGGCAGAGGCACAATCGTTATCGATGGCGCACGCGAGGCCATGGAGAATTCGATTGGCCTGCTTATGAAGATGCAGATAGGCGAGGCAGGCATTTCAGAGAACCTGGTTGAAGTACGTGCAATTCTGGAACCAGAAATTGCCGCGCTGGCAGCCGCACGAGCCACGGAAAAAGAGATTGCCACCATGTACGAGGCCATACGCGTTATGGATGAAAGCCTGCATGATGCCAATGCATTTATTGAAGCCGATAACAGCTTCCACGAAGCACTGGCACAGGCAACGCAAAACGCTCTTATTCTCACATTGCTGAATTCTATCGTGAATTTGTTAAGTGAGCAGCGCAAACACATCTTTAACGTCGAGGGTGGCCCACAGCGCGGTCAAATGCACCACCGACGCATCCTTGAATGCGTCATGAAACAGGATCCAGTTGCCGCCCGTACCGCCATGCACGCTCATTTGCTCCAGGTTCACGAAGATATCCATGCAATGTAATATTTTTCTGTCACCAGGAAGAGAATCCCGTCCGTTTACAATCTCATTTGGAGGTTTGCTTATGGCTAATCTTGGATATATCGGGTTAGGAGCCATGGGTGGCCGCGTAACGAAGCGTTTACTCGCTGCTGGTCACACGGTTACAGGATATAATCGCACAAAGGCAAAGGCACAATGGCTACTGGATGCAGGCATGCGTTGGGGAGACTCTCCGCGAGCTGTAGCCGAAGCGGCAGATATAACCTTCACCATGGTAACCAACACAAATGCTCTGCATGAAGTATTTAATGGACCCAATGGCATACTGGCAGGTCTGGACGCGACCAAAATATTTGTGGATATGAGTACTGTCAGCCCAGCAGCTTCCCGTCACCTTGCTGCCAGAGTTGCTGAAAAGGGCGCTCACATGCTTGATGTCCCCGTATCAGGTAGTGTTATCACACTGGAACAGGGCAATCTTTCCTTGATGGTAGGTGGAGATGAGTCAGCATTTGAGCAGATCAAGCCTGTGTTGCTGGATATCGGCCCCAAAGTGAACTACGTGGGCAAAAATGGCTTGGCCGTCTTGATGAAAATCGCCATTAACCTGAATCTGCAAGTGCAATTCGTCGCTTTTTGCGAAGGGCTTTTACTGGCAATCAAAGGCGGCATTCCGGCAGAGACTGCGCTCGAAGTTATGCTGAATAGCGTTATTGCCTCGCCATCCTTGAAATATCGCACGCCATTTATCCTGAACATGCCCGAAGAAGCCTGGTTCAACGTGAATATGATGCAGAAAGATATGCTGCTGGCAGAAGAACTGGGTCGCGGTCTAAATGTGGCGTTACCTACTGTCGCCATCAGTAACCAGATGCTTACAGCCGCTCGTGCGATGGGATTGGGCGAACACGATTTTGCGATTGTCTACAAAGTTCTGGCTCAGTTATCAGGTGTAGATCTGTAATACCGGGAGATACAAAACACTATGGTACAACCTGAAACATCTCAGCCGCATAGTAAAAATGGTGGACGCGAACACCGGTTACTCATGTATGAGCAGATGCTGAAAATACGTGTCTTTGAAGAGCATGTCAACCAGCTTTATCTGACGGCCAGGATGCCCGGTCTTGCTCATCTCTATATAGGGGAAGAAGCGATCGCCGTTGGCGTATGCCAAGCATTGGAGCGTACAGACTACATTACCAGCACCCATCGTGGGCATGGGCACTGCCTCGCTAAGGGTGCATCCGTCGATCGCATGTTTGCTGAATTGCTGGGGAAAGATGCAGGCTATTGCCACGGCAAGGGCGGCTCCATGCATATTGCCGACCAGGATACAGGCAACCTTGGAGCCAATGCGATCGTGGGAGGAAGCGCAGGTATCGCCACAGGATCAGCGATGGCAAGCAAGAGACTTGGCAATAAGCGCGTAACGGTCTGCTTTTTCGGTGATGGAGCGCTTGGACAGGGCGTATTATATGAGGTGATGAATATGGCCTCGCTCTGGAAACTGCCCGTTATCTATGTATGCGAAAATAACTTTTATAATGAGTACACGCACTACTCCGAGACCACGGCAGGCGAGATAAGTGCCCGAGCCCGAGCCTTTGGTATTCCAGCAGAGCAGGTGGATGGTCAAGATGTGCGTGCCGTCTATGCAACGGCTACCCGTCTGGTACAGCGTGCTCGTCAAGGCGAGGGGCCAGGCTTTCTGCTGTGTGATACCTATCGTTACATGGGGCATCATGTGGGCGATATTCAGCGTGCGTACTATCGCTCTAAAGAAGAGGAAGAGCATTGGAAGACACAGCGCGATCCCCTGAAACTCTTTGCTGCGTGGCTGCTTGAACAGGGAATGGCCGATGATGCAGCATTGCAGCAGATCGAGCAGCGTGTACAAGATGAAGTGAAAGCGGGAGAACAATTTGCTCTCGATGCCCCCTATCCAGATGCAGGTGAGGTAGCTAAAGATGTCTACGCTTAATACCGCCGCGAAGCGTGTTGGTACGGATGTGCGGGTAATCACGCTTGGTCAGGCCATTCGTGAAGCCTTAGCCGAAGAGATGCGGCGCGATCCACGCGTATTTATTATGGGCGAGGATGTTGCAGAGGCCGGTACACCCTTCAAAGTGCTCTCTGGCCTTGTCGAAGAGTTTGGTACCGAGCGCGTGCTTGATACACCCATCTCCGAAGCAGGCATCACGGGCCTTGGTGTGGGTGGCGCAATGGCAGGTATGCGGCCCATTGTTGATATTATGTTTGGCGACTTTATCGCGCTGGCAATGGATCAGATTGTGAATCAGGCTGCTAAGGTCCACTATATGTCTGGTGGTAAGCTCAACGTGCCAATGGTAGTGCGCACGACATTGGGGGCCACCCGTCGTACTGCCGCCCAGCACAGCCAGAGTCTGCATGCATGGGTCAGCCACGTTCCCGGCCTGAAAGTCGTACTGCCGTCAACGCCCTATGATGCCAAAGGACTCCTGAAAACAGCGATCCGCGACAACAATCCCGTCATCTTTTTTGAAGACAAAATGATGTACCAACTCAAAGGACCCGTTCCAGAGGATGACTATACGATCCCCTTTGGCGTGGCCGATATCAAGCGCCCAGGCAGCGATATCACGCTTGTGGCAACGAGCAGCATGGTACAGATCGCGCTAGAGGCGGCGGAGCGTTTAGAGACAATCGGGATTAGTGCCGAAATAGTTGATCCACGCACGACATTTCCGCTTGATAAGGAGACGCTTATAGAATCCGCAAAGAAAACCAGTCGCGCGATTGTCATTGACGAAGGCTACGAGCGCTATGGCGTGACGGCGGAGATGGCCGCTGTTATTGCGGATGGAGCATTCTATTATCTAGACGCTCCGGTGAAGCGCATGGGTGCGATGGATGTACCCGTACCATTCTCTCCAGCGCTGGAGGACTTAACGGTTCCAACTGCAACTGGCGTGCTGGAACTTGCCAAAATGCTCTGCGGGCGCGTCTAACTAGTTCAAAGGAGAAACGACATGGCGATCAGAACGTATGGTTTAATGGGAGTCGATTGGGAAGAGCGCGTAAATTTTGAACGCTTACGCACGGAGCGCCTGACACGTATCAAAAAGCTACTCAAAGAATCAGAGATGGGCGCATTGCTCTGTTTCGACATGAATAACATACGCTACATAACGGCTACGCATATTGGCACCTGGGCCATGGATAAGCTGGCGCGCTTCTCATTATTGCCGCAGGACGACGAGCCGATCATGTGGGATTTTGGCTCTGCGGCACGGCACCACCAACTCTATTCCCCCTGGTTGGGAGAGCGTTCGCGTGCAGGCATTTCCACGCAGCGCGGCGCAATGTCGCCTGAGTCTGGACGTGCGGAAGATGTTGCCAGAAAGATACGCATCGAACTGGAAGAGCGCGGCCTGCTCGATTCCCCGCTGGGAGTTGATGTAATTGAGTTGCCGGTCCTGTTCGCGTTGCAGGCTGAGGGAATTAAGGTGGTGGATGGGCAGCAGTTGATGCAGCAAGCGCGCTTATTAAAGACACAGGACGAAATTACGCTACTGGCTACGGCATGCATGATGGTCGATGCTGCATATGATGAATTATACCGTGCCCTCAAACCCGGCATACGCGAAAATGAGTGCGTGGGCCTAGTCAGCAAAGTACTGTATGATCTAGGTTCGGAACATGTTGAGGGAGTCAACGCCATTTCGGGCGAACGCTGTAGCCCGCACCCTCATGTCTATACCGACCGCGTTTTGAGGCCCGGCGATCCGGCCTATTTCGATATTTTGCATAGCTACAATGGCTATCGTACCTGCTATTACCGTACGTTTGCCGTGGGGAGTGCATCACAGGCGCAGGTAGATGCCTATAAACATTGCCGCGATATTTTGGATACGGCGATTAACGCGATTCGACCAGGTGTCACGACGGCTGATGTTGTGAAGCTCTGGCCCAAAGCGCAGGAGTTTGGTTTCCCCAATGAAGAAGCTGCTTTTGCGCTCCAGTATGGTCATGGTGTTGGACTCTCTATCTGGGAAAAGCCTATCTTCAGTCGATTGGTCTCACTTGATCATCCAGAGGTGATCCAGGAGGGCATGGTCTTTGCCCTTGAGACATTCTGGCCGGCTTCGGATGGTTGGTCAGCGGCACGTATCGAGGAACAGTTAATCGTCACCAAAAACGGCTGCGAAGTCATTACGCGTTTCCCCGCCGAGAAATTACTGGTGGCCGGTGTGCGCTACTACACCGTCGAAGGCCCATTACCAACCACGCGCGATACACAATCCCATTTGAACACAGAATTATAAAAAACACGCATTTCCATAGTAAATACATAAAAAGGGTAGGGACCCCATTTATGGCGTCCGGCGATTTATCGCCAAATATGCATCCAGTAGGGAATATTTTGACAGGAGAGCGCTTATGGCGACAGATGTCATATTACCAGCATTGGGGATGTCACAGGACACGGGCAAG
>ODAK010007945.1_pt1 | contig 10651 bp, 10 predicted proteins | sample 1539591 | NCBI WGS metagenome assembly ODAK01 (sample SAMEA3539303, study PRJEB22396) | soil metagenome | biome: tundra; feature: field; material: soil | place: USA | collected 2010-05 | depth 0.15 m | reverse complement strand
AGCGGCGACACGGAGGAAAAGAATATCAGCCTCAATCGCGCGACGATCAACGGTTTGATAGACGCTTTCGGTGATGATTCGGCTTTGTGGCAGGGACAGGTGCTTACCTGCGAGACAGAGAAGGTTCGTGTGGCAGGCAAGGCAGTTACCGCTGTCTACCTCGTGCCGGAAGGATACGAGCGCGTGGACGACGAGAACGGCTACACCGTGATCGTGAAGAAGGGTACGCAGGTCGGCGCACCCGAGGAAATGCCGAGCATAGACTTCTAGAACTCAAGGGCGGCTCAGAGAATATGGGGGAATATCTGAGTGTGTGAAGACACCATGGAGACCCGCCCCGCGTGTTCCTAGCTCTTCTTTTCCCCGTCGATCTTATTGCCCTTCGTTTCTTCACTTTGTTGACTCTCTAAGTGCTCATGCGAGACGCCGGGAAGCGCTACCGGGCGCTTGGTATCGAGAGGTTCGTCCGCAACTTCCCTATCCGGGATGTCCGGCTCACTGGTAACGAGCGTTGCTTCTTCTGTCATCTGAATACCCTCCTGTTCGAATCTGTTGGATGCAAAACGCGTCTACTCGCAAAAAAAGAAATGACGGCGGTTTTCGCCGCCGTCCGTAGAGCAATCGAATCGCGGGGGTCTAGGGCTTTCCCGTTTTCTGATTCTCTTGTTTCTGCTCGTCGCCTTTTTTAACGTCCTTTGTTGGACTCTCTTGGCCACGCTGCTGTTCGCGGCTCGGGGCGCCCGGCTGCTTAGTTGCATTCGATGGGTTGCCCTGTCGCGAGGGTGATCCCGACTGCTGATTATGAACCTCTTTTGAATCCATGGTAGGTTCTCCTTCCGTCACTATGATGCCCCCCCCGTCGAAATGGGTACGTCGCGAGATAAAGTGCTGTAAGTAACCCTAAAGCTCATCGAAGCATAATGATCCAAGATTCATCGCTCGAAATCTTTTTAAAGAAAGTCTATCCGAACATCACCACTCGCCAGCGGCCCGTGCTTCACTACCTCTGGAATGTGGGCCGCGCAAGGACGAATGAGGAGATAAAAACGGCGCTCGGCGTCCCCATAAATCACATAACCGGCCGCGTGAAGGAATTACGGGATCTCGGCTTGGTCATTGATGCCGGACGGAGACGCTGTGAAATTACCGGCAACAATGTCCATGTATGGGCCGCGAAGCATCCCGTGTTGCCGCCGGCGAGAGAAGAGAAAAGGGGCAAAGAAACACAAGCAACGCTTTTATGAAGATCAACGAAAATGAGCAAAAGGTCTTAGAATATCTTGCCTCTGATTACGAGGAGGGTAGGGCTTATTATTTTTCCAGCATTGAAGAAGAGACGAAGCTTGATAAGAAAGTAGTGCGCTGTGCCTGTCGGCCGCTTGCCCGCAAAGGGCTTGCAGAGCTTGTTCGGGGACTCTTTGACGATGACGGTAAGGTCGCAGGCAGCGGCTATAGTGCAACGCTTCAAGGTGCACAATCGGTTAACCATTGTGATCTCTGCAATGAATTGCCCTGCTACGAATATGACGGAAAGAAAGAGTGTGATGCACACTATCGTAAGAGCGTAAAGTCAACCGTCCAACCCTTACTCCCATGACCACCCGCATTGACTTCACCGACAACGGATGGGACTGCTGGTATCACCCACTTCAGGGATGGGGCGCGATCTTGAGCAGGAAGGGCTAACAGCCGATAATCATAAGCCGGTGCTCGACGAAAGAAGAACTCATCGAAAGGATTGCGGCTGCCTAGTCCACCACAACGCGAGCCAAATACACCCAATACGTAGGAATGTGCATGAGGTTGTCCGTGCTCAACTCCTGCTCAACGGATTCTATTTTCCAAGCTATTCCATGTCTTGAAATAATGTCGCCCTTCGTAAAGGTGAGAAGATCGTGTGCATCGAAGCCCATCTCATCCGACTGACCGCCGCTATATTTGTAAACGATGTACTTCACGCTTTGCGCCCATTGATTTATCTATCCAGAATTGTACGCTTTAACTATCCCTCCATGCGCGGCGAACCTAAAGAAGCCACGGCACGCCAGACGGCCAGCACCCAAGGCGCAGACGCGAAGATTGCAGAGATCCAAAACCGAACGACACGCGCGCAGACTTCCGCGCAATCAAGCGTCCAAGCGATGATTGCAAATGGCGTCACCGATTCTACGAACCCGAACTATCAAACGGGTATCAATGCGATTGCTTCGAGCACCGGGCTCACGAAAGATCAGGTGACGGCGCTTTACTCAACCGCACAGACCACGGCAGCGGCAACGGCAGCAAAGAACGCGCAGGATGCGGCGACGCTTGCAAAAACGAATGCCGATACCGGAGCAGTTCTTACGCCAGCTCAAGTAGCACAGGAAGCGGACAAAGTTGCTCTCGACAAATCTACGATCGCTAAAAACTATGCTGATGTGGCGACTGCCCAGGCGAATATGCCAGGCGTAGAACCTTCTCAATCACTTCCACAAGTCAGCATGACCGCAGGCAACGTCCCCGACCCTGTTGCACAGACAAAATTCCTTCAGGCAATTCCCGATCCGAACCTTCAGGCACTCGTAAAAGGCATCGCGGACTACACAATTAATCCCAATTCAGTACCGACACGAAAACTATAAAGGTGTGGGGGGCTTGACCCAGAGCCAGGTTCTTTCGGTCGTCAGCCAATACGACCCGACATTTAGCCAGTCAGACTATGCGAGCCGTCAGGCACTCAATACCAATTTCACATCAGGAGCATACTCACAGAACATCAACAGCTTGCGGATGACATACGAGTAGTCTTCGCTGCCGGCGCATCGCGCCAACAGATCGAGGATGCGCTCGCTGTCTGTTTCTCGTTCAATGTGATCGGTCGGTTGGCCGATGCTTTCGGGTTCTTCGTGCCGGGCCCGAGGCCCTCGAGATTGGCGCGAAATACTGCTCGCGCGCGACTGCCGCTGAGCTCGTGCATTGGACAATTGGCGTGGCTCTTTCGTACGAAGCTCGCCGCGGCAGAGCTCTCTTCTGCAAATCGGCAGGTTAGCTAAGGTCGTCGACTTCCCACCGCTGAAGATTCGAGCAACTGCTTGTCCATAATCGCTATTACTTGCGACGCACTACACTAGGGGGTATACCGGTCTTAAAAAATTCAAACTTCGATTCTCTAGACCGCCATGTAATGAAATTTCTGCATCTCCAAAATCCAAGAATCTGCAAGAGAAATCCAAATTCACCGACCTTTGCGATGGCCGCACAGTCGGCCCACGCTTGCGCACAGAATCCATCAGGAGCGGACGATAGGGGTAAGGTGGTCAGAATTCGCGATAGGCGGCGCTATGGGCGTTTCTCAGGACCTAAATCACTCGGGCGCGATTTCATTGTTTGGAGCGTTTCGAAGCGGCTAGGTGCATGTCATTTTTTACGATGCGGCGGAAGAACGCATGAATGGAGTTGGCTTGTCGGCATAATTGACTTGTCTGGGCACAGGCGCTGCCCATCACTTCGCTACCATCTCCACCTGGAACTTGTATTGCGGTATCAGTGCCGCACTCTTCAAATCCACGATTTGGTTCTTGTCCCCGAAACTGGGCTGACGGCGGATCTCAAGAAAGATCGGTGCGTCCCTCCTTAAAGGGAGAATGCTAAGCTCGAGTGGTTCATCGCCCATTTTCGGGATGAAGCGCCGCAATCCGATCGTCCAGGGGATGCCGTTATAGAAATCGTCCTCGAGCAAATCTCCATGCGCCGAGAGTCGCGCGACATGACCGGTGTAGACAATCTTCAGAAATATGTTGTTGAGTGTGCTGCTCTGCAGATTACGCGGCACTGATATTGCCCACTTGGCGGCCCTTTCGAATTCAGGATCCTGCGGAGCCATAGCAACACCCAAGGTGCGCCACGAGAGAACGGGCCCCAGCTTAACAGGTGGAGCGTTGCCCGCATCCCTGAGCTTCTCCAGTCTGATTTTGGGGTGCACCTGGGGCACCGACCCTGTGTAATGCGTCATCCCACCATCTCCGTGCACAGCCAGATTGCCGGCAACCAGTTTGAAAGAGTCATGTGTGACTGGAAACAGACTGAAGTCACAGCGCGGATCGCCTTCAGACTGGAGCACAAACGATTCTTCATCCGTGAAGAAGTCTTGCTCTGTCTCCAGCAAGTGCATTGAGCCATCAATGTTTGTTTTCCAGGCGTCTTCGGCCTCTCGTCCGGACAGCAGAATCAGCCGCACCTCGGGCCCCTTACCTCGTCGGAGTTGAATTACATGATTGAGCCCGGTCGGAATTCTGGAAATCGAAATGTCTTCTCCGTGCTTTTGAACGAGTGCGCCGTTCGCACGTACCACCAGGTCAGGAACGTTCTTCATGACGAACTCGGCGGGTATGCCCGGGACCTCTGCAAAGAAGTACGTCTCCCCGTCGCGTGTCGTGATGCGCGTAAACAGCTGCGCAGTGGCGTACCTCAGGGTCGAATCACCGACTTTCAGATTGAATGGCCAGATGAAGTATGCGCCCGAGGGGATGTCGATCGGCTTCTCCGGTATTCGCAGAACTGACTGCGCCAGCAGAATCTGAAATTGCGTATTCTTGCGCTCGGGCATCGTCGCTCCGCGGGCGTAGTTATTCACGAACAGAAAGCCATGCTCCCCATCGGTGCGAACGGAAGCACGAACGACACTGAAATCGCGCGGACTTTGCGGTGTCCTGGCGGGTGCATGGGCTGACATCTGCGCCAAGTCGCTTCCGAAGTCGTTCAGGAAATAATGGAAGACCTTTAACTTTCGAAATGACGCGCTCTCTCGTCCGAATTCGCTCAGAGGAGCTTGGAAATCGTAAGACTTCGTCGGAACGTCTGTGGGATAGTCGGTCGCTTGCGATTCCTGGAGAGTGGTCAGATACCCCTCTGGATTCTGACCGCCCTGGAACATGTAATACCCATACAAATTGGCGCCTGAGCCAAGCATTACCGGCACCATCGCTGCAACATCGTCGGGCTCTATGACGGGTCTCCGATGATACGTGTCCTGAACACCGCCGCCCAACTCGGCAGTCAGAAACGGAGTATCCGATTGCTCTGATTAGGACTCGTGGACCCCGCCTATCATCCCCATGTTGCTTGCGACTCGGCTGTGAAACCGGAACATGTAGACTTCGTTGGGTGGGAGTGCTGTGAGCGAAGCATCCCAGGGCGCGTCGGGATACCCGCCGAAAACGGGCAACACCTCGCCCCGGGGCACAACCGCGTTATCCCATGCGGTCACCGTGTACAGAGGGACATCCAGCCCGTCCTTGATCGCCAGGTTCTTGAGAGCGAGGATGTATTCCTCCCCTTGCGAAGGGCCTCGTCCTGCGTATTCGTTCTCCAATTGAATGCCGATGACCGGTCCACCACCCTTCCAGAGCAGGCCCTTTAATTGGGCCCCCACTTGAGCGAAGAAGGTCGCCACAGAAGCCATGTAGGTTGGGTCGTTGCGGCGCATGGAACCCCTTTTCAGAAGCCAATCGGGAAACCCACCGTTCCTGGCTTCCCCATGTGTCCAAGGCCCGATTCGGGCAATGACATACAGCCCATACCTTCCGCATAATTCAACGAAACGTCTTAGATCCCTTCTGCCCGACCAGTCGAATTCTCCTTCGATTTCCTCATGATGAATCCAGATGACGTATGTGGATACAATCTGCACTCCCGCGGACTTCATCTTTAGAATTTCTTCTTCCCATTCGGACTCTGGCACACGCGAGTAGTGAAATTCTCCCATCACGGGCAGCCATGGACGTCTGTCCAGAGTCAGATACATCGAGTTGATCCCAATCGTGTGGCCGGACGAAGATGAGAGCGTTCCCCCGTGGTACGAAGATGGTCTGGGAACCTGAGTCGCTGTGCGCGCCTCGATCGTAATCGAATCCGTAGGGGCACCAAATGCGCGCCCACTCAGAGCAAATGCAAGCAACAGGAGGGGGGCAAAGTAACGCGGAAGGTGTAAATCGTGCAATCTCATGTGATCTGGGGATTCTAACCTCTGTGAAACGTGCATCATCCGCATCCAGTTCCTATCTCACTCTGTCCCAAGACGTTTAGAATGGATCTTGCCAGCACTGTCAGCAATCACGGACTGCACTCTTGGCGTCGGTCGGCCGATCAAACCACGAGATCGTCAACGAGGAGATCCTGAAGCTCTCCCTCAAGTTATTGAAAGCGAGCAGCAGGCGGCCTGGTGCATTTGTCATCACCTGTATGCCGCCTGGTCCAAGTATTCCACGGTGATCACCGAGAATCCGGTGGGCCGGACCACATCCACGACAACTCTTCTAATTCCGCTAAGAGAAAGCTTGATTTCATAGGTGTTGGACGAGCCAGGTGATATTGCGGATAAGGTCGTTTTTCCGCCATCCATCGGCAGGTCGTCATACCCGTAAGCAAGCCATCGCATGGTATAGCCGCTTAGCGTGTAACCCGGAAGCTGTTGCCGCGTTCGGACTTCGAATTCGTACCGGCCCTCGCCGGATTTGCGCAGCACTGCGTTCTCGATGGGGCTGGCCTGCAACCGCAGGGCTTCAAACGAAGGCTTTTTGGCGCCGTAGAGATCCACCACTCCGTGCACTCTCTGCTGCATGGCGCCCGCCCCCTTGTCGCCGACGAGAGTGCGGTAATCGTTGTAATCGAAGTAAATGGCGCCTGCGATCTCTGGGAATTTGCGAAACACTTCCGTGTGGGAGTTGACGATGTAGACTCGGTTGTCATCTCCCGGCATGATTTTCGGCTGGCATTCGCACCAGCCGTATTCTGACACCACGATGGGCTTGTCCGGAAAGGCCTTGCGAATGCGATCGAGATGCGCTTCAACATCGCCAGGACCGCCCGGTGTCCAACTGCCGTAGTACTCGTTTGTCGAGATGAAATCGAATTCCCCGGCCATGTCGACGCCGGGATCGCTCCCCAGCGTGTTGGAGGCGTAGGTTTGAAGGCGCGACGGATCGAGCCGGCGCGCCTCTGCACTGAGAAGATGGGCGAACTGCCGCGTCCTTGGGTTCTTACCATCCACCTCGTTGCACAGACCCCACGCGACGATACATGGATGGTTGCGATCGCGATGGATCATCTCGCGCAGCTGTTCCAGGCCGTTCTGCTCGAGGGCGTGCTGGGCCTCGTCTGATGTCTTCGAGAAAGTCTCGGGGCCCCATGCTGGCACTTCCTCTTGCATCAGGATCCCGTGCCGGTCACAGAAGTCGAGAATGCGGCTATCCTGCGGCCAGTGCACACGCGTGAAGACGCAGTTCAGGTTCTTCATATCGCGGTGATTACTTTCGATCCACTCCGTGGTTTCGGCAAAACCCAATTCAGGATGGCTGCCGGCCATGCGTTCCACCCCGATGAGCGAGACCTTCTCTCCATTCAGGTAGAACGCCGTTCTGCGAACATCGAACTTGCGAATGCCGAATTGCTCGACGACCTGGTGGACTCCCGACGGGCTGTTCAGTTCGACAAACGCTTGATACAGATGTGGGGTATCGAAGTGCCATAGCGCTGCATTCTGCAGCATCGCAGGGCCTAACTCGACGAGATACTCGCGATTTGCTTCGAGAGGGGTAATGATCGGGCCGACATGCAGGACTTCATCCGAGCTGCCATCTCGCCGAACCGTCGCGTGAATGTTTGCCTTTTGCGCTTGCGATGTGGCATTGCGAACGATCGCCCGGATGCGGATTGCGGCTGAACCACTGGCCAGGTCGGGAGCCGCGTCGATCTCCACGCGTTCGATGAAGGTCCGCGCCGTCACGAGCAGACTGACGGGGCGGACGATGCCGCCGTCATCGGTCCAGTCGTAGCTCTTGTTCCGTGGAAGCATGCGGTCGCCGGGGCGGTTGTCTACTCGCACCAGCAATGTGTTTTCCTGTCCAAGGTTCAGGTGGGGTGAAAGATCGAGAGTAAACGCTGTGTAGCCTTTGCCCACGTGATCGCCAACCGGCTTTCTGTTCAAAAATACGTGCGCCGTATGGTTGACCGCTTCGAACTCAATGCGCACGTATTGCGAAGCCCAGCTAGCCGGCGCTTCAAAACGAATTCGGTACCACGCTATTCCGACATAGTCCGGCGACCTGCCGAGAGACTGCCACGTGTGCGGCACATGCACGGCTTCCCACCCATCTGCGCCATGGAGCGCGTCGGAGGGCTCGGTAGCGCCACTGAGGTCAAGGCGGAATTCCCAGCCATCTCGGAGAGCGATGCTGTACGACTGGAGCCCATCTCCAGAGGATGCGACCTCCTCCGCATCCGCGGTGTGCGACGCGCCGAAAAGAACGACACCAGTGGTTGAGAGAGTCTGCAGAAATCTGCGCCGGGTTTGCACAAGCACCTCGCGAGGGATAATTTTGTGTACGTCAACGATAATCTCTGGAGCTTGAGTGCCGGAATCCGCAGAGCGAAATGAGTTTTCCGCCCATTACCTCGTGCTGCCTGAACCTCCTGCCGCGCAGCACGGACCGGTCAAGGCGTGGGAGCAGGACGTGGAGATCCTGACCTACGCTCCCGGGGAACCGGAACGGAATCCGATGTTCCTGGAAAAGCGCGTGTACCAGGGCAGCAGCGGCAGGGTATACCCGCTCCCTTTCATCGACCGCATCGCGACAGAGCCTAGGCCGAGGCTGTGGAAGGCGATTCATATCGAAAACGAATACCTCCGGCTCATGATCCTGCCTGAGATCGGGGGGCGCATCCACATTGGCTACGACAAGACGACCGGCTACGATTTCTTCTACCGCCAGAACGTCATCAAGCCTGCACTCGTGGGACTCGCGGGACCGTGGATCTCGGGCGGGGTCGAATTCAACTGGCCACAGCACCACAGACCGGCAACATTTATGCCGGTTATAACCGAGATCGAGAGAGCGGAGGATGGCTCGGTCACCATCTGGTGCGGCGATCACGATCCCATGCAGCGTATGAAGGGAATGCACGGCATCTGCCTGCGCCCTGGACGCGCTGTGTTCGAACTGAAAGTTCGCCTTTACAACCGCACGCCGTTCACGCAGACGTTTCTCTGGTGGGCCAATGTTGCCACGCGGGTGCACCAGAAGTATCAGTCGTTCTTCCCCACCGATGCCCGGTTCGTTGCCGACCATGCGAAACGCGCCATCACCTCCTTCCCGCTGAGTGATGGCCGTTATTACGGTGTGGATTACGGAGAGCGCGCACGAAGCGGCGTGCCTGCGGATGAGAGGCCACGCCAGTTTGTGCCCGACGGGAGCTATCCGGCGAACGACTTGAGCTGGTACGCGAATATCCCCGTCCCGACGAGCTACATGATCACCGGCACAGAGCAGGATTTCTTTGGCGGCTACGATCACGAGGCCGGTGCCGGTGTGGTTCACGTCGCAAATCATCACATTTCCCCGGGGAAGAAGCAGTGGACGTGGGGCAATCATGAGTTTGGCTATGCGTGGGACCGCAATCTTACCGACCACGACGGGCCTTATATCGAGTTGATGGCCGGCGTGTACACCGACAATCAGCCGGACTTCTCGTATCTGGCTCCATGGGAGACGAAGACGTTCACTCAGAACTGGTACCCGATTCACGCGATTAGTACGCCAGTCGCGGCAAACCTGGCCGCTGCCCTAAGTGTGAGCATGGAGTGCGGTTCGCTGCGAATCGGTGTGTGCGTCACGTCTCCTATCGACGATGCAACAATCGTACTGAAAATCGGCGGTGTCGAAGTTGCGCGCTGGAGTAAGACCATCGACATTGCGAATCCGGTTCTGATCGAATCTCCCCATTCGCCCGGCAGCGATCGCGAGGGCATAGCCGTTATGGTGTACGCAGGCGAGCAAATCGTGATCGACTACGATGCTGCGCGGATCCAGCCCGCGACGACACCGGTTGTGGCGAAGGAGCCAAAGCCGCCCGAAGAGGTGGAGAACCTCGAGGAGCTATACCTGACGGGGTTGCATCTCGAGCTGTATCGTCACGCCACGCGGATGCCGGAGTCGTACTGGGCCGAGGGTCTTCGCCGCGATCCCAACGAATCGCGCATCCACAACGCTATGGGACTCTGGCAATTTCGTCGCGGTGAGTTCGGGCAGGCGGTAAATCACTTCCAGGCTGCTATCGCCCGGCTGACCGTGCTCAATCCAAATCCGCGGGATGGCGAGGCGTACTACAACTTGGGGCTCGCATGCCGGTATCAGGGCCGGGACAAGGAGGCGTACGACGCGTTCTATAAGGCAACCTGGAACGCAGCCTGGCACGCACCTGCGTACTTTGCGCTTGCCGAGTGTGATGCTACCAAGGAGAACTGGCGCACCGCCGTCGATCACCTCCAGCGTAGCTTGAGGAGGGACGCAGACAATCTGAACGCTCGCAACCTCCTCGCCATCGTGTTGCGTAAATTGGGCGACATTGCGGGCGCGGATCAGGCCCTCGAAGAAATCCTCGCGATTGATCCGCTAGACATCGGTGCACGATGGCAGAGGGAAATCCCGCCCGCGAACGGCCAGGAGTGTCTCGATCTTGGCTTCGACCTGATGCGAGCAGGGCTTTACGAGGAGGCGCGCAATGTGCTTCAGACAGCGGATCTGAATGCACAGGACGGATCGGTGCCGATGATCTTGTACACACTTGCTTATGTCGAAGACAGGCTCGCGAAATCGACCGCCTCACAGATTCT
>ODAK010007943.1_pt1 | contig 10651 bp, 2 predicted proteins | sample 1539591 | NCBI WGS metagenome assembly ODAK01 (sample SAMEA3539303, study PRJEB22396) | soil metagenome | biome: tundra; feature: field; material: soil | place: USA | collected 2010-05 | depth 0.15 m | reverse complement strand
CAGCCGCTCTGGGTCAAAACCAACCAGGAAAAATTTCCGCTCGCGTGCAGCGAGGACGGCAAAAGCATGCCGATCATGACCACGTTGAGCGACGCCAACCGGGACGCCGACGCGCACGCCTTTGCCGCGCTCATGCGGCATCTGCGCGAAGTGGACGGCAAGAAGCATACCGTTCTCATGATTCAGGTGGAGAACGAGGTCGGCATTCTCGGCGACACGCGCGATTATTGCCCGGCGGCGAACCAAGCGTTCGCCGGGCCGATGCCGAAGGATTTGATGGATTATCTGCTGGCGCACAAGGACACGCTCATTCCCGAACTGCGCGACGTGTGGGCGGCCAATGGTTTCAAAACCACCGGCACCTGGACGGAAGTTTTTGGACCGGGCAAACCGGCAGGCATGGCGATCCCGGTTCGCACGCTGAATCCGCCGTTGACCGAGCAGGAACACGAAACCGGCTGGCGGAATCTGCACTGGCCGGTGGACGAAATTTTCATGGCGTGGAATTATGCGCGTTACGTCGGTCATGTGGCCGCTGCGGGCAAGGCGGAATATGACATTCCGATGTTCGTGAACGCGTGGCTGCAACAACGCGACCATGCCTGGCCGGGAACTTATCCGTGTGGCGGGCCGGTGCCGCAGGTGCATGACCTCTGGCGTGCGGGCGCGCCGGCGATTGACATTCTGGCGCCGGATCTCTATGTGCCGGAGTTCGAGGAATTGAGCGGGCGGTTCACCCGGTCGGGCAATCCGCTGTTCATTCCGGAATCGCGTGGCGACGCGCGCGGAGTCGCCAACGCCATCTGGGCTTTCGGCAAATACGACGCCCTCGGCTACTCGCCGTTTGGGATTGATCGCAGCGCCGGTGCGGACACGGAATTGGCCCATGCCTATGATGTCTTGTCGCAAGTTGTCCCATTGATCCTGGCGAACCAGGGCAAAGGCACGATGACCGCGATGTTGCTGGACAACGGCGGGGCATCGCAGACGGTCAAGCTTGGCGACTATAACATCGAGGCGCGGTTCTCGGCACGTTCCTTTGGCGGCGTCTCAAACGTTCCGCCCGAACGGGTCGCGTGCCTTTTGATTTCCACCGGGCCGGACGACTATGTCATCATCGGGCGCAGCCTGAATGTCTATTTCACCGCCGCCACGAATCCGTCCGAAAGTGTGGGACTCGCCACGGTCGAGGAAGGCGTTTATGCCGGCGGCAAATGGATTCCCGGCCGGCGGTTGAACGGCGACGAAACGCCGGAGTGGAGGGCGTTGCGTTTTCGCAGCGACGCTTACACCATCCAGCACGTCAAACTTTACCGCTACCACTGAATGAAATCTGCTTTGCTCGCCCCGGTTTTTTTTCTGTCCGCTGTAATTGCAGGGCCGTCCGTTCTGGCGCAAACCACCAACCAATACCCGTTTCAAAATCCCGCGATGGCGCTGGAGGAGCGTGTGAACAATATCGTCTCGTTGATGACGCTCGACGAGAAGGTCGCATTCTTCAGTTCCCGTCCCGGCGTGCCGCGTCTGGGCATTCGTGCGATGGGTCACGTCGAGGGACTTCACGGTCTGGCACGCGGCGGGCCGAGCAATTGGGGACGGCGCAATCCGGTTCCCACCACGATTTTTCCGCAGGCCATCGGCATGGCGGAGACGTGGGACACGGAGGCCATTCACCAGGCGGCGGCAGTGGAAGCTTACGAAGTGCGCTACATTGCCCAGAACCCAAAATATGGCGGACGCGGCGGACTGATCGTGCGTGCGCCGAATGCTGATTTGGGCCGTGATCCGCGCTGGGGCCGGACGGAGGAATGTTACGGCGAAGATCCTTTTTTCAACGGCACGCTGGTGACGGCGTTTGTGAAAGGCTTGCAGGGCGACCATCCGAAATACTGGCAGACCGCGTCGCTGCTGAAACATTTTTTCGCCAACAGCAACGAGGATCTGCGCGACAGTTCCTCCTCCGATTTTGACGAGCAGCTTTTCCGCGAATATTATTCGGTTCCTTTTCGCATGGGTTTTGAAGACGGCGGCGCGTGCTGTTTCATGACTTCCTACAACCAATGGAACAACATTCCCTGCACCGTGCAGCCGGTGATCCGTGACGTGGCCATCAACGAATGGGGCGTGGACGGAGTCATTTGCACCGACGGCGGTGCCGCCGCCAATCTCACCAACACCAACCGGCAGCATTATTACACCAACGCGACCCAGGCCGCCGTCGGCGAAGTGACGGCGGGCATCAATCAGTTTCTCGACAACACTTTTGCCGCCGGCATCCGCAGCGCGTTGAAAGAAAATCTCCTGACCGAGACTGATCTGGATCGAAATATCAAAGGCACGCTCCGCGTGTTCATCCGGCTCGGCTGGCTGGACCCGGCCACCGACAATCCTTACGCCAGCATCGGCGCGGCGGGCGAACCGGAACCGTGGTTGTCGGAGAAACACAAAGCCATCGCGAGATTGGTGACGCAAAAATCCATCGTGCTGCTGAAAAACTCGAAGAATTTTTTGCCGCTGGATAAATCAAAATTGAAATCCGTCGCGGTCATCGGCCCGCGTGCGAACGAGGTGTTGCTCGACTGGTATAGCGGCACGCCGCCTTACCGGATTTCGCCGGTGGAAGGCATAAAAAATAAAGTCGGCGGCGATGTGACCGTGAACTTCACAACGAATAGCGACAGCGCCGAAGCGGTGAAGCTCGCCAAGTCGTCTGACGTGGTGATTCTTTGCGTGGGTAATAATCCCATCGGCGTTCCGGACGGCGAATGGGCCAAGGTGTCCGTTCCAAGCGAAGGTCGCGAAGCAGTGGACCGAAAATCCATCACGCTGGAACAGGAAGATTTGATCCAGCAGGTCTATGCGGCGAATCCGAAAACAGTTGTCGTGCTGATCTCCAGTTTTCCCTACGCCATCAACTGGACGCAACAGCACGTTCCGGCCATTGTCCACCTGACCCATGGCAGCGAAGAGGAGGGCAGCGCGCTGGCCGATGTTTTGTTCGGTGATTACAACCCGGCGGGCCGGCTGGTTCAAACCTGGCCGAAGTCGCTCGACCAGTTGCTGCCGATGATGGATTACAACATCCGCAACGGTCGGACCTATATGTATTTCCAGGGCGAACCGCTTTATCCCTTCGGTTATGGCTTGAGCTATTCGACGTTCAAGTATTCCAATCTGAAAACCAGCGCGCCGACGTTCGTAAAAGACGGCACGATCATTGTGAGTGTGGATGTGAAAAATACCGGACGACGCGCGGGCGAAGAGGTCGTGCAGCTTTACGTCAGGCACGAGCAGTCCGCGCTAGAACATCCGGCGGAGGAGCTGCGCGGCTTCCAGCGCGTCGCGTTGCAGCCGGGCGAAACCAAGACGGTTGAAATATCTTTGCCGGCCAGTTCGCTCGCATACTGGGACACCGGCAAACGCAGCTTCGTGGTTGAACCTGGTAAACTGGAACTCCGGGTCGGCGCTTCCTCGGCTGACATTCGACTGAAAAAAACGGTCAGTATAGTCAATTGAAAGGCGTCGCCCTGCCGAGGTGGGGAAGCCCAACCCTCCGCAGATGAACGCAGAATTGACGCTGCCCAATTTCCCGCGCACACTCCCAGCCATGCCGAATGGTCCAAACTTGCCGAATTCGTCACTTGGTGTGGAATAAACATCACCGGCAATGAAAAGAAGCGACACCGAAACTCTTCTCGACCTCTCTTTGCCTCATTCGGTCATGCACGACAATTTGTCAGCAGCCGATGCCGCCACCCAACTTTGACGTTTTGCCACGCTTTTGCACGGCCTGCCTATGAGACAACGCGTCATTTGCTCCTCACGCATTTTTAATAAGGCGTGTAAGCCAGCCCTATACTTCTGCATTTGGTGGTTTAATTATTGAAATTTTTTTTGGACAAAGTATTCTCACAGTGAACTTCATCAAACCGAGTAACGCTCTGGAAACGCCAGTCAGAGCCGAAAGCGGCTAGGTTCCAGAAGCTGCACTCACAGCCGAGAAGCTTGCTTATGAAAACAAAATCCACCTTTCCGCTGACGCGTTGGTTCGGTGCCACGTCGCTGCTCATGCTCGCCAGCATCTCTTTTGACCTTCCCATATGCGGCCAATCCTGTGTCACTCCTCCCACCAAGCAACTCGCATGGTGGTCCGGCGACGGGCATTGTTTCGACATTGCCAGCACCAATCGCGGCACGCCCGTGGGCGGGGTCACATTTGTGGCCGGCAAGGTTGGCAAGTGTTTTAGCTTCGATGGCACCAGCGGCTATGTGTCGGTGCCGGGGGCAGGCCTGCAATTGGGCACAGGCGATTTTTCCATCGAAGGCTGGGAGCAAACCACGACCACGAAGACGTGGAACACTCTAGTAAGTTTCGACACTTACGCGCCAGCCATTTATGTCAAGGGTGATGGCCAGCTCCAGATTTATCCCTCCGCCGAATCTACCAACGGAGGTTTTAGCGACGGGCAATGGCATCATTTTGCCGTGATGCGGCAGACAAATAACATAACTTATTTCAAAGATGGCGCACTTGCCGGCACGACGACTTATGGCAACGCGATCAATCCCACAACGGTATTGCTAGGGTATGATTACGATAACGGTGAACAGTTTCCTGGCTTGATGGATGAAGTGGGCATTTACAACCGCGCCCTGTCTGCCGCGGAAATCGCCGCCATTTACAATGCGGGGAGTGCCGGCAAGTGCAAGGCGCTGAAAGTGCTCGCCCCGCCGACGAATGCAATCGCTTACCTGGGTCTGAGCAACGCGCCCATGAACGTGGTCGCCTCTGGTGCAGGCACTTTAAGCTATCAGTGGCAGCATTATGGCACGAACGCCATCGGTCAGACCGGCACCACGTTGATACTCACAAACGCGCAGCTTTCGGATGGCGGCAACTATACCGTCGTGGTAACCGACAGCACCACCGCGTCAGTGACCAGCGCCCCGCCGGCCCTGCTGATGATGGCAAATCTGCCCGTCACAATTACCTCCCAGCCGGCAGATCAGACTGTCAGCGCGGGTAATCCCATCTCGCTAACCGTGGCGGCTTACGGCACGCCGCCGTTGAGGTTTCAGTGGCGGAAAAGCAGCACGGCACTGGCAGGCGCAACGAATGCCACGCTGACAATTCCCAACGCACAGATGACCAATGCAGGTGTTTATGACGTGGTCGTTACCAACATTGCAAATTCGGTGACCAGCCAAGTCGTGGTTGTGTCGGTTATGGGCGCCAGCTCGGTGGTGTTCACCACGACGACCCAGATTGGTGCTGGGAATACAAATTACGATGGACAGGATATTGTAATCAACGGTTGCACAGTAACCATGAACGGTTCCCACACGTTTCATAGCTTGGCGATGGTCAATGGCGGTGTGTTGACTCATTCAGCGGCGGCCACCAATCAGCCCGACAACCGGATTGTCGTGACGACCACGCAAGATGTTTACATTGATGGCGCGAGCCGGGTTGATGTCTCTGGCTTGGGCTTTCATCCGGGATTCTCCGGTCCGGGTGCGGGGGCAAGTCTGGTCGGCACAACGTGGAATGATTGGGGCGGTGGCGGCGGCTACGGCGGTAACGGAGCCGACAGCAGCGTGCCTCTCGCGGGTGGTCAAGCTTACGGTTCAATCACGCAGCCCGTGGAATGGGGCAGCGATGGTGGTTCTTGTCCTTCGCACTCGGCGGTTGGCGGTTCCGGCGGTGGAGCCATTCGGTTCATCGTTGGCGGCACCCTCGCTGTCAACGGTCAAATCCTTGCCAAAGGCACGGGAGATTCGACCGCCCCGGGAGGTGGCGGCGATGGAGAAATCGGCGGCGGCTCGGGAGGCAGCATCTGGCTCACCGCCGCAACCTTGAGCGGCCACGGCACGATTTCGGCCGATGGTGGCAACGGTGACACTGATATAGATGGTGGTGGTGGCGGCGGCGGGCGGATTGCGATTTATTACACGGCAAACAATTTCGCCGGCGTCCTTTCTACTTGTTCCAGCAGCATATCTTCACTCATTGGCGGCGCAGGGACAATTTACACCAAGGCTTCCGGGCAAACAGTAGGTTCTGTGCTCGTGGACAACGGCGGCAGTTTTGGCGCGATGACACCGATGACTGCACCCGAGGCGTTCAACCTCACTGTCGCCAATGGTGGCCAGGTTTATTCCTTGACCCCCATGTTTTTTGGCGGCATGCACCTCGCTTCCAACGGCATCTTTACCGACTTGGTCGGTCAGACTGGTGTTGTCGTCACCGTGTTGGGCAACGCGATGATTGATCCCGGGGGTTCATTCAACGTGGATAGCAAAGGCTTTTCCGCCGTGACCGGGCCGGGTGCCGGCACCAATGGCAACTGGGCCGGCGGTGGTGGTTACGGTGGCCCTGGCGGCAATTACACCGGGACGGGCGGCGGCACGTATGGATCAATCCTTCATCCAACCGACTTGGGCAGCGGTGGTGGCAATGACTCCGGCGGAGATGCCGGTGGCAATGGCGGAGGCGCGATCCAGTTGGTGGTCAACGGCACGCTACGCGTGGACGGCACCGTCAGTGCCAATGGCAATCCGGGGCATGGTTCCTACGGTGCGGGCGGGTCGGGCGGCAGCTTGTGGCTGCAAGTTGGAATGCTTGCCGGAAGCGGAGCCATCCAAGTCAATGGTGGTGGCACGCCTTCTTCATCCAGTGACAACAGCGGTGGCGGCGGGCGCCTTGCGATTTACTACACGAATAATTTTTTCACCGGCTTGGCAACCGCATGGCCGGGAGCCAGTGGTCGGGATTGGCAGCATCGCGGCGGGTGCGGCACGGTTTATTGGAAAGCAGCTGGCCAAACCGTCGGGAACCTTGTGTTGGACAATGGCGGCAGCGCAACGCTGGCTTTGCCGTTGACAGCTCCCGAAGCTTTCTATCTTTCGGTGAGTAATTTTGCGCAGACCTATTTGCTTCAATCCGTCACTCTCGCCGGGCTGCGAATTGCCACGAACAGCTGGCTGAGTTATCCAGCCGGACAAACCGGTATCGTGGTGAGCGTGCAAGGCAACGCTACGATTGACGCCGGCGGGAGTCTCAACGCCAACGCCTGTGGTTATCCGGTTGGCGGCTACGGTGGGCCGGGGACCGCACGTTTCACCTATGACGACGGCGGTGGCGGAGCCTACGGCGGCAACGGCGGAAACGCTTACTACGGTGCAGCGGAACCGGGCGGCATTGGCGGCTACGGCTCCATCGCCATGCCCATGGATCTCGGCAGCTCTGGCGCGGGCAGCACGAACGACGGACTGAACTACTGTCCCGGCGGTGGCGCAGTCCGCCTCGTCGTCAATGGCAATCTGACCGTCAACGGCCAGCTCTCGGCAGACGGCAGCCATGCCCGGCAAAACGACCAGGGCGGTGGCGCGGGCGGCAGCCTTTGGCTCACCGTCGGCGGTCTCTTCGGCACTGGCACCATTTCGGCCAACGGCGGTATTGGCGAAGCGACCACAGACGGTGGCGGTGGTGCTGGTGGGCGGATTGCCGTGTATTTCACAAGCAACAACTTTGCCGGAACCTTGTGCGCACGCGGCAACGCCGGGACAACTTGGGGCGGTGCCGGCACCGTCTATACCAAGGCTGCAACTCAAACTGTCGGCGATGTCCTTATTGAAAACGGCGGTCACCAAGGAGCGCTGACGCCGTTTGTCACTCCAGAAGCGTTCAATCTTTATGTGCGCGACGGCGCGCAAGTGTATCCGCGTCTAGGTGAGCCGTTCACGCTGACGAGCCTCGATGTGGGTGCGCAAGGCCAGATTACTCATAACAACGGCCAGGAACTAAATGTCACTGTGCTGAACCAAACTATAGTGCGCAGCGATGGGATCATCACCGCGAACGGTCAGGGCTATCCCGTGGGTAATGACCCTGGCCCCGGTGCCGGCATCAACGGCGGCGACACCGGCAGCGGTGGAGGTTACGGCGGATCGGGCGGCACTTCCTATAACGCAGCGCCCGGCGGCACGACCTACGGTTCTTCCAACGCACCGGTGTATTGGGGCAGTTCCGGCGGTGGCGCCGATGGCGGGCCGCGGAGCTTTGGCGGCGGAGTAGTTCGCCTCAATGTCGGCGGGGCGCTGACCGTGGACGGGACGATTTCCGCCAACGGAGGTTCAGCCTTTTTCAACGGCGACCAGGGCAATCCCTCCGGTGGCAGCGTGTGGCTCGATGCCGCTTCGTTGTCCGGTGCGGGTGCCATCACGGCCAACGGCGGGCCCGGCAACACTTACGGCGGCGGCGGCGGCGGCGGGCGTATCGCCATTTACACACCCAGTCAAGGTTTTGCCGGCACCATCATCGCCGATGGCGGACACGGCTGGTATTGGGGTGCCAACGGCACGATTTATTTTGGCAATTACGTCAATAGCTTCGTGCCGACCGTGCTGGCCATCACGCCTTCCATGCCGGTCGCCGGGGCGGTGAACGCCGTTGAGTTGACTTTCAACACGGCCATCAACGCCGGCACTTTCACGCCGGCAGATGTTGTGTTGACAACGCCCGGCGGCCTCGTGCCGGTGGCGCAAATCACCGTGACAGCGCTTACACCGCAGGTCTTCCGCATTGCTTTCCCGCAGCAAACGGCTGACGGCATTTACACCGTGCAAGTGGGGCCGAATATTTCCAGTTCGGCCGGCCCGTCCATGGCCGGACCTTACCTGGGACAGTTTACTATCCAGTGGCCGCGCTCGATATCCTTGACTCGTGGCACCACGGTTCTGCACTTCATCTGGCCAACACAATTAGGCGTCTTATATCAATTGCAATCCTCGCAAGATTTGCTCCACTGGAACAACGAAGGCGGTCCCATCGCCGGCAGCGGTGCGGACATGACCGTGGATATTCCGCCGGGAATTACGGGCGGGAAGTTCTACCGTTTGGTTTTGGCGTTCTAGGAAAGTCGCGGCCTGCCAACGGGCACAGGCCTTTGGTCTGGTCCGGAATCAAAGCTGCTCTGCCGGTATGTGTTTCCGGCGGGGTTGCCGCCATCCTGACGGAGGGCATCAAAACCGTCCGCTTCCGCTTGCCGGCGAAAAAGTTCGCGCTTAATCTTCCGCCATGCCGGACGGGACAAAATTCACCAAATTTGCCACGCTGCCATGACCGCCGCTGAATTCAAAAAGAAATGGTCGCGCTATCAGGGCAAGGAAACTTCCGCCTACCAAAGCCACTTTGACGACCTGTGCCGGTTGCTCGGCCAGCCGACGCCCAATGAAGCCGATCCCAGCGGCACGGATTTTTTCTGTTTTCAAAAGCGCGTGGTCAAGGACGCGGAGCTTTTTGAGATTGAAACGCCCGACGGCGGCGAGCCGGAGGAACGCGGTTTTGCCGACGTATGGAAAAAAGGCTGCTTCGCTTGGGAATACAAAGGCAAAAAGAAAAATCTCGACGAGGCTTACAAGCAACTGCTCCGCTACCGCGAATCGCTGTTGAATCCGCCGCTGCTGGTGGTCTGCGATTTTGACCGCTACATCGTCAAAACGAATTTCAACGGCACGGTGCAAGTAGTTCACGAATTCACGAACGACCAGCTTGACGATCCAAAGATACTCGATCTGCTTCGTCATGTTTTCACCGACCCGGATTACCTGCGCCCGTTACGGACCACGGCGCGGGTCACGGAAGAGTTGGCGGAAAAAATTGCCGCCGTCGCCTGTTCACTTCAAGGCCGGGAGAGCGTCGAACTCGAAGACGCGTTCACCCGGCGTGAGTTGCAGGTGGCGCAGAAGAAGAACCTGCGCATCGCGCGTTTTCTCAATCGCATCGTGTTTTGTTTTTTCGCGGAAGATACCGGCCTGCTGCCCAAAAATCTTTTCTCGGAAATCGCGAAGGTGGGTTTGGAAAGCAAACAAGAATTCAATGAATCTTTGGAGCAGCTTTTCCGGGTGATGGCCAAGGGTGGCATGTTTGGACATCGAAAGATTCGCCATTTCAACGGACATTTGTTCGAAGATGTAACGGTGTTTGAAATGACGGATGACGAAATCCGCCTCCTGGCGGACGCGGCGGAATCGGACTGGCAATTTATCCAGCCCGCCATCATGGGCACGTTGTTCGAGCGCGCGCTCGACGGCGAGGGTAATCTTCGCGCACAATTGGGTGCGCATTACACCAGCGAAATTGACATCAAGACATTGGTGGAACCTGTGCTCATGGCTCCGTGGCGGCGCGAATGGGAGCAGCTTCGTGAGGAAGTCCGGCAGATTCACATTTCGGCGCTGCGCAATCCGATCAAGCCAGGACAAAAGCTTCATGCCACCAAGACCGGCTGCAAGCGGCACAGCACTACGCTGCAATCCAACATGCTGAACAAATTTGTCGAACGGCTGGCTGCCGTCAGGGTGCTTGACCCGGCTTGTGGCAGCGGAAATTTCCTTTATGTTTCGCTTCAACTTTTGCTGGGGCTGGAAAAGGAAGTTATTTCCTTCGGCACGGAGATTGACGTTCTGGTCGAGCCTCGGGTCGGCGTGCAGCAATTGAAGGCCATTGAAATCAATTCCTACGCTTTCGAGCTGGCGCAGGTGTCCGTGCAAATCGGCTGGCTGCAATGGCGGCGCGACAACGGTTTTGACAACGACCGCACGCCCGTTTTGCAAAATCTCGACGGCTTCCAAAATGAAGATGCCTTGC
>ODAK010007941.1_pt1 | contig 10652 bp, 10 predicted proteins | sample 1539591 | NCBI WGS metagenome assembly ODAK01 (sample SAMEA3539303, study PRJEB22396) | soil metagenome | biome: tundra; feature: field; material: soil | place: USA | collected 2010-05 | depth 0.15 m | reverse complement strand
GACGCCGTGCGCGTGCCGCCGTCGGCCTGGATGACGTCGCAGTCGATCCAGATTGTCCGCTCGCCGAGTGCAGCCATGTTGGTGACCGAGCGCAGCGATCGGCCGATGAGCCGCTGAATCTCCTGCGTGCGGCCGCCCACTTTGCCGGCGCTCGCTTCGCGCTGCATGCGCGTGTTGGTGGCGCGCGGCAGCATGCCGTACTCGGCGGTCACCCACCCCTTGCCGGAATTGCGCAGGAACTGCGGGACGCGGTCTTCGACGCTGGCCGTGCAGATCACCTTGGTGCGTCCGGCTTCGATGAAGACGGAGCCTTCGGCGTGCTCGAGATAATTGGGGGTGAGCTTCGTGTCGCGGAGCTCGTGAGCCGGTCGATGGTCAGATCGCATGTGTGCCTATTGTACCCACCCGAGGTCCTTCGCGAGCGGACGCCGCAGATCGACGTGGCCCGCCAGCGTGTCGACCTCTTTGCCGTCGACCAGAATCTGCACCGCCGTCACGGCCGGCAGGTTGGAGGTCAGCGCGTTCACGATCGTGTACACGGTCAGCAGCTCGTTCAGCGCGCCGCCCTCGTGCGCTGCCGCCGCGGCGCCCGTGAGGTCGACGTACGCGGTGCCGCGATCGCTGATGAAGAGCGCGCGGAGCGCGGTGCCCGGCGGCACGGCCGAGACGAGCGGTTCGGCCGTCGGCGCGATCTGCGCGGTGATGATTTCCCTGGCCTGCTGGACGGTGCCCTCGCCGTACGCCACGTCCCGCTCAACCGTGGTGAGCCGCGTGCCGTCGGCCGAGACGTAATAGAGCCGGGCTTTGATTTTTCTTCCTGGCGGCGTCGGCGCGGTCGCCGGCGCGTCCGCCACGCGGCCCGTTGCCGGCGCGCCATACCAACGCGGCAGCCCGACGAACAGCAGCCAGGCGAGCACGCATGCCGCCGCGACCACTCCGCCGGTGGCGAGCGCCCGGCGAGAGGTCACCGGGTCCCCCGGTCGGCGTCGAGCGCGTCGCGAAACTTCACGACGGCGTCGACGATCGCCTGCACGAGCGTGTTCTGAAACTCGTTGGCGGTCAGCTGTTTTTCCTGATCGACGTTGGTGAGATAGCCGATCTCGACGATGACCGCCGGCATGTTCGCCGATTCGAGCACGTGGAGCGGCGCGCGCTCCACGGGGTGCGGCGAGAGCGGCACGCGATCGTGGAACTGCTGCTCGAGCAGGTGAGCGAGCTGTTCGGATCGGTCGACGTGCCGAATCTGCGCAAGGTCCCACGTGAGGAGCTCGATGTCGCGCGAGCCGCCGGTGAACGTCGGGAGGCGCTCGGTGCCGAGCGAGGCGCGGGCCTTGTCTTCGGCGTCCTTGTCGAAGGCCGCGTAGAAGATCGCGGCGCCCGTCGTGCCCTTGCGAAGCGACGCGCTCGCATGCAGACCGAGAAACAGGTCGGCTTTGTTATTGTTGGCCGCCGCCGAGCGATCGTCGAGCGGCACCTTCTTGTCCTCATCGCGCGTCAGCAGCACGCGAATGCCGAGCCGGCCCTCGATCGCCGCCTTCACGCGCCGGGCGACGGCGAGCGTGAGATCCTTTTCCTTCGTGCCGCCCGATCCGACGACGCCCCCGTCGTCGCCGCCGTGGCCGGGGTCGATCGCGATGGTGCGGATCGCGGACGCGGACTGTCCCACGCCGCTCAAGTCGGGCAGCGGCGCCCCGGAGGGCGCGGGCGACCCGGGCGGCCCGGGCGACGGCGTTGCGGACCCCGGCGAAGGCGTGTCGGTCTGCGCCGCGACGACGTCGATCGTCAGGCGTGACGCCGCCTCGAGCGGCTGCGCGGTCGCGCGGAACGCGCCGAAGCGGGGGCCGAGATCCACCGCGATCGAGACGGCGTCGGCCACGCGCACGGCCTGAATCAACCCTTGCGCCGGAATCTGCGGCAGCGCGACGTCGACCGCATCGGCGTCGAATTTGATGGCCAGGCGGTCGTTCTCCTGCGACACGACGCTCGCCGCGCGCGGCGCGGCGTCGATCGTCAGGCGCGCCCCTGTCCCGAGCGCCTCGTACCGGATCGTCACCCGCGGCACACGCAGATCGCCGACGACGAGCAGGTGCGACGGTTTGCGGAGATCGAGGCGCGTGTCGTACACGGTCGTCAGCGCGCGGCTGATGAACTCCACCGGGACGAGAGCGCGCCGTCCGCTGCGCACCGGCGCCGCCGGCAGCGAGATGAGCTTACCCGCCACCGAGGCGAGCGCCTGATCCGTCGTCAGCACGATCGTCTTGCCCTTGTAGGACACCGTGATGGCGCCGATCGTCTCTTCGCGCACGGTGAGCTGGAACAAGACCGCGAGATCGTCGAGCGCGACGAACTCCTGATCGCCGACGAGCGTGACGGCAAGCGGCCGCCGCCCCTCTTTCGACAGCACGGTGAGCGGCGCGGCGGGGGAAAGGGGCTGGCCTTGGATGCCGTTCACGACGACAACGATGATGAGCAGGGATAACGCGCGGAGGTTCAATGGGAGATCTCGTCTGTCGAGATCCCCATTGTATCGGAAGCACCGAGTTGAGGCAGAATCTCGCGTATGGATTCACACCTCAATGCCGCGATCGAGGAAGCCGAGCGCGGGCGCAGCGAAGGCGGGATTCCGATCGGCGCCGTGCTGGTGCACCGAGGCCGTATCATCGGCCGTGGGCACAACCGCCGCGTGCAGCAGGGGAGCGCCGTGCTGCACGGCGAGATGGACGCGCTCGAGCGGGCCGGCCGGCAGCCGGCGTCCGTGTATCGCGAGAGCGTGATGTACACGACACTTTCGCCCTGCGCCATGTGCAGCGGCGCCATCCTTCTATATGGCATCCCCCACGTCGTCGTTGGCGAGAACCAGACGTTTGTGGGCGAAGAGGATCTGCTGAGGAGGCGGGGCGTGAAGATCGACGTCGTTCAGGACGATCGGTGCATCCGGATGATGCAGGCATTCATCGCCGCGCACCCGGCGTTGTGGAACGAGGACATCGGTACGTAGTCCTGCGGATTACAATCCCCCTGAGAGACGACGCCACGTGCCGGACGATCCGAAGAGGCCATTTCACAATCCGTTTGGCGCGCTCAGCCACTTGCGCGGCGCAACGCCCCAGGCGGTCACGTCCGCCACGCCGCCGGCTGAGCAGGTGTCTCCGCCAGACGCCGCGACGATTCTGCGCGCCGTCGTGCGTCTCGAGCGCGCGGGGCGCGGCGGCAAAGCCGTCACCGTCGTCGAGCAGTTGAACCTGCCGCCAGTTGAGCGCGAGCGCTGGCTTACGGCGTTCAAGTCGGCGCTCGGCTGCGGCGGCAGCGTCGAGGGCGACACGCTCGTGATCCAGGGCGATCAGCGCAAGCGCCTGCCCGCGCTGCTCTCGGCGCGCGGCGTGAAGAAGGTCACGATGGCCGTCTGAATCGGATAGAGTTTTGACTAATGGAAGACATCCGTCCAGCGGTCCTGATTTTTTGCGCGGCGATCGTCGCCGCCGCGCCGCGGCCGGCGGCCAGCCAGGTGATCAACGTCCAGCAGACCCAGCAGCAGACGCCGCAGGGTCCGGCGCGGGATCGGCCGTCCGGGCAGACTGGCACCGCCGTCATCCGTGGACGCATCTTCGCGGCCGACACCGGACGGCCGCTGCGGCGCGCGAAGATCACCGTGACGGCGCAAGAGCTCGGTCCCGAGAATCGCTCGACGAGCACCAATCCGGATGGCCGCTACGAGATCAAGGATCTCCCCGCCGGCCGGTACAGCCTGACCGTCACCAGGAGCGGCTATCTTCAGTTGCGCTACGGCCAGCGGCGGCCGCTCGAACAGGGGAAGCCGTTGCAGGTTCTCGACAAGCAGGTCGTCGACAACGTCGACTTCTCGCTCCCGCGCATGAGTCTCATCACGGGCCGTGTCTTCGATGAAGCGAACGAACCGATCTCCGGCGTGTCCGTGATGGCGCTGCGTTCGATGTTCTTCGAGGGTCGCCGCCGGCTGGTGAACGCAGGACCGATGATGAACACGGACGACGCCGGCCAGTACCGGCTGCTTGGCCTCGTCCCCGGCACGTACTACCTGATGGCGTTCTCACGTGAGACGTGGACGGTCTCGGACAACGGCGTCGAGACCACCATGGGCTACTCGCCCACCTACTTTCCCGGAACGTCGAGTAGCGCCGGGGCCAGCCGCATCACCGTGGGCATCGGTCAGGAGGTCGCCAACATCGATCTCACGCTGATTCCCGGCCGTGCCGCCAACGTGTCCGGCACGGCGCTCGATTCGCATCGCCAGCCGTTGGCTGGGCGGAACGTCTCGCTCGGGCAGGAATTCCGCGGCCCCAACAGCATGATGATGTTCTCGACCAGCGGTGCGGCGGTCGCCCCTGATGGCACCTTCACGCTGAAGAACGTCCCTCCAGGCGAGTACAAGTTGAGCATCAGCGGCACGACACCGGGCAAGACGCCGGCCGGGCCCGTCGCCGAAAGCGCCGCGGTGCCTGTCGTCGTCAACGGCGTGGACATCGACAACGTCTCGCTGATCACGTCGGCTGGCTGGACGTTGTCGGGCCAGGTCGTCGGCGATGATGGCGGCGTGCCTGGCGCACCGAGAGATCGCGTCAGTGTCAGAGGCGTCGCGATGCAGCCGGACACAGCGCCGAGAAGCTTTGCTCCTGACTCCGGACGGGTCAAAGACGACTGGACGTTCAGCGTGACCGGCTTGTTCGGCCCGAATCTGATCCGGCCGTCGGTTCCCGATCCGTGGATGCTGAAGGCGATTTATCAGGACGGCCGCGACATCACCGATACGCCGATCGAAATGAAAAGCGGGGAGGAGCTCACAGGCGTGCAAGTGGTGCTGACCGATCGCGTCAGCACGGTGACGGGCCAGCTGCTCGACGACAAAGGCGCGCCGATCACCGACGGCACCGTCATCGTCTTTTCGGCCGCCGCCGACAAGTGGCTCGAGAACTCGCGCTTCGTCCGTTCCGCGCGGCCCGACCAGCAGGGGCAGTATCAGATCAAAGGGCTGCCGGCAGGCGAGTATCTCGCCGTCGCGGTCGACTACGTGCAGGAAGGCATGTGGAACGATCCGGAGTATCTCGAATCGATCCGGCGGTACGGGCAAAAGCTGACGCTCGGCGACGCCTCGACGCAGGCGATCCAGTTGCGGATCGTGACGCCCGAAGGCTAGAACATCCGGCCGTACCCGAGCGGCATCGCAAACATCAGTCCGAGGATCAGCCGCAGCACGAACTGCACGACGATGATGACGAGCGCCGACACGACCATGTACGGGATGACCTTGTCGGCCGGCGTCTTCATCACGGCCGGTAGACCGACGTAGAACAGGTAGATCGCGTAGATCGCCGCGACGATCCCAAGAGGCGCGAGGAAGATGACGAGATAGAGCACGCCGGCGATCCACAGCGGCGTGTACGAGTAGGCGACCAGTTTGAGCGCCTGCGTCGTGTCGCCGCTCGAGCCAAAGGTCGGCGCCAGCTGCTGGATGACCAGCGCCGCGACGATGACGCCGACGACCGTGCTGACGTAGTGCATCACCGCGCCCGTCAGCGCGCCCGCCACCGCCAGGTGTCCGACAAAGGGCGCCGCAATCAGCTCCACCCCGATGAACAGGCACACCGCCGGGATCGCCGCCAGAATGAGCACGTAGCCCACCAGGATGGAGGTGATGTCGGCCGGCTCGGCGGCGATCACGGGCCATTCGCTGGACGGTCTGGTAAGGATGTTCGTCACACGAGCTGGCAGATTCATGGGCAACTCCTGTCCGCGCCGAGTGTACACGATGGCCGTGGTGTCCCGCGCCATTCGGTTGTATAATGAGCAGGTCCGGAAATTCAGCCCTAGAGCTCGTCCCACCTGAGCTGGCCGACCCTTCCCAGACTATTGAGAAACGTGATGAACACTACCGCTATGCCCTCCATGTCAATGACAGCTGCCGACGAACCCATAATCGCCGACGACGCTGATGCCGGGGGATTCGCCTCGCTCGGGCTGACCGCCGCGCTGGTGGCCGCCGTGACGGCGCTTGGCTATGAAGAGCCGACGCCGATTCAGCGAGAAGCGATCCCGGTGCTGCTCGCCGGACGGGATCTGGTCGGGCAGGCAGCCACCGGCACCGGCAAGACGGCGGCGTTCGCGCTGCCGATGCTCGACCGGATTCGGCGAGACGGTCCGTCGCGCACGGGCGGCGTGCGCGGGCTCGTGCTCGTGCCGACGCGCGAGCTCGCGATGCAAGTGGCCGAAGCGATCCAGAAGTACGCCAAAGGGGTCGGCCTCTCGGTCGTCGCGGTCTACGGCGGCGCCGCCATGGATCAGCAGCTCCGCTCCCTCAAACGGGGCGTCGACATCGTCGTCGCCACGCCGGGGCGCGCGCTCGATCACATGCGGCGTTCGACGCTGAAGCTGGACGGCCTGCAGGTGCTCGTGCTCGACGAGGCCGACGAGATGCTCGACATGGGGTTCGCCGAAGATCTCGAGACGATCATGAATGCGACGCCGTCGACGCGGCAGACGGCGCTGTTCTCGGCGACCATCCCCGCGAGGATCGCGGCGATCGCCAAGCGCCATCTCACCAACCCGACCCGCGTGACGCTGGCGCGCGAGAAGACGGCAGAGGGCGCGGTGCCGCTCGTGCGACAGGTGGGCTACATCGTGCCGCGCCCCCGCAAAGCGGCGGCGCTCGCGCAGGTGCTGGAGTTCGAGAAACCCAAGTCGGCGATCGTCTTTTGCCGCACGCGTCACGAAGTGGATTCGCTGACCGAGACGCTGACGGTCCGCGGCCATCGCGCGCAGGCGCTGCACGGCGGGATGATGCAGCGGCAGCGCGACCGTGTGATGCAGCTCTTTCGCGAAGGACGCGCCGACCTGCTGATTGCGACCGACGTGGCCGCCCGCGGCCTCGACATCGAGCATCTGTCGCACGTCATCAACTACGACGCGCCGCCGTCACCCGAAAGCTACGTGCATCGCATCGGCCGGACCGGCCGCATCGGCCGCGAGGGTGTGGCGATCACGCTGGTCGATCCGCGCGAGAAGAACCTGATGCGGAACATCGAAGCGTTCACGAGGCAGCGGGTCGAGATCGTCGAGCTTCCGACCGCGGCCGATCTTCGCGTGCGGCGCCTCGACGCGACGCGCGAGGCGCTGCGCGAGCGTCTCGCCGGTGGCGGGTTGGACGATTTCCGCGCGGTCGTCGACGCGCTGGCGCCGGAGTTCGATGTGCGGGACATCGCCGCGGCCGCCGTGAAGATGGCGCACGAAGGACCGGCAGCGACCCCACCCGCTCCCCGGGCCGAGCGCGTGGAGGCGCCGGCACGCCCGGAACGACTGGAAGGGCGGGAACGGCCGGAACGAACGGAACGACCGGAACGATCGGAACGATCGGAACGACCGGCGAGACGGCCCCAGGTGTGGCGCGCCGGCCAACGGCAGGCCGCCGAGCTGGCGCGGTTGTACATCGGCGCCGGCCGTCAGGCCGGCATCGGCGCGCGCGATCTGGTGGGCGCGATCACCGGCGAAACCGGTATCGAGTCGCAGGGGATCGGCGCGATCGACATCGCGGAGCGTTTCTCGATTGTCGAAGTGCCCGAGGCATTCGCCGACCGGATCATCGACGCCTTGCGCGCGACGCGCCTTCGCGGCCAGAAGGTCGACGTGCGCCGCGAGCGATGAGCGCTTCTTTCTTCGTCCGGCTCCAGCCCTTTACCTCGTGCTCGCGCCGGAGCGCGGCACCCACCGACCGGCACTTTTCGACATAGACCAGACACACCGGACGCCGCCCCGAGGTGTAGCGTGCGCCGCGCCCGGCGTTGTGGACCTTCAAGCGCCGTTCGGCGTCGCGCGCGTACCCCGTGTAGATCGTTCCGTCGGCACAGCGCAGCATGTAGACGAAGTGCACCGGGCGATTCTACGAGATAATCGTGAATGATGAAGGACCCCGCCTATCCGGCCGCCCGCGCCGTCGCACCGACGGTGGAAGCCTACTTCGTGCGCCACCGCGCGGAGGCTCGCCGCCGCGGCGAGCTGCACGTGGCGCCGATTCCCGACGCCGCCACCATCGAAGCCATCATCGACGCGGCGTTCTGGGCCAGCCTGCGGCGCGAAGAAAACTACATCCCCAAGATCTCGCTCGCGTTTCTGACGCCGGAGGAAGCGGTGCACCCGCTCATCTTCGAGCGGCCGCTGCCGCTCGCGGCGGGCGCGCTCACCAAAGTGGCGCCGGCCGTCGAGCGGGCCGGCATCCACCTCGGGGTGTCGCGCGACGGCGACGACTTGTGCGTGTGGGGCACGACGCGCACGATCCCGATGGTCTGCTTCGTCCTCGAGGTCGCGGCGCCGGGGCTCCTCGTCATCAAACACCACCGCGGCGAGGAGTCGGGCAAGTTCGTCAACGTCGCCGTGCTCGAAGGCGATCAGATCAAAATCGTCGACGAGCGCGCCTCGAGCCTGCCCGACTGTCCGGCGCTCCTGACGTCGCTGCTCGGGTTCGATTCGCCGGCATCGTGGTCCACCGCGGCTAACGCGGTCGACTCGGTCAACCTGCTGGTGCAGCTCGCCGTCTCGATGCGCGCACACGGCCGCGGCGGATCGCTCCTCGTCGTGCCGGCCGGCGGCGACCTCTGGCGGGAATCAATCGTGCGCCCGATTCCGTATGCGGTGTGGCCGGCCTTCTCCGAGCTCGCGGCTCTCGCGCGCGAAACGCCAGACGACTCGCGTCGGCGCGGATGGCAGGAGGCGCTCGTCCGCGCGATCGACGCGATTGCGGGGTTGACGGCGGTGGACGGCGCGGCGGTGATGACGGCCGAGTACGACCTGCTCGCCTTCGGCGCCAAGATCGCGCGGCGCAAGGGTTGGCCGCAGGTCGAGCACGTGACGATGACGGAGCCGGTGGAAGGGGGAGTGGCGGTGCTCATGGATCCCGCGCAGCTGGGCGGGACGCGCCACCTCTCCGCGGCGCAGTTTGTCCAGGATCAGCGCGACGCGATCGCGCTCGTCGCCTCGCAGGACCGCCACTTCACCGTCTTCGCCTGGTCGCCCTGCGAGACGATGGTCCACGCGCACCGCGTCGAGACGCTGCTGCTGTAGCGCGAGGAGCTCAGCGGGATCCCCTCTCCGTCTTGATGAACGTGCCGTCGCGCAGCTCCGCATAGGCCTGCTGCAGCTGGGCCTGGGTATTCATCACGATCGGGCCGTACCACGCGACCGGCTCTTCGATCGGTTGTCCCGAGACGAGCAGGAACCGGATGCCTTCTTCTCCGGCCTGGACCGTGACTTCGTCGCCGCTGTCGAAGAGCACCAGCGATCGGTCGCCGATTTGCGACAACGACGTGGACTCGGTCCCGTCGCCGACGTGGTCGGTCTGGACGGCGCGCGGTTCGGACGCGTCTCGGAACGTCCCGCCGCCCGCAAACACGTACGCAAACGCATGCCGTGACGTTTCCACGGGCAGTGTCTTTCGCGTTCCCGCCGGGACGAACACGTCGAGATATCGCGGATCGGCGGCGACACCGTCGATCGGGCCGGTCTGCCCCCAGAAGTCGCCGCACACGATCCGTACGCGCGTCCCGTCATCGTCTGTGATCTCTGGGATGTCGCGCGCGGAGACGTCCTGGTAGCGAGGCGCCGTCATCTTCAACGACGAGGGAAGATTGGCCCAGAGCTGGAAGCCGTGCATCCGGCCCTGCGGATCGCCTTTCGGCATCTCCTGATGGAGGATGCCGCTGCCCGCCGTCATCCACTGCACGTCGCCGGCTCCGAGGTTGCCTTGGTTGCCGAGGCTGTCGCCGTGTTCCACCGTGCCGGCGAGCACGTAGGTGATGGTCTCGATCCCGCGGTGCGGATGCCACGGGAAGCCCGCCAGATAATCCTCGGGATTGTCGTTTCGAAAATCGTCGAGCAGCAGGAATGGATCGAAATCGGTCGTATCTCCGAAACCGAAGGCCCGACGCAGCCGCACGCCGGCGCCTTCGAGCGTCGGCTTGGATTGCACGATCTGTTTAACGGCGCGAATCGACATGGTGCCCCTCCCGTTTATCGTACTATCCTCAAATACCGCCCGCTCATCGCGGTCTCCTCACCCACGCGATCGCTGACGTGACGGCGAGCAGCACGATCGCCGGGAAAGGATTCCCTCCGATGATGACGAAGTGCGTCAGGACGGCGCCGATCATGGTGACCACCATGGCCGATGCGCCGAAGAACGCCAGCGACGGCACCAGGAGCAACAGGGCCGAGACCACTTCGATCGTGCCGGTCGCATACCGGAACCACTGGCCGAGGCCGATCGCGGCGAAGACCTGCACCATGGGCGCAGCGCCTGTGAGTTTCAACGTGCCGGCGAACAGGAACAAGGCGGCGGCGGCGATCTGCGCCGTCCAGAGCAAGGCGGTCGGCCAGCGCGCGGTGTGCGATGTGAGCGTCGTCATTCGAATACTCCTTTGTTCTAGTGATAGACGATGCAGGCATGAACTATACGCCCACAAAAAATCAGCTGGCGCGATCAGTGACGCTCCCGACTTTGCCCAGGAGGGTTGCCAACTGGCGCGCCTGGTCCTTGGTCAATCCTCCGAACAGCTCCCGCTCGGTTCGTTCCTGAAGCCGGAGCCCTGCCTCGCACGATTTGCGGCCGGCGGCTGTCGTCACGGCGAGCCGCG
>ODAK010007940.1_pt1 | contig 10652 bp, 11 predicted proteins | sample 1539591 | NCBI WGS metagenome assembly ODAK01 (sample SAMEA3539303, study PRJEB22396) | soil metagenome | biome: tundra; feature: field; material: soil | place: USA | collected 2010-05 | depth 0.15 m | reverse complement strand
TATCGGCTGACCCGCTCGTCTGGCACCACAGGGGTTCATATCGTGCTTACGGAGATCCAGTGTAAATTGTCCATCGCTCTCCAGGATCGCGAACCCCCGCTGTTTCGCACGCACCAGAAGAGGCGGTTCAATGCTTGATCTATTATCCGCTCCTTATCCTGGATGGAAAATGGGGTCTCCCGGGTAATACACCCCGGAACCGCGGTTTAGCAGGCTCGTTGTTCCGCTTGAGAATTTTTGCCTACAGGCACACCATATCTGCGAACTGCCAATGTCACCCCAAATCAGCTGTCTGACTAATGGCGTTGCACTTGCGTCTTTCAGTGGCATGTTCGGCAAATTTCCCTTTGCACCATAAAGGAAAAACAAAAATGATTCGATTATTGCTTCAATCGAGGGACACCAAACTTCGCCTGATGCTGCAACCTACCATCGGCAGCGAGTTTCAGCTGTCTTCTGAAGCCAGCCCGGAGCTGGTAAAGAACCTCGTCCTGCAACGAAAGTGCGACGTTCTAATCATGGATCTGACTGGTGGAGAAGGTTCGGAGCAACTGCAGTTCTTCGATGAAATCCGGCGCTCGCGAGTGCCCGTCCTCGTCATGATGGACGACGAGACTCGCGAGACGGCGGTCGAACTGGCGGAGCGGGGCGCACACACTTGTTTTCGCAAACCTCCCGCTCTACCCGAACTGAGAACCGCAGTCCGCCGGGCCTTTGAGCATGGCAACCTCAGGCGGGACCTCGAACACATCAGCCATCAACTGCAGAAAACCACTTCCGGGTGCGATCAGATGATCGGCTCCAGCGCCCGCCTTCGCCAAGTCTACGAACTCATTCATCGAGTCGCGGGCCTCGAGGCGTCTGTCCTGATCACCGGCGAGAGTGGAACCGGCAAAGAACTCATTGCCCAGGCCCTGCACAACCTCAGCAATCGGAAACAAGCCCCATTTGTTGCCGTGTCCTGCGGCGCGATTCCAGAAACTCTGATCGAAGCAGAGCTATTCGGCAGCGAGCGCGGGGCCTATACCGGCTCAGTTGGCAGCCGCAAAGGCTTTCTCGAGCAGGCGGGTCGCGGTACCCTTTTTCTCGACGAGATCGGCGAGTTGAGCGCCCGCACTCAGGTGAAGCTGCTCAGAGTCCTGCAGGAAAGGCAGTTCACTCGGCTGGGCAATAGCTTCGTGATCCCCCTGCAGGCACGCGTGCTCTTCGCAACTCATAGAAATCTGACGAAAATGGTGGAAACCGGAGACTTTCGCCTCGACCTCTATTACCGCATCAATGTCATGGCAATCAAGGCCCCGGCACTCCGTGATCATACGGAGGACATACCTGCTCTGGCGCGCCATTTCCTCGCGAAATATTCCGTGATGTATTGCAAATCGGTGACCACCATAGCACCCGACGCGATGGCTTTGCTGGTTGACTATGCCTGGCCGGGAAACGTTCGTGAACTGGAAAACGTAATTCAGAAGGCAATTGTTTTTACCGATGACGATATCATTCGTCCCGCGCAACTGCCGGACGACCTTCAGCAGCCCGGCCTGCCTGGCGTGGGAGATACATTATCCAGCGGCTTCTTCGAAGAGCAGTTGCACGACTATAAAATCAAGATCGCCCAGAGGGCCATCGAGCAGTGTAATGGCAACAAAACGCTGGCTGCGAGAAATCTTCATATTTCCCGTACCTATCTGCATCGTCTCATCAAAGACGACGGCGAAAAAGATGATATTGAGAAAGACGATTTGGACAAAGAGGAAGAGGAGAGAGACGACGTGGAAAAAGAGACCGTCGATGAGACAACAGACCGTGCCGTCGCTTAGGCAAGAGCCACTATCGCCAGATTCCAGGTAACCACACCCAGGTAGAATATCTGAATCTTTCGGATACCTTGAGGCCTGTGCCTTTCGAGCAGGAGAAATACCCCGAACGCGATCAGTTTACCCAGCAAGAGGCCCATGATCGGCCCTGCCCTGACCAGCCGTTCCATCAACGGATTGGCTTCGTACCCTCCAAGGGAGATTATCAGCAAAGTTAGGTAAACATCAAGAGCCTGAAGAGCAGCAAATATGGTCATTGGCTGAATAAAATGCGCGGAGATCTTAAACTGCGTATTTCCTATCTATAACACGGAGACCTTCACCGGCTCAGTTACTCCATCAGTGCCACCGACTTTACGCCGAGTCCGGTCTTGATACCGGTCGGATCGTACTTGATGTTTGCCCCTCCGGTGAAAGTAATATCCTTCGAAACGACAGCGACGCTGAAACCCGAAGAGGACGACCCGTTCTGATAAGACACGGTCGTGGTTGGAAAATAGAGGCCGCCAGTCAGCTGTAGTGCCACGCCTCCCGAAAAGGTCGCATTTACGGCGGATGTAATCGTCCGGTCCTGAAAGAAAAGCAGGCCCATATAGGTCCCCGATGTCGCGGGTGTAAAGGTGACGGTCGCACCATTGCCGATATTTACTGATCCGTAAGTGGCGTTTGTTCCAGTCAGATAGAACATCACCCCGCTGCCGGTGACAGTAGCGCCGCCAATCAGGCTCAGGCTTCCCCCTTTGATGACATAGACTCCAGGGTTAAACGTGGCGGTAGCTCCGTTCCCTATTGTGATTCCGCCGCAAAACGTTGCCGGATAGATACTCCATGTTCCCCATCCCGGCGCGTAGTTGGTATGGGCGGCATCGCACGACGACGCTACCGCAGGCGCCGGGATGGAAGCGTAAGGATCGGTCACCGTCGAGGCAACATTGGTCGGGGCAGGCGTCGATGAGCCCCCTCCCGATATACTGAATTTTCCGTTGATACCAGCTGCGGTCACAGTTGCGGCGCCTGAAATGGTTCCACCGCTGGCGCTGGTGGATTTGACGTCGATACCACAATCCATCGTGACCACAGCTCCATTGCTCGCATTAAAGGCGCCCGCCGACGAGGGGTCGAGGGTGTAGATGCAGGTGGCAGGAACCGTTCCAACGATTCCCGCCGTCGCTCTGGCTTTGACAACCGTGACGGACGGGCCGAACATCTGGATCAAAGCGCCTTTAACGTTACGTTGAATGCTCACCGCGATTGCTGGAACGGAAGCCGTTCCAGTCAAAGTAACCCCGGAGACAGTGGTCGGAAATGTGATCGAGACCGTGTCGTTCGCAGTCCCGCCGAATCCATTCAGCGCCGCGTAAACGCAGGGGGTGCGGCCATCGTTAGTGGTGCACGTAAATGAGGCCGGAGGGCTTTCCGTCGCAAAAGGGTTGGGAGCGGTAGCGTTGGTTCCGTTGAAGATACTCATGCTTCCGGCTTCGGCAGCCGCATCTGCCGCGGTCTGCGCCATCTGCCGTTGGGCAAAGAGCTGAGCTCCGTCAATGGCGAGCCCGAGCGCGCCCAGCACAAAGAGGCTCAGGCTCACGATGACCAAAAGAAGTGCCTGGCCGCACTCCGGTTTGTTCCGAATCGATCGCGGCGTCAAAACGTGATCACCCCCTGGCTCATACTCCCGAGCCTTGGACTCATGGGAAAGTAGGTAATCCAGGCATCGTAGGGATAGACCACCTTCACAGTCACGATCTGGCCCGGAGCGTTCGAGCCTCCCGGATAGGTAACAGTGATGAGGAGAATATTTTGGTTCAGCGGGCCGGCGGCGGCAAAATTCTTCACCACTGTGAGAACCTGCGGCGGACTGCTGGACGGTCCGCTGGGCCCGGTGGCGCCAGTTCCCGTTCTGCTCGACCCATGTACGCACGCGTAACGCACTCCGGCCCGCGCAGCGTTAGCAATCGTCGCACAGACAAGCACCAGACGGCTGACTTCGATTACCGACATCAGAAGGAACAGCGTAATCACGCTGACGATGCTGAACTCGACGATACCCTGGCCTTTTCGGCCGAACATCCTGCTCCGTACGGCCTTCATTGCAGGACTCTCATGACCGCGCGTTGATGAATCGTCGTTCGCGGCAGCGTGAGATAGATCCCCAACCCCGCGAAATTCCAGGCGGACATGAACGGCTGGAAGGTGTAGGTTACGTCCACTGATCCGAGAACATAACTCGATGGGTCCGGATCCGCGGGCGGCGTCTGCGACCCACTCCCCGTGCAGGCAATAGTGCCGCTGTTGTTCGTGCAGACCCGAACGATCAGGCTGGACCGGTTCATCAGCGAGGAGATATCGTTAGTGACCAGTGTGGTGACCTGTGCGGCTGTCGGTGCCGCTGGTGCACCTATGGAAGCTGTACCCTGGCTCATGTATTCGGCCCCCGCGCGTGCGCCGTTCGCAATCGTAATCCAGGCGAACAGAAATCCTCCGAAGTTCACAGCATTCAGGATCAGTAAAAAGATCAACGGCAGAATCAGGGTGAATTCCACGAGCGATTGCCCCGCGGATCCTGAATGATCTTTCACCAGCATGAGGCGTTTGGCGTCTCCTGCCATTTGCGCTTTATCAATAGCCACGGTCTGCGCCGAAGTCCTGGCTCGTTTAAGTGCGCAGCGTCGTTCCTGCGCTTGTAGCTGCGTAGCCGATTTGCGTCGACACACTGGAAATGCCGGCCGTGGCTGCCAGCGCAATGAGAGCGGGCACGAGCGCCTACCAGATCAGACCCTGACCGCACTCGTCCACGGCTCTCTCTTTCGGCCATTGCATACTCATGCACGTGTGTGTGTGCAGAGTTATCATTTCCGCTCCTTTCGTATCCTTTGGTTTTGTCGAACCGGCAGAACGTGGGCGAGAGGTTCATCCCTCTCGCCATCAGGTTAGCTGGTGTAAGTACTCAGTTTCGTGCCGATGCTCGTGAAGGCGGTGCCGATCTTCGTCGCAACCGTGCTCATTCCCGCGGTCGCAGCAAGAGCGATGAGAGATACTACGAGCGCGTATTCGATCAGATCCTGCCCATTTTCATCCACCAGTGCTTCCCTGAATTCCCGCAGTTTCAAATAGACTCTCAAAGAGAGATTGTTCATTTGGGGTGGTCTCCTTTCCGTTTCTGCAAGGGCACGCGAATAGCCAGCAAGCTTAAGCCTGGCGTCTCTCTTATTTGCAATGCCTTTGCCTCCGATACGGCCCCCGGTATCCCGCGACGGCGTGTACGCCAGGCTACAACCATCGGGACAATCGTACACAGGAAGAAACAGGCTGAAAGGCCGGACACAGCAAACACGAAGTGGCGTGTGGCTACGCAATTGCGCTCTTGTTCCTATTGAAGACTGACACTCTCACCCCGCGCAGCCAACTCCGTCCTGGAAACTGGTCCACGCGCGTGGACGTGTTGATTCTGGTCCTGATCACGGCATTGACGCGCTATGTGTTCAAGAGTCGTTATCTATACGATGTCGATTCTGTGAACTTCGCTCTCGCCCTGCGACACTTCGATCCGGCCGCTCACCAGCCACATCCGCCGGGCTATTATCTCTACGTCTGGCTCGGACGCCTCGTGAATTACCTCGTCCACGACGCCAACGGAGCACTGGTCTCAATCAGCATCGCGGCCAGCTGTGCCGCCGTCGCAGTGATCTATCTGTTGACGGTTGACTGGTTCGGCTTCAAGGCAGCACGTTGTGCCGCCATCCTGTTTGTCTTCTCGCCACTGGCCTGGTTTCATGGCATTGTCGCGCTGACGTACATCGTCGAGACTTTCTTTTCCGCTCTTGTGGGCTATCTTTGCTGGAAACGCTCATTTCGGGCTGCCGCGATTGTCCTCGGGCTTGCGGCAGGCATCCGGCCTTCTTCCCTTCTGTTTCTTGCGCCCCTGTTCTTCTTCTCCCTTCGGAAAGAGACCTGGCGATTGTGCCTCACAGCCGCGGCAATCCTGGCCGCTGTGGTGTTCGCCTGGTTTGTACCTCTCCTGCACGAGAGCGGAGGCTTCAGCGTCTGGTCTTCGTCGCTCCTGTCGCTCTGGAATGCGGTCCCCGGCAAACAGACCGTCTTTAATTCGTCCATCGCTAACTCTGTCGCTCGTGGGCTTACGATTGTGCTCATCTATTGCCTGTGTTTCGGATGCGCTGCTATATTGCCGCTCCTGTCGCCCAGGTCCGCACCGGCTCCTCAATCCGCCTCGCCGGCTCGGGCATTATGGATTTTCGCAGGGGTCTGGATCATCCCGGGCCTGTTGTTCTTTACGTTCGTATTCCTGCGCTTTGTCAATTCCGGATATTTGCTGTTCCTGTCACCTCCTGTTTTCGCCTGGCTCGGGCTTCTGACGTCGCGATGGTTCAAGCCCGGCCGGCGCATCCTGGCGGGCGCGTGCCTGGCCATCAATTTTCTTGTATTCCTGAGCGCGCCCGTGTACTGTTCCTATTTCGCGGTGAGAAAGTCTGCGCAGGAACTGGCAGGCGTTCTGGCCGCTCTCCCGAAGGTCGCTTTGCCGGGTGAAACACTGATCGTTGGTTTTGATTCTCACTTCCAGGGCTATCGGCACGCTGGCTACTATCTGCCGGATTACGCCACCGTTGAATCCCCCGCCGTACGTCTCGCGTCCGGCCCGCGCATCTTCACTATGCGGGGCCGCGACACAACACTCGCTGTCGACCTTCCGGCCAGCTACAAGAAGTTCATTCTTTTTCCGCTGCCCACGGACGGAGCCGGTTACCACGTTTATATGGCGGAAATAGAAACCCATTTCGCACGTGCGGACCTCACCAGGGGATCAAGCGGCAGCAGGACTTTCATCACAGGCCCACGCTCAGCTCTCGCAGCTCTTTACCATGTTGATCATTGAGTTCGGCCTCACCCTGATTGCCATCCTCATCGCGCTGTTCTGGCCGCGCCTGGGCGCCCGACCTTTCGCGCGAGTGGAATCGGCCTGCCTTCGCCTCGCACGCCGCGGCGGGTTTTCCGTTCTTGCCGTCGGCTGCTCCACTCTTCTGATCCGTTTCGCAATCCTGCCTCTTATCCCTATTCCTCAGCCCTATATTCACGATGAATTCAGCTATTTGCTGGCTTCCGATACCTTCGCCTCGGGCAGACTAACCAATCCAACACATCCGATGTGGCAGCACTTCGAAAGCTTCCACATTACGCAACTGCCTTCTTATATGTCGATGTACTTCCCTGCACAGGGCATGACTTTAGCCGCGGGACAAATCCTCGGTGGACGGCCCTGGTTCGGCGTGTGGCTCAGCGCCGGCATTATGTGCGCCGCGATTAGCTGGATGCTGCGGGGCTGGCTGCCGCCCGGCTGGGCTCTGTTCGGCAGCGCGCTGGCCATCATGCGACTGGGCGTCTTCAGCTATTGGGTCAACTCTTACTACGGAGGCGCCATCGCAGCCGTGGGTGGAGCGCTGGTGCTGGGAGCACTTCCACGCATCATCCATAAATATCGAATTCGCGATGCCCTCATCATGACCGCAGGTGCCGTGCTTCTGGCGAATACGAGACCATGGGAGGGCCTCCTCGTGTGTGTTCCTGCCGCGATTGTAATAATCGCACGGGTTGTCCAAAAGAACTTGCTCCGCAAGACTCTCGCGCCTGCCGTTCTTCTCCTCCTCGCTGCCGGATCAATGGGCTATTACAACTACCGCGTCTTTGGAAATCCTTTGACGCTGCCTTATCAACTGAATCGAGCGAGCTATGCATCCGCACCGGTCTTCATCTGGCAATCCCCCAGATCTGAGCCAGCCTACCGGCACCTGGTTATGCGTGAGTTCTACACGAATTGGGAACTAGCTGACTATCGAGAAGCTCGAACTGTCCGAGGGCTCATTAACCGGACCTGTCAGAAAGCCGGAAGTGTTTTGTTTTTCGTTTTCGGGCTTGCGCTTCTGCCCTGCCTGGTGACGCTCCCCCGTGTCTTAATCGATCGGCGCTTGCGTTATCTGATCATCGCCGGCGCGATTTTCGCGCTGGGCCTCGCCTTAAATGTGTGGCTGTTCCCTCATTATCTGGCTCCATTCATTTCGGGTTTCTACGTGATTCTCGTGCAGTGCCTGCGGCGACTGCGGGCGTGGCGGCCTTGCGGACTGGCACTCGTCCGATGGACCTTCCTGGCCTGCATCGCGCTGGCAGCGTTCCGACTCGCCGCTGTGCCTCTTCAGATTGCAATTCCCAGGTGGCCCTCTATGTGGTACGGCACCGAACCATTGGGTCTGCAGCGAGCCGCGGTCGCAACCCAACTTGCAGGGTATCCTGGCAAGCAACTGGCAATCGTACGCTATGCTCCTTCGCACCTCCCCTTCGACGAGTGGGTTTACAATGCCGCTGACATCGATCGTTCGGGTGTCGTTTGGGCGCGCGAGATGGCTCCGGCGGAGAACACGGAGTTGCTCACCTATTTTCGTTCCCGCACAGTCTGGCTGGTTGAGCCGGACGCGAGTCCGCCGCGGGTAACTCCGTGGATCGGACAACCAGCCGCCAATAGCTCCCGGCCATGATTCCCATGACTACCCAGCAGACGATACCCAATTCGATCAGCAGGTGCCAGTTGGTATTCAATAACAGATCTGCATAGAATCTGCCGCCATTCGCCCATGCCGCCTCAGTGTAAACGCCCAGCATAAAGATGCACGCAACTGCGAAATACCTTGCAATCACGCGGGGAGCAAGTATCACCACCCAGGGAACGGTCCATGCGAGGTATTGCAGACCGAACCCCGGCGACAGGAATAAAAACAAAGACGCGACGAGCCCGCATTCCGCAAACACATTGAGGTGAAGACGCCGGTATCTGAGGATGAGCGGGAAGGCGGCGATTGCGCCTAAAGCAATCCATTTCGCGCAAGGGGCGTAGATCTGGTACCAGACGGGATAACCCGAATCCCTCAGGATTCCGGCCAGCAAATAGAATCCCCACAATCCCGTTGAGCCGCTGTACCCGGAAATCGTCCCTAAAATGAACCTCGGCGCTTCGATCAACCAGGGTAGTGATGCCGCTATCCATGTGACGACCACCGCTCCCGTCCATCTCACGCGATTGCGGGAGCTGGCAATCGAGAGCAACAGTGCAGGAGCGAAGATGACAGGGACCAGTTTCACGCCGAGAGCGAGGCCGAACGCTACGCCGGCCCAGCCCACTCTATTTTTCTTCAACAGCCAAACACTCAACACGACGAAAAACATCATGATGGGATCCTGGTTCCCGTGGAACCCCGATACCATCACAGCAAGCGGCGAGACGGCTACTAATACCAGTGCGGGTCTGTAGACGGCTTCTGGAAACATCAGCCACAGAAGCATCAGAGTGCCGACATCTGCCAGCGAGCAGCCTACGCGCATCCAGACGTGAGGCGGGAGGCCGGTAACGTCCTGGAGTGCTCCCAGCACCAGCAATCCGTGCAACGACGCGGGAGGATGTATAAACTTCTGGCGCCCGCCCAGCGTTCCGGCCGAAGTCATGTACTGGACTCCATGCCGATATAATTCGATTGCGCCGGACGATCTCATCGTTGCGACGTCGTAATCCCAAGTGATCGAATCATTTGTGCCTGTGGTGAACAGCGCGAGGAGCAATTTTACAGACAAGGCCGTGGCTGCCGCCCATCGAAGTGAGTTCATAGGCCGGGACCAGTCAGACCCCGTGTACGGGTCTCGCCTGGAGAATCATCTGATAGCCGAAAAGAGTCGGAAAGATTCTCGTAAATCCTTTGACGAGCCAGTTGGTCATTCTTTTGAGCCAGCCGTCGGATTTCAGACCTGGAACGCCACCCCATTGGCGTTCCACTCGATTCCTCCAGCAAGATCTCATACCGGCGTCGCTGAGCATCTTGCGCGCGGCCGGCGAGGGTCGTATCGGGGTCAAATGCGGCACCTCGGCAGGCCGGAAACGGCCGGGCTGAGTGGGATATGGTCGATGGGCTCTTTTTGGCTGCCGGCGCTCACACCCGGAGACACCCAGTCGCCTGCTGTTGACAATTCGCCTCCCCCTGTTTCCCTGTGGTCCAGATGAGTCCCCGGGATGCTATTGACCATAAAGCGGTTTCGCCTTCCGGGTACCCGTGCTTTTTCCCAACCGCGGCCGCACCGCAGTTCCCAATCGCACTTCGGACGCCGTCACGTTGACGAGCGATGTCAAAGCAGGAAATTTGAATGCGTTCGACGCCACCCGATGCTCTCTTGTGCGGAGGCTCGGAGGAATGCGCTGGAAGTTCTGGTCGTTTTTTCCGAGTTGTGGAGAAATCGCTATGCTCACCGAGTCAGGCAAGTATGGCTGAGCTTGTACAGCCTGAAAGGCTCGCCTATTGCGAGGCGACAACCTTCTCGATGATAAAAACAAAGTGCTGCTGCGGTTGCGTTCCAGGTACCGGTGTGACCGCGAAATTCATCTGTTTTGCCGCATCGACAGCCGCCTGACTGTTCGGATCGGATGGCTGCAACGAGTGAGCCTCGACGAGTTGCCCCGACGGCGTCACCAGACCGAAGACGCAGATCGCACGTGCCGGAGCGCCAGGGGCGGCTTGACCCGCATAGGAGTCAACCGAGATCTTTTGCGCCGCCGCCAGAACAACTGCCGGTCCCCTCGTCTTCATCTTCTCCGTGGGAACGAACAGACCCGGATCGGCGGCGGGAAGGTCCGTCAGGCTGTCAACCGAGATCTCGGTCACGGTTCTGCCGGCTTCGGTCACGATCACTCTGCGTGGCAGCACGTGACCGGCGAACGGCAGGGAGTTTGAATAATCGTAATTGATTAGCGAGAAGCGTTGTTCAGGAGGGTGCAGGCTGACAGGCGATAAG
>ODAK010007939.1_pt1 | contig 10652 bp, 5 predicted proteins | sample 1539591 | NCBI WGS metagenome assembly ODAK01 (sample SAMEA3539303, study PRJEB22396) | soil metagenome | biome: tundra; feature: field; material: soil | place: USA | collected 2010-05 | depth 0.15 m | reverse complement strand
CAAATGCGGAAAATGATGATGTTGGTTTTGTTGATGTTGCTATGTCTGATTTTTGCGGTTCCGGCGTTCGCGCAGACCAGCGGTGGCGCGGCGGGCGGGACAAACTGGGTCGCAATCACCTCCGGCTTCGCCATCGCTATCGCAGCGGGATTGGCCGCGCAGGGCCAGGGACGCGCCGCGTCCTCGGCGTGCGAGGCGCTGGGACGCAATCCGGCGGCGCGTGCCGGCATTCAGGTGGCGCTGATTCTTGGATTGGCGTTCATCGAGTCGCTGGTGCTGTTCACGCTCGTGATTATCTTCGTGAAGGTGGCGTAAGGCGCTCTAGAATTGCCGGAACCCACGATTTGTAGAGCTTGATTTGCGGCAAGGGCCTCTGCTTGCGCAGGGGCTTTTTCTTTGGGGCGGAATCGAGTTACCGGGGATCCGTACTTCCTGAGACCTAAGGCCTGAGACCTTACACTTGTCCCTAGGTCTTGCGTCCCCCGTCCCAGTCGGGAGAGCGATTTTCCGGAGATTTTTCCAGGGCCTCGACCAGCACGCGGCGCAGGCGGTACCGGCTGTCCAGATCCATTTTGACGAACTCGAAGCCGAGTTCGTTGACGCGGGCCCGGCGCAGAAGGACCTGGCCGCGGATTTTCTTGACGCCGACAGCGATTTCAACGTTGGCTTCGGAGCCGACGCGGAGATTGTCGTTGCGCGTGCCCATGCCGCCGCCCAAGCTCATCTCACGCATGACAATGTTCGACCTTCCCCATGAACTGGACAGGGTCGCCGAAAGAGCGCGCGGGAGAATGATCCGTTCGTAGCGGCGCTGCCGGACCCAGGGACAGCCGGGGGCGGAATCGAGTGGAGCAATGGCGATTTCCGCGCTCTCAAGACCGCTTTCGGCGAGTGCTTGGGTGCCATAACTCTGATCGATCTTCGAGAGCGACTGGATGGCGGCGATGCGCAGTTCGCGGTGCTGGGCGTAGCCAAAAAACTTCTTCTCTTCGACGATATCGCGCAGAACACGGACGGCCTCGGTTTCTCGCAACCGGCCGAGCGACTCGATGGCCTTGAGTTGCACGAACGGCGACCGGGACTGTGCCTCGCCGCTGGCGGCCAGGGCGATGATGCTGGCGCTGGCGCTGTGGTCCTGACTCATGCCGATTTCGTCGAGGGTTTCGGGCAGAATCAGGGGATCCAACAATTCGAGCAGTTCCAGGAGCGTGCGTCCGCGATCAGGCGCCGCGGCATAGGCGATCTGGCGTACGAGGATGTCCTGATAAAAGCGATTGAAGTCGCTCATGCGGCCGGGCAGTAATTCGAGCAAAATGGACGGATCCAGACGGCTCAAAAGCCCCACGGTGGCAGCGGCCTGGCGCGGTTGGCCGAGGCGCAGAATCTCGCGGAGGTCGGTGACCGCCGGTTGTCCCAGTTCGCCGACCAGCTCAATGATGCGATCGCACTCTTCGCGCTTCTGAGAACGGAAAAAACGGTCGGCGAGATGTTCCACCGCATTCTTGGGGAGCTGCAGCAGGACTCCGACGAGATCCTGCGGTATCACATCCGAGTTGATGGCTTCCTCGATCATCTCGGGCAGGCGGTTTTCAACGCCGACACGCGAGCGGAGGTCTTGGGCCAGGTTCGGCCGATCCTGCGCGACTCTTTCGAACGCAGAACACAGTTCGGCAATCGCTTTGTATTTCTTGCGGGAGGATGCTTCCTGCCCGAAGCGTGCAAAAGAGGCGCCGAGCAGGCTCTGGATTTCAGAGTCGCTCTCGCCCGCTATTTTTTCGCTCATCAATGCGATGGCCTTGGGCATAACGTCCACGGGCGCGTTGGCATAAAGATCGGCGAGTTGCGCCAGACCCGCAGCCGCTTTGCGACGCGGATCGGGTTCTTTCGCGTCAAGGCAACCGCAGTAATTGGAGAGAATTTTGCCGGCCAGTTCCGCGTCCTCGCGCTCGAGCAGAACTTCGACGAACTGGCGAATGTTGCGGGGCGGCACACAGGCGGCTTCGCTGGAGAGCAGAACGCTCTTCTTGCCGGTTTCGGGAATCTCAGCCCAGAACATGCGATCCAGAATGTCGGCATGAGACTCGACCAGGATCCCGGCCTTCGACATCTTGTCTTCCTGCACGCGCAAAATCTGGCGCAACGTGTCCATCTGCCGGCTCAAATGCTCCATCATCTCGTGGACGGCGTTTACCTTAATGTCGCCCTTCTGATAACGGTCGAGCGCAAACTTGATGGCCATGCTCTCGGCTGCCTTCATTAGAAGGGGCGTGTCACTGCTGGCGTCGCCGTCATTCTTGATCGTCTGCGCAGCCAGGCCTTCGAGCAATTGGGCAAGATTGACTTTCGTGCCCTCGCCTATTTTGCCAAGTTCGACTTTGAGATTCTCGTCGCAGGAGTTGGGATCCTGCATCGCCTGACCGAAATGCGTGAGCAGGCGAATGGTCTGAATCACTTCCTCTTCCTGTAAGGGAACGACGCCACCACTCCAAGCTGTGCCGGAACCGGCGGCGGCGGAACCATTGCCGGGTGCGGTGCCACCTGTGGGAACGCTGCCCATGGGTAGGCCACCGGGCTGTCCGGAGCCTTCGCTCGCTCCCTGAGCGGCTGCGATCAACTGCAAGAGCTTTTGCGGATCGTTGAGCCACTGCTTGAATTCCGGTCCGATGGACTGGGCGGCGAGTTGAGCCGCGATGGAAATCTCTCCGGTGGCAGGATCGGCGGCGATAAACTTGACTTCATTGATGCGGATCGAGGAATCCTTGTTGTCGCCGAGCGTTTCCTTGATCTGTTTCGCAAAGTCCTGCGCTTTGGAGCCGCCCATGGCAAAGGCACGTACCAGGCGCGTAAAGTCCTCGAGCGTCACTTTGTTCGAGAACAGGATGCTGGAGAGGCCTGCGGCATTCAGCAACTGTGCGAAACTGCGCTCGGCCTGACCGGCTTCGAGCGGAATGCCATCGAGCAGAAGTTTATTGTCGGAGACGCCCAACACAAAACCAGTGTCTCCGGTCTTGGGCAGGGAGTCCTGTAACTCCTGCCAGGCGACTTCAAATTGGCTGTCAGTGCGCTTGTGGTTGGTTCCATACAGCCGCGTGTACTTAACGAGGATGTTGAGACTGTGTAGGAACGCCCGCGCAGACGCGCTACGTCCGGCATCGGTTTGAACGGCGTTCGAGATAACATCCTCCTTACGATGGAGCCACGAACAAGCCTATGCCGGAACCTGACCTAATGCACGATTACGGTGGTAATTGAACTAAATGGCTTAAGTCCTCGGGCGGCGGCACCGGCGGGACATGCCCAGTCGGATGCCGGGCGCGCTACACTTAGGTGGGCAAGAACCGGGAAAGATGCGGCCAGCCGCGTGTTTGGCCGAAATCTCGCGAGTTCGGAATTTCGCGAGCTCACGAATTCCGTCGCAGATTTGTTTCTTATGAAGATCCGCGTACTTTTTTTTGGCATGCTCAAAGAGCTGGTCGGACGGTCCAGCGACTGTGTCGACCTGCCGGAAGGGGCGCGGGTCGAGGATGTACTCGCATACTACGCCCGCCAGGCCCCGCGACTGGAGGCGATGCGGCCGGCTCTTGCGCTTTCCGTGAACCAGGAATATGCGCGCCCTGACCGCGCCCTGGCGGCGGGGGATGAGGTGGGATTGCTGCCTCCGGTGAGCGGAGGCGCGCCAGAGGCGAAGACCTCGCCAGGCGAGATCCGGATAGTGCGGGACCCGATCATCACCGAATCCGTGCTCCGCGGACTGAAACAGCCGGGAGACGGCGCGGCCGTGATTTTTGAAGGTGTGGTGCGTGACAATACACGCGGACGACGCACGCTTTACCTGGACTATGAAGCCTACGAAGCGATGGCGTTGAAACAAATGGAAGGGCTGGCCCAGAACGCTCGCGAGCGGTTTGGCGTGGGCGGAGTTTCCATCATTCATCGGCTGGGGAGGCTAGAAATTGGGGAGATCAGCGTGCTGATCGTCGTAGCGTCCGCGCACCGCGGGCCGGCATTTGACGCTTGCCGCTGGATCATTGACACATTGAAGAAGACGGTCCCGATCTGGAAGAAAGAATACTTTGAGGATGGGGCGGTGTGGGCGGACGGAGAGGCGTTTCCTGAAGAAATTCAGCGGCCGGGCGGCACAGCGGGATCAGAGGCCGCATCCAAATAAATGTTCCCTGGAATGAAGCGAATCCCAAAAGAGCTTCGAGCTTCGAGCCACGAGCCGCGAGCAAAACCTGATGCGGTCTGCTCGCGGCTCGCGGCTCGTGGCTCGCGGCGCACGGCTTACCTGCTGGTGTGCGTCCTCCTCGGCTGCACAATCGCCTCGTTGCTGGCGCAAGCGCCGGACACTACCTTCAAGGTCGAAGTCAAGCTGGTGAATGTGTTCGTGACCGTGACGGATGCACGGGGTGCGCCGGTCTCCACTCTGGAGAAAGAAAACTTTCTGCTCAAGGAGGACGGCAAGGAGCAGAAGATCGCGCTCTTCAGCCGAGAGTCGGCGCTTCCGCTCTCGATTGTGCTTTCGGTGGATACGAGCCTGAGCACACGCAAAGACCTTCCGCTTGAGTTGATGTCGGCGCGCAAATTCGCACACACAATTTTGCGGCCTCAGGACGGGTTGGCACTGTACAAGTTCAGTGAGGAGGTGAACGAAGTGGTGCCGTTCACATCCGACTTGAAAAAGATCGATGCCGGAATCGACCGGGTCCGAAATGGGGCAGCGACTGCGCTTTACGATGCGATTTTCCTGGGATCCCAGGCTTTGACCCGCCGGCAGGGTAGAAAGGTAATGGTGGTAATCACCGACGGAGGCGACACGGTGAGCCAGGTGAACTACAAAGAAGCGCTGCGTGCGGCCCAGGAATCCGAAGCGATTATTTACAGCATCATTATCGTGCCGATTGAAGCGAGCGCGGGCCGTGACACGGGCGGCGAGCATGCCCTGATCCAGATCTCGGAAGACACGGGCGGCAAGTATTACTATGCAACCTCGCTGCCGCAGCTGGATGATGCGTTCCGCAAGATCAGTGACGAACTTCGCACCCAGTACCTGTTGGCGTACTATCCGTCGCAGCGTTTCTCCGATTCCCCGTTTCGGCGGATTCAGGTGAACCTGGCGAATGCTCCGGCGGCAGGGGCTTACCAGGTGCACAACCGGGCGGGATACTACACGAAGAAGGGCTCGTGGTAGGCACCTTGCAATTGCGCTGCTTCTTCCGGCTTGGCGCAACTCCTAAAAAACGCGTGCATCGCGCCGGTTGCGGGGCTGCATCTAGTAAGATGTTCTATTCCATTTCAGTGGAAATTAAAGACCTTTAGACGCGGAATCGTTTCCGTGCTGTTGGTGATTCTGCTCCCAGGAGAGTGGCGCTTTGTTGCAATGGTCTGCTTTGTGCTTTCGGCGTTCTCTGCCCCTTGGCCTGATCTTTCTTGCTTGGCTCACGATCGCTCCCACGGCTTCAATGTGGGCACAGGAAATGACGCCGGAAAATCCGACGACCGGCACCATCCAAGGCAAGGTCGTGGATGAAGACGGCATTCCGGTTGAGGGAGCGCGAATTTCCTACAGCTCGCAGTCCGGAGACACCCGGGGTGTGACTCGCGCGGGCAAGGATGGAACCTACGTTACCGAACATCTTCCTCCAGCCGTGTATTCGGTGCACGTGGATGGGCTCGACATGGTGCCGGCGGATACCGAGGTCACCGTGACGGCGGGCGCACCGGCGACGACCAACTTCAAACTGGATTGGATCAATCCCGGCCCGCCGCGGCTGGAGAGCCACGTCTCTGGCGATGCCCCCGACAACCTGCCGATTAACGGACGGAACTATCTGACCGCCGGTGAGATTTTTCCGGGTGTGCAAGCGGTGGATGGTGCCATCTACGATCCCGGGAAGAGCGGGTTTCAGTCGCTTTCGATCGCTAGCAGCCGTGGACGGACGACGCATTACGACGCCGATGAAATCGAAATCATGGATGAAACAAAAGGCGCGGCGACCATGAACCTGCCGGCCGAGGGCGTGCGCGAGCTGATTGTTTCGCGGGTCACGCCGGAGGTGTTTCAGTCGCTGAATGCGATGGGCTCGGTGCGCGTGATGACTCGCTCCGCTGCCGGCAATGAGTGGCACGGCAATCTGTTTGGAAATTTGCGCGAGCAGTCTCTGGGACTGGCGGGATTTCCCTCGGGCAATTCGGACTACAGCCGGCAGCAATATGGATTTGGGGCGGGCGGGGCGGTGATCAGGGACAAGGCATTTCTGTATGTGGCTGGAGAGCGCGTGAAGCAGGATGGCACCCTCCCGATGTTGTCGCAGGACTTGATTTTGCCCTCGTCCAATGGATCTCCGCTTTTCAACACGACAGCCCGGCGCAGCGCTTTTTTTCGCGAAAACATGCTGCTGGCGAGGCTGGATTACAACGTCAACGAGAACATGAAATTTTTTGTCCGGCTGGGCTATGACAATGCCAACCAGCTTGGCCCGAATTACCAATCCAGCAATTCGGTTTTCCGCAACCAGATCAACGTGCCTTCGGCCGCCTTCGGACTGGACTGGAACCATGGAAGGTTCGTCAATAGCGTGCGCTTCGGTTATCAGAAGATGGTGAATGCCATCACTCCGGATCTGGGTGCTTCTGTGCTCGATGCGGCTGCGCCCCTTCTCCATATGCAACTCGGCTCGTATTCGCTGGGACCGTCGACGGCGGGTCCACGGCAGACGGTTCAGCGTGATCTTTTTGCGCGCTACGACAGCAGCACGAGGTTCAGGGTGTTGCACACCCTGCGCTTCGGGGCGGCGGCTCATCGCATCGGGCAGGGAGATTACTTCGCGCCCGGAAGTTTCGGGCCATCGGTGACGAGTTCCAATGGCCTCGCGACCATCCAGGCGATCAATGGGAATCCCAGCCTGCTGCCGTTGTATTCTGGCGATCCGCGCGGAGCCGCCGACAATCCGCTGAACTATCCCGTCGGCACGTTCACGATTTTTAACGGCTTGGGAGGTTTCAGCGAGAACTCGGGGTTCAACCACGCAACTGGCGCTCACTTCGATACCCGGCTCGAAGGCTATGTGGCCGACACCTACAATGTGCGCCCAAATATAAATGTCACAGTGGGCGTGAACTACGTGTTCGACACGGGTCGCACGAACAGCGATTTGTCGCCAATTCCGTGTTCCGCGATCAATCCCACGATCGTGACTTCTCCACCATGCTTCGGCAGCGACCTGATCCTCGATCAGTTTGGCGAGGCTCCACAATTCGGCATCGGCGTGCAGCAGGCGCTCGGGCAAAATGTTCCGCGGCAATACAAGGACTTTGCGCCGCAAGCCGGGGTCGCTTGGGATCCGGGACACAATGGGCGTACGGTGGTGCGCGCGAGCGGTGGGATGTTCTTTGATAATTTCCTTCTCCAGAACAGCTATCAGGATCGCATCAACCGCTTATCGAACGGACAATATAACCGCAGCCTGACGCTTTGTCCGACGGGGGCCGTGCTGTTTCCGAATGGGTCGCTGGTAAATTCGGTGGATGGATTAGACATTGCCACGCAAATCTGCGGGCAGCCGATTGGGGCTACCGTAGCAGGGACTGTAGTTGCTACCGCGATTCAAGATTTGCAATCGCAATTTCAGGCGACCCAGGCAACGGTGGCCGGTGGGCCTAATGTCTACTCCCTTGCGAACAGCGTGGCGAATTTCGGCGGCATGCTGTCGCCCAGCTACAAGACTCCGCGCGTGATCCACATGAGCGCGGGCATTGAGCGTCAATTGGGGCAGCGCAGCATGTTCTCCGTTGACTATGTCCGCGAACTCGGGACGCAATTCCCTCTCGGCATAGACTCCAACCACGTCGGCGACGCCGCCTACCTGACCGATGGCAGCAATCCGAATGCTGCGCTGAACACGTACACTGCGGAACTGTCGGCGATAAGCAATACGGCGATGGCGGTGGGGTGCCCGCAAGCACAATTCGCGGGCGCTGGCCTGAACAGCTCGCAGGCTGCGGTGGACTGTTATTTAACAAAGGTGCCGACCGCGACCATCGCGGATTTCGCGCGCAATGGCCTGGATTCCTCGAACGCGTTTTGTGGGCCGTTTCCCTGCTCGGTCCTGGGCAAGCAACAGGCCGCTTTCGGCGGCATCAATCCGGCCGTGGGATCCAACATCATGTACTTTCCCTCCGGACGCTCACAGTATCAAGGCATTCATTTCCTGTATCACACGTCGAGCGGGCCCATGCCGCTGCGGCGCGTGCGCAAGGTCGATCTGGCGCTTTCCTACACGCTCTCGCGCTATCGCAGCAACATCGCCGCGCGCGATGGCAGCGGCGGCGATTATTCGGCGCTCTCCGTCGCAGAAGACTACAACCGCCCGCACCTTGGCCATTTCGGCTCGTCGGGCTTGGACCGCACCCACCAAGTGGTCTTCACTCCAACCTTCGAGTTGCCGCACGGGCCGCAGCTTTCGCTCATAACGCTGCTGGCATCGCCGCTTCCGTTGAGCGTGTATATTCCGCAGATGGATGGCGGCGGAGTGGCGGGGGAGATTTTCCGCAGCGACATCACCGGCGACGGAACCGTAGGCGACCTTCTGCCGAACACCCATATCGGCAGCCCGGGAAAATACACGAGCACCAAGTTGGACGGCGTGATCACCAATTACAACCGGAATATCGCTGGGCGATTGACGCCCGCAGGGCAGGATCTGGTTGGCACCGGGCTGTTCAGCGCACTCCAAATGCATACGCTGGGGGCTTATGCTCCGTTGATTTCGTCGTGTATCCCGGCCAATCCCGGTTGTGGTCTGCCGGGCCGCCCCGCTACCGAGACCTGGCTGAAGACCGTAGACTTGCGCTTCAGTTGGCCGTTCGCGCTCGGCGAGCGCATGAAGATTGAGCCCAACGTTGCCGTATTCAACGCGTTCAACCTCGCCAATTTCGGAGGCCCAGGAGGCCAGTTGAGCGGCGTCCTTGATGGAGCTCCGGGCACTTCGCTGAACAACTCCACTTCTCCCGGCGTGTGCGGCAACAACACGGGACTCTGCACGTCGCGTCTGGACCGGGTGCTGCCTGGTTCGGGAACCTACGCGAACGGGGCTCCGAGGCAAATCGAGTTTGGAGTGCGCGTGACGTTCTAAGTTACCCTTGCACTTATGGCCGAGCCGCAGTCTTGTCTCCCTGAGACTGCGCTTGAGCCTGACCCGGATAGCCCACAGTAATCGTGCCGGAGTTAACAAAATAGTAGCCCAAGCCACCGTTAGTGACGTAGAGAACCCAAGTCCCGGCTTTCCAGTTGACGATCCAATCTGAGTCGTATCCGGGCTCGCCAAACCAGTCTGAATACTCCGAGTCGTGGAAGTCAAACACAGTCCCGGTGCCGACCTGGTAGTAAGAAGACAGAGCGTGGACGAATCCACCTACGTTCTCGATGGGAAATTGACCGCAGTGGTGCTGTCCACTAATAGCAACCGCGGGCGCGCCACTGTAAGCTGAATAGGTATAAAAGCTGAAGGTGTCACAATGGCCGGTAAGACCGAAATTATAAAACTTGGGCTTGGGGGTGGCATTCGCGCCAAGACTGGTAAGAACTGCCAGGCTAAGTACGAGCAGGGCCTTTTTCATAGAAGCTTACTCCCGGAAGTCTGAGACGAACTCGCTGAAGTTGATGTGTTGAATTGTTTCTTGGGGGGAATAGACCTTGGGGGAATGAACGATTTCAACTCTTCGCAGAGGCGGGGCGCTTTCCCTGCAAAGTCAACCCAATCATGGCCCATGGCTGCTGGCGTGTCAACGCGGAAGTGACGATTCGCGAGGAAATTTCCGCCTGTGCGCAGATTCCTTCAGTAGTTTGACGAAACTCGGAAGCACTAATTTGCGCACTGCAGATTGTAGGGAAGTGGAAGCACACGTGCGGGCCACACATCGGCCCATGCTCGACGGCCAATCTTTAGAATGCGGCTGTCCGAGCGGAAAATCACAGATCCGCAATGCCCTACAGTTTAACCCTTAGAGAAGATTAGCCCTCGAACTTCGACCCATGACTGACGGAGACAGTTTCGACCTCCGCATGGAAAGTCTTTGTGACAATATGTGTAAAAGTTTTGCCGTCGCAACCGTTTTTCACAGATGTTGCAATATTGAACTTGACAGACGATTACAGAAGGCTAGACTGGGGCACGGTTGGGGGGGGCGCTGCACAATTCTACCCTGGCCCATGTGGCGTAAAAAAAACAACGTTAGACTCAACTCTTCCAGGAGGAAATTCAGTGAAATTGAAAACTCTAGCAGTTCTAGCGGTTCTCGTCTTTGGCTGCAGCGCTGCCTTTGCCCAGGGCTCGTTCTCCTTCGGGTTCCTCAGCTACACCGGCGGGGTCGAATATTGCAACTACGAGACGTTCACGACCGGGAACCCATTTGGCGGTTCCTCCCCGTTCTTCTTGCAGGGCATCGACAACCTGACAGCGGCCTGCGGGCTGTTTTACGACGCGACCATTGAGGGTGTTGCGGTCTCGGTTCCGGGACCGAAGCTTACGGGCTTGCCGGGAGGCCTCGCCGGTAGAGATTACGTATATGCCGACAACCTTTACGACGCCTTCTATCTCGGCTTCTCACAAGAGCAGTGGCTCGTGATCACCAAGACTGAGGCGAGCACGATT
>ODAK010007938.1_pt1 | contig 10653 bp, 15 predicted proteins | sample 1539591 | NCBI WGS metagenome assembly ODAK01 (sample SAMEA3539303, study PRJEB22396) | soil metagenome | biome: tundra; feature: field; material: soil | place: USA | collected 2010-05 | depth 0.15 m | reverse complement strand
GCCGCCCCCGACCCGGATCGTCGCCCGTCGGTGAATCGAAGAATTGAACCAGTAGCGCTAGGATGGACCTTCAGAGCGCGATTCCTGTCGAAGGCAGGGCGAGGATGGCTCTCGGTGGTGCCTTCGAGCCGGAGTATCTCGTTCGTCATGTCGATGTTCCTTCTTTTGTAGAGCCCTAGGTCGGTACGTGCAAACAGCGTTCCGTCCGCGGCTGATGCAGATTCCGGGCCGCGCATGACGTGCTGTGAGTTTGAGGACTTACGGCCGCACGTGTGCAGAGATCCGGTCGCCCGAATCAAAATGGAAAGCGAAAGCGTTCAATTTGAATGGCCGTGGTCGATGCGTTCGAGCACAACGGGCGTCTTCCCTCTGCCGGCATGCCAAGGTTGCATGTGGCACAGGTCTCGCAAGACGTCGGCGGCAAAGACGAGTTTTGTTCCGTAGTCGACTCTCTAAATGACAGATGACCTGCAAAGCCGGAGCGAAGAATGGCAAATCCGAGTTCGCGATCTGCACAAGTCCTTCGGAACGCAGCACGTTCTTCGTGGGGTGAACCTAGACATCGAGCGGCGTAAGATCAACATCATCATCGGCGGATCGGGGCAGGGTAAGTCGGTGCTCATGAAGCACCTCATGGGGCTATTGGCCCCAGATAGCGGACATATCTTCATCGACGGTCAAGACATCATCGGGCTCGGCGACGTGGCCATGGGAAAGATTCGGCGCAAGTTTGGCATGGTCTTCCAGTACGCCGCGCTCTTCGACTCGATGAGCGTCGTCGAGAACATCGCCTTTCCGCTCCTTGAGCGCTACCGGTTGCCGAACTCGGAAGTCATGGAGCGCGTTCGTGCGCTGCTCACAAAGCTAGACCTGGCCAGCACGGCCGGCATTGAGCAGAAGTTTCCGGCGGAGCTTTCCGGTGGCATGCGCAAGCGCGTGGGTTTGGCCCGGGCACTTATCGACCGGCCGGAGATTCTGCTCTACGATGAGCCAACAACCGGGCTCGACCCCATCGCAAGCAAGAATGTCGACGAAATGATCAGGCGCACCGCAGACGAGTTCGGCGTCACTTCCGTGGTCATCTCACACGACATGGCATCGACCTTTCGCATCGCGGACCGAGTAGCCATGCTCTACGAAGGCATCATCGTGGCCAGCGGAACGCGCACTGAAGTCCTTGCCGCGCCCCCACCCGTGTTGCGGCAATTCGTTGAACCCTCGGGCGCGGTGCACTTTGGCGGGGACCCGGCGTGAGGGTAAACTTACGTTGCTGACGGCGCTGCCGCCACGACGACCATGGATGGCCGGAGCAGCCTTTCACCGATGAGGTAACCCTTTTGCAGCTCGTGCAGGACGGAGCCTGGTGTTACATCCGCACTGGGCACTTGCGATACTGCCTCATGCATCCGTGGGTCGAACGGTACGCCCACGGCATCTATGGCCTTCACTTGATAGTGCTCAAGCTTCGAGCGGAATTGGCGCAGCACCAACTCGACGCCATCCCGGACCGACTTGGCGTCGCACTCCTTGCCCTCGGCCCACAATAGGGTCGCGCGTTCCAGGCTGTCTACGATCTCCAGAAAATCGCACAGGACCGCTTCCTTCGCGCGCATCTCGCCGTCGGCTTGGTCTCTGTGCGCTCGTTTCTTCCAATTGTCGAAATCTGCGGCGATGCGGAGCATGCGGTCATAGATTTCGGCCTTTTCGGCTTCGACAGCCGCGATACGCTCCGGTGGTTCGGGCGGCGAGAGCTGCGAAATGGGGTGGCCTTTGGCTTCGACCTCCTTCGCGCCAGTTGCACGAACAGGCTCGACATTTCCTGCTGGCTTCGCTCGTTTCTTGCTCATGAATCTTCGGCTCCAATCTTGAGGTAAAGGCACGGGCGTTGCGGGCGGGCCCTGCGCGAGGGCGACGAAGGATTGACTTAGCCCACAGCCGTGCCAAGAAGTAGGCCGATAGCGGCGGTCACAGCCATCGCCAATGCTCCGCCGAGGGTGACTCGCAACGAAGCGCGAACGAGCGGCGCGCCGCCGAGATGACCGCCAAGTGCGCCGAGAGCCGCCAGACTCACAAGCGAAACCGCGGCGATCAAGGGGATACGTACGAGTGCTGGCGACACAAGAAGCGCCGCAATCGGAATCAAGGCAAACGAAGCAAAGCTAGCGGCGGATATCCACGCCGCTTGCATGGGACGCGCGAGGGCTTTCTGGTCGATGCCAAGCTCGTCGCGCATGTGTGACCCGAGTCGATCGTGAGCACTCAGCTGTTCCGCGACCTTCATCGCAAGATTCTCGTCGAGACCACGCTTGACGTAGATCGTCGCAAGCTCGCGCAGCTCGGCTTGGGGCTGTCCGGCAAGCTCGCGTTTCTCACGAGCAATATCCGCTCTCTCGGCGTCGCGCTGCGAACTCACCGAAACGTATTCGCCGACCGCCATGGACATCGCTCCCGCCACTAGGCCGGCTACGCCTGCGATGAGGGCGCCCGCCCGCGAGGCTGAAGAAGCCAAGACGCCAATCATGAGGCTTGCGGTCGATACGATCGCATCATCCGACCCGAGCACCGCCGCACGCAACCATCCCGCGCGCCCGCTTTGGTGCTTTTCCCCATGAGATTGGAATGTTCGCTTCTTCATGCCGGACCACCGTCACTCCGCCACTCGAACCGCGGCACCCTGAGTGCGCCTTTGACTTGAGCCTGCTCTTGGCTGTGGAGCTGCGTCGGTGGTCTGCTTCAGGGCGCAATCGTATCGCTCAACCACTGGCGCATTGTCGCAATCGAGTCCTGAAGGTCGCCGTAGGACCTCTTGAAATCACCCTTCATCCCGTCCCAGGTGGATTCTGTCGCGCCTTCCGCTTGGTCCAGCTGCATCCTTACTCGAACCCATTGTTCGCGAACGCTCGCAAGCTTGGTCTTGGCGTCAGCCTTCGTGGCGCCACCGGCCTTGTCTATCTTGGTGCTGAGTCGATCCAAGTCCTCTTGGATGGTCACCATTTCCCTCTTCATCTTGTCGACAAACACGGCTTTTTGCGCGTACGCATAGTCCATCGCAGACCGCGCCGCATCGACAGTCTCGGTCTTCGCCTTATCGACCTGGACCGCCACGGCCTCATTCTGCTTCGGGGTGGGCGGCAACTTTCCGTTCCTCTCCGTGCAACTCGTTGCGGCTGCAGCCGCAATCAGGAAGGCCAGAAGACGTGTAGACTGCGTCATAGGTTCTCCTCGTTTTCCGGCTCGGCTTCCTTGGGTTGGCCACTCTCGGCTCCGGCTGAGTGCTTCGTTAATTTTTTGAAGGAGGTTTCCAGATCGTCCCATGCGCTCTCCACACCGGTCTTGAAGATTTCCCACTTTGCGACGCCCGCCGTCTTGAACTCATCGAACTTCGATTGCGTCAGCCTGTACCTGGACCTCAGATCTTCGACGCTGTTGCGATAGTCGAGCTTCACCCCGGTGCCCGCCGCCTCGACGTTGGCAACCAGTTTGTCGAGCTTCGCACCCCACTGCTTGAGCTCCGTCTCCATCTTTCCTACATTCGCTTCCAGTATCTTCATGATGTTCCCCTTTACAATGTTCGCCCGAATTGACATCGAAGCCGGGCAGACGTTCGCATTGAGCAATCTTCACCCATTTCTATTGGTACTCGCCGAGTGGTGCATTGAATGCCCAGGGCTCTGCCATTGTGCTTTCGCCGTAGCACTACGGTGCGCTGATTGGTGGAATGCCAAAAGTCAATCAGCTAGCGTGGGCACCGTGAAGACTTCATGGAGTCGTCCTCACCTCGTCCAGCGAGGGCAAATCAGCGAGGTTCGGTTGAAGCACAATCTCGATTCGTCGATTCTGCGCCTGATGCTCAGATGAGTCATTCGGCGCCACAGGATCGAACTCGCCGTACCCTGCTGCGGCCAGTACTTGCGGTCGCATGCCGTTGGCGATGAGGAATTTCGTGACCTCGACCGCTCGAGCAGTCGAAAGCTCCCAGTTCGACGGGAATCGCGCGGTGTGGATGGGCACATTGTCCGTATCGCCGGCGACGAGGAAATTGCGGTCAGGAATCGTGGCAAGAACCTTGGCCACATCCACGAGCGCGGTTTGGCCGTCTGGTTTGATGTCGGTTCTGGCCGAGTCGAACAAGACATCATTCGGCAGCGCGATCAGCATCCGGCCGTCGCGAATCACGACCTTGAGTTTTCCGGCATCTATCATCGACTTTAGACGCGCCACCAGATTGCGAAAGATCGCCGCGCGCGCTTCCGCTGCGGCTGTCTGGCGTCGTAACTCTTCGAGGCGAACCTTCGCATCCGCGAGCCCCCGCACAAGCTCACCCTTCTCGCTCGTTAGCTTGCCGACATTCTGCCCTAACTTCTCAAGCCGTGCAGTGAGCTCGCCGACCAACGCGGTCGCATCGTCCAGCTTCTTACGTAGTCCGTCTCTTTCAACAACAACGTGGTCTCTCGATGCTCGGACATTGTCGAGCTCAGCGACCTTCTTGTCGAAGGTTCCAGTCGTGACACAGGCACTGGTCGAAGAGATCAGGGCGAACGTGAAAGTCAAGATGGTCGGACGAAGTGTCAATCGGCGAAACGGCATCATGAGCGGCTCCCTTTTTCGACAAGTCACGCCTGCCAAATGCAATCAAGTCAAATGGTCGTGTCTGTTTGGCAGTCTGCGGTACTTGTCTCTGCCGCCGACGTCCAGCAAGACACGTGCCGCGCAACATTGACATGCCAAGCGTACACACGTCGCCAATCCTGCTGGGAGCGGGCCACGGCCCTTTCAAACTGAGCACTTCGGCACACCGTTTTGACTTATGGGAACGCGAATACCCAGCGTTTGCGCCGCCTCGATCAGCGCTGTACCGTCGGGAACGCGAACGGGCAGGTCGTTGATGGTCAGATTGACAGTCGAACTTACCTCGGACATCTGGATGCTCCGTGAAGGTTCGGCCAGTTGGCCAGATATGTGCCAACGAAGATCCCGCCTATGACGCGTGGGCAACGGGAGGTGCAATCAATTTGATTGCTGGCGCGTCCCGTTGGTCCGTCGCGAGTTCATTGGCACGCGAAGTGAACTTACCAGGTCCGCAATACTTGAAAGGAGGAAGTATGTGCTTTTCAGCAGGAGCGAGTTTTACGGCGGGCGACATCGGTGCACCAATTCAGGCTAGACCGGACGGGGATTCGCGGCGGCTGGAGTCCGGCGTCGGTGGTGGAGGCAGGTGGCTGGAGGCGGGCGCCGGCGGGCAGACGATACCAAAGCTGTCCTGAGCCTCCGTCAGATCGTGCAAGAAGGTGTTAACAATCCGACGGAGCTCGTCTATATCGATCGGCTTGTCCAGGACCGCAAGTGCGCCAAACTGTTTCGCTTTCACTTGCAGGGCCTGGTCTCGAAGGACAGTGGTGAGAACGAACGGCGGAACCTTTGCCCGATCACCAAGACAGCGAAGCACCCTTGCTTCCTCTGCACCTAGCATGCGCGCCTCGGAGACCACGAGATCGAAATGACCAGATCCAAACTCAGGGTGAAGCGAGACGGCCAGCGTATCCATAAGGTCAACGCCGCTCGCCATCGCGACCACCTCGGGGCCGTCAGCCCCGAGGACGGCGAGCAAATAGTCCCGAAGGGCTGGATTGGACTCGCCAATCAGAAGACGGTGTTTGCGGACGCCGTTCGCCTTCGATGGCGTATTTCGAGATTCGTTCATGGCCCCCCGATATGCACGGCCGGTGACAATGGAACGCCGTCGCCTACGTCTTCAACGCTTCTGAAGCTGGTGATTCGATCTTGATGTCGGGTTCCATGTTCGATCCTGTCTCCGAAGCCCATCTCGCAGCCCGCACTTCCGCGGTGGCCACTTCAAGCCCGATTCGGTCTGATGCCGACTCTCCCTCGTCGACGTCTTCGTCGGGACCAGCGACAGCCAAGGGGCCCACTGCCTGCGGCAAGGGTGTGCGCAGGGAAGGTGTGGTCGGTTGCCGCGTCCTCTTGCTGCCGATGCTCGCATATTCAGGTTCTCGAGTGGATCCGAACTCCTCTTCTGGACGACTTTCGACAAAGGGACCGCCCAGCTCTTCGGTCACTTCCTCGTCACGGGTATCCTCTTCGCATTCGTCGCCGCTTGCTCCTCGGAGGTATTGTTCGCCCATAAGCTCGGCTACACCATCCGATGTGCCGCTAATCTGTGCGGACTCCGGAATGAATGCGTCGCCACCATCGGATCGTTCTTGTTTCAGCTTGCTCATATGTGTCCTTGCTCCTTTCGAGCTTCCTGATCTACGTCGATTCACCTACAAGCAGATTCGAGGCCAGCCCTCCGGCTGGGCCCGATGCTAGTGATTTCTATCGAGAGGGATCTGTCGTCAGCCGTTCGCTCAATCATTACGAGGCGACCCTCCGACCAAATTGAGTGAGTCATGTGCGTGTTGGCGATGTCGCTGGCTCAATCGCCTCGGCGCGATACCGATACCATCGCGTTACCGTGCTCGCATTGGCCGTATTTCGTCGTAGTCCATCGAATCTACCAACCAATGCGCGTACGTAAACGGTCCGGTATCGAGCTGCCAGCTGACCTCCGCCTCGAATGGTACGCGCATCCCTGAGGCAGTGCGCCAGTCGCGGTAGGTGCCGCCCCAAGGCAGCAGCTTGCCTTTATCGTTCAACCGCTTGCCGGTCATCCGGAGAGGCAAGCCATCGGATCCAAACTCGAAGATGCCGGAGACCTGCTGATTACCAAGGCGCAAAGTCGCGCAGGCGTGATCTCCATCGATCGCCGCCCACGTAACCGTGCGGGCATCGAATAGGGACGTCGGATACCACGGCATTTCTGCGAGCAGCCGCAGGGCGGAGCCCTGGTCGAGATCGGGGCCGCGAACATCGGCCAGGGGCACGGTGTCGTCAAGTAGGACACGCATGCTTCCTTCGCCCGCCACGGTCATGTCGCGCGCATCGATCCACACACCGGGGAACATTCGGATGCGCCCGGTCCATACGAAACCCGGCGGGTCGGCGGTAAAGAGCTGCGTCCCTCGGATGGGAAGAGGCTTGGCAGTCGGGCTCATGCGAAACGTGCCTCCATGGCGCAAACGCAGCGTGCGCACCGGTGCACGGTCGGCTATGGCAAGCTGGCGGTAGCGCGCAACGGGCGGAGGAAGGTGGGCGACCAGATCGGCGACGGCAGGTCGAGGCACCGAGGATGGCGGCACGGCAAGGAGCGCGCTCATTTCGCCCGCAAGACGCCTCTCGAAGCCAATTCGGTTCAGGTTGACGACAATTCCGAGGACCACGGCGAGCGCAATAGTGACAAAGAAGACGAGCCAAGCCATTGGACAGCCTTTCCGCAACGACGACTTCGATCGGGCCGGCGTCACCATTGCGGGCGATTCAGCCGCCAAGTCATCCGCCCTTGCACCATAGCATTCGGCTGGCCTAGGCTTTGCTGGTAGCGCCTTCGATGAACTTTCGAAGTGCCTGTGTCGTGATCGGTACCTGCGCCATGCTGGCGTGCCCGCAAACCAGTTTCGCGGATGAGTTGCACGAATCGTCCACGCCCCTCGCGCTCGGCTTCAACATCGACATCCTTCCTACCGCCCTCAGCGCCGCCAATGGCAAGCTCGGATACGCGCCGCAGGTCTGGCTGGGGATCGGTCATGCGCGCATCCGCTTTGTGGGCGCTCATCTCGAACCACCGAGGGCGTTCGCCTTTGCTCCGAATGGGTTTCGCAATCCTACGGTTACAGTCTTCGCCGCGATCATCGACTACACGTTCGGCTCGCACTTCGACGGCTGGTGGATCGGCTCGGGCTTCGAGATCTGGCAGAGCGGCATCGAGCACGATGCGGTTGCAGGAACCTCGCGGTGGAACAGCACCGTGTTCACTGTCGGTGGCGGCCACATCTGGCGGGTCGCGGGAAATTTCTTTCTCGATGCGTGGGCAGGCGCGCACGTCGTCCTGAATCCACAAACCGTGTCGCTGGGATCGTTTCAATACGACCCGTTTCCGCTTCAAGCGGAAGCATCCATGAAAGTTGGTTGGTTCCTGCCCATCTAGCGTACAAAAAGCAGTCGAGGACTACCTTGAACGCCTGGGAGTGTCGACCGCTCAACTCAAAAGAGTGGCCTACGGCAAGGACCTCCGCTTTGCACCCAGCCCAACGAGGAGTGCTGGGCGAAAAACCGTCGCGCTGCTCTTAAACACTAAAAGCTCGCGCTGGGGCCGCAGGGTAGTCCAATGCCCGAGCGCCTGACCGCCGACCCCATCGCTCCATCGCCAGACGCACGCCCGAGAAGGATTCGGAAACGACAGCGATCACTGTAACCACCATGGCCGCCACCAGGACTTGGCAGTGGTCGGAGCAGGCGTCGTCATCGCCGCGGCATTCTGCGGGATGTGCCTGCCGTGGAACCCGGCGGCCACCACTCCAATCAGAGCTGCGACCACCAGCACGACAGCAACCATGATGGCCATCCGTTTTCCTCGACCGTCTTCGGTTCTCCTGACCATCACCTCCATTGCGGGGTCTTTGTCCATGGACCGACGACGCTGCATGGATTGTGCCGATGCAGTAGGCAAGCTTGCCGCTGGCAATCACCTGCATCTTCCGTCATCGGGTGCCGAGCGCGGCCGGATCTTGGCAGAAGAACTGCTGCACTGTCAGGGACGCGATTGTAGGGAACATTCTACTCGATGATTGCGCGCCATTCGGCCGGAAATGGTCGGCGACGAATCGCGATTCGTCGCCGACGCCAAAGCCAAGCGAACTTGGCGGCTGCCGGGCCTGGCCTACCGCAATTCCGGTCGCGCGCTTTCCGCGAATCCACCAGGTGACCAATCCGCTGGCCGACCGTAGTAGTCATAAAGACGCGTTTCGTACTCGCGATTGACGGCAGTTTCGGCGTTCCACTCAGGGCTACCCTTAATCTTCTGTCGCGTGAGGTCCACGAAGACCTTCATCTCATTCCAGCTGATGCGGCTGGCCCAGTGTGGCGCGATCAGCACGCTCTTGCCGAACCACCAGTTGCTGGTGTCAACGACCAGATATCGAATCTTCCACGTCTCATCGTCGACGATGCAGCCTTGGATGTGTCCGATGGCTTCATCGCTTCCCTCTACATGGTATCCACGGATCTCTTTGTCACTTCGCAAGTGACCATCCCCGGACGGCTTCTTGGAACGCTCCGCCGCCCCCTCGTTCCACTGACCGGGTGCCAGCCCTTTAGGATACGTACTCATGCCCCAAAATCCGGTGTACTCCCAATAGTTGGGATATCCATAATACCGGTAGTAGTCCTGTTCGTGTTGACGAGATACAGGCTTGTGCACATCAACGCTAGGACTGTTCTTGACCCTTTCCGAGGTCAGCGCGAGGTGAAACTGGCGGGTCGCCCACTCGGCCTGGCGAAAGAAGATGGGCGATATGAGAACCTCGCGTCCCGGCTGGAAAAAGGAGCCACCTGTTTGGACGACCAAATAGCGTATGACCCAACGCTCATCGTCCAAGAGAAAGTCGGAGACCCTTCCGATCTCGCCGTCGCTCGCGCTGATTTTGTATCCTTCAATATCCCTTAGGCTTCGCAACATGATGGTTTCCCTTTATGCTCCGGGGAATTGTTTGCCGTCGGGAAGCGCAGATAGGGCTCGCCTCGGGCTGAGACTCGAGTGCCCAAATGTCTCGCTGATGAGCTCGTGGCTCGCGGCGATCCAGTCTTCACGGTCAAAGCCATGCGTGCGCCCGCGTGCCTCGTACTTCTCGTAAGCCCGCTTGGCGATATCCGCATCGCGCGCAGATTTCTCGCCAATGCGCGGCGCTGCGGTCGGGTTTTGCGAAGATTCGGCTGCGTGTTTGACATGAGGTGCAGAATGAAACGCGTGCTGTGACATGGTGGTTCCTTTCCGATACGCGACTACGGCGGTGGCCGTCTTACCAGACGCACTCTTAGCAGCATTCGTGCCACTCGTCTGACGCTCAGAAACTTGGAGAGAACCACCAATTCCGTCAAAGTGGTTGCGGAGGCAGTCAATTCGATTGGTGGAAGGCAAGAGTCCGAGGATCACGCCGCGTCGGGCGTAGTCCGCGGCTTCGTTCGGTCGCTACTGAATCTGCATTTGGTCGTCGACCTCGGTCACGCCAGGAGCTGCCCAAGCAGCGTCGACGGCGTCCTCGACGGCTTGCCACGACGATGGATGTCCGGTGAGTGTCACCTTACCCCCTGAAGCGTCGATATGAATCGATTTGGCATCCGCCGTCGCATGCCGTTGTAGCGCGGCTACGACCTTGTCCTTCACCTGCGAGGCAGAGGTTTGAGGCTTGAGGGTGATGGCATTAGAGACGGAGACGACGCCGGCAAGATATCGAACCGCACGTGCAGCAGCCTCACGCTGGTAATTCCAGGTGACCTGACCTTCGAGGGTAATTGCGCCCTCATGTACCTTGGCGGTAACCGCGCTCGGGACGTAGACGTCCCACTTCAGAGCATTCTGTATCGCGGCGGCAATGTCCGAATCGGTGCGAACGTGGTCGAAGAGAAGTTTAACCGTGGGCGTTGACCGCTACTCGTCCGAGCGGCGCAGCAGGCTCAGCAGGAAGAATCCTGCCGCGACGAGGACGATCATAGATCGGAAGAGCGTCGTGTAGGGAAAGAGTGTAGATCTCGGTGGTC
>ODAK010007937.1_pt1 | contig 10653 bp, 8 predicted proteins | sample 1539591 | NCBI WGS metagenome assembly ODAK01 (sample SAMEA3539303, study PRJEB22396) | soil metagenome | biome: tundra; feature: field; material: soil | place: USA | collected 2010-05 | depth 0.15 m | reverse complement strand
TGTTCGTTTTAGGTACACTGCTTAGCTTCTGTTACCTTTATGACTATCGGCGTCGCTCAAAGATCCAGTGGTCGCTTTTCGGCGTTATTATTTTGTTCGGCTGGTTCGTGCTCGCCGTGCTTCCCGCGGCCGCTTCCAATGAAGGGATCCCCCACGCCCTGCGTTCGATCCTCATGCTTCCGCCCGCCATCATCTTTGCCGCGATCGGTGGCGTTTGGCTTTTCCGTCACATGAAAGACCGTTGGGGTGAGAACATCGCTCATTCCCTCGCGTTCATTTTTTTGGCATCGGTAGCCGTTTTCGCCTACGCAGATTATTTCAGCATCTGGGCAGGAAATCCGAACGTCCCGGGCGCATTCAACGCAAGCTATGTCGAGATTGGGAATCGGATAAACGCACTTCCCCCAGCCGTGCCGAAGTATGTGGTCGTGGGACCCCAAGGGACGATCGCGCGGGATATACTAATGAACGCTGAAACGACGATGTATATAACCGGATCATTCACCACACAGGACCAGACAAAGAAGAATATCCATTATGTCCTGCCCGACAATGCCAGCTCCATCCCCGCACAGGCCGACGTTTTCTATATTAAATGAAGTTGCCCCTCGCGTAGTTGAAACCTGAAAAAGGTAGGCAGCGGCTCTCGCCCGAACTCGGCCGGAAAAGGCGTCTCGGCTTCCGTTAGAGGTTGAGCGGCGGTTCTCAGATCCGATTCGTTTGGAATCGGGCTGTGAATCCTCTCTTGATAATCTCTGATAAATAGACAATCCGGGATAAGGATTGACTCTTCCACTTGAGGTCCATTCATGGCTATATTAGCCATGAGGAAGGAGAGCCTGAATGCGTAGCGTGAACGGTACGATATTTCCGAGCCGGCTCAGCGCAAAGTCAAAGAGAACGTTGTTCCATCGATGCTCGAGCCAGGGACCGGGAGCTCGCCCGACCTATGAGATGCGTCAGCCAAGCATTGTGCAAATGGCTGGGAAGGTCCCCCACCTCGATGCGCGGGTGCCAGAGGCAGGGTGCGATCACTACTGCTGAAATGGCCAACAGTCGCAGCCAATAGGCGCGCACGAACTTGCTAGAGCTGCCAGAGCAGCTGTGTCTTGCACTTCCGGCTTCGTACCAGGCTGTTGCATCGGAATCTTCGACGCAGTCCTTATTATGAAATCAGTGCCAAGATCGTCCGCGGACCGTTCCAGCCAAATGCTTAGAGGCCGAATGTGAGGATGTCATGGCCTGCAGCGATTGTAACCATCTGTCTGCCCTGGTATAGAAATGTAACGGGAGCCGCTACGATACGGCCGCCCGTGCTAACACGCCACAACTCATGGCCTGTCTCGGCATCAAGGGCAAAGAAGATCTGGTCCTGACTTCCGAATACAACCCCTCCGCCGGTACTCAGCAATCCACCGATATTCGTCGCAGAATTGCGATATTCCCATTGCACTTCACCGGTCACCGGATTCAGGGCGCGAACGGCCCCTTGGGAGCTGGCATTTGCAAGAAACTGATAGGATCCACCTAAGAATTCCTCGCCTGGATGGTAGTCAGCATGCCTCTCATAAAAAATTGCCCCCCAATCCAGAACCGGGACATACATGAGGCCTGTCACAGGACTGTAAGAAGGAGACTCCCAGTTGGTGGCTCCGCCAACACCGGGATAAACAGTGGTTCCCTTTGCTGTTGGACGTGCTGCTGAATTAGGTTCGGGGCGGCCATGGCGGTCAATCCCATCGGCCCACGTCTGGTGTGCAAATGGCTTTGCGAGGAGGAACTTGCCCGTCTCGGCGTCTAATAGGAAGAAGAACCCGTTGCGATTTGCTTGGGCCAGAAGGCGTTGTCGTTTGCCGGTGACATTTCCATCTAGCAGAACCGGGATCTCGGTGGCATCCCAGTCGAACGCATCGTGCGGCATGAACTGAAAATACCATCGGAGTGTCCCGTGATCCGCGTCCAGCGCTAAGACACTATTTGTGTAGAGGTTGTCGCCGACACGTGCGTTGCCATCAAAATCTGGACTCGGATTGCCGGTTGGCCAGTAAATTAGATTGGTGTCCGGATCGAATGATCCTGTGAGCCACGTTGCGCCACCCCCTGTTTGCCCTGAATTGCCACCCCATGTGTCTGCACCGGGCTGTCCTGCCTGGGGAATTGTATCGAATCTCCAGACTTCCTCTCCGGTGACTGCATCGCGAGCGGTGATAAAACCGCGGATGCCGAATTCTCCACCCGCAACGCCAGTAATTACCATGTTCTTCAGCGCCAATGGCGCACTCGTAATGCTGTAACCGGCCTTGTAGTCAGCTATCTCGACGTCCCAGGACAACCGCCCTGTCTGAACGTCGAGAGCTACTAAATGCGCGTCCAGGGTGCCGACGAAAAACGTGCTCCCGAGTACCGCTAGACCGCGGTTCGGGGAGCCACAGCAAAGCGATAAATGTTCCGGCAGATCTCGATCGTAAGACCAAATCAAAGATCCGGTTTTTGCGTCTAGCGCCTCGACACGATTCGGTGGCACAGTCACAAACATGTAGCCATCTACGACCAACGGACTTGTTTCGATGGACGGCTCCGAAGTGATGTACTGACGCATCCACAACAGGCGCAGGCTAGCGGCGTTAGCCGGCGTGATTTGGCTGTTGGGGCTGAATCGGTGACCGTCGTACGAGCCGGAATAGGTTAACCAGCTATTAAGGTCCCGGTCTGCGGCGCGAACTGCCTCATAGGATACGGGCTGCGTGCGCACCTCTAGGGCGGCTTCCGAATTCAGTCGAAGTTCTGAGCGCAGCATAAGCGACCTTAGGTAGGCTGCCAGCCGCCACCTGTCGTGCCAGGGCAGATCACTGGCTGGCATGGCGGTTCCGTGGATGCCCAAAGAAACAGTTCTGAAAAGCGCCCAATCACTGCTGCCTTGCACCATTCGCCGGCGCTGAAGGGCTGGGCCCCCAGGGCCGCCCGATCCTTCTGGACCGTGACAGGTGGCACAGTGAGACTGGAACAGTTCGGTGCCTACCGAAATGTCTGCAGGAGAGTCATACGGGTTCCTAATCGTAGAGTAAGGGTTTGGCGTCTTAGCCAATTCGGGCAAATTGAAGTGGGTTCCAGGTCGGACCATCCTGAACAGATCCATCCATCCAACATCTGGAAGGGAACCAGTAGCTTTCGACCCCACTATGGCCAGCCCCACGCGAAGTTTGGGAAGGGAGGTCAGCGCCAATACGATTCCGAGCAATAAAAGTAGAACAGCAGCCCATGCATAGCGAGATCGCGAGCTTATATTCAACATTCGGGTACAAAATCCTTTAGGACTTTAGAAGCTATCTCATAAATGGGGCCCGATGGGACGCGCGCAGATCGCCTAGCCGAAGCTCGATTACGTGCGACCGCAGCGCGGTGACATCTTTTTCGAGTTGAAATTGTTTAGCCATTCAATCCTCGACCACCTGCCAAACGTGAATCAAAGCTGTTGGATTGAACCCAAAGTCAACTTGTGCCAAGCATGTTGCAGGTGGTAATAGCCACTATGCAGGTAGTAATGGACAAGTCCGTTGCGCAGGTACGGCTGGGATGCGCCCCAGTCGTCCGTGAGCCAGTAGAGGACCAGGGCTGCAAACGCTGACACGATGCTAATCATGGCCGCAGCTAGCATCCAGCGGCGACAGCGGTTGAACCGGACCAGCAGAGCAGGATTGCTGACGGTTGCGTATAGGCCCAGAAAGGCCAGCAAATCGATCTCGGGATAGAATTCCATGCGGTATCGGTAGCACATATCGATGGCCGTCAACATGAGGACGCAAGGCACGGCCAGTCCGGTAGCTAAGGCAAGCCCTTGTGCATGAGAGAAAATCCGGGACGACGGCAGCGGGTTAGCGCACCGCACGAGTATCGCGCCCTTTCGCAAACTTCGGGAAAAAATGGGGCGCGCTGCCCATAAGGCCATTGCCAGAAAGACGATGAACGCGATGGGCAGCAAATCGGTAAGGAAAAAGCTGCTGGGCGGCAGTTCGACGACATTCATCAGCCGGGTTTGCGTGTTCTCAAAAAGAAGCCGGCCGTTAGCGCCCTGCAAGGCCCAGAGCGGCAGGAAATAGTAGCTGAGGCCGAAGGGAACCCGGGCCAGATTGAAATTGCCATAGAGGTGCATTCGCAGCATCTGGTCCGGGAGTTCGTGGTAAGTCAGGTAGAGCGTGTAGTCGGCGAATGTTGTAGGCTTTCCCCACCGGCAGTAGTTGACTGTGCCAACGACGACAAGGAAGGCGGCAAGGACCGCCGCGGGGACGAGAAACCGGCGCGTAAGAAGGGCGCGTCGGGCGCGGAGCTCTTCCACCAGCAGCACAAGCACCAGCAACCCAAAGGCCGCGCACAGCCCCATGCCGGTAGAGACGCGGGTGAGCGTGGCTAGGCCGGCTGCTAGGGCCATCCACGAAAGCGTGACCCCGGTGAACTGGTCGCTCACAAGGCCTTTCACCGCGAAGTAGACAAAGACCGCGGCGAAGGCGATCGCCCAGAAGATCACTTCCTGATAGACGGAGGACTTGAGATAGCCTACCTCGGCGCCCCCAAGAACGATGTAGGCCAGCATGAGGACAAAGGCTCCTTCGGAAGCAGGAGTGGGGCCGCAATATCGCCGAAGGAAGAGTAGGGTTCGGACTTTCATCATGCCGGCAAGACAGACAGCGACGAGGCAGGACCACGCGGTGACGTCCAGATCCAGCCGATGGAAAAGGAGAAGCGGCAGCCTGACGAGGGCGCAGGTGATGCCCCAATACGCGTAGACATGTCCGTTGCGCAGATATCCTTCGTCCGCAATGATATTCGGGTCGACATCGAACTGCCCGTGCGCAAGGTGATCGAGCATGCTGTTGAAGGTTCTATTCAATGGCCAGTGCACTCCGACTTTGCACAGGATGACGCCATAATAGAGGACCATGAAGGCTAGCAGGATGCACTGCAACCAGCGGTTGTTCAGAGACAATTTGCGCATAGCCGCCGGTAACTTCATTGCGTAAACCAGAATCTTCTTTTTTGGCCCCGATTTCCTCAAATTATAGGGCTTATGAGAGGAACTGTAAGATCAAAACGGCATTTGCGGTGAAAAAACCGGGCGATTCCGTGCCGTCCTGGACGGTGGTTCGGAGATCATGAATGGCTTTTTTATTTCCGGTTGCGAACCTCGCGGCTTAAAGTCGGGCTTGTCCATGGGCTATTTCTCCAGTAGTGGAAATGGCCTCGCGCTCGGGACGATTCCGCGGTTTTCGGCAGGAGAGAAAACCCTGGGCCGGACTTAAGGGGAAACCCCTGCCCGTCCACGGCTCATGCGCACAGCGCGAGGCCACAGCGCATGGAAGACTAATTCACGGTCATTAGTGCCCACATGACTCCGTATTTGCCGCCAACCGCTGCTGATAGATTTATGAGACCAGTTGTAGAGAAATAATGTCATTTAGGGGAATCTAGCGCCATTAGGCACCGGGCCACTGTTCGGACGTTTCGTCGGAGCTTCGGGGCGATGCCCTCGCCGCTGCGTTTGTCGAAAAACACAAATCCGATTAGCCCAACCGATAACGATGCCTCACTCAAGATGGTGCCCCAACGCTCAGCAGGACCCATGTCGAAAACGAGTCGCGTGTCTTGTTTCCCGGGATTCAACTTCAATTCTATAAGTGCGTCGGCAGAGACGCCCACCACCTGGTTTTGCAAGGCCGCCTGGAGCGGGACGATCCTCCACAAAGGAGAATAGAGTTGTCCGATTCGGAGGCGGGCTTCTTCTCTGCAGTTAGAGGAGACGAACAACTCGCGTGGGCTCTCACGTCTGGCATTCAGGTCACAGTCACCGTTTATCAATTCGGCCCGAAGCGTGCCATCCTCAGGCGTGGGCTCCACGTTATAAGATTCAGGCGTCGTACCAAGATCTTTTGCAAACGCACGGATCTGCTGTAGTGGGACGTATGCCCGGTACATGGGATCGATATCCTGCGTTACATTAAACTCAGTGATCCGGGGATGGCGAAACGCCCGATCCGCTCTCCACATGCACAAACCTCCCGCAATCGCCCCAAAAGCCGCTAGAGCAATCACGAGCCGCGACGGACGTCGGCCGGAGCTACTGGGATCCCGGAGGCAGCTATCGAAGGCCATGGAGACTAATCCGGCCACGGCGACGCACAGAATCCCCCCAAGCCGGAATGGGAACTGGATTGCTGAACTCCCAGGAATTGCCTTCCAGATCGGAGCGCTAAATGGCAGCATCAAGAAAAAAGACACCGCAGCGATGCACAGTAACATCGGCCCTCGCGGGCACACGCCATTCTCCGCGATGCGGCAGTATGCCAGGAAGCCCAGGGCGATGGTAAAGAATACTCCCAGTAGCATTGTCGCCACAGCGTCGCTGGGAGGTGCAGGTCGCAGGTTAAACCCACTCAGGCGAATGATCGTCGTCCCGAGATTCGGGATCAACGTTAGAACCCCCAAAATCAGAGCTAGAGCCATGCAAATCCGAATACGGAAATCCGTGCCAGCGACCCAAATGTACCGTGCAGCTACCCCTGCAAAAAAAACAGCTCCTACTAGAGCGATATCAACAACTCGCGATCTTAGGTTGCTTGAAGTCATGTTCAGGAAGTGCAAGCCGAACTGAAATCCGGGAAGAATAGTCTGCATTTGGTGTAAATCAAACGAGTGTCGGTAAGCGAGCGCGGGAAGTAAGTATGCACCTGCCATCCCTGCGCCAAGAAGTTGCGCTAGGAACACCAGCAGGGCACGCCTATACAGAGAAAGCTCGATCCATTTTCCATCTGAGATCGCGTATATCGTTAGCACCGGAGCGAATAGTATCGTGCCGAGCAGATTGCTTGCCACCAAGAGCGCAAAGACCCCGCTAAGAGCGAAAATTGCGCTCCGTCTTTTGTACATCGTTTCGCAAATGGAAAGTGCCAAAGGCATCCAGGCGAAGGTACATAGTTCCCCGATGCCACCGCGGGCGTAAATCCCGCTTTCCAAAATGAAGGGCAGCGACATGTAGACGACCGCCGCAAGCGTCGCGGCCAGAGGATGGGTGAGTTTCCGCAACCAAAACCAGGTAGCTACACCCGCCACAGCCAGTGCCAGGCTCGCAAACAGACCCAATTCCCGACTTTCGCGATTGGCGGGAGGAAATGAAGTGATTGGGCGAAGCAAGGCTGTTACGAAGTAAGGGAGCGGGTACTGTACAAGGAAAATCGGACTACCATACCCCTTATTTTCTTCTGCCAGCCATCTCGGATAACTCTCTCCGCTCCAGAATTGGCTACTGAAGTGATGCTGATACTTCACGTGTGTGGGCGCATCAGCAGAGGGCGGAAGGCCATAGATTAGACACGGAAGACTCAACAGGGCAGCAGCTAGGAGGATCACCAGAAGTTGCAGCCCGCGCTTCGATTCAATCAGGACAAGGAATATTCTCGATCGGCGCGAATCAACAGGCCAAATGTCTTTCTTGTCGAGATCACTTGGCATTAGCGGTTTGGCGTCCCTTGGCGCTGCGTATTCATTCCACTATTCCACTTGCCGCAGGACAACCGCAATGATCAGACGTGAACGGAGAGGTCTAAACCAATCCCGGCTAAGGCTCGCCGTTCGCGCCTGACGGCCGACAACTTGCGGCTTCCTCACGACCCTCTCGCGCCGCTAGGTTCCACGAATCGGAAACCAAGTACAGCGGCCGTCCTTTGCCTTCCTCATAAATCCTGCCTACATACTCGCCAAGAATACCGACCGCAACCATGAGGGCAGCGTTGCTCAAGCAGAGGACAACCATCAGTGAAGTCCAGCCGGGAACCGTCTTGCCGGAGAAATGCTCTATGAGAGCGCGAATAGCCTCTTCGATCGCCACTATCGTCATGATTCCAGCTCCGAAGAAGCTGATTCTCAAAGGCAGAGCAGAGAACGAGACCGCTGCCGTCCATGCCAGCCGGATCATCTTCCGCAACGGATATTTCGTTTCTCCCGCGGCGCGGGCTTGGCGTTCATAAGGTACACAGATCTGTGGATACCCCACCCAAGCGACCATGCCACGCAAAAAGCGATGAAGTTCCCGCATAGCGCCGAGACTGTCGATGCACCGTCGCGACATAAGCCGGAAATCTCCGACATCCGGAGGCAGCGATTTCAAGAAGAAAACACGCATACCGCGATAGAAAAACCAAGCAGTGAACTTCTTGAAGGATCCTTCGCCTGCGCGGGCGACCCGTTGGCCGCAAACTACGTCGTAGCCGTTGCGGTACTGCTCCACCATCTGATGGACCACCTCCAGCGGATCCTGTAGATCCGCGTCCATCAAGACAATCGCATCGCCGCTAGCATGGTCGATTCCAGCCGTGGACGCATATTGGTGACCGAAATTGCGCGACAGGTTCAGAACCTTGATGCGCGAGTCCGCTTTGCACCAGTCCACCAGTATGTTGATCGTCCGATCCAAACTGCCGTCATTTACTGCAATCACCTCGCAAGCGTACGGAGAGCTGTCCAGAAAATCGGTGAGACATGGGCGCAACACCGGAAGGATCTCCTCTTCGTTGTAGAAAGGCATCACGATCGAGAGCAACTTCGGATTGGGCCGTGGCGTAAGAAAGTTGTGACTCATTTTCCTGCTCTATTGTCTGGTTGAGACCGTCTGGTCAGAATGGCATACGAGAGTTCGCTTCACAAACACTGCAACGTCTATGGGCTCGAAGCGACCAACCTGAAACCGAATGGGGGCTTGGAAACGTGGGTCCACAGAAAGACGGTCCGCAAATTCAGAATTATTTCGATTGTCTTGATCTTCCTTGTATTTCACTTCTCCAATGTAGTGCGGCGCGGTGATAACGATGTCGCTCTGCCCAGCAGAAGCCATCACCTTCTGCCAACCTACCGGTCCGTCTTCGTACCTCCATAGCCATGTCACATCAGGGAAGTGGAACTTGGAAAGACGCGTTGACGCAACTGCTGCCACCCATGGATATTGGATGGCGGGGGGATTAAATTCACGCCCACCCCCCAGATAAGAAATCTTTGGAGAATCAACGCCGCAAGTCTTGCTTATCTCTCGCACGGCCCTCCAGTCCCATTGATCGAAGCGAACCATCGTACGCCAGGGAAGGGCACCGTTAACGAAACCAAGATCCACGGGCTCTATGTTAGGGAACACGACAGGATACACAATCATAAGCAATTGCGCAGAGAAGAGAATGCTGGAAATCGCGGTCAGCGTCCAAGTGCGGGCCCACCCCGTCTGATCCCCCAGCACACCGACCGTTATGGCCAGGGGTATCACTGCCGGAGAGATGTGCCGGAGCAGGTGATTCGTACCAGAAAGTTGCGCGAGCACGATCGGCACGCCAGCACACGCACAAACGCCCAGTGCTGATTTCTGCAACGGACTCAGAATCGTTTTCTTTCTGATGATGGTTTGCACGAAGCAAGCAATTAACACAAGGCCGATCAGAATGCTGACCCCATGCCCCAGCAGGCATTGAATCACGGTGTCGAGCCACTTCATCCAAGTCGTGAGCGAAGGTGGCCCCAAGGAGTTCCGCACAAACCCCCTTGCAAATTTGCCGTACTCGATCGCCCCTTTGATATTCACGATCCACCACGGCCCCGCGACCAACAACGCGAGTGCTCCGGCCTTCAGCGGAAGCGCCCATCCGGGAGCACCGAGTTTCCCCCAACGGCCAGCTACGAGCCAGAACGCTAATGCGGGCAATGCAATGACAAAGAACGAGGTCTTGGACAAAAACCCAAGGCCAATCGCGAGTCCGAGGCCAATCCAGTTCCGCGAGTGCTCGGATGATTCACTCCAGCTCTTGAAGAGGTAGTACAACATCGAGGAAGTTGCCAAGTACAAAGGAGCATCGGTGCCAAAGAAGATGCTGGCAGAAATAACTTCGGGAGACAGGCAAAAGACTAGCACAGCAAAAGCGCCAGCGATTCGGCTTCCAATCCGGCTGGTGGCGAGGTAGATGAACCATGAACTCAGGCCGAAGCACGCGAGGGATACAAGCCGTGCTGTTGTTGTCGTTATACCGAAGGCTGCAAGGAATGGATCCCCGACCAGACGATAGGCCGGTGGGCGTCCCCAGCTCCCGAGAAGAATCCGTCCGCCCAGCCTAATCAGCATCCCGTTATGAAGGCGCTGGGCATCGATGAAAGCTTCGTTGATGTATCCGGCCTCATCCCAATGAATACTATAGGGATGGGCAAGCGACCAACGAATGGCTGCGACCAGAATCACAGTGACCGTGACTACAGCGAAGATCAGCCAAAACCGTGCTTCAGATCGTGATTGTTCCATTGATCCTGTGCGCTTGCGGAGGTGAACCAAATTCCTGGAGCCGGATGAAATAGCTGCCCATTCCGCAGGCTATTCCTTGTAAGCTTCTTCCATTTCCGGACTGGAAACCGGGGCCGCCGTGTTGACTGTGCGCTTGAGCCAATTCTCTCGCCAATAGGGGTAGATTGCCCTGGGACAGAGCCGGTGAAAGTCAGATTTGCATACCACGCCCTCGAGTACGATGCAGGGATTCTTCATGTTCACCATCTTGCCAGTCTTCTCATCGACAATTCGGTGTACTCGTCGCAATACCCGATAGATCCCACCGCAGTACGGCAGCATTTCCGAATCGAACC
>ODAK010007935.1_pt1 | contig 10654 bp, 17 predicted proteins | sample 1539591 | NCBI WGS metagenome assembly ODAK01 (sample SAMEA3539303, study PRJEB22396) | soil metagenome | biome: tundra; feature: field; material: soil | place: USA | collected 2010-05 | depth 0.15 m | reverse complement strand
CCACCAACGAGGCCGACGCCGAGGCGTTCCTCGGTGTCGACGCGCCCCTCGGAGCCGATGCCCTTACCGTGCACCCCTATCTCGGTGTAGGGGCCATGGGCACCTTCGTGGCTCGAGCCCATGAGTGGGGAAGTTGTCTCCTGGTCGTGACGCGTTCGTCGAACCCCGAGGGCCGAGCCATCCAGTCGGCACGGAGCGGTTCCGGTCGGACGTCGAGGAGGAGCTCCTGCTCGAGATCGGGAAACTGAACGGGAAGCTGGCGCCCGGGGAGATCGGGCCGATCGGTGCGGTGACCGGGCCGACCCACATCGAACCGTCGCTCGACCTCGTCGCCGTGGGGGGCCTGTTCCTCGCACCCGGCGTGGGGGCTCAGGGGGCCACGTCGGCCGATGTGGCCCGGGTCTTCGCAACATGTCCCGATCGGGTCATTCCCAGCGCGTCGCGATCGTTGCTCAGCGGAGGTCCCGACGTGAAGCAGCTGCGTGACACCGCCAGCGCGCTCGCCTCCGAGTTCTGCGACGCCCTTCCGGGTTGACCGTGCACTTTTCCGAGGAGGATCTGTCCATGTCTGTGTGCGTGATCGCGAAGCTGAAGGTCCCTCCATCACTTCTTTGCGGCCGGCGATGGCGAGGTGATGATCGTGGACGAGTGGGGCGATGCGGCGTCGTTCGAGCGGTTCTTCGACAACCCCGCCATCGCCGGGTTCATGGCCGAGACGGATGTGCAGGGACCACCCGAGGTCTCCATCTTCGAGGTGCTCGACAGTCCCGACCGGTTCTGAGCGCGCATGGTGCCGGGTCAGAGACCCGGCACCATGGCTTCACGCCTTCGGGAAGTGGGAGCAGCCGTCTCCGGACGCTCCGGGTATCAGACCGTCAGCCGCAGGTCTTCTGGGCGATGGTGATGGTGTTGCTGCTATCAGCTGTCGGCACATAGGGGTCGACAGTCGAGATCGACGCGAAGCGGTCGCCGATCCAGTGGAGCATGTCGTCGAAGCTCGGCGCGATCACCCCGGCGTGGCTCTGGCCCGAGTACACCCAACGCTCGACGGGCTGGCCGATCTTGCACAGCTGTCCTTGGAGGATCTGGGTGGAGATGACCGGGATCTGCTCGTCAAGGCCACCCTGGATGATCAGGAGCGGGGTCTTGGTCTTCTTCGTAAACGCCGCCGGGTCGTTCGCGGAGAAGAGCTTGGCCCACGACGCCACCGTGAACGGGTTCTTGGGGATGAGGTCGGAGAACAACATGTGCGGCGTCGTGGCTACCGCAGCGTTGACGACACCCTGGACGTAGCTGGAGCACCCTTTGTCGAGCTGGGGGATCAGCGCCACAGCTTGTGGCGTCATGATCGCCGACAGGGGCGCCTTGGTGCTCCCGTAATAGCTGTTGTAGGAGCCGGCCACCATCATGAGGTAGTAGTCGAACGGGCTCGTCACCAGGAAGTCGTAGAGAAGCGAGAACTGCGAAGGCGGTGCACCCGCCACGACGCCGCGCAGATTCAACTTCGGTGCGTACTTGTGGTCGTAGATCGAGAACATGGCGGTCTGGCCTCCCTCGGAGTGCCCCCACACCACGTAGTTGGGGCTCAGCGAGACGCCCGGAAGAGAGTGGGCGGCCTTGACGATCATGACCGTGTCCTCAGCTGCCGAAGCACCCACGACGTAGGGCATCAGGCCGGGTGTTCCCTCGCCCTGGTAGTCGCTGGCCGTGACCGCGTAGCCGGCCGCGATGAGATTGTTGATCCCGGGGACCTGCGACGCTCCTTGCAGGCTCGGGGCGCAGACGTCGGCCATCCCGTTGGTCCCGTGTCCCCATGTCACGACCGGCCAACCGCCGGCGGGCGGCGTGCCGTTCGGAATGGCGACCATCCCGGTCACCGGGACCGCCTTCTTGGGCCCCTTGGATTTGTACATCACGATATGCATGGTGGCGCCGACGAGATTCGCGTCGGGGACGACCTCGGACTTGATGAGCGTGCCCACCGGTCCCTTCGGCAGGGGCTGGGGCACGCTGTAGAAGGAGGGGAGCCCGGTCGGTGCGGGGATGTCGGGTTTGGTTGAGGCACTCGCTGCGCCTGACACGAGCACCGAGGTGCTCAGCACAACAAGACAGACAGCGGCACTGGCCGCTCCGAAGTAGCGATGGCGCATGACAGGAACCCCCATTCCCAGCCCGACCCCCGCCGGCTGGTCTTGCCAACATAGCTGAGAGGCCTTCCGGCGGCGACTGCCCAGCCCTGGGTGCGGGATTCGTCCGTTTCGTGCTCCACATCTGCTCCAGCGCAGCCTGATCCGGTCCGACGAAGGGTTGAGCTGTCGGGCCCAGCCCAAGCGGCCGGGTCCTGTGGTTAAGGCTGGAGCGTCTCGTAAACCGGGAACTCCTCGATGTCCGGGGGTCCTTGCATGGTCACGCCAGCTGCTGCGATTGCCTCCTGAACCCGAGGGGCGGCGGCGTCATAGTCTTGGCGCGACTCCCAGAAGTCGATCACGCACCAGCCTCCATCGCCCGGAGCTGACAGATGTGGGCAGGGCGAAGGGCGCTCTGGGTCCCCCTGCGAAACCCGAAGAGGCGAGCCCGAAGTCAATGTGGCGAGGCGGAGCCGTACGCTGCGCCCATGGCAAGGGCCCCCGGCGTGCAGGCGCGGACCACCAGAATCGCGACCTGGGTCACACTCGGGCTTGTCGTCTTCCTCGGCACAGAGATCGGGCTTGCAACGACCCAGTCACCGAGTGTGCAAGCTCCAGGTCCGGTTCAGCTCCTGCACGAGGCCTTGACTGCGGCCGGCGGATCGGTCGCTTTCCACTATCGGGCCGTGTGGAGCGCCGACGGCTTCTCGCAGGTCGTGGTGGGTGACGCGCGGCCTTCCTCGGGCTCGGAATCCGTTTCTGTTGGCAGTGACCGGTTCACCGTTGTCTACACGGGCCAGGAGGCGTACTTCGAGGGCGGAGCTGCCGCACTGCGCGACCAACTCGGGCTCCCGGCGGCGACAGCATCGGTGGATGCCGGCAAGTGGATCTCGCTCCAGCAATCCGACGGACCGTACCCCTCGGTCGAAGAGGGTGTGACCACGTCGGCCGCGTTGGCCCAGGTCTCGATAGCTCCATTTGCCACGTCGCCGGCGCACCGGACGCACGGGGTGCTCCTGTCCCGGATCACGGGACGGATTCCTCACGGCCGGGTCGTGACGGGCTGGGCTCGGCTCGACCTGCTGTCGCGCTCCAAGCTCCCCGCGGCGTACTCCGCCCACGGGTCAGGCGGGGGGCAGTCATGGTCGAGCACAATTTCCTTTTCCCGGTGGGGCGCGAACGATGCGATCGAGGTCCCGGCCGGGGCGCTACCGTTCTCGTCACTGCAACGCTCGGCTCTTGCGCCGAGGAATACACCTACGACTTGATCGATGTAGAGGTGGAGGACCTGCAGCGGAACGACGCCAAGTCCCGTCCTCGAGATGCGACGAACGCAGCGCGAAGATCTGAACGGGTGCCAGCCAAGCACTGATCCAGCGCTTCGGCATCGACACCGATTGTCGATCCGAGACGACCGCGTTCTGGCAAGGTCTACCTGGTTGGAAGGATTGGATGTCTTGTTGCCGGTCTGCTCTGGTTGCTTCAGATTGTGAGCAGTTCTGCAACCTGATGCAACGCTTGCCTCGACCAGCGGGGGCGGATGCGTAGGTGGCCGAGCAGAATGTCTTCCATGAGGTATCTGGGCGAACCATGGGAGTAGGACTGAGCTAAATCGACGACCTCGACCTGAAGAGACTCCGGTAGATCCGATGGTGATTGAGGAATCGGCCAGCCGACCTCAGCGCATGTCGAAGCCATGTACTCGAACGTGAGCTGAGCGGCCTCAGAGATAAGTCCAGCAGCGATGGCGTCAACCACCGTGACCGGTCGGTTGGGGTCTACCACCCCGACAGTGTGTCCCAACCGCTTGCGTGGTGGATCCCGTCGATCCGTGTGGGGAGATCAGATGTCATACCAGGCCAGTGGGGACAGTCCTCCGCCCCACGCCAGCGTTCGTAAACGTATCTAGAGCGAGCGGTGGGTCGACCCAAGTCTCCGTACGCCGACTCTGTCGATCGGGCAGGGTCCCTCAGTTCGGCTTGTGGGCCTCCATAAGGAATCGACTGGCGTAGGTCACGAAGGGTCCCGACCGCTGAATCTGTTCGTGTAGGGCGAGCAACTTGTCGTAGTAGCCCTCGACGGTGAAGCTCGGCACGATCCAAATCACGAGGCGGAGAAAGTAGACCACCGCGCCCACGTCGTTGAAGACTGTCCGAAGGCGCTCCTCTCGAAGGTCCCGCACCACCAGACCTGCCCTCTGTGCTGCCACACGGGCAAGCCGAGGGTCTCTTGTGGATCCCGGCGGGAGCGGACCTAACATGTATTCGCTGAGTTCTCGAACGCTGTTTGGACCGACCTGCTGAGACAGGTAAATGCCACCGGGGCGCAGAACACGGGTGACCTCCTCCCACCACGTGGCAACCGGATGGCGGCTCGTGACGAGATCGAAGGAGTCATTCGGGAACGGCAGCCGATCATCCTGCGTGGCTACGACGTACGCGCCCCGAGCGCTGAGTCGATGGGAGGCAAGTGCGACATTCGGGGCATAGCCCTCGGTGGCCACCATGAGCGACGGCAGATGCGCCAGGCGTGCCAGCATTTCGCCGCCGCCCGACTGAAGGTCCAGCATCGCTGAGGCCGACTTGGCTCGTTCCGCAACAATCTCGGAGTACCGCCAGCTCGGTCGCTCCTCGGTCGCTCGCCCGGCAAGCCAGCTGAAGTCCCAGCCCTCGATCGGGGCTGCCTGTGCTTTTGCAATCAGCTCCTCGAACGATGTTGCCATACCCAAATGCTCGCAGGTCAACCCGACTCGCCGAGGCGAGGGCAAACGTGCCGGTCCCGATCGGGCAAGACGCCGCCGGCCCCCGCCAGCGTTCGGGAATGTCTCTAGAGCTGAAGGGATTCCACGGCACTATCGTCCGATTGCGGCGAGGGCACATCCGGCTCGCTGACAATCGAAACCCACCTTCGAACGGAGAAACTGTGTACGCGGCCCTCGTGACATTGACAATTGACCCGGACCAGGCTCCGGCGGCAGCTGCAGTGCTGACGAACGACATCCTGCCAACCCTTCGTGCAGCTCCTGGGTTCGTAGCTGGGTATTGGCTCGATCCGTCGGACGACCAGGGATTCTCGATCGTCGTCTTCGAGTCCGAAGAGCAAGCACGTCAATCAGTGCCCCCTGCCAGCAACTGGGCAGCTCCTGGGGTGACCATCAACAGTGTCGACTTCCGACGGGTAGCTGCGACACTTCCGTGAGCCGGGCCAGGTGCGGGTCGTTGAATGCATGCGACGGCCTCAAGGTGCATCGCTGTGGTACACGCCAGCGTTCGGGAATGTCTCTAGAACGTTGACGGGCCCGTCAAGGCATCGTTGACGCTATGGGCAAACAATTCGAGGATTGGGACAAGAGCCTCAGTCCTGTGGTCGCTGCTGACACTGAATTGAACGTCGCCGACATCAATCTCCGACGACAGGTCAATATCGCTCGTAGTAATGGCCACTCATGGACATCGATTGGCTTGGCATTGGGCGTTTCGAGACAGAGGCCCAGCAGAGATTCGGCAGACCCAACGACGAGGACGATAAGTAAGTCGGGTCGGCGGAGTGCGGGTACTCTCGGCCAGAGGACAGGGCCCCTTCGCATGCCAACCGTGCGGCAATGTCTCTAGAAAAAACGGATCTAGGGGCCGCCGTGAACCGGTCGACGGGGCGTGGCGGGTCGCACAGTAGTCCACCCACTCGCGCAGGTCCTCCTCGAGTGACCCGCCTGCGGACCGCGTGTTATCGAAGGATTTCGTCAGGGACGACTCCTACCGTCGAGATGGCCTGTTGCGTCTCGGCGTCGTCTGATTTCTCGCATCCGCGGTGGCCGTGCTCGATGACCGCCGGCTCGCGACCTTTCTTTGTGTTGCAAAGGGCGTCGCTTCGGAGGCGGGCAAGTCTTCGACCCGTAATGGGCCTGCGAAGACAAGGACGACAACGAGTCCCAGCATGTTCACGAGCCACCACACAATCCACGCGCGATGCCACTGCGCCGACACGGTGACAAAGGTGGCGGCCGCGAGTACGGCGCCGAAACGCCACGATCGTGCCGGCGTCGCTGCAACCATGGCCAAGGCGAGCGCAGGCCACACGTAGTACGGGGTCATCACAGACTCGGTGAAGCACCGGAGGGCCAGGGCGAGAGAAGCCGCCCACACGAGCAAATCGGGCCGGTCTCGCCAACGAATCGCCCACCACCCCACGCCACAGGCCAATACCAGCGAGACGATCCGGCCGGGCCCAGCCGCCACGGCGAACACCCCGATGTGCAGTCTGGGTGCAAGCGCTGTCCAAGGGGTCTCGTGATTGGCAGGGGCGGTGGGATAGTTCGGCTGTTGTACGAGAGCCATCCAGGTGGAATGGAAGTTTGCGATCAACGGTCCGAGAACCGAAACCAGAGCGGGCACCACTGCCCGCCAAGCGAAGCCAGACCACCGCTTGACTCCGGCAAGAGCCAGGAGGACGGGAAGCACGGCCAATACCAAGGGTTGGAACGCGACTGCGAATCCATAGACCCAAGCAGCGCCGTTCCATCGTCCATCGAGAGCGAAGAGAAACGCATAGGCCATGAGCCCCATCGCAAGGGCATCTTCGGGATGTCCCCAGAAGATCGAGACGCTCCACAGCGCGACTCCCTGTGCACAAGCCAGAAACGCGCGCGTCAGGTGGTCAGCTCCGAGCCGCTGAGCCAGGGCATCGAATGCGAAAAGAGGAAGAGTGCTCAGAATGAGAACGTATGGTCCCAGGAGCAGCCATGCATGTGGATGCGCGAAGACTTGTGACGTGAACGGAAAAATGTCGGCACTGAGATTCAAAGCTGAAGCAATCGCCGCCAGAGGCGCCAATGCGAAGGCAACGCCCGGGAAAGCGACAAAATGGTACTGGTACACCTGGGACAGGTGTCCGTGCGCGATTTGTCCGGCCGCCTGAAATGTCGACCAGATATCCGCGCTGCTGTTCCACACGGGTCGGGTGGGAGACCCCCAATCGATGTGGCTTCGCCACCAAAAGGAATATATGAGTCCCGCGATGACGAAGACGACCGATGCCAACGCGGCAGGCGCCCGACGCTGCAAGCGGTCCCACGACCACCTCACGGCCCTCGATCCCAGGCTCTGATGGTGAGCAACGGAACTCGGCATGTCGGCCCCTCAGTCTCGGCCCCAGGGGGGAACCCGCTTGACGGGATTATGGCATTCGGCGGAATGCGAAGGCGCTCAATGCTGGGATGCGCAACGAATGTGCGATCCGTGGATTAGATCTCGATCGGGGAGGATGTCACTGATGCACGCCAGCGTTCGGCAATGTCTCTAGAGGACGAGGGGCCGGCCGCCAGTTCCAGGCGGTCAGCACAGCGCCGTCCACCTGGCACGTCGGACGAAGGCACTTGGGAGCAACGTCACCGTTAGGCGGGAGTCGCAGCACCGTGGCAGAGGTCAGTAGGCGTTGTGGAAGTTGCCAATGAATGTGATCCTGTTGCCGTCTGGATCAATAATGGAGGACAATCGCTCACTCTTGCCACCTGCTTCAATCGTGCCGGACGGCAAGCCTCGTGCTCGGAGTTCACTGAGGTGAGCGTCAAGATCGTGAACAGCGAAGTTGAGGAAGGTTGACCCAGCACGTTCGGGGTCAAGAAAGACCTGCAACCATCCTGAATCCGTAATCCTCCATTCGGCCAGTGTGACCATCGGATTGTTGTCTGCTGGGCGTCCCAGGAGCTGCTCATACCACCCTTGCGCTGCATCTATGTCTGAGACAGGAATAACAGCAAGTACCTGATCAATGGACATGAATCCCTCTCCGGCGTTTTGCATCGGCCGGGTGAGAGTGTAAGCCCGAAGTCTTTCGTGTATTAGACGGAGGGCGAAGGTAAGACTCATCGGTCCTTTGTCGTCTTCCGCTGAAAACGGTTCGCCGTGGTGGTTTGCGAGATCAGGCGGTACGTACTGCTTCCCGGTCGGGCAAGATCCCGCTGGCCCACGCCAGCGTGCGGGAATGTCTCTAGAAGACGAGGGCCAGGCGCCCCGGCGATTCCCGGCTGGCGAGTCGAGTAAAACTGAACTCATGTCGAGGTTGATCGGCCGGAGCGTCGGAGCCGCCTTGGTCGGAGCGCTGGCTCTGGCAAGCTCCAGCTGCTCGTCGGGTCCGTCAGAGGCGGCCAGGACACTCTGCACACTGGTTGGTCAGGAGCTCGGCGCTCCTCCCGATAGTTCGGTCGCCATCAGCACGATGCCCCTGATGACCGACGCTGGGAGCACGGGCGACAGCCGTCTCGATGTGGGCGCCAGGCACCTTGCAGCGGCGATCAATCAGCGAAGTACGCAGGCCATGAGGAGAGCCGATTCTGAGATCCAAACCGAATGCGTCCGAGTCGGTATCTGGCAGACTTATCACGGCTCGGGTTGACCATAGGCAAGGTTCCGTGCCCGGTCGGGACAGGTACCACTGACTCACGCCAGCGTGCGGCAATGTCTCTAGAAGAGGCTAGCAACCTGTCTTCTGCAAATATCGTGGTGGGTCAGGTCGATTCCTGTGGATTGTCGAAATTGGTTGCGGCAAGACGAATCAAATGGATTGCGGCGTCAAGCTCGTCGATGGCTGAATCGATGCAGCCCCGAGCCTCCTCGCTGAGAGCCAGGGCCCGTGCCCTGTGAAGTTCGAGCCCGCCAGCATGGAGGCGCGTCACCAATGCGTCGGCGACGTCTGGGTCGATTCGTTCCCGATTTCCAACCACACTGTCCCTCTCGACGAAGCTCGGATGGAGAATTTGGGACCTTTGCAACTTTCCGATCCCGTCGTCGTCAGGCGATAGTAGAAGATGGGCTTTATCGAGGGCGACCATTTCGACGACGAGGAGTGCCTTGCCCTCTTGGGACGTGCCCAGTTCGGACGGATCGCCCTTTCTCTAAGGGCAGTGCCGGTCGTGCTCCCCGTACGCTACGCCCTCAGCGGTGACGAGATCCTGTTCGCTCTCTCGGTTGGCCAACTGGCGGCGGCATTCCCCAGGACCGTGGTTACGCTGCATGCCGATGGTTTCGATGAGGACAACGGGCAGCGATGGACCGTGTTCGCCGTTGGGCACGCCCTGCGAGTCGAGGGCTCCGACAGTCCCGGTCTAGCGGGGGTATCGCTCTCGCGTGGGTCCGACGCCGTCTCAGTCGAGCGTGGCGACCTGTTCCGCCTCCAACCCGAGATCTTCTCAGGCAGGTGGATCGAGTCACTCTAAAAATCCGGCGACGAGATGCTTGTCGTGCTGTGGGGACAGCTCGTCGACGCACGCCAGTGTTCGTAAATGTCTCTAGACCAGAGCTGGAGTGGGGTCCGAGTCGGGCGAATCGACGTCACCATTCTCCGATTGGCGGTTTCCACCGTGGGGGCCAACTGGCGGAGGCCAGTCAAGGCAGACCAAGGTCGCCGGTGGGAGACGCCGTGACGTGGAAGAAGAGCGCAGTAGGTCGGTCCGGGGACACTGTTATAGCGGCGTGTAAGTAAGTGCGACAACGCCTGTGCTGAAGGTGGTCGTCGCGACCAGTTTCAGATGAGTGGTGGCCTCGATGTTCTCAAAGAGACGCTGTCCGTGTCCAACCGCCACAGGGCTCAACCAGAAATGGAACTCATCGATGAGGTTGTGGTCCATGAGAACGCGATCAAGTGGCCCGGTACCAAACTTCAGGAGACTGTGACCGGCCTGTTTGAGCGAAGACACACCGTCGACGACGTCCCCTTTGATAAGGGTTGCGTTCCAAGTTGTTTCGCGCAGGTAGTCGAGGCCACATATTTTGGGATGCTGTTCATCTGGTCGGCCCAATCACCCTTCATCTGCGGGTATGCCGCTGACAGGCCCTCATAGGTCACGCGCCCCAGGAGAAGGGCATCGGCCGCGGTCAGCAGGTTCGTCACATAGCTCAGTTGCTCGTCGTTCATGTATGGAAGACCCCACTCATGGGGAGCACCGATTTCACCGCCAAGCGCCACATGCGTTGCCTCCACGAGCTTGCCCATGAGACCTCCAGTGACCTCTCGACCCATAGACGTTCTATCCCCTCAAAACTCATCGATCATGCCAAGGCACGCCTCGGGCGTCAGTCTTGGAGTTGGCGCTTGCGACCAAAGCTGGGCGGGTGCGAACCTTGTAGCTCAGCACCCTCACATCGCATCACCGTGGTGCATGCCAGCGTGCGCCAATGTCTCTAGAAGCTGGAGGTCCCTGCCCGGGATCCGGTGCGGGTTCTACCGGTCGACGCAACGGCCTCGGCGAACTCCTGAGATGGTGACATTCCGAGCGAGACGCATCCTGCTCGGAGAGGTTCGGCGGCGACCCGGACAGCCGACCCCCGGCGGCTCGGGGTCAAACGCCCAAGCCGCCGGGTTCGCGAACCGCTCTGCTACTTAGTGTTGCTGTTGTGCACCTCCGCGAACTTGGGCTCAGGCGTGTCGGGAGGGAGGTGCGGCTTGACGACCTCATTGAACCAGGCGTCGTGCTGATCGATCGAGTCCCAGATCTCAATCACCGTGATACCGCCGTCTTCCACGATGGCGTAGTG
>ODAK010007934.1_pt1 | contig 10654 bp, 11 predicted proteins | sample 1539591 | NCBI WGS metagenome assembly ODAK01 (sample SAMEA3539303, study PRJEB22396) | soil metagenome | biome: tundra; feature: field; material: soil | place: USA | collected 2010-05 | depth 0.15 m | reverse complement strand
GCCCGCCGCGCCGCCCGTCTCGACCCCATGAACGCTCTCCGCCAGCAATAGTGGCGCAGGGACTCATGCCTGCCGCCCCGCATGAATTGTGGGGCAGGATGGTATCCTGCGCGCCGGTTGTCAACCGGCGCCTGCTGGCCTGTTTACCAGGGGTTCCGGCGGGTTACCAACCCGCCGCAGGTTGCCAACCTGCCCCACAACTTCCCACAGGATTCCCGATGTCGGGAAAACTAAGTGGCGCAGGCACTCATGCCTGCCGCGTCCCCACTCGTGGGGACGCTGTTGTGGAGTCGCGTCTGTCTCGACACGGCAGGGGATGCCCCTGGAGAAATGCCGGTTAGCTGCAGGCCGCCGTCTCCAGACTGCGCACCTTAGCCGACAGCGTGGTCCGTTTCAGGCGCAGCATGTCCGCCGCGGCTTGCTTGTTCCCGCCGGTCTTTCGCAGTGCCTGTTCCAGAATGCTGCGCTCGATTCCAGCCAGCGTCTGTTCGTAGTCCAGCCCGCTGTCGGGCACTGCCACCAGGGGGCCGCGCGAGCTCATCGGCCGCTCCGCCGATGGCGCCGGGAGAGGGAAATCCACGGGCGCCAAAGTGCGCCGGTCGCCGCTCAGCGCGACCGCCATTTCCACCATGTTCTCCAGTTGCCGGACATTTCCCGGCCACGAGTAGCCGCACAACCGCTCCAGCGTCTCGCGCATCAACAACTTCGCCGGAATCCCCTCCGTCCGGCAGACTGAGTCCACGAAATGGGCAGCCAGCAGCGGTACATCTTCGAGCCGCCTCCGCAAAGGCGGCATCTCGATGGGCACCACATTCAGACGGTAGTAGAGATCTTCGCGAAACCTGCCTTCCTCCATCCGCTGCGCCAGATCGCAATTCGTGGCCGCCACCACCCGTATGTCCACCTTGATGGTCTCCGAACTGCCCAGCCGCTGCACCTCCCGCTCCTGCAGGACGCGCAGCAGTTTGCTCTGCAGGGCGATGGGCAGCTCTCCGATTTCGTCCAGAAAGAGCGTCCCCCCCTGCGCTTGCTCGAAGCGGCCCATGCGGTTCTGAAACGCCCCCGTGAACGCACCGCGCACGTGCCCGAACAGTTCGCTTTCCATCAGGCTCTCCGGCAAGGCGCTGCAGTTCACCGCCACCATCGGTCCGCTCCGCCGGTTGCCCGCCATGTGCAGGGAGCGGGCGCCCAACTCCTTGCCGGTCCCGGTTTCGCCGGTGATCAATACTGTGGCGCGGCGGCCCGCTACCAGCCGGATGGTGTGCTGCAATAACCGCATCTCGCGGCCCGCACCCACTAGCATCCGCTCCCAGTCCTCGCGGTTGACGTGCGTCGCCAATCGCGCCAGATTGCCCCGCCGCCGGTCCTCGATGACCTGGTCGATCAGCCCAAAGCCACTCTCACCCGCCGGCAGGAATAAGTGGATTCCCAAATGTGCCAGTTGGACGGCCTCGCCGATCGAGGCCTTGGGATCTCGAGCCAGCACGGGAACACCCGGCGCCGCCCGCTGGACGGCTTCCAGCAAGGTCGCAGCCGTCCACCCGGCGAGGGGAAGGTCCAACACAATCGCCGCGTAATCGGCGACCGCCAGCGTCTCGATGGCCTCGTCGGCCGGCAGGATTTCAATGTTCCAGACGGCCGGGTGGTGGGGCCAATCGGCTGGCAGTGCCGGCTGCTCGCTGATCCAGAGTACCTGTGTCGGTCCCATTCGGTCTCATCACATCAATCGGCGGAGTGCCGCAAGAGCTTTAGGGCCCGCCGATGCTCACTTGTGATGAGGTGCTGGTACAGAATATGATTCCCACCGCTAAAGTTCCTCGAAGCATCTGCCGATATGTCATTTAGCCAAAACTGGCGTGCTGGTATGAAAATCTACGATCAAAACCTAACAGGCCCTTCCACCGCCGGGGCGGGGCGGGCACAAGAGACGCAGAAACTGAATCGGCCGGGAACCGGCAAGTCCCCCACGCGCGGAATTGACGGGTCCAGCGATAGTGTTGAGTTTTCCGGCACCCTGAGCCGGCTGTCACGCACCCTCACGACTTTCGAAACGACGCAGGCCAACCGGGTCCAGGCCTTGGCCGTCCAGTATCAGAGCGGCAATTACCGACCGGATTCGGCGGCCACCAGCAAAGGTCTGGTCTCCGAAGCCATGAGCGCCGGACTGCAATGAGATGGCACCCGCGGCGCTGGTCGAACAACTGATGTCCGCGCGGAAGCAACTGGACTTCGCCAGCGACTTGCTCACTAAGCCCTCGGCCGAAGCTCTGGAATCCTGCTCCTTCGCGTTGCAAGCGGCGGGACGCCAATTGGCGGAATGCCGGCCCACTTTCCATCAGCAGGCTGGAAACGCCACAGCGCTCGAAGAAGCGTGGCGGCTGAGACGCAGCTTCCTGCGCACGGCACGGCTGTTTCAGGGCGCTTGCGATTTTCATCTCGGCTGGCTTCAACTGCGCGGCGCCATGACCGGAGGCTATACCGAAACCGGCGAATCCGCTCCGCTCATGCACGGCTGCAGCATCTCCCTCCACGGATAACGGTCATGTCGAACCTGCTCGCTTCTCTCGTCTCTTCCGCCGGCGCACTGGCAGCCTACGGCCAGGTGCTCGAAGCCACCCAGAACAACGTCGCCAATGCCTCCACCCCCGGCTTCGCCAAACAAAGTATCAATCTTTACGCCCTCCCCTTTGACCCGCAGTCCGGGGTCACTGGCGGCGTAGCCGCCGGCAAACTGATCAGCGCGCGCGACGAGTTCTCCGAACAGTCCGTGCGACAGCAGACCAGCGGGTTGGGATATCAGCAGCAACTGGTCGACAGTCTGACGGCGGTTCAGTGCGGCTTCGACATCTCGGGCAACCAGGGAATTCCGCTGGCTCTCAACAACCTCTTCCAGAGCTTCTCCGCCTGGGGCGCCACGCCCGACAATGAAGCCGCCCGGCAAACCGTTGTGGAAAGCGCTACCGACCTTGCCCAGGCCTTCCAGCAGGCCAGCAATAGCGTCTCCGCCCAGGCGAGTACCGCCGAACAGCAGATCGGCCAGACAGTAGACCAGGTGAATCAACTGGTCACCCAAATCCAGAGCTACAACGTGCTCGCCTTGCAGGGGGATAAGGACGATAGCGGCCTCAGCGCCAACATGCACGCCGCTGTCGAGCAACTCTCCTCCCTGGTGGACGCCACCGCCACATTCCAGTCCGATGGCACGGTGAACCTGATGCTCAATGGAGAGACGCCGCTCCTGTTGGGCGATAAGACGTACGCCATCAGCTCGTCTCTCTACCAGCCGCAGAATCCGCCGCCAACCAACGCCAACGGTCCAGCCGGCGTGCGGATTCAGGCCTACGACGGCACCGACATCACATCCCAAACCACCGGGGCGCAATTGGGCGCGCTGCTCCACCTGCGAAACCAGATTCTGCCTTCCTATATCGGCGATGCCTACCAGGCGGGCGATCTAAACGTCATGGCGAAGCAATTCGCCGACCGCGTCAATCAGATTCTGACCTCCGGCAACATCAGCGATGGTCCTCCGCCGGTTCCCGGCGTCGCGCTCTTCACTTACGACACCACCAACGCCACCAATACGGCGGCTTCGCTCGCCGTGAATCCCACCGTCACGCCGGACCAGTTGGCGGCAATCAGCCCCGGGCCGCCCGAGGTGTCCAACGGAGTGCCGCTCGCGCTGTCCGCGCTGTCCAGCCCCGTCCAATCGGCCGACAAAGTCAACGGCGTCAGCTATAGCGAGTTTTATGGCCAGCTCGCCGGCCGCGTCGGCAGCGCATTGAACGACGCCACCAACGGCCAGGAAGTGCAACAGTCGCTCCTCTCCCAAGCCAAGACTCTGCGCCAGCAGTACCAGGGCGTATCGCTGGATCAGGAAGCCACCACCTTGATGCAGTTCCAGCGCGCTTACCAGGCCACCTCGAAACTCCTCACCGTGCTCGACCAGCTCACCGAGGAGGCCATTAACATGGTCATAACCACATAAGGTGCTTACATGATCAGCAATCTCAGTCCTTCCAACGAAGCCTTCATGGCCAACATGGATCGCGTGCAGCGCACTGTTTCGGACGCCATCCTCCAGACCTCCAGCGGCAAACGCGTGAACGTGGCCTCGGACGCTCCGGATGCGATCGATGCCATCCTCCAACTGCGCACCGACGAGGTCCATAATTCGCAGATCCAGTCCAACCTCGGGGTAGCCCAGGCCGACGCCAGCGCCGCCGACACAGCCCTCACTTCCGCCACCCAGCTCATGGACCGCGCGACCGTGCTGGCCGCCCAGGGGGCCAACTTCACGGTCGACGCCACCGGCCGGCAGAGCATCGCCGCCGAAGTCCAATCCCTACAGGAGCAGATGACGGCCCTCGGCAACACCACCGTCCAGGGACGCTACATTTTCGGCGGCGATCAGGACTCCACCCCACCGTATGCCGTGGATCTCACCGCGGCCAACGGCGTCTCGCGTCTCACCAGTTCGCCCGCCACCCGCCAGGTGGAAAACTCCACGGGCGGTTCCTTCGCCGTCTCTCAAAGCGCCCAGGATATCTTCGATTCGCGGAACCCCGACGACACCCTGGCGAGCGGCAATGTGTTCGCGGCGCTCAACAAGTTGCGGCTCGGTCTGCTGGCCAACGACCCGGCGCAGATCACCGCCGCCGGCGCTTCCGTGCAACTCGCCTCCACTCATCTCAATACCGCCCAGGCCTTCTACGGCACCGTGGAGAACCGGATCACCGACGCCACCAACTACAGCGCGAGTTATGACGTCCAGATCAAGACCGAATTGAGCCAGAAGCAAGACGCCGACATCACCGCCGCCGCGCTCGCCATCACCCAGGGCAACACGCAGATTCAAGCCGCCTTCACGATGCAGGCCAAGATGCCGCACACCACTCTCTTCGATTTCATGGGCTAGCTCGGCCGCCTTCCCTCAGTCGAACAGGTGCGGCACAAACACACTGGTATTGGTGGTAATTGGCGTGTCCGATTCGCGAAGGCCCATTCCCCCCGCCGCGTTCCCCTCCTCGTGTCCGATCAGCCAGCTTCCGATCACCGGGTACATCCCGTCGAAGCTCTTGAGCGTCGCCATCTGCTGAAAGATGAACCCCTCTTCGCCATAATCTCCGCCCGTCTCGACGTCCTTCCCCGGTTGGTGGAGCAGAATATTCGCGCCCTCGCGGCCCAGAATCGGTTTCTTGGCCCACGCCATCATCAGCCCCGGACCGTCGAAGCTCGCCTCCAACAAATAAGGATGCCGCGGGAACAACTGCCACAGAATCGGCAGAATGCCCTTGTTCGACAGCAGCATCTTCCACGGCGGCTCCATCCACGTCGTCTCCGCCGCCCCAATGTGCTTGCCGAACTCCTCGCGCACCATCCATTCCCATGGGTAGAGTTTGAACACCGCTCCCAGCGCCCGATCGTCCGGCCCCAGGAACGTGTGGCCGTCCCACCCGATCTCGTCGATCGGGAAAATCGACGCTTCCAACCCCGCCTGCTGCGCCGTGTCCTGTAAATAGGTTACGGTCATCCCGTCCTCCGCATCGTCCATCGAGCAGAAGTCGATCCGCCGCCCCGGCAGGTACTGTGCCAGTTCCTTCCATAGCGCCACCAGCCGTTCGTGCAGCGAATTGAACTGGTCGCGCTTCGGGAAGCAGTCCTGCAGCCAGTACCACTGCACCACCGCCGCCTCGAGCAGCGAAGTCGGCGTATCCGCGTTGTACTCCAACAGTTTCGGTGGATTCACTCCGTCGAAGGCGAGATCGAAGCGCCCGTACAGCGACGGCGGCTCCGCCTCCCAAGAGCTCTCGATCAGCGGCACCGCGACCTCCGGAATCGCCAGACGCGCGTACAGCTTGTTGTCGATCACGTGCTGCGCCGCCTGGAGCGTCATCTTCTCCAGTTCGTTGGTGGCCGCCTCCAGCACGTCCACTTCCTTGGCGGTGAATTCATAGAACACCGCTTCGTTCCAGTACGGCTGCTCGCCGGTATGCCACGTGAGCCCCGCCTCTTCCACCTTGCTCTGCCAGTCCGGTCTGGGTGTTGCCGCAATCCTGCGCATTTATTCCCCCGCTCCCCCCGCTCCCGCTGAATGTCCCGCCCCTATCGATCCGAAACCGCCGTGTTCCACGCCGGACGAAGCGCCGCCCGGCCGCGCATAACTCCCCGCCGGCACCCCCACCACCCGCCCGCCGTTAGAGACATGCGTCCGGTAGTGATCGTAGTAGTAAGGATACGGATAGCTATACATCATCGGATACCACGATCCGCCATAATAGTAGCCGCCGCTGCGTACCGCATCCTGGCAGGCCATCTCATTGAACGACGTCTGGTCGCACGGATCGGGCCGCGACCGTCCGCATGATGCCAGCCCCATCGCCGCCACCACCGTCAAGGTAACCTTAGCCGATTTCTTCATGATTACTTCACAATCAACGTAGACTCCGCCCCGAACCTCTTGTAACTGCTGTACGCAATCCGCAGCCGGATTCTCTGCGGCCCGGTGCGGAATTGCAGCGTATCGTCGGCGTACGTGTACACCGCAAACCAATGCTTGCCGTCGAGCGGCTTGCGAATGGTGGTGAACCGCGGAAACAGATTCTCCGTCTTGGTAGTCCGGATCTGCGGCACCGCCTGCCCTTCCATACGCACGATATTGTATTCCTTCTTGTCCACCCATATCATGCCGTCGAAGAAGCGCTGCCCTTGCAGAATCTGCCGCGGACGCACTTGCAGCACCCAGCAATCCACCTCGTCGACGGTCTCATCGCCGCGGAACTTCGTCTCGTAGTTCCATAGCCGGTCTTCCGTCAGCACCAGCGGCTGGATGTTCCGAATGTCCGCGAAATCTTCCGCCGTGAGGAGCAGATTCTTCAGCCCGTTGCTGGGGTTCCCCACCACCAGTTCCGTCCGGTCGTGCTGCGGCGAAAAGATCACGTCGCGGGTCTCGCGATACTGCCCGCGCGCGCCGCCGTGATCGTCCAACTCGTCGAGCGTGACCCCTTGCCGGTACGTATACTCGTTGCGCTCGGCCTCGGTTTCCGTCTCGCGATGCGCCACCAGCTTCGCCAGGTTCGGCGGCGGATCCTGCGCGCGCGCCGGGGGTGCCAAAAACGCCGCCAGCAGCACCGCCAGAACTGTCCCCAAGAGCGTCGCCGGAAGCACGGATGTTATGATGAGCGCGATGGCGAAGACGTCCGGCGGCTTCCGGGCAACCCTGTTGATCGGCTGGTCGCTCCTGTGCGTGATCGCTCTCGGGTTCGCTCGCTGGAAGGGCATTCCAAACTGGGCGGCGCTGCCGTCGCTCGCCGCCTTCCTCGTCGTCTACCCATTCTATCTGGTGCCGGCCTTTCCCCGCGTGCGCGCACAATTTGCGGGCGCGCCCCTGCCCGGTTTTCTCATCGCCTCCGCAGTCCTCCCCTACCTCGCCTGCTGCTCCGGCGCCATTCAGTTTCAGTTCGTCAGCTTCGTAAAACTGATCTCTCTCGCCCTCGCCCTCGGACTCTGGTATCGCGTCCTGCCCGCCGTTCCCATGGTGGACGTGGGTTTCCTGGTGTTCATCGTGGCCGTCAAACTCGGCCGGTTTGGCGCGCCCATCTATCCCGTGCCCTTCAAAGGAGTCGAAATCGGCATCCTCGGCGACCTGGCCCTCTTCAACATGGCGGTCCTGGTGCTGATGCTGGAGCGCCGCGTCCGCGAAACCGGCTTCGGCTTCCTCCCCACCGCGAACGACTGGCGCATCGGCCTCCGCAACTACTTCTACTTCCTTCCCGCCGGCGCCGTGCTCGCCTGGCTGCTGCACGCCGGACGCCTCGTCGCGCCATCGGATCCGCTGAAGCTGACCGGCTATTTCATCGGCTTTCTTTTCGGTCTGACCCTGGCCGAGGAGTTCTTCTTTCGCGGCGTGCTCCAGCAGTGGATCGAAGACTGGACCTGGAACCGCCGCGCCGCCCTCGTCCTCACCTCGATCCTCTTCGGCGGAGTGCACCTCTGGTTCCGTCACTTTCCCAACTGGCGATGGGTGGTCCTCGCCGGCACTCTCGGCTGGTTCTGCGGCCGCGCCCGCAATCAGGCCGGCAGCATCCGCGCCGGCATGGTGACTCACACCCTCGTGATCACCACGTGGCGGGCCTTCTTCGCCTGACGCGGGGGAGTTCCGCCCGCCATTGTCCCGCACCCCCCCGATTTCGTACAATCCAATCTCATGGCAAAACTAGGATTCCTCGGTCTCGGGCTCATGGGCTACCCCATGGCCCGCAACCTGCGCCGCGCCGGACACGAAGTCGCCGTCTGGTCCAATACCACCGCCAAAGCCCACAAACTCGCCGACGCCGAAAAAGGCAGGTTCTGTGCCACGCCGAAGGAAGTCGCTGAAAATGCCGACGTCCTCTTCCTCTGCGTCGGGGATACCGCCATGTCGAAGGAGGTCATCCTCGGCGCCAACGGCATCATCGAAGGCGTCCGCTCCGGTTCTGTGGTCGTCGACTGCAGCACCATCGCCATCAGCCAGAGCCGCCACATCGGCCAAGCCCTTAAGGCCAAGGGTGTTGATTTTCTCGACGCCCCTTGTACCGGCTCCACCCCCGGCGCCGAAAGCGGCAACCTGACCTTCATGATCGGCGGCGATCCGGCCGTCTTTGAGAAGATCCGCCCCCTCCTCGACCCCATGGGCAAGAAGATTTATTTCTGCGGCGGTGCCGGCTTGGGACTCCAGGCCAAACTCGCTCAGAACCTCATCCTCTCCAATATCCTGATGGCCTTCAACGAAGGCATGGTCCTCGCCACCAAGGGCGGCATGGACCCCACGCTCATGCTTGAGATTCTGGACAATAGCGCCGCCAAGAGCGGGCTCATCAGTTTCAAGGCCCCTTTCGTCTTCAGACGGGACTTTACCACCAACTTCAGTGTCAAGTGGATGCACAAGGACACCGGCCTCATTCTGGAGAACGGAGAGGAACTCGGCGTTCCCCTGCTTTTGACCGGTCTGACCCGCCAACTTTTCCAAACTGCCATCGCCGCCGGTCATGGTGAGGAGGATATGTGCTCTAGTATCCAGGTTTTGGAGGAATTGGCCGGAGTTCAGGTGGTTTCCAAAAAATAAATTCAGAAAAGTGTTGCTTCCAGAAATGGAATCTATTATTATTGGAATAAGCCGGGGAGGCAACTCCCACCAAAGCGAGACTAACCTCTAAATAAAAGACCCCTGAAGCAATCCTCCCCGGCGCCCGAAAGGGTTTAGAGGATCTTCCAAGCAACAAACCCCCAAAAGCAAGGTCATTCTGACGTACAGTGTGGCATATTACATCATGCCAGATAATTCTCCCCTATGAAAAACTGTACATCTGTTCACTGCGGACTCTTAGGTGCCCCGTGGTAGAATGGCAGATGCTCCGATGAAAACAATCGCTGTTCTGGGGTCTACGGGCTCAATCGGAACCAACACCCTCGACGTGGTTCGGCGCAACCGCCACCTATACCAGGTGTACTCCCTGGTCGCAGGACACAACATCGAGGTCCTGACCGCCCAAGTCCTCGAATTTCGCCCCAAACTCGCGGTCGTCGCGACCTCGGACGGGTTGACCCGCCTGACACAGTGTATGGCGGCTTCCGGCCTGGCGCGAACCGATTGGCCGGAACTGCGGTGGGGCGACAAGGCGCGGGTGGAAGCCGTCCGGGCGCCCGAGGTGGATACTGTGATATCCGCCATTGTTGGTGTCGCCGGCCTGGAAGCCACCTATGAAGCGGTTTGCCTTGGCAAGCGCGTGGGACTGGCCAACAAGGAAGTCCTGGTTTCCGGCGGCAGCCTGGTGATGGAAGCCGTCCGCAAGTTTGGAGCGGAACTCTTGCCCGTGGACAGCGAGCACAACGGCGCGCACCAGTGCCTGCGGGCCGGCAACCGGGCGCAAGTCTCCCGGCTGATCCTCACCGCCTCGGGCGGCCCTTTCCGCAATACCCCATCCCGCGATCTTAATTTTGTGACGCCGGCGCAGGCCCTCAATCATCCGACGTGGAAGATGGGCAACCGCATCACCATCGATTGCGCGACTTTGATGAACAAAGGCTTCGAGGTCATCGAGGCCTGCTGGCTGTTCGATTTCGCCCCTTCTCAGGTAGATGTAGTCGTTCACCCCCAATCCACCGTGCACGCCATGATCGAGTACTCGGATGGCAGCGTACTTGCTCAAATCTCGGCAACCGACATGCGCATGCCCATCCAGTACGCGCTCACCTATCCCGACCGGGCGGAGGCGCCCGTACCCAAGATCGATTGGGCGGAGGCCAGGACGTGGGAATTCCTGCCGCCCGATTTTGCCAGGTTTCCGCTGCTGAAATTGGCCTACCAGTGCCAGGAAGCCGGCGGCAGCGCCACCTGCACGCTGAACGCGGCCGATGAGATAGCTGTAGAAGCTTTTCTCGAGGGCAGGATCGGCTATCTGTCCATTAACGAAATTGTGCAAGAGACGCTCTCACGGATGCCCTCCCGGACGCCGCGCTCGGTTGGCGATATCCTGGAGATTGACAGGGAATCGCGGGCCGTGGCGCGCGAAGTGGCAACTGCGCGCGCGGCCGGCACTGTGACAGTTTGAGGCTATATGCTCCTCTTTGGTGAAAACGTTCTGTGGCTGCTCGTTCTGATCGGAGTCATGATCAT
>ODAK010007932.1_pt1 | contig 10656 bp, 8 predicted proteins | sample 1539591 | NCBI WGS metagenome assembly ODAK01 (sample SAMEA3539303, study PRJEB22396) | soil metagenome | biome: tundra; feature: field; material: soil | place: USA | collected 2010-05 | depth 0.15 m | reverse complement strand
GGCGAAAAGCGGTCATTTTCTAGTACCTCTATGTCAGGAGTTGTGGAATCATGGCGACCGAAGCGAGGCGATCTTTCAGGATGGATCGCTGAGCGCTTGAACATGGGCCCTCCTAAGACAGCATTGTTGATCTTGAGCGGGTTGCTTCCCTTGTTCGGTCTATTCAGCCGACCACCCGACCCGCAGTTGTGCATCTACACGGCCTTTGCCGCTGTCTTGCTGTTCCGCCGTCGCTTGGAGGCTTGGATTGTTCGCCTGCCGGGCTCCGCCGCCCTCCACCTGGTTGTTGCATTCCTGCTCTCAGGCTCGCTCACGGAGACACTGGCCTGGATAAACAACTACTCAAAAGAGGCACCGCAACCTGCGCTGTTGCATCCTCAACTCATCCCGGATTTGATTTTGGGAATGGGTTTCTACGGCGGCTGGGCGCTGGCCTGGCTGATTGCGTTTCGCTGGTTTCGATTCACCCTGTTGGAAGTGTTTCTCGCCACGGGGTTTCTAGGGATAGGGTTCGAACAGTTGGGTGCCGCGTTTCTGGTGATGGCACGCACGTTTATGGGCAATCCGCTGCGGTCGCTGATTATTGGCGCCTACATCTTTGTGGTGTATGGGTCAGCGGCAGGCTTGGCCCTTGCCCCCTTGGTTAAGCGCTTTGATTCCCCACAGAAATCCCGGTCCTGGGCGCGATTCCCATTGGTCATCGCATTGATGTTGGCCTTAGCTGTTGCTGGAACGTTCTTGGTCAACCTGTGCGCGCTCGCCATGGGTGGGCTTCCGCCCAAGCGCTCAATCGTCGAGCACCCGTTTTGGTGAACAACAAACAAGGTGATAGAGGGCGCCATTGGGCGCGACCTCCCCGGTCTCCGAAGCAGGCCGGCTAAACCTTCAGCCCTGTCAAGTCCGGCTCCAGGCGCGCTTTGTCCTCTAGGAACGCAGCCCAAGTGAGTTTGGTCTGCCGCAGGGCGGCTTCGCGCGCGAGCAGGGAGGCCAGAGTGGAGTTGATGGCCGGCTCGAGCGTTGGATTGGTATGGATGCCTTCGGTGATGCTGCGGTGGAAGCTCTGCACATTGCGCTGCATGCCGTCGGCGTAGAGCGTGGGGCTCTCCGAGCCCTCCCAGACGTCCTCAATCCCTCGAATGAAGACCTTGCCCGAGTAATGGCATTCGATGAAGGCCGATTGTCCGTAGGCCATGCAGCCGATGCCATTCTTGTTGTTTCGCACATGCTCGCTGTAATGGCTCCAGACCACGCCGTTCTTGAAGTGGAATGTGATCGCGTACGTATCGTGCGAGTCGTGGATCGGGTTGAGCCGGTTGCGCAGCGAATAGCCGACCGCGCATTCGGGCAGTTCATTGGCGATCCACAAGCCCACGTCGATGGCGTGGATGTCGCAGTTGACCACGTAGGCGCCGCCCAGGGCATTGTCGTTGCACCAGGTCAACCCGTGCAGCAGCGGTTCAATGGTTTTTTCCACCGGGGGGTCCGGGAAGCCGTCGTCATGGTAAAAGCTCTGAATTAAGCCGACCTTGCCGAGCATTCCGTCGTGGACCTTCTTCAGGCCGTCAATGTGCCCAGGGTCGGCGCGGGTTTGAAAATCAACCAGAAACACCTTGTTCTTCCTGGTCGCGGCTCGTCCGGCTTCGAGGATCCGGAGGCACCCCGGGACATCAACGGCCACTGGCTTGGCCATATAGACGTGGCACCCGGCTTCGACGGCGGCGTGGGCGTGAATGGGGAAGAAACAGGGCGGGACCTCCAGGAACACGGCATCCGGTTTCAGCGCCAGGAGACGCTTGTAGGCGTCCAGGCCGGAAAAGCGGCGTTCCTTGGCCACGTTGAAGCGGGTGCCGACACTCTCCGCCACTGGCTGGAAATAGTCAGCAATGGCGCATATCTCAAACCCACCGTTTTTGGCTAGATAGTCCGCGATCCACGAGCCACGCCCACCGCCGCCGATGAGGCCGACGGTGACTTTCGAATTGGCGGAGGCACCGAAGACGACCGCCGGTGCGACAATGGAAAACGACGTGGTCAGGGCCGTGGTGGCGAGGAACTGACGGCGTGGCACGGCGGGGGAGGCGGTGGTAGGTGATGGGGCCGAGACGGGCTGGTCGATTGCGTTCATGGCATCTTGCTCTTGCTGGGGTTGAGTGTAAAAGCGGGTGCGCTCAAAGCAACCAGCAAAGAGAAGAACGCCTTCCTACCCGTCACCCGCGTAGCTTGCCAGGGCCTCTTTGAGCTTCTCGCCGCTCCAGAGGTCGGGATGGACGATGACGCGGTAGCGGAGCGTGAAGCTCTCCTTGGGGTTCAAGTGTCGCGGGCCCTCCTGGATCACGGCTGGACTGAAGTATTTCATTTCCGGGCCGCGGATCAGATACCACGGCGTCGGGGAGGGAGCATTCTGCGGATGGTTGAGAATGGCGACGCCAGCGTGGCGCCCTTCGAAGGAGCCTGCGCAGTCCATGGCCGAGGACCGAACGCGATAGGTGTCCTCCTGGAACCGGATCGGGCCATCGGCGCTGGTGGCCTGGAATTCGCGGAGATTCTCTGCGAACCGCACGGACAGCCCGGCGTAGCCACCCCAGGGCTTTCCCTCGGGCTCGCCCGGCAGCGGTGTGCGGTCAAGAACGATGGCTTTGTCCAACGCCGTAAAAGTCATTTGCCAGTCCATGGAGTAGCTCCCGTCCTGGGCGGGGGCTGAAATCGCGATGACACGGCGTTCCTTGAGGACAGGTGGGCCGTCGGCCGGCCGGTAGGCGATCTCCATGGATAGGCGGGCGGAGAAGTCCGGCCGGGTTTCTGATTGCAGGTTGCTCCACTCCGTCCGTCCGTCCAACGCGCCGCTCTGGGCGTTAGGCTCCCAGTAATTGACACCGTTGATGAATTTCCAACTGAACCACAAGGCGCGGTGCCAAGGATGATCTTTAGGCTGATCCGAAGTGAGGACCGGCCCGCCGGCCACAGCCACCGGATGGAAGAACAACCGGTCCTGGCCGCTCTGGTAATTGAACTGCCAGACTGCCTGGTCGCCGCCGATCAAGGCGATCATGCCAGCCTCTTTTCGCCAGGCTAAATTGGCCGGGCGCCCTGCCATAGGCGCGCCAATGGCGGCCCGGTTGGTGACGGGGTCTGCTCCTTCTGCTCTGAAGGCCAAGCTGGTGAACAGACTCAACACGGCCAGGCTTGCCCAGCGTCGAGAGACGCGGTCCAGTGGGTGCCGAAGGAAGGTCCTACCGGCGCCCGACGCGGCGGGGTTGCTGGGGCCATGCGCCGGCCGGACCAGCGGCTCGACGAAATCCGATCCATAAATCAGAGACTCCAACCCGGCCGATACGCGAGGGCAACATAAGCGTTGGCGGCTTCGTTGTTGGTGAAAAGCGCCTTCTCATTGTCCCACTTGAGCGTCTGACCGGGGAAGCGAATGGCAATGGCCCCGAGCAACGCCGTCTGCGTCAGCGGACCGCCGTAACCGAAGTTGGACCCCGCCTGACGGCCAGTGCGGATCGCTTCGATCCAATCCCACTGGTGGTTCTTGACTCGGGGAAGCTTCTCAGCCGGGGCGTTCTTGCCGGAGTATTTCTCCATGACACTTTCCGGCAGTAGCCGGCAGCCGCCGGCTCCGTGAGAACCGTGCATAACCATCCCCTTGTCGCCAAAGAGGATGGCCCCGGTGCCGGGCACCTTGTCATCGGCAGCAAAATCCTTAGGCTTCGGAATCCGATTATTGCCATCGAACCAGAAGAGCTTGACCGGGCCGCGTTGGTTGCGGGCGGGAAACTCGAAGGTGATCTTCGTGCCGGGAGGAAAGGTCAAGCCCTGTTTCGTCGGGTCATAATCGGTTACCTCCGCCTGCACCGTCGATGGCGCGTCCAGGTCCAGCGCCCAGAACGTCGGATCGACGACGTGGCAAAACCAGTCGCCGATGGCGCCCGTGCCGAACGGCGTCCAGCCGCGCCAAGTGCCGGGAATCCAGAAGGGTGCGTAAGGACGAAAGGGAACCGGACCGACCCACCGGTCATAGTCGAGCCCTTTGGGCACCTCATAATGCTGGTCGAGCTTGTCGAGATTGCGGATCTGGCAATACAGATCCCTCATGCCGTCACAGCCGGCATGAACGGTGTGCACCTGGCCGATGGCGCCAGCCCATACCCACTCGCAGAGCCGGCGAATCGAAGCAAAGGAATGCCCCTGGTTGCCGAGTTGGGTGACCACCTTGTACTTGGTGGCGGCCTCCATTAGCGCCCGAACCTCGTGGACGCTGTGTGCCAGCGGCTTTTCGCAATAGACATGCTTGTGGTGCCTCATGGCCTCCATAGCGATGACCGCATGCGAGTGATCGGGCGTGCCGATGACTACCGCGTCGATCTCTTTGTCCATCTGGTCGAGCATCACGCGATAGTCTTTGAACTGCCGAGCCTTGGGATACTGGGCAAACTTCTTGGCGGCGTACTTATCGTCCACGTCGCAAAGCGCGACCAAGTTCTGGCCTTCGCCCGCCACGGCGTCGATGTCGCTGCCCCCCTGGCCGCCGATACCGATTCCGGCCACGTTTAGCTTGTTGTTGGCGCTGAGGCGTTCCGCCCCTCGCACCATGCTGACGGGGAGAAGGTGAAACGCGGCCACGGCCGCGCTAGTGGCGCAGAGAAACTGCCGTCGGTTGATCAGGGCGGATTTGGGCTGGTTCATAATTCTATGGGTTGGGTTTTTCATTTTGTCGGCGGAAGTTGGTCACAGTTGCGGTTTGCATTCGAGTGCAAAGTCATGCTCAAGTTCGTCAAAGCGTCCTCAATATCCGGTCCCCGACTCAGAGACTCCAACCCTGCCGATACGCGGGGTGAACGTAAGCGTTGGCGGCTTCGTTGTTAGTGAATAGCGCCTGCGCATTGTCCCACTTGAGCAGTTGACCGGGGAAGCGGATGGCGATGGCCCCGACCAGCGCGGCCTGTGTCAGCGGGCCGCCATACCCGAAGTTGGACCCTGCCTGTCGGCCGGTGCGGATCGCTTCAGCCCAGTCCCAATGGTGATTCTTGACGCGTGGGAGCTTTTCGGCCGGGGCGTTCTTGCCGGAGTACTGTTCCATAACCTTTTCCGGCAGCAGCCGGCAGCCGCCGCCTCCGTGAGAACCGTGCATAATCATCCCCTTGTCCCCAAAAAGAATGGCCCCGGTGCCCGGCACCTTGTCATCGGCCGCGAAATCCTGGGGCGTGGGAATCTGATTATTGCCGTCGTGCCAGACCAGCTTGACCGGGCCGCGTTGATTGCGAGCGGGGAACTCGAACGTGATCTTCGTGCCGGGGGGATAGGTCAGGCCCTGCTTCGCCGGGTCATAATCGGTTACCTCCGCTTGCACCGTTGACGGCGCATCCAGGTCCAGCGCCCAGAAGGTCGGATCGATCACATGACAAAACCAGTCGCCGATGGTGCCCGTGCCGAAGGGCAGCCAGCCGCGCCAATTCCAGGGGACCCAGAATGGCGCATAGGGACGGAACGGAACCGGGCCGATCCACAGATCATAGTCGAGGCCTTTGGGCACGTCATAGTGCTGGTCGAGCTTATCCAGGTTGCGGAGCTGGCAATACACCTCCTTGAAGGCGTCACAGCCCGCGTGAACGGTATGCACCTGGCCGATGGCGCCCGCCCAGACCCACTCGCAGACTCGGCAAATCGAACCAAAGGAATGCCCCTGGTTGCCGAGCTGGGTGACCACCTTGTACTTGGTGGCGGCCTCCATGAGCGCCCGAACTTCGTGGATACTGTGCGCCAGCGGCTTTTCGCAATAAACATGCTTGTGGTGCTTCATGGCCTCCATGGCGATGACCGCGTGGCAGTGATCCGGCGTGCCGATGACCACCGCGTCGATCTCCTTGTCCATCTGGTCGAGCATGACGCGAAAGTCCTTGAACCGCCTGGCCTTGGGATACTGGGCGAACTTCTTGGCGGCGTAGTTATCATCCACATCGCAAAGCGCGACTATGTTGTGGCCTTCGCCCGCCACGGCGTCCAAGTCGCCGCCCCCCTGGCTGCCGATGCCGATTCCGGCGACGTTGAGCTTGTCGTTGGCGGCAAGGCGCTCCGCCCCTTGCACCGCACTAGCGGGGAGAAAGTGAAACACGGCCACGCCCGCGCCGGTCGCGCAGAGAAACTGCCGTCGGTTGATCAGGGTGGATTTAGGCTGGTTCATAACGCTATGGGTTGGGCTATTCATTTTGTCTGCGGAAGTCGCTCACGGCTGCGGTTTGCATTCGAGTGCAAAGTCATGCCCAAGCCGAACGGAAACTCCTCCTTTTGGCAAGCCTGATCTGCCTCATCTGGCAATCATATTGCATGGGCGCGTTCGTGCAGTGCCGCCGCCCTCCGCCGTGGCGGCGGGCATCCTGCCTGCCGTAGAGCCGGGCATCCTGCCCGGCGGATGGAACGCTCGCCTTGCCACACGGCTTGGAGCTTCGGGTGCTGAACCGGGCGGCAAGATGCCGCCCTCTACGGCAGGCAGGATACCCGCCGCTACGATTTGGCATGGCGGCTGTGTCCACAGCCGCCCACGCCGGCTGTGGTTTCGGATTCAGGCTGGCTTTCTCAAGGCGGGCGGGTTTGACTTTGAGGAGGTGATCTAACGGATGATTCCATGACCGGCGAGCCGATGATCGAGTGCGAAGGGCTGACCAAACGGTTTGGCCACTTCACGGCCGTTGATCACGTCAGCTTCAAGATCGAGAAGGGCGCGATCTTCGGCTTCCTCGGCCCGAACGGTTCGGGCAAGTCCACGGTGATACGCCTGTTGTGCGGGTTGCTCCAGCCCAGCGGCGGGCAGGCGCGGATCGGCGGCCTGGATGTGGCTTGCGAGCTGGAGCAGATCAAGAGTCTCATCGGCTACATGTCGCAGAAGTTCTCGCTCTATGACGAGCTGACGACGCACGAGAACCTCCAGTTTTATGGCCGCCTTTACGGCCTGCGCGGCACAGGGCTCAAGCAGCGCTACGATCAGTTGGTCGCTTTGACCCACCTGGAGCCCTACTTGCGCCGGCGCGCCGGGCTGCTCTCCGGCGGCTGGCGGCAGCGCCTGGCCATGGCCTGCTCGCTCATGCATCATCCGACCGTGCTGTTCCTGGACGAACCAACGGCAGGCATTGACCCGGTGGCGCGGCGCGAGCTGTGGGACTTGCTGTTCGAGTTTTCCAGCAACGGCATGACTCTGTTCGTCACCACGCACTACATGGACGAAGCGGAACGCTGCTCCCATGTCGGCTACATCTACATGTCGAAACTGGTAGTCTGCGGCGAGCCGGACGATTTGAAGCAACTGCCATTGGTGAATCCGGCGGACGCCCGGCGGATTGACGTGACGTGCGACCACGTGACGGTGGGACTGCAAGCGCTGCGGCGGGTGCCGGGTGTGCGGACAGCGACGGTGTTCGGGCAGTCCATGCACTTGCTGGTGGATAAGGGGATGTCGGAGGAATTCATCCGCGCGGAGCTGGCGAAGGCGGGCATCCCGCACGCGGATATCCGGCCCATCGCGCCGTCGCTGGAAGACGTATTTGTGGCCCTGACGGCAGGCCGGAATGGGGAGGGCAAATGAGAGTTCCCTTCCGCGGCTTCAGCGCGATTCTCTACAAGGAGTTTCTGGTCGTGTTCCGCGACCCGTTGACGCTGTTCTTCATGTTCGTTCCGCCCCTGATCCAGTTGGTGGCCTTTGGGTTTGCGCTGGATACCGACGTGAAGCACATAGCGACGCTGGTGTTCGATGAGGATCGCACCCGGGAGAGCCGTGAGCTGATCCAGCAGTTTGTGAACACACAAACCTTCCGGGTGGTGGGCGAAGTGCGTAGCATCACCGAAATGACCGACGCAATCCGGCGCGGCCAAGCCTATGTGGGGCTCCAAATCCCGCCAGGTTTCTCGCGCGACCTGCTGGCCCGCCGCACCGCGCGCATTCAGGTACTGATTGACGGCTCGAATTCGAGTGTCGCCTCCTCCTCGCTGAACACGGCGCTCAATGTCGGGTTTCGCAAGGCGGTGCTGGAGTTGGCTGCCCGGACGGGCGTGCGCGACCTCCCGGTCGAAGTGCGTCCGCAAATGCTTTACAACCCGGAGATGCGCAGCCCGAACTTCTTCGTCCCCGGTGTCATCGGCCTGGTGTTACAGATCGCCACGATGTTTGCCACCTCCATGTCGCTGGTCCGCGAACGCGAGCGCGGCACACTGGAGCAGTTGATGGTCAGCCCGCTATCCCGCTGGGGGCTGATGCTGGGCAAGCTCACACCGTATCTGTGCATTTCGATGATGATGGCGGTCGGCTTGATCGGCATCATGCAGTGGGTGTTCAACGTGCCCATTGCGGGCGACCTCAAGGCGCTGTTGGTGGCGACCTTGCTGTATGTCTTCACGCTGTTGAGCCTAGGCCTGCTCATCTCGACGCGGGCGCAGAACCAGATGCAGGCATTGCAAATCTGTATGATCTTCATCCTGCCCTCGGTGTTCTTTTCCGGGTTCATATTCCCGCGCGAGACCATGCCGTGGATTTTCTATGCTGTCGGCTCCGTGCTGCCGGCGACGTACTACATCGAATTGCAACGGGCCATCGTGCTGCGCGGCGCAAGCCTGGGCGACTTCTGGCTCAACATTGTCATTCTCGCCGGGATGGGCTTGGCGGTGTTCAGCCTATGCGCGCTGCAGTTCAAGCGGAAGATTGCGTGATTCCGGTGATGATGCGCGCGCCGCGTTTGTAGGCGAAATAGGAGTAGGCCCACTGGAGCATCACGGCGAGCCGGTTGCGGAAGCCGACGAGGAAAATCAAGTGCACCAGAAGCCACGCCAGCCATGCGAATAGGCCGGAAAAGTGGAGCCGACCGATCCAGGCCACCGCCGCGGAGCGGCCTATGGTAGCCATGGTTCCCCGGTCCCAATACCTGAACGGCGGCCGCGGCGCGCGCCCGGGGCCAAGGTCCAATTCGCCGCGCACGATGCGCGCGACGTGACGGGCCATTTGCATCGCGGCGGGTGAGACGCCGGGCACCGGCTGGCCGTTTTCCTGGAGCACCAGGGCGAGGTCGCCGATGGCGAACACTTCTGGATGACTGGGCAGGCTCAGATCCGGATTCACCTTCACGCGCCCGCTGCGATCCAGTTCCACGCCGAGCTTGCCGGTCAGCGGCACTGCGGATACGCCCGCAGCCCATAGAATGTTTTCCGCGCGGATGCTCTCCCCGGTGGCAAGTTTCACTTCGCCCGGCTGGATGGCACTGACCTTGGTCTCGGTGCGGACCTGCACGCCCAGATGTTCCAATTGGCGCCGGGCGCTCTGAGCCAGATCCGGCAGCAAGTGGCCCAGCACGGACGGCGCCGCCTCGATCAGGATGATGCGCGCCTGGGTGGGGTCGATGAGGCGAAAGTCGCGCTTCAGGACCGTGCGCGCCAGCTCAGCAAACGCGCCGGCCAGTTCCACGCCGGTCGGACCACCCCCTACGATGACAATGGTCAGCAGAGCCTCGCGTTCGGCTGGGTCCGTGCTGGCTTCAGCTTTCTCGAACGCCAGCAATACCCGGCTGCGAATGCGCAGCGCTTCGTCGAGGGTTTTGAGGCCGGGGGCAAACTGCTCCCACTCGGGATGGCCGAAATAGCTGGTGCGCCCGCCCAGCCCGAGCACGAGATAATCGAACTGCAGGGTGCTTTTCTCCAGCGACACCCGCCGGGTCGCAAGGTCAATGCCCACAACCTGATCCATTAACACCGTGATATCGGGGCGCCGGGCGAGAATGGAGCGAATCGGCTGCGCAATCTCCGGCGCGGACAGTCCGGCGGTCGCAACCTGGTAAAGCAGAGGCTGGAACAGGTGATGGTTGGTGCGGTCAACGACGGTTACGCGCGCGGCGGGATGCCGGAAATGCTGGCAGAACGTCAGGCCGCCAAAGCCCGCCCCGAGGACAACGACGTGAGATTTCTCGTGCTCCGCCATGTTACAGTCTTTATCCATTAGGGGAAGAATGCAACTGTTGCGAGGGCGTTCGCGTGCAGGAGAGAGCCAGAGACGAACACAGCGCGGCAGAGCCGCAACCGAAGATGGCAAATGGCAAATGGCAAATGGCAAATGGCAGACCCATGTTGTGGTTTGCGCAAGCCGAGCGAGCTTTCAGGAGCTGTCCTTCGGCGCGCGGCCTCGAATGAGAACTGACGGATTACATGAACAGAAGAAGGTGCCGCGGCTCCGGCTGCGGGTGACCGCGACGGCGGAATCGGTATTGCGCTCGGGCCACCCTTGGCTGTTTGCGGACAGCATCCGGGAGCAGAATCGGGCGGGACAAGCCGGCGAACTGGCCGTCATTTACGATCGCAAGGACCGATTCCTCGCAACTGGATTGTTTGATCCGGACTCGCCCATTCGAGTTCGGCTGCTGCTGGTGGGCAAACCCCGGGCCATCGATCACGATTGGTGGGCGGAACGGCTCACTGGGGCACTGGACGCCAGAACTGGCCTGTTCGATGAACAAACCACCGGGTTCAGGTGGATTAACGGCGAGAGCGACGGCTGGCCGGGCCTGGTTCTAGATCGCTACGACCAAACGCTGGTGCTGAAGCTCTACACGGCAGCCTGGCTGCCGCGGTTGGAGGAAATCGCCGGTCTAATCACCGGGCGCTTGCGTCCGGAACGAGTCGTCCTCC
>ODAK010007931.1_pt1 | contig 10656 bp, 11 predicted proteins | sample 1539591 | NCBI WGS metagenome assembly ODAK01 (sample SAMEA3539303, study PRJEB22396) | soil metagenome | biome: tundra; feature: field; material: soil | place: USA | collected 2010-05 | depth 0.15 m | reverse complement strand
GTCGATGCCGAAGTGACATCAATAATGGCTGCTTATGATGGGCAGATCCGGACAAGAAATCTGCGGCAGTCACCTATAGGTGTTTTCAAAAACACGGCGGGAGCAATCAAAGGTGATGTTGAAGTGGATACCGGAAGCAGTAAAAATAACTTCAGGGAAGCCAAGGTAAAGACCGCCAGCTGCCACCTGTAGCTGAAGCTAAACGTCAACCACCCCGCCAACCGGAGCCAGTTACCTTCGTGCCTCCAGTGACTGATTATTGGGTCGAGAGCTGATTACAGCGCGGCAGCAGCGTGCCATACAAGCGGACGGTCGAGTATGCCCTCCAAAGCACTCGCTCGACAGCTCGACCACGTTATTTGTCGAGCGAACATTCGAAGCCCCTTTGAAGCCGCCTATCATCGTGCGTGTGATCGCCGTGATGGTCATTATGCTCGTGCGCGTCATCTAGAATCATTGCGCACACGATGTTGACGAACAGCCCGACCGCGGCGGCGACCATCGCTTCCTGATAGTAGATGGGCTGAGGCAAGACAATCCACTCGACTGACCCCACAAACATCAGGGCAGCGACCTCCAGCAGGAAGACGGCACTCGCAAAACCGCTAAGAACTTCGATTTTCCAATTGCCTAAGGCGAACCGGAGTCGCGGGCATAACGTTGGGCGGCAGCGTAGGCAAAGGCGTAGAAGCCGATGGCCACGACATGCGAACTCATATGCCAGCCGTCGGCCAGCAACGCCATGGAGTTGAACCCCAACTGGCCGACCATCATGACGGCGGTGATCCATATGACGGCTCGCGTGCGCCTTTCCTCAGCGTGATTGCCTTCGTCAAAGACGTGGTCATGGGTCCACGCAGACAGTTTTAGGTATGTATCGCTGATTGTCTTCTAAAGGTACTTGGTAATTTCCTTGAACTCGCGAATTGTGGAATCCGTGCCGCGGGCACCTTTACGGACAGAGTGTTCGAGGCAGTGGTCGATATGGTCGTGTACCAATGTTTTCTTGGCGCTGCCGATCGCTTTTTCTACGGCTTGCAGTTGCTGCGCGATTTCTAGGCAGCCACGCTCTTCCTCCAACATAGTGAGAATACTATTAAGGTGGCCTTGAGCCCGTTTGAGCCGTTTGATTACGTCAGGGTGGGTAACGTGTGTTGTCATAGTGTAAACATCCTATCCTCCTGGTGAGGATATATCAACTCATATTATTAACGAAAAAAATGCAAATAATGGAAAAATTAATTGACTCTTATAACAAAAAATCAGAGAATCCAACCATCTAATTTTCACAGGGAGGCATCTTGGACAGTTGCCATAGTAGCTTGAACCACGTCAGCTAAATCAGCGAAATCGTAGGCACTGTCATTGACTCCCGCCGCCGTCTCGCTGATTCAGCGGGACGGTGTCCTAGCAGCAAATTCCTTTACCCCCGCTTTGACACGGATTGCTCTAAGCACCTCCCCCTGTCGGTTGCATCCGTCGTGTAGTTTCGACGTCGCTGTAGCGTTGCTGCGTGCCGATGTTGGGCATGTGGTCTGAGACCTCTCAGGCAACAGCACGGAATATAGATTAACGCATTGCCTGTCTGCCCTTCGTGGGCGACGCATTTGTGCGAGGTGTCATTATGATTTTCAATTTTACCAAAGCAATACCCCTTTTCGCCGAATTGGGTCATCAAATATCAGGCTGGCTATTCAATACACACAATTTCGGCAAGGCCGTTCTCGCAACCCCAAATCACTGGATGAATACGAAAGTCGTAATATTACCGCAACATTATTTTTATATTATCTCAATGATGTTTGATTCAACGATAGTACGTGCCATGCTGCGTCAAGTCAGGCACTGCAAAACTTCCATGACAAGGCAAATTCTGATGGGTTTGTTGTCTGGGCATTATTGCTGCTCTCCCCATGTTGCGATAGCTGCGCCTGCAGAGGTGCAAGGCACAACCTCGTCGAACAACAATTATGTTGCAATCGCTGTCACGCCAGCCGCTCAAGTTGCAACCGCTGCTCCAGCCGCTCAAGAAGCATGGAACGTGCTTGGTCAATTTACGAACGTGACCCAATGGCATCCGGCTTTTACCTCGCCTTACACGGGTCAAAACAGTTTGAATCCCAATAGCAACAGCGCTGAAACGACCGATCTGACGTTATTTGCCGGGATGCGTATCTCAGTGGGCGGCGAGCTTTGGATCAATCCAGAAATCGATCAAGGGTTCGGCTTGAGCAATACCCTCGGCGTAGCCGGATTCCCAAGTGGCGAAGGATACAAGATAGGTGCGAATGCTCCTTATCTCCGGCTGCCTCGACTGTTTTACCGGCAATTCATCAATTTGGGAGGAGAAGAGCAAACCATCGCGTCGGCGGCCAACCAACTGGGACGCACCCAATCGACCGACAACGTCATCCTGACGATTGGTAAGTTATCCGTTACCGATGTATTCGATACCAATACTTACGCGCATGATCCCCGATCAGACTTCTTTAACTGGTCGATTGTGGAATCGGGAGCATTCGACTATGCGGCTGATGCATGGGGATTTACTAAGGGCGCATCCGTAGAATGGACACAATCCTGGTGGACGATGCGTGGCGGCTTTTTCGACCTTTCCACGATTCCGAATACTACAATACTAGATCCGACATTCAGCCAGCACGAATGGGTCGGCGAACTGGAGGAGAGATATCAGTTGTGGGAGCATCCGGGCAAAGTAAAGCTATTGGGCTTCGTCAACCAAGGCAAGATGGGAAGTTACGCGGATGCTTTGCAACTCCAACGGCAAACGGGCAGTCCGACGCCGGATACTGCGCTCGTTCGGCGCGGCACTTCGCAATCGGGAGTCGCAATCAACCTCGAGCAGGAAGTATCTTCCGATCTGGGCGCTTTTGCCCGTGCAAGCATGAACAACGGCAGCAAGGAAGCAGACGACTTCACCGAGATCAACAAATCGATTGCCGCAGGGCTATCTCTGCGGGGTGATCGATGGGGGCATCACGATGATACATTCGGCTTTGCCGCAGTCGCTAACGGACTCTCTGGCGATGCGCGCAATTACTTTGCAGCCGGGGGGATGGGTATCCTGATTGGCGACGGACATCTGAATTACGGTTTGGAAAAGATCATGGAGACCTATTATTCTTTTTCCATGCATGCGGTTGACCATTTGATGCTTACACTGAACTATCAGTACGTCGTCAATCCTGCATATAACCAGGACCGAGGACCAGTCTCGATTTTCGGACTCCGTGTGCATAAGGAGTTTTAACTCCGTAAGGTAAGCCCTGGTTTAGACATTCATCTTTGGAAGCACAAAAGGCATTTACTATGCAATGGTGCATGATGCCGCCCATGCCCTGTTCGTCGAGAACAAGCCCGATATACCATAAAGATGATTCCTATTCTAAGCAGGGCTCATAGTTGACTTTAAACCAGTTGGTATCAAGATGAACATATTCTCCAAACTCTATTACATATTCCGAAAGTACTGGAAAGCCTTTCATCTCTATCTGGTTATCGCCGGCCCCGGTCTCGTGGTCATGATCGCCGACAATGATGCCGGTGGCATTACCACCTACGCAGCCACCGGCGCAAAGTACGGCTACAACCTGATCTGGTTCTTGTTGATCCTGATCCCGGTCGCCTACTACGTGCAGGAAATGACGGTGCGCTTGGGCGCGATCACCAAGCGTGGCCATGCCGAAGCGATTTTCGACGGCTTCGGTGCGTTCTGGGGTTGGTTTTCGCTGATCGACCTGATGATTCTTGACTGGTTGACCCTGGTCACCGAGTTCATCGGCATGACTTCGGCTCTGCACATCTTCGGCGTGCCTCCCTGGATGACGGTTGCCGGCGTCGTGGCCTTGATGGGAATGATTGTGTTGAACGGTCGCTACTGGACCTGGGAAAAAATAGCAATGCTGTTCTGCGCCTTGAACCTCATCTACATCCCGGGCGCATTCATGGTCAACCCGTCGGTTTCTGACATACTCAAGGACGGCCTGATTCCGAATTTCCCCGGGGGCTTCAACGGCGAATTGTTCTTCTACCTGATGGCCAACATCGGCACCACCATCGCGCCCTGGATGCTGTTCTTCCAGCAAAGTGCCGTGGTCGATAAAGGAATGCAGGAGAAAGATATACCTTGGGGCAAGTTCGATACCTTATTTGGTGCGATATTAACGGTCGTGGTGGCGATCTTCATAGTCATCGTCACGGGCACTGTCCTGAAAGGCGTCAATATCGACGACGCATCCCAAGCTGCCGAGCAACTGATGCACACCAATCACTATGTTGGTGCGTTCATGGCCATCGGCCTTTTTGATGCCGGTTTGCTTGGCGCGATCTGCATCTCGCTGGCAAGTTCATGGGCCTTCGGCGAAATCTTTGGTTGGGCGCATACATTGAACACAAAAATCAAGGAAGCGCCCTGGTTCTATGCCAGCTACTTCTTTACCTTGGTTACCGCTGGACTTGTAGTGCTGATTCCGGGAGCGCCGTTGGTGCTGATTACTCTGTTCGTTCAGGTGGTAGCCGTCACCCTGTTGCCTGCCGCCTTGGTGTTCCTGATTCTGCTGCTGAATGACAAAAAACACATGGGAGAGTATAGCAATACCTTGAGTCAGAACTTGATTGGCGGTTTTATCATCATCTCCATCGTGATTTTGTCCACGCTGTATGGGATCAGCGTGATGTTCCCCAATCTGTTCAAGTAATCGGAGAACCAGATATGTTATTAAGCCTTCGCCGCTTTGCCGCAAAAATTCGGGAAATCAACCATCGCTACAGCAAGCCGCATATCGAGATGTCGCGCGGCGTCAAGATCTCGCTGATGGCTCTGCGGATTTATCTTTTTGTTCTGGTGGGTCTGATCCTTTACAAATTTGTATTGATGCTGAATTGAGGAATAGCCCCATGGTCATCGTACTGGAACACAAATTTTTTCTCAGTGAAATTATCGACCGCAAGGTCTATCTGAAAACCCAACGGATCGGCCGTTTGAGCGACATGGTGATCGTTGAAACGGGAAAGCTTCCCGAGGTTAGCCATTTCGTCGTCAGTCGCTCGTTTGGCTATCCTTCACTGTTGCTGCCGTGGGACAAACTGACTCTGATTTCAAATACGGAAATCGTTTTTGACGTGAGTGATCCAGCCGAGTATGAACGCTTGCCTGCCGAGGGATCAATCCTGCTTCGCGCGCACATCCTCGACAAGAAGATCCTTGACATGGACGATCACGAAGTCGAGGTTGTATATGACATTAGCCTCAACTTTCAGGGTGGCAAGCTGTACGTCAGCGAAGTCGATTTCAGCAGACGACGCCTGCTACGCCGGATGGGACTGAAGAAAGTCGCCGACTGGATATCCGAGCAAAGTCAAGAGACGACAGTCTCCTGGATGTATGTCCAGCAGCTGCCAGAGCATATAGACACCTTCAAGGGGCACGTCAAACTCAAAGTGCTTAAGGAAAACATCAGCGATATCCATCCCGCCGACTTGGCAGACATCCTGGAAGAGTTGGATGGCGATCAGCGGCTGGCGGTATTCAAAGAGCTTGAACCGGAACATGCCTCCGATACCTTGGAAGAAGTGGAGCCGCGGGTTCAGCGTGAGCTGATCCATTCGATAGAAAAACGCCATGCAGCCCAATTGATCAACGCTATGAGTCCGGCACAGGCGGCGGTTATCCTGGCCGCACTGCCGACTATCGAGGCCGATGAACTGTTGCAGATGATCGATCAGGACAGTGCTGCCAAAGTACAGAAAATCATTGACCAGCATGATGAAAACATTCTTCTGTTTTCTACTCAGAAATTTATGAAAATGCCCGAGTCCACGAAGGTCAAGGAGGTCATGACGGATTTTCGGGAAATCGCTCGCAACATGGATGTGATCATGTATGTCTATGTCACCGACGAACAGGACATCCTAAAAGGAGTTGTCGATTTAAGGGAACTGATAGCTGCCGAGCCAGACCAGTCTCTCGGAGAGATCATGACCGACAACGTCATCAACTTGAATCCGGATGAAACGTTGAGCGATGCAGTCGATATGTTTGTTCGCTACGGCTTTCGGGCTATTCCCGTAACTGACGCTGAAAATAAGCTCTTAGCCGTGGTTTCTTTCAGGGACATTCGCGGCATTAAGCCACGGTTGGATTAAGAATTAGGCGATGTCGGACACGCTAGGCAAACTGCAAACTGAACCGCCCCAAGTTTATTAGACATCTATGAATGGCTGCTTTCAAGAGAGTCGAAGGACGGCTTTGTGTCGGGAGCGGTACTTGGTGAATGACAGGTTTCGGGTAGTGAAAAATTCTATGATTGTAAAATCACTTGAAAGCGGCAATTGCTGATGTGTGGTTAATTCGCAAGAGCGCTTGGTGAGTTTGAAGAAGAAATGGTGGTCACGCAGAAGGGAATACGCAGTTAGAGCTTAATTCACAAAGAGCGTGTCAAATCGCCGCGTGCGAATCCACACAACGGATTCGACATACTTTTTCCCAAAGCAATCACCTTGAACAGCTCGCCCATTTCCGCCGGGCTGGTGAGTTTCTGCAATTGCGCCGAGAGCGGCAGGTAGTCGCGCAAGTTTTCCGGTGAGGTGTCTTGCAGCAATGCGGTGATGCCGCAGTTGATCAGGAAGAACGCCTGCGAGGTGTAGCCCGTCAGCTCCAAGCCTGCATCGATGCCGCATTCGGCGATGTCGGAAAAATTCACATGCGCGGTGATGTCCTGCAAGCCGGGCAGAAAGAACGGATCATCATGCGCATGGTGGCGGTAGTGGCACATCAGCGTGCCGTTGCGGCGCTGCGGATGATAGAACTCGCGCGCGCCGAAGCCGTAGTCGATGAACAGCATCGCGCCCTGCTCCAGTCGTTGCGCGAGGCTGTTGATCAGGCCGCGCGCGGCGAGACAGATTTCGCTGACATAATCATCCGGCACTTTAATTTGCTGCGCGGCATGTAGCAAAGCTGCATCGATGATAGCGCGTTCTTGCCAAATGAAACTGTTATCGCTCACGACCACGCCGCGCTCGGTGAGCGCGCTGTCGGGCCAATGCACCAGATGCACGGGTAATGCGTCGAGCACCTCGTTGGCGATAATTGCGCCGCTGAATTTTTCCGGCAGCGTGTCCAGCCAGTGCATGAGATCCATCAGATGCGGCAAACGTTCGCGCATCAGCGCTTGCTGACGCGCTCGCAAATCGGCACTGACTTCAAGGATGGCATAGCTGTCCGGCAAGCTACCGAGCTGCTCCAATTCGGCAAGCATATCTGCCGCCAGTTTGCCGCTGCCCGCGCCCAGTTCCAGAATGTGCGGCGCACTGTGTGCCATGATTTCCACCACTTGTCGCGCTACGGTACGCCCGAACAACGGCGAGAGTTCCGGTGCGGTGATAAAGTCGCCCGCTTCGCCGAACTTGTGCGCGCCCGCCGTGTAATAGCCAAGCCCGGATGCGTACAGTGCCAGCTTCATGTAGCGTGCAAAGGAAATCCAGCCGCCTTGTGCGGCGATGTCGCGCCGGATGAATTCAACCAGGCGTGCGCTGTGCTGCGCGGCTTCCGGGCTGGGTGTGGGTAGAGGTGTAGGCATGGTCAGGTATAATTCACAAAGTGGTCGAGTTTAATGGAGCAAGCGATGCAAGGCAAAGTGGTCCTGGTGACGGGTGGGGCGAAGCGCGTCGGCGCGGCGATTTGTCGCCGCCTGCACGCGGCGGGTGCACAGCTCGCTGTGCATTACCGCAGTTCCGAACAAGAAGCACTGGCTCTGCAAAAAGAACTGAATAAACTGCGTCCGAAAAGTGCCGCCGCGTTTCAGGCGGATCTGCTCGACCTGCACGCATTGCCGCAACTGGTGCACAAGGTCATCAAAAAATTCGGGCAGCTGGACGCGCTGGTCAATAATGCTTCAAGTTTTTACGCTACTCCTTTGGCGGATATTGATGAACAACAATGGCACGATTTGCTCGGCACCAACCTGAAAGCCCCGCTGTTCCTGGCACAAGCGGCAGCGACCGAATTGCGCCGTCGTCATGGTTGTATCGTGAACATCGCGGACATCCACGCCGAACGCCCGATGCATGGCCATCTGCTATACAGCGTCGCCAAGGCCGGGCTGGTCGCGCTGACCCGCGGACTGGCGCAGGAAATGGCACCGCAGGTGCGCGTCAACGCCATTGCCCCCGGTGTCATCGCGTGGCCGGAAGGCGCGGCATTGTTGGATGAGGAGCAACGCCGCAGGATCGTCGCGCATACCCTGCTCAAACGCGAAGGCGAACCGGACGACATCGCTAGGACGGTCGCCTTTCTGATTCAGGACGCGCCTTACATTACCGGACAGATTATCGCGGTGGATGGCGGGCGCAGCGTCAACCTATGAAAAGCTACTGCGCTCGACTTGACTTTGTTGCTCAAGAGCTCGAAATGCGGGGGCATGAAGTGACAAAGTTTCTTGTAAACTCCGCTTCCTCGCTCTTTCGCGCCGCGTCCTGCCATCGCTCGCGACGCTTTTCAAGTGCTTTTCTAACATGAACGCAGTTACCCAACCCCTCCATTTCGAACACCACTCCACCAACTTCAATCGTCTCAAGGGGCGCTTGGAGCACCATGTCGGCAAGGCGATTGCCGATTTCAACATGATCGAGGAAGGCGACCGCGTGATGGTGTGTCTGTCCGGCGGCAAGGACTCTTACACGCTGCTGGATATTTTGCTCACCTTGCGCAAGCGCGCACCTGTCGATTTTCGCATCGTCGCGATGAATCTCGACCAGAAGCAGCCGAGCTTTCCCGCAGAAGTGTTGCCGAATTATCTGAAGCAGCTCGGCGTGGAATACCACATCGAAACCCAGGACACTTATTCCATCGTCAAGGAAAAAATTCCCGAGGGCAAAACCACCTGTTCGCTGTGTTCGCGGCTGCGGCGCGGCATCATCTACCGCGTGGCGCAGGAGCTCGGCGCGAACAAGATCGCGCTGGGACATCACCGCGACGACATGATCGAGACGCTGTTCCTGAATATGTTTTTTGGTGGCAAGCTCAAGGCCATGCCGCCCAAGTTGGTCACCGACAAAGGCGCCCACATCGTGATCCGTCCGCTGGCTTATTGTTCTGAAAAAGACATCGCCCGCTATGCGCGCGGCATGGAGTTTCCGATCATCCCGTGCAACCTGTGCGGTGCGCAGGAAAATCTGCAACGCCAGAACATCAAGGAAATGCTCGCCGCATGGGAGCGTGAGTATCCGGGGCGCAGCCAGACCATCTTTACCGCGATGCAAAACGTCGCGCCCTCACACCTGCTGGATGGCAAGCTGTTTGATTTCAAGAATATTCAGATAGGTGAAAAAGTAGCGGAAGGCGATACCGCGTTCGATCTCGGTCTGTAAGCGCCAAGAGGAACCTGTTGAAAGGAATCTGGTCACTCATTGCCGTATACCCGCGCAAAGCGAGTCAAATCGCGGATCGCCGATCTGTTCGTGATACGAATTGTCTGTGATATGCTTGCACGTGTTTAACCCGAAAATTATAAGGAGTGAAGTTATGTTATTGCGCCGTATTGTTGCACTTTCCCTATTAACCGTCAGCACCACGGCCCTGGCGGATACCATCGATATCAACCTGAGCGATACCAGCGCCCAATTCCAGTACAAATCCTCAATGGGTCGCGATGCCCTCGGGAAAACCGAATTTCATCTCGGCGTTCTTTATGTTGATAAAAATAATCTGCTCGGTGATTTTGGTCTTTTGGTGAAAGACGAACTGGGCAGCAACGCCCCCGGGTTTTCTGTCGGTGTCGGGATAAAGGGTGTGGTCGCCAAGGTCAAAGGCAACAATCCTACGACCAGTAACGCTTCGGCCATGGCATTGGGCGCAATGGCACGTTATTCCCCACCCGCGACCCAGCGCCTGGGCTTTGTCGGAGAAGTGTATTTATCCCCGAACATCGTCACCTTTGGCGATGCCAACCGCTATGTTGAAGCCGGTGTTCGAATGGAGTACGAAGTGATACCACAGGCGGTTGTCTATCTCGGTTACCGGAAAATTGGATTTGGCCTCAAGAACCAGCCTGACGCCACACTTGATGAAGGTTTCAATTTGGGTGTAAGAATCTCGTTCTAAGCGGGAAACGGCCACCTATTTCTGCCGCCCGTTCTGTGCGGCACTCGGAAAAGCCGTGATCGTTTCCTCAACCCGTCTTCAGCGCGATCTTGATAACCACCTTGTGTATCCTGCCCGCGCTGACCAGCGGCGCGTGCGCATCCTCCGGGAAGAAGATGCAGAACGCATCGGGCGGCGTGGCAATCCAGCTTGCCGGGACATCGCGAAAAAACTGGATGTCTCTCTCCGCGCTGTAATCGTCCACCGGCTCGCCGCAATCAGAAAGCGGCTTCCAGCCCATCTCGTCCACGCCTTCCAGCACCAACTGGATGTCGATATACTTGCGATGGTATTCCAGCTGCGCCGCTTCGCGGCTGCGCCCGGTAACATGCTCCACAATGGCGAAGAGTTGCTCCCCGACGATGGGATAGTGCCCCGGCGCCAACGCGCGCAGACCGGTGTTGCGTAAAAATTTAAAGGCGCGCGGAAACAGCGGATGCAGAGCGGAGTAGCGGTCAATATTGGCGATAGTGTCGAGGATCATAGTCGTAATTTTC
>ODAK010007930.1_pt1 | contig 10657 bp, 11 predicted proteins | sample 1539591 | NCBI WGS metagenome assembly ODAK01 (sample SAMEA3539303, study PRJEB22396) | soil metagenome | biome: tundra; feature: field; material: soil | place: USA | collected 2010-05 | depth 0.15 m | reverse complement strand
GGCTGATCATCATGGCGATGGTCCAGGCCGCCTACGCCAACAACTCCTCGTCGGTGTTCCAGGCGCGCCTGGATCGCTACCTCAACGACGTGCTCGCGTCGCCGATGCGCAATTGGGAGGTCAACCTCGGCCTCTCGCTCGGCGGCGCCGTGCGGGCGATCGTGATCGGGCTGGCGCTCGCGGCCCTGTCGCTGCCGATCACCGGCGTGCCGCTGCACGATCCGCTCGTGCTGGTGGTGTCGGTGGCGCTCGGCGTCACGCTGTTCTCCTCGCTCGGCGTCGTCGTCGGCATCTATGCGAAGACCTGGGACCACGCCGGGTTCGTCCAGAACATCGTGATCGTCCCGCTGAGCTTCCTCGGCGGCGTGTTCTACGTCGTGACGAAGCTGCCGTCGCCCTGGCGGGAGCTCTCCCACGCCAACCCGATCTTCTACCTCGTGCAGGCCGTGCGCTACGGGTTCCTCGGCTCGAGCGACGTGCCCGTCGCCCTCGCGCTGGGCATCACGGCCGCGTTGACCGCGGCGACGGTGGCCTGGAGCGCCTGGCTGTTCAGCAGCGGTCACAAGCTCAAGCCCTGAGCGGGCTGTTCGCGGGCCGCGGGGTCGGGCGGTTACGGCAGCGGCGCGCCCGCAAGCGCGGCGATCACGCCGATCACGCCGGCGGCGAGCAGTGTCTGCACCACGCCTCGCCCCGCCAGCAGCAGCGCGACCGCGGCGGCGGCGAGCACCGCGAACTGCCAGTCTCGGTGCAGGGCCCCGGCGAGCGTGATCGCGGCGCCGAGGATCGCGCCGATCGCCGCAGGGCCCGCGCCGTCGAGGAAGGCACGTGCGTTGGGGTTCTCGCGCAGGCGCTCGAAGCGCCCGCCGCCGAACACGATGAAGGAGAACGACGGGCTGAAGGCGACGAGCGCGGCGAGCAGTCCTCCGAGCAGACCGTGCGCCGCGTAGCCGACCGCGGCGACGGTTGCGACGACCGGGCCGGGGGTGATCTGGCCCAGCGCGACGGCATTCAGGAACTGGGCGTTGGTCATCCAGTGGTAGGTGTGCACGGCGTCGCCCTGCATCAGCGGAATGATCACGAAGCCGCCGCCGAACGAGAGCGCGCCGACCTTGAACGCGGTCCAGGCCAGCGACCCCAGCGCACCGGAGCGCGCGACGCCGTGCGCCAGCGCGCCCAGCGGTCCCCAGTGGATCGCCGGCGCGGTCGACGGCCGGCGCTGGAGCGCCAGCTCGAGCAGGCCGCAGGCGAGCAGGACGAGGACCAGATAGGGACCGATCAGCGCCGCCGCCGCGACGCCGGCGGCGAGGTAGCCGCCCCAGCGCAACGCGCGCGCTCGGTGTTCGCGAACCCGTCTGACGCTCGGGCCGAGCAGTCCGCGCGCCGCATGGACGGCCACCGCCGCGACGGCCGCGCCGGCGCCGGCCCCGGCTCCGCGCACCCACAGCGGCGGGGCGTGGGCGAGGAAGACGACCGACAGCGCGAGGATCAGCACGACCGCCGGAACGACGAAGCCCAGTCCTCCGACGATCGCGCCCCCGATGCCGCCGACGCGGTAGGCGCAGAAGATCGCCAGCTGGGTCGACGCCGGCCCGGGCAGCAGGCCGCAGGCGGCGTTGGCGTCCTCGAACTCGCGCGCGTCGATCCACTGCTCCCGCTCGACCACCAGGCGGCGCAGCAGTGCGATGTGTGCGGGAGGCCCGCCGAAGCCGGTCAGTCCGATCCGCGTCCAGGCTCGGGCGATCGTGCCCAGCGAGGCCTGCGCTGCGGGCTGCGGCGTGGCCGGTGACGGCGCCATCGGCGTAGCCGGCAGCCGGCCGCTAGCCGGCGGGCCGCGACGAGCGCGCCGAGGCCACCCGTGCGCCGAGGTTGGCCGCGACGTCAGGCCATTCGCGGTCGAGGATCGAGTAGATCGCCGAGCTGCGCCGGTTTCCGTCGTGGAGCAGGCGGTCGTCGCGCTTGACCCCCTCGAACTGGGCCGGCAGGGCCTCGAGCGCCCGGCGCGCGCGCTCGTTGAGCTCGTTGGTCGAGAACTCGACGCGCTGGCAGCCGAGCGCCTCGAAGGCGTGCCGGAGCAGCAGCAGCTTGGCCTCGGCGTTCGCGCCGCTGCGCCACGCGGCCGGGTTCAGCCAGGTCCAGCCGATCTCCAGGCCGGCGTGCTCGGGTCGCAGCGTGAGATAGCTGGTGGCGCCGATCGGACGCTCGCTGCGTGCGTCGAGCGTCGCGAAGGGCGCGCGTGTGCCCTCGGCGCCCGCGAGCAGCGCGTCGTCGAACCACCGGCGGAACGCGGCCTCGCCGGCCATCGCCACCGTCCACCAAGTCCAGATCTCAGGCGGGCGCGCGGCCTGGAGCAGCGCGCCGAAGTGCTCCTCCGAGAGCGGCTCGAGGAGCACGATCTCGCCGGCCAGCCGGGGGGCGAGGTTCCACATCGACGGCATCTTCCCAGCGCGCGCGCCGGGATGCCGCTACGCCAAGCGGCGCCGGGAGCTCGGGCGTGCGCCCGAGCTCAGGCCGCGACCGAGCTGTGCGTCGCGGCCGCCTCGCGGACCCAGCTGCTGACGATGTCGCGCATCGAGAGGATGCCGACCAGCTCCGATCCCTCCAGCACGATCACGTGGCGGAAGCCGCCGGCGGTCATCTGCTCGGCGGCGCGTTCCAGCGGCCAGTCGGCGGCGGCGTAGACGACGTTCGCGGTGAGGTGATCGCCGACCAGCTCGGTGTCGAGGTCGCCGCCGTGACCGGCACAGCGCAGGATGTCGCGTTCGGTGACGATCCCGGGTGCCGGCAGATCGTGGTCGATCACCACCGCTGCGCCGGTTCGCCCTTCGGTCATCCGGCGTGCCGCCTCGCGCATCGTGTGGCCGCTGCCGACCGTGACTCCGACCGGGTTCATCGCCTTGCGCACCGTCATCGTCGCCTCCTGTGGATGGTCGCGGCGCTCTGCTCGCGAGCGAAAACGATTGTAGCAATCGCCACGTGATTTTGCCACATCCGATACAAACATGAGAGCGCGTCTGCGCTTCGGATCGGCGACGCTCGGCCACGACGTCCGGCTCGCCGGCGGCAGCGGAGCGTGGAGGTCGTCTAGCCTGTGCTGCTCAACCACGGCGCGCGCGAGCGGTTCGCGCAATGCCGCCGAAGGGGTCACGGCATGCGGATCGGGCTCGCGTTGGGAGCAGGCGGAGTGGTCGGCGCATCGTGGATGATCGGCGCGCTGGAGGCGCTCGAACAGCAGACGGGCTTTCGCCCGGCCGAGGTCAGCGAGGTGCTCGGAACGTCGGTCGGATCGCTGATCGGCGCGATGGTCGCGGCCACCGTCCCGACGGCCGCGATGGCCGCCTACGCGAGCGGAGTGGAGGGCGGCGCGGCGGGCGATCCCGACGGCCACGACGCGATGCGGCTGCGGCTCGGACGCGTGCCGTTGCCGATCGGTCCGGGATCGTGGCGGATGGTGCTCGCGGCCCGCAGCCGCACGATGCTGTTCACCGGTCTGCTGCCGCGCGGGGCCGCGCGCACCGACGCGATCAGCCGGCTCGTCGAGCGCGCCGTCGGCTCGCAGTGGCCGGTGGGCTGCGACCTGCGGATCGTCGCCTGTGACTACGCCAGCGGCGAGCGGGTCCAGTTCGCGCGCTCGCGCGGACCGCTGGCGACGCCCGCCGAAGCGGTCGCCGCGTCCTGCGCGATCCCGGCCGTCTACGAGCCGGTGGTGATCGGCGGCCGGCGCTACATCGACGGCGGCGTGCACTCGCACTCCAACCTCGACCTGCTGCTCGATGCCGAACTCGACGCGGTGATCGCGCTCAACCCGATGTCCTCGGGCGCGTGGGTCGCGGGCGGCGGCGTGCGCGAGCGCCTCGCCGGTGCGCGCCGGCGCTACTCCGGCGCGCTGCTCGCCGCCGAGGTCGCTGCGCTGCGCGCGCGCGGAACCAACGTGCTCGTGCTCGAGCCGGCGTTCGCCGACCTCGCGGCGATGGGCCCGAACATGATGGCGCGCGACCGTCTGGCAGCGGTGATCGAAGCGGGCCGCTCGAGTACCGAACGCGCGCTGCGCCGGCTCGGACGCAAGCGACTGCGCTCGGTCGGGTTGGCGGCTGGGTAGCATTCGCAGCCCGACCTGTCGGAGCTTCTCGTGCGTCCTGCAGAACCCGCCCATCAGCTGGGGCCGTTGTCGTCGCCGCGACCGGCGCTCGAGCTTGAGCTGCGCGACGTCAGCAAGCACTACCCCGGTGCGCGCTCGGCGGCGATCACCGGGCTCAGCCTGACCGTCGGCGCGGGCGAGGTCTGCGTACTGGTCGGACCGTCGGGTTCGGGCAAGACGACGGCGATGCGGCTGATCAACCGCCTGATCTCGCTCAGTGGCGGCGACATCCTGCTCGGCGGTCGCAGCGTGCTCGACCGAGCCGAGGTCGAGTTGCGGCGCGAGATCGGCTACGTGATCCAGCAGATCGGGCTGTTCCCCCATCACACCGTCAGCGAGAACATCGCGACGGTGCCGCGACTGCTCGGCTGGAGTCGCGAGCGGATCGTGCGCCGCACCCGCGAGTTGCTCGAGTTGATCGGGATGGATCCCGACGAGATCGGGCCGCGCTACCCGGCGGCGCTGTCGGGCGGGCAGCGCCAGCGCGTCGGCGTGGCGCGGGCGCTCGCCGCGGACCCGCCGCTGCTGCTGATGGATGAGCCGTTCGGCGCGCTCGACCCGATCACCCGCGCCCGCCTGCAGGACGAGTTCCTGGCGCTTCAGGCGCGCGTCCGCAAGACCGTCGTGCTGGTGACCCACGACATCGACGAGGCGATCAAGATGGGCGATCGGGTGGCGGTGCTGCGCCAGGGCGGCACGCTCGCCCAGTACGCCACGCCGGACGAGCTGCTGTGCGCCCCCGCCGACGACTTCGTCGCGGCGTTCGTCGGCGCCGACCGCGGGCTCAAGCGGCTCGGACTCTCGACGCTCGCGGAGATCGAGTTGCCCGACGCCGCCGGGCTCAACGGCGATCACCGGCGGGTTCCCGACTCGATGAGCCTGCGCGATGCGCTCTCGACGCTGCTGATCGGCGGTGGCGCCCCGCTGGTGGTCGTCGACTCGGCGAATCGGGTGCGGGGGCAGTTCACGCTCGATCTGGTCGGCGGGATCCTGCAGAGCGGCGGCGGTGCCGCATCATGCTGATCGCCGCCGCCGGGCCGGTGATCCCGAACTTCGGTGGCAGCGCCTTCAGCTGTGAGCGGGCGAACCCGCTGTTCTGCTTCGACTGGGTCTCGCGCAACTGGGGCGGCGTGCTGTGGCCCGCGCTGCGTGAGCACATCCTGCTGACGGCCGTCGCCGTGGCGATCGGTTTCGCGATCTCGACCGCGCTCGCGCTGCTCGCGCACCGCCGTCGCTGGCTCGAGCGCCCGATCGTCACGGTCACGCTCGTGCTCTACACGATCCCCTCGATCGCGCTGTTCGAACTGCTCGTGCCGATCAAGGGGCTCGGCCTGAGCATTCGCAGCGCCGAGGTGGCGCTGGTCTCCTACACGCTGCTGATCCTCTTTCGCAACACGCTCACCGGGTTGCGCGAGGTGCCCGAGGAGGTCCGTGACGCGGCGCGGGGAATGGGCATGAACGCCCGTCAGCTGCTCTGGCGCGTCGAGCTGCCGATGGCGTTGCCGGCGATCATCGCCGGGCTGCGGATCGCGACGGTGACCGTGATCTCGCTGGCGACGATCGCGCCGCTGATCTCGGTGCAGAGCCTCGGCACGCCGATCTTCGCGGCGATCGCCAACAACCTGTTCAAGACCGAGCTGCTCGCGGCCGGTGGCCTGGCGGTCGCGCTCGCGGTCGCGGCCGACGCGGCGTTCGTGCTCGCCCAGCGCGCGCTGTCACCCTGGGTGCGGGCGCGATGAGCGAGTTCGGCGCCGCATTCCAGTTCATCTTCCGCGACGGCCAGGTGCCGGGGGTCGGCCCGCTGCCGAGCCTCGTGCACCTGACGCTCGGCACGCTGGCGGTCAGCGGACTCGGCATCGGGATCGCCCTGGTGATCGCGATCCCGATCGGCGTCGGGCTGGGGCATATTCACCGCGGCTCGTTCGTCGCGATCAACATCGGCAACCTCTGGCGGGCGCTGCCGAGCCTCGCGGTGCTCGCGATCGCGGTTGCCTTTCTCGGCATCGGCCTCGCCAACGTCGAGCTGGCGCTGGTCGTGCTCGCCGTGCCGCCGATCGTCACCAATGCCTACGTCGCGGTCGACGGGATCGATCGCGATCTGGTCGACGCGGCGCGGGGGATGGGGATGACCGAATGGGAGATCCTGCGCCGGGTCGAGCTGCCGCTGGCGATCCCGCTGATCTTCGCCGGGCTGCGCACCGCGGCGGTGTTCGTCGTCGCGACGACGACGATCAGCGCGCTGACCGGCTACAGCGGCACGCTCGGCGACATCATCAACAACGAGACGAGCTACCGCCCTTCGGGCGTGCTGGGGGGCGCGATCTGCGTGGCCGGACTCGCGCTCGCGGTCGAGCTGGCGCTGGCCGGAGCCCAGCGAATGCTGACGCCGCGTGGTCTGCGGCTGAGTTGACTCCTTCCCCTATCATAAACCAGATAAAGCAGATCGACAATGGGAGAAATCATGCGGAAGCGCCTTCTCGCGACGTCGCTGGCCGGCCTGCTCGCAGCCGCCGGCGCCGTCGCCCTGACAGCACAGTCGAGCGTCGCCAGCCTGCCCGGCACCGGCAAGCCGGCGGTCGTGATCGGAGACAAGAACTTCGCCGAGGAGAACATCCTCGGCGCGCTCTACGCCCAGGCGCTCAAGGCGCAGGGCTACTCGATCACGCTGAAGGACAACATCGGTACCTCCGAGATCACCTGGAAGGCGCTGGTCGCGGGCCAGATCAACCTCTACCCGGAGTACACCGGCACGCTGCTCTCGGCGATCGCCGGTGTCGCGAAGAACCCGACGAGCGCCACCGCGGCCTACAGCCAGGCGGCGGCATACGCGTCCAAGCACGGATTCACGCTGCTCAAGGCCACGCCGTTCTATGACTCCGACGCGCTGGCCGCGCTGACCGCCTATGCGAAGAAGAACCACCTGACCTCGATCCCGCAGCTCAAGGCACTCGGCAAGAAGGTGATCCTGGGGGCGGCGCCGGAGTTCGCGACGCGAATCGAGGGCCTCGTCGGCCTCGAGAAGGACTACGGCATCAACCCGACGTTCAAGCCGATCGCGATCAGCCTCAGCTACACCGCGCTGGACAGCGGCAAGGTCGACGTGCAGGACGTCTTCACGACCGACGGCCAGCTCGCGACGCCCGGCAAGTACGTGATCCTGAAGGACCCCGACCACGTCTTCGGCTACCAGAACGTCGCCCCGGTCGTGAACACCAAGGTTCTCGCGAAGGAGGGCCCGGCGTTTGCTGCGACGCTCAACAAGGTCGACGCGCTGCTCACGTTCAACGCGATCCAGCAGCTGAACAAGGCGGTCTCGCTGGACCAGCAGACCCCGGCCGCGGTGGCGTCCGCGTTCCTGAAGGCCAACGGGCTGGGTTAGACCGCGCGCGGCAGGGCGGGGACGCAGCAGCGGTCCCCGCCCCGGGCGCTCACGCCGTCAGCGCCGCCGCCATCTCGTCGAAGACGCGCACGTAGGCATCGACCGCCTCGGGCGGGTGGGTCACCGAGAGCGTCCACTCCTCCTCGCGGCCCGGTGTCATGTAGATGCCGCGGTTCATGTTCCACAGCCAGGCGAGCTCGGTGACCGCGACATCCTGGTTGGCCTTGAAGCTCTCGTAGTCGACGATCGGGGCCGGGGAGAACGTCACACAGCCCTTGGATCCGACGCCGACGGCGTAGCCGGGAAGCTGGTGGCGCTCGATCACGCCGTTGCAGCCCCTGACGATGCGGTCGTTGAGCTCGTCGAGGTGGCGGTAGGCCGGCGGCGTGAGCACGTGATCGAGGCTCGCGCGGGCGGCAGCCATCGACAGCGGGTTGCCGTTGTAGGTGCCCACCTGGTAGACGCTGCCGTCCTCGACGACCCGCATCACCTGCTCGCTGGCGCCGATCGCCCCGGAGGGAAGGCCACCGCCGAGCGTCTTTGCCAGCGTGACCATGTCGGGGGTCACGCCGAAGCGCTCGGTCGCGCCGCCCGCGGCGATCGCGAGGCCCGTCTTGACCTCGTCGAAGATCAGCACGATGCCGTGGCGGGCGGTGATCGCGCGAACCTCCTCGAGGTAGCCCGGCTCCGGGAGCACGACCCCGAGGTTCATCATCGCCGCCTCCATGATCACGCAGGCCGGCGTGCGGCCCTCGCGCGCGAGGCGCTCGATCCGCCGCTCCATCGCGGCGGCGTCGTTGAACGGCACCGCAATCGTCAGCTCGGCCACGGCAGCCGGGATGCCCGCGCCGTAGGGCAGCGAGGCGAGGTTGTCGCGGTCGCCGATCTCGTCGTAGGGGACCCCGATCGAGACCATGACGGCGTCGTGGTGGCCGTGGTAGGAGCCGAAGATCTTCATGATCGTGTCGCGCCCGGTCAGCCCGCGCGCGATCCGGATCGCGTCCATCGTCGCCTCCGAGCCGGAGTTGACGAAACGCCAGCGGGCGAGCCCGAAGCGCTGCTGCAACTGCTCGGCGACGACGATCGCATCCTCGGTCACCGCGGCGAAGTGCGTGCCGAGCGCGACGCGCTCGCGCACGGCCGCCACGATCGCCGGGTGCGCGTGGCCCTGGACCATCGAGCCGAAGCCGTTGTGGAAGTCCCAGTACTCGTTGCCGTCGACGTCGCGGACTCGCGGGCCCTCGCCGTCGACGAGGTAGATCGGCCACGGGTCGCGCAACTGGTAGGAGGAGGCGACGCCGCCGCTCAGCGAGCGGCGTGCACGGCTGTACATCGACGCCGAGCCCGCGGTGCGCGCGTTGAGCTGGGCGAGCTCGCGCTCGATCAGCTCGTCGATACGCCGGCGCTCCAGTTGCACGGGGCCGCCAACGGCCATCGTGTGTCCTTCCTGCGGGCGAGGCCGACCCGCGTTCGACCGCCTCTGCGAGGAGCTTAGTGGTTCACACCGGAGGCTCCGCATGGATCCGCCGGGGACGCCGGCCGAGAGCCGGGGCCACGTTCGCGGCCACTAGACTGAGCAGCTCCGTGGGGGACTGGTGTATCGGTAACACGGTGGTCTCCAAAACCGCAGCGTCAGGTTCGACTCCTGGGTCCCCCGTCTACAGAACCGCCCGCAAAACAACGACTTTCCCCGCTCAGGCCAGTGTTTCTGGACCGCAACGCCACCTCCTGAGAATCCGCATGGATCCGCATGAAACCGCTCGATCTGGTGGCGGCCGGTCACTAGCCGGTCACTTGCAGAGGACCTACAGCGGGGTCCCTCAGCCCGCCTCTCGGGCCCGATCGGAGTGATCTGGGCAGCGTCCGAAAGGATCCCTCGGACCCGAAGTAGCCGGGCGCGCAGCGCTTGCGTGAGCCAGTTGCCGGTCGTGGCCGGGGCGGTCGGCAACGGGTTCGACTCCGTATCCCGCTTCGTAAGAGGCCCCGTAACAACGGGGCGCCTGTGGTCTCCGGGCGCCAGGAAGGTATGGAGCGCGGCTGGCGAGATCGTCGGAGCTGCTCGCAGAGATCTCAGAGCCGTCCGCCAATCAATTCACCAATCATGGGGACCAATTTGTTCGCGAACGTGGCAGGCAGCAGGGTGCTGTCGACGCTGCAGGGCGCACGAGACACACGGTCAGGGCGAGCGGGACCGCGCTGTTCGGTCAGTCGGGTCTCGACGATTCGTCGGTTGAGTTGTGCCTCGGAGGGTCTAGAGTCGCAGCGGCGCGGGTGTAGTTGACCCGCGTCGACACGTCCGAACGCCATCGCATGGACCGCACCACTCAGGACTTCGCCGCTGCTGTTGCCACGCTTGAGAACCGGCTCCGTCGCCCGGCGGATGAAACCGAGCTTGCCGACGAGCTGCGCTGGACAGCTTCGCAGGCAGCTCTGATCGCGCTTGGGCAGGAGGCAGAGGCGATCGGGCTCGTCAAGATCATCTACGAGGACAACCGCCGGCGGCGCTACACCTCAGCTGCCACGTAGCGTGGCGCGAGCGGACATGCCCCAGCCGGCCGACAGTGCCGTCGACCGATCCGGGGCCCCGGATATCGTGTGGCACGACCGCGATTGGAGGCCTGTATGCCTGATGTGTTGAGCGAGCTCCGCAGTAGCCTGGAGAAGCGGTTGCGTGAGCTCGAACCGTTGATCACCGAGCACGCGCAGGTCCGTAAGGCGCTCGATGCGCTCGAGGGTGTGGGCAAGCGAGCGCAGGAGACGGCGGCAAGCGCAGCGAAGCGTGCGCTACCCGCCAAGGGGGCGAGTCCGGCGAGGCGTCGCGGGCGTCCTCGCGGCACCGGTGGTCGGGCGCAAGAAGTGCTGGCGCACGTGCACAAGCACCCCGGAATCACGATCGCTGAGCTGGCCAAGCGCATGAAGATCAAGCCGAACTATCTCTACCGCATCCTCCCGCAGCTCGAGAAGGACGGGAAGCTCCACAAGCGCGACAAGGGCTACCACCCACCAGAAGGCTGAACCCGCCAGGACCACCCGACGGTGACGGTCGCCTCGACCCGTCGACAATCCCTGCGGCGTGCGGTTGTGGTCTCGCCCGCCGCGGGTTCGATTCCCGTATCCCGCTCTGACGGAAACGCGGAAACGGC
>ODAK010007929.1_pt1 | contig 10658 bp, 10 predicted proteins | sample 1539591 | NCBI WGS metagenome assembly ODAK01 (sample SAMEA3539303, study PRJEB22396) | soil metagenome | biome: tundra; feature: field; material: soil | place: USA | collected 2010-05 | depth 0.15 m | reverse complement strand
TGTCCCCGACCTGCACGACGTACGCCCACGGCCACACGGCGATGAACAGCGTGAGCGTCGTCGCCATGCGGTTCGATTCCGGTCTCAGCAACGATTCGGCCCGCACAGCCGCGTGCGCTTCGAGCGTCGCCTCGCGGAGAGCGTCGACGAACTTCTCCTCGTCGGACGACCCAGCCGCGTGATAACAGCGCAGTGAAGACGACACGTACCTCGTGATCGTCTCGATCGCGAGCTGGCTCGCCTCGCGCCCGCCCGCGCTGCCGCCGACGCCATCCGCCACGAGCATCACCGTCGCCAATCGCGTCCCGTGAATCGGCAGCGACCGCGGCGCCGGCAGGCTCGTTTCGTGAATGATCAACTCCGGATGCACGGTCGCCACGAGAAAGTGATCCTGATTCTCGTGCCGCACCTTGCCCGGGTGCGTGATCCCGAACAGGTCGAGTTCGTCGTCGCGGGGGCGCGCACCGAACTCGGTCGAGGTCATCATGGCGTCTCCATGAAATTCTGCCATCAACGCTGCGACCTCCGGTCTGCCAACACACTCGCGCCAGCGCCCACCGTGAGTACCACGGCCACCGTACCCAGGAGCCAGAAGTTTACCGCATCGCCGAGCAGCGCGTTACTCCATTCCCCAGCCAGCATCTTTACCCCGACCAGCCCCAGTATCAAGGCTAGCGATGTCTTCAGATACCGGAATTTCACGAGGAGATGCGCCAGCCCGAAGTACAGCGACCGAAGGCACAGGATGGCGAAGACGTTCGAGGTGAAGACCAGAAACGCATCCGTCGTGACGGCAAAGATCGCGGGAATACTGTCGACGGCGAAGATCAGATCCGTGCTCTCGACCAACAACAGTGCGACCAGGAGCGGCGTGATCCAACGCTTGCCGTCACGGGTGATGCGAAAACGACCGCCGTGAAACTCGCTCGTCACCCGGGTGTTCCTGTTGAGAAAGCGCACGAGCCACGATTCCTTCGACCTCTGCAGTTCGCCCTTCTTCAGCAGCATCCTGGCGGCCGTAAACAGCAGGAACGCGCCCATGGCGTACAACACCCAGTTGTAGCGCGCGATGAGCGCCGTGCCCCCGGCGATCATCGCCCCTCGCAGGACCAGCGCCCCAAGAACCCCCCAAAAGAGCACACGGTGCTGCTGCTCGAGCGGCACCCGGAGGTGTTCGAAGATCATGGCGATGACGAACACGTTGTCGATCGAGAGCGACAGCTCGATGATGTATCCGGTGAGGAACTTCACCGCCGCGAGCCGGCCGTCATTCAGGTGGTGATCCACTGCGTCCACGGACAAGCCAAGGCCGCCCCAGTGGTTCGTATACGCCTGATACACGAACCCGGCGAATACGAGTGCGAGTACGGCGGTGGCGGCGGCGAAGCCGAGCGCATGCGGTACCGTCGGCGCACGCGGCTGCCTGTTGAAGACGCCGAGGTCCAGCGCGAGGACGAGCAGTACCAGGAGGATGAACCCGCCCCACATCACCATCATGCTTTCGCCGTCTCGACCCAGGACTTCCACTCTCCTTCAGCCAACCCGATCGTCACCTTGTGCTGGTATCGAACCAGCGGTACGCGAAGCACGAGCGGTTCGTCCACGAGCTTTTCCAGCCAGCGGTCGTCGTCGTACCTCACGACCCCTAAGCCCAGTTCAGCGTAGCGCTTTGAGTGCTTGTCGATGAGCGCTCCGACCCCGAACCGTTGCGCGAATCTCTGAAGCTCACCTCTGCTGGCCGCGCGCTCCCTGAGGTCGACGAAATGAACTTTCACGCGCCGTTCGCTGAAGAAACGAAGCGCCTTGCGGACGTCGGCATGCTTGTGGGTGCCAAAGAGCTGGACGTCCATGTTGGCAGAGGGCAGAGGGCAGAGGGCAGAGGGCAGAGGGCAGAGGGCAGAGGGCAGACGGTGGACCGTGGAGCTGATTGCGCGACTATAATATGGTTCGCTGCGCCGGCCGGTCACATCCTATCCAGACCATGCCAGAACTCGTCTCGAGCTTCAAACCAGCCTGGTGGCTTCCCGGTCCGCATCTCCCCACGATCTGGGGCAAGATGGTCCGCCGAATTGCCCCGGTCCATGACCGCCTGGAACGGATCGCAACCCCGGACGGGGACCATATCACGCTCGTGCGGATGGGCACGATCGCCAAGGGCGCGCCACACCTGCTCATCCTGCACGGGCTCGAGGGGAAGATCAACGCGAAGTACGCGCACGGACTGCTCGAGCAGGCGCGACGAATTGGATGGAGCGGAGACATGCTCATGTTTCGCTCCTGCGACGGCGAGGTGAACACCGCCCGGCGTTTCTATCACTCGGGGGAGACGTCGGACCTTGATCTGGTGGTCCGCCGGTTGATTGCAGAGCATCCCGAACTTCATCTCGTGATGTGCGGGGTATCGCTCGGCGGCAATGTGCTGTTAAAATGGCTCGGCGAGCACGGCGCCGGAGTGCCGGCGCAGGTCAGGCGCGCCGCGGCTGTCAGTGTCCCGTATGATCTCGAAGCCGGTGCGCGATTGATGGAGAATGGATTTGCCCGTGTCTATGTACGCCACTTCCTCGCCACGCTCGTCGCCAAGACCATCAAGAAGCTGGAGTTGTATCCGGATCTTTGCGATGCCACGAAGTTGCGCGCGGCACGCTCGTTTTTCGATTTCGACGACGTCCTGACGGGCCCGGTGCACGGCTTCACCGGCGCACACGACTACTACCGCCGGTCGAGTTCCATCCATTTCATTCGCGACATTCGCGTTCCGACGCTCCTGATGAACGCCCGTAACGACCCGTTCCTCCCACCTACCGTGCTCGAGACCGTTCGAGGCGCCGCCGAGGAGAACTCGCAGCTCTTCGTCGAATTTCCGCCCGCCGGCGGGCATGTCGGCTGGGTGACTGGCCACCCTTGGTCAGCGCGGTATTTCATGGAAGAGCGAGTCATCGAATGGTTGTCGACCGGTAAGTAGATTTCCTGCAACGAGTTGGTCAATCGGGTTCCTGTTCGCCTTTTGATCGGTGCACCCGTCCTATCAGCGAATCGGCCTCTTCGTCTTGAGGCCAGCCCTGAGGCTGGACTCTCTGTGGTCGCACCAAGCCTCGGTTGCCGAGTTGCCATTAAAATGCATGTACTTAGTATTTAAATAAATGACGTACGATCAAATGGCCGTCGCCACCCGTTCGGACCGAACGTGGCTGAACAACGCGCGCCGGATTCTCGCTAGACGATTGCACCGCACGCCAAGCGGTGCTCGCTGGTGGGGAATGGTGCGAATGTTGAGCCACGAGCTCGGCCTTCCATTGAAATCAGCTGCCCGGGTGGCTGATCTGGTGCTGCAAGGGTCGGCGGGTCCCCACCGTGTGCGTATCGCCGCGACTTCCGACGGGGCGGTCGCCCTTCGCATTGACCTCGAGCGGTTTCATTCCACCGCGAATGCGTTGCTCTCCGCTGCATTCGCCTTCGGCGAGTCGCGGGCTCCAGGAAGGCCGCCCAAGCCTCGACGTCACAGACCATTGATGGACGTGGTGCCCGCCGCAAGGGAGATCCGTGTTGAGCATGAATCGGAGAAACTCGAACGGCTGAGTCGGCAACTGCGCGAGTGGAGCGCCTATCCGCGAGGCATCCAGCCGGGGCTTCCTTTCATCATGGACGCAGCTACGCTTCGCGCCGTGACCCGTCTCCCGCTCACCACGAGCAGGGGCGACATCGACGTTCGACTCGTAGAAATAAGAGATGCAAACGGTGCCCGGGGCGCGTAGGTTAGGGCTCTGCTCTTTCTTCCAGGAGGATTGCACCAATGCGTCGTTCACGAGCTCTTGTTCTCGCCACGGTGTTCCTCGCCGCGTGCACGCTTCAGCGCTGGCAGCAGGAGAAAGCGGCGCGACTCGACGATCATATGATGCTCATGAGCGCCGCGGACATGCGCGTGCCGGTGCGCGCGTTCGTGACGGCTTCGGGAAATCCACAGGGAACTCCCGGCTTGCCGCCGAGCAACAACAGCGCCGCGGGCCGCCTCGCGGCAAGCCCTCGTCACGCCGAGTGGGTGAAGATCGCCTGGCAGCCAGGCTCGCGAGACTCGATCATGGCCTGGGTCGTGTATCCGAAGACGAGCGGCAAGGCACCGGTCGTGGTAGTGGTGCATGAAATTTTCGGATTGTCCACGTGGGTCCGCGGTGTGGCGGACCAAGTTGCCGCTGAGGGTTTCATCGCGATCGCTCCGGATTTTCTGTCGAAGGTCCGCGGCGGCCCGTCGACCGTCGAACTGAGCGGCGACTCGGCGAGCAAGCTCATCCAGGGCTACAGCGCGGCCGACCAGGCCACCGTGATCGACGCTGCCGCGAACTACGCGATGATGCTCCCCGCCGCCGAACAGAAGTACGCGGTGATCGGCTACTGCTGGGGCGGCACCGCGACATGGCGCCACGCGATCAATGGCGGCGTGATGGGATTTTCGGGTGGAGTCGCCTTCTACGGCGCGCCATACACGTCGGGCGGTGGGCGGGCGACGGCCGGTACGCCGGCTGTGCCGGCAACGATCATGGCCGACTCCATCGCAAAGATCGCCAAGCCGATGATGTTGCTCAGCGGATCGAAGGACGCGCGCATTGGTGCGCTCATGCCGGCAATCGACTCGATGATGAAGGCGATGCACAAGAGCTACGATTCCCGAAACTACGACGGCGCTATTCACGGCTTCCTTCGTGCGCAGGACGATCCGAAGCCGGCGGCGGCAGATGCCGCTGTGGACGCGGTCAATCGCGCCGAGGAAGCCGCCAACCTCGCCGCCACCAAGGACGCGTGGCCGCGAACGGTCGCCTTCCTCAAGAGGAATCTTGGGGTGAAATAGCTCGCAGTCGAACGAGCCTGAAACGGCCGGCGACTTCGCGACGCTCCACGAACGCCGGCCGGCGATTCTAGCCGGCGGCGCGGTTGCCGCGGGAGAATACGCTGACCGAGAGCCACTCGGGCCAGTTGCCGCTCATCTCGAAGAAGTCGTCGAAGTACGCGAGCCCGGCCTCCTCGAATGCTTCCACCAGCGCGGCAAATCCGTCTGCGTCGAAAATCGGGCCGATCGCCACGAGGCCATGTTCGACGCGAAACTCCTCGTCCGTGAGTGTCAACGTGAGGTCGATCTGTGCGCGCGAGATTCCCGCGCGCTCGAAGGCGGCCTTCGTCACCACGAGGGTGGGGGCGCCGGAGGAGAGTGGCAGAGGCATGTCAGAAGGCTAGCTTTCTGGCGATGAACGGAGCAACCGGGCGCCTTGAGTTCGACGTCATCGTTGTCGGCGGCGGACACGCCGGCACGGAGGCCGCGGTCGCCGCAGCGCGTGTACTTGGCACGGACGCGCGTGTCGCGCTGGTGACCAGTTCTCTCGACACCATCGGCCAGCTCTCGTGCAATCCCGCGATCGGCGGCGTGGCGAAGGGCACCGTCGTCCGCGAAATCGACGCGCTCGGCGGTGTCATGGCGCGCGCGACCGACATGGCGTCGATCCAATTCCGGATGTTGAATCGAGGGAAAGGGCCTGCGGTATGGGCGCCTCGCGCGCAATGCGATCGTGCTTTGTACCGCAAAGCGGTTCGGCGCCTCGTCGAGTCTCAGCCGGGCGTTACGCTGGTCGAGGGCACGGTCCGACGGCTTCTCTTCAAAAGCGAGAGGACGGGAAGCGGCGACGTGGCCGGAGTGGAAACGATCGCCGGCGCGCAATTGCGTGCACGCTCCGTCGTAATCACGACGGGTACTTTCCTGCGCGGCCGCATTCACATCGGCACCGACACGCAGATGAGCGGCGGACGGGCGGGCGAGGAAGCCACCACGCATCTCGCGGAGCAGATCACCGGGCTCGGAATAACCACCGCCCGGTTCAAGACGGGAACGCCACCGCGTATCGAGGGGAACTCGGTCGACCGGTCCGTGCTCGATCGACAGGATTCGGAGATCGACGCGTTTGATTACGCGTGGTCGGCATTCTGGAACGCGCGACGGATATTCGCGCGGCTCGAGCAAGCCCCGTGCTGGATCGCGTTCGCCGGTACGGCGACAAAGGAAATTGTCGCGGCGCACCTCAAGGAATCCGCGATGTACGGCGGCGCGATCGGGTCGCGCGGCCCACGCTACTGCCCTTCCATCGAGGACAAGGTGTTGCGTTTTCCGGACGCCGAACGACACCAGCTCTTCCTCGAACCGGAAGGGCTGGGCACGAGCGAGATGTACGTCAACGGCCTCTCGACCTCGCTTCCCGCCGCCGTGCAGCTCCGGATGCTGCGCTCGGTTCCGGGACTCGAGCACGTGGAGATGACACGACCCGGCTACGCCATCGAATACGACTACTACCCGCCCACGCAACTCTTTCCGTGGCTCGAGGTGCGCGCGATCCCCGGATTGTTCTTCGCCGGCCAGATCAACGGCACCACCGGCTACGAGGAAGCCGGTGCGCAGGGTGTCGTGGCCGGGCTGAACGCCGCGCTGCGGGCGAGTGATCGCGACACGCTCACGTTCGGCCGCGAGACCTCGTACATCGGCGTCCTCTGCGACGACCTCGTGATGCGCGGCGTCGACGAACCGTACCGCCTGTTCACGTCGCGATCGGAGTTTCGCCTCACGATACGCCAGGACAACGCGTTGCGGCGACTCTCCGGCATCGGCCTCTCGCTCGGTCTGTACGACGAGCACGAGCGGAAGGTCATCGCGCGCCGGGTCGACGATGAGACGCGTGTGATGCAGCTCGCCCGCGACACGCAGGCTCGCAGCGCTCAGGTGGATGCGCAACTCGTCGCCGCCGGCACGGCGCCGCTGGCGCACAGCGTCCGCGTGGCAGAGCTTGCCAAGCGCCAGGGCACGTCGCTCGGCGACTTGTTCACGGCGACCGGTGTCCGCGATGGGCTCTCGCGAGACGCACTCATCACCGTGGAGCTCGAACTCAAGTATTCGGGATATTTCGCGAAGGAGCGCTTCGCCGCGGACCGGTTGCGGCGCATGGGAGAATACCCGTTGCCGCATGACGCGCCGTACGAACGCATGCTCACGCTGTCCGTGGAGTCCAGGCAGAAGCTCGCCGTGCGCAAGCCGCTGTCGCTAGCGCAGGCGGCGAGCGTGCCCGGCGTGAGTCCGGCGGATCTGCAGAATCTCGTCCTGGAGATCGAGCGATCGCGCTCCTAATTGCGATCGCGCTGGCGATCCTCGGATTTCTCCCGATCGCCAATTGGCTTCCCGGTGGCGAGGTCGACGACGCGTACGCGCATCGTCTCGTCGAATGGGGTTACGGGACGACCATTTGTCTCGGCGTCGCCATCATCGCGGCAATTGTGTGGGGCCGCAGTTCTCGAAATGACGTGGACCCGGGGGCGGACTCGGCCGCACGCATGGATCGGTCCCGTCGATTTGCGCTCGTTGAGCGTCTCATTCCGTTCGGCGCGTTTGCGCTCTATACGATCATCGCCCGCCTGGTCTTTTCCGGAAGGCCTTTGTTTATCGATGAAGTGGTGCAGCTGTTGCAGGCGCGAATCTACACGTCCGGTCACCTCTGGCTGCCGGTCGCCGCACATCGCGAGTTCTTCTCGATCCTCCATCTCGTCGACACCGGCGACAAGGTGTACTCGCAATTCCCGCCGGGCGGGCCCGCGATGCTGGCGCTTGGCGAGCTCGTGCACACACCCTGGCTCGTGGGCCCGGCCTGCGGCGCAATTTCGGTTGCGCTGTTTGCGCGATTATTGAAATGGACGGATCCCGGTGCGTCGCCTGCGTTTCATCTGGGCGCGACGTTCCTGTTCGCTGTCGCGCCGTTTGGTGCGTTCATGTTCGGATCGCACATGAACCACGTCACCACGTTGATGTGGCTCCTGGTCGCGACGCTCGGCCTCGCGAAAGTGGCGAACAGCAACGAGCCGCAGGTCGGATGGTCCTTCGTGAACGGCCTCGGGCTCGGCGCTGCTGCCGCCATTCGGCCACTCGACGCGTTCGCGTTCGCCGTGCCAGCGGCGGCGTGGCTGCTTCTGCTGGCGTGGCGCGACAAGCGACGGTGGATCGACGCCGTCGCATCGGCGATCGGCGTGGCCATTCCGTTCGGTGCGATGATGTGGGCGAACGCACGGACAACGGGTTCACCCTTGGTGTTCGGCTACGAGGTGCTCTGGGGAAAGGCGCACGGGCTAGGATTTCACACGGCACCGTGGGGAGCGGTGCACACTCCGTCGCGCGGCCTCGAGCTGATCTCGCTGTACGTCACGCGACTGCAGACTTATCTCTTCGAGACGCCGTTTCCCTCGATGCTGCCGGTGATCGCGTCGCTCGCGCTTACCAGGCGATTGTCCGCGCTCGATCGCTATCTATTGGTGAGTGCATCCCTGCTTGGCGCGCTGTACTTCGCGTACTGGCACGACGGGTTCTTCCTCGGTCCGCGGTTCGTATTCCCATGGTTGCCGGTGCTCGCGCTGTTCGCGGCACGCCTTCCCCGGCTCGTGAGGGAACACTTCGGCCGTGGACGCGTGTGGGTTGGCACGAATGCCTTCCTGGCGACCGGTGCGTTGATGGCGGTGGGTCTTGCACTGCCGGAACGCGTGATGTTGTACGAAGGCGCGCTCACGTCGATGCGCGCGGACTACACCGCGGAATCGGCGAATACGGGGGTGAAGGACGCGCTCGTGTTCGTGCGCGAGAGCTGGGGCGCACAACTCACGGTGCGCATATGGGCGCGCGGAATTTCGCGAAGTGCTGCCGCGGCGCTCTATCACGGCGTCGACGCGTGCCTGCTCGACAAGGCGCTGAGGGACCTCGAGGCGCGCGACGTGCGCGGTGTGACCGCGGAAGCGCAACTTCAGCCGCTTCTCGCCGACTCGTCGCGCGTGATTGCGAGCACGCGGTCGGTGGACGTGACGGAGAAAGTGCTCGAGGGCACCCTGTACGACCCGATATGCCTGGCGCGCATCAACGAGGACCGGATCGGGTACACACACCTCGCACCGTTGCTGCTTGAGCATGGCAGCGGGAACGTTTATGCGCGCGACTTGCACGCGCACGACTCACTCATGACGGCGGCGTATCCCACACGAGCGGTGTACCTGCTCCGCAGGAAGGGTGCGATGCCGGACTCGGCGTTCGAGTGGTTGCCGCTGAAGCGTGATTCGCTCATCGGCGCCTGGCGGAGTGGCGCGCCGTAGACCCTCGGGATGGCGAGTATTTAGTATCATATTGATACTATTTATTCTGACCCATCGGAAAGGCGCGTGATTTCCGAGATTTGGTCTCTTTATGGCGCGGTCACGGTGTCGCGTATGCCGCCAGTTCTAGACATGGCAGTTGTTCCACGTGAAACAATTCGCCTTGCCGATTGAACGACCGCCGGTCTATGTTCAGGGGTCAACGCCTCCATTTGCCCAAATACAGGATCTCGTGGCTCGGATTATTGCGATTGCCAATCAGAAGGGTGGTGTAGGTAAGACCACGACCGCAGTGAATCTCGCGGCGAGCCTTGCGGCGGCAGAACGGCGCGTATTGCTCGTTGACGGAGATCCCCAGGGTAATGCCACGAGCGGAGTTGGACTGCAACGGGAGACGCTCGGTGCGACGGTCTATGATGTGCTTCTGGATCCTCGAACGATCGCCGAAGCCATCGTTCGCGAGGTCCATTTCAAGCATCTGGATGTCATTCCCTCCACGCCAGATCTTGCAGCGGCAGAGATAGAACTCGTGCACCGAGAAGGTCGCGAGCTCTCCATGAACCGAGCGTTCGAGCAAGTCCGCGATTCATATGAGTTCATTCTCATCGATTGCCCTCCGTCACTTGGCCTGATCACCGTAAACATGCTCGTAGCAGCCGGCAACGTGCTCATTCCACTGCAATGCGAGTACTACGCGCTTGAGGGTCTATCCCAGCTGCTCAACACCGTCCATCTCGTACAGCAGGGATTGAACCCCTCTCTCGGAATTGACGGCGTTCTCCTGACCATGTACGACGCGCGCCTGAATCTTTCTCGGCAAGTAGCAGCCGACGCTCGAGAATATTTTGGAGCGAAGGTCTTTCAGAGTGTCGTCCCCAGGAACGTCCGTCTGGCTGAGGCTCCGAGTTTCGGAAAGCCAATCATCTTGTACGACGTCGCATCGGTCGGGGCCAAGGCGTACATGAGCGTCGCTCGTGAACTGATCGAGCGGGGTTCGCCACAAGCACGCACAAAAACACAACATAGCCAATAACCTCGTGCAACATAACATGTTGTGTAATAATTCAAACAGTCATTATGTCAACTGATAAACCGCGACGGCTGGGAAGAGGACTCGAGGCGCTGTTGGCTGGACGACCAGCTGCCGGCGACCGAGGGGACGACCGCGAAATAGCTCCGCGAAACGCACTTCGCTCTATTCCAGTCGCACAGGTCCGGCCGAATCCGCATCAGCCGCGAAAAGAGTTCGGCGCTGCGGAGCTTGGCGATCTCGAGTCCAGCATTCGCGTGAATGGATTACTGCAACCGATCACCGTGCGCGCGGATTCGACCGGCTCCGAATTCTTCCTGATCGCCGGTGAGCGACGGTTTCGCGCGGTTCAGCGACTCGGATGGCGCGAAATCCCCGCGATCGTGCGTGAACATTCAGAAATCGACGACAAGATGCTGCTCACCTTCGCACTCGTCGAGAATCTGCAGCGCACGGACCTCAATCCGATCGAAGAAGG
>ODAK010007928.1_pt1 | contig 10659 bp, 14 predicted proteins | sample 1539591 | NCBI WGS metagenome assembly ODAK01 (sample SAMEA3539303, study PRJEB22396) | soil metagenome | biome: tundra; feature: field; material: soil | place: USA | collected 2010-05 | depth 0.15 m | reverse complement strand
GGAGCCGACGCCGAGTGCTCATTGTGCATGGCCACCGCGCCGTGATCGGAGGCCAAAGCGGCCAGCGCCGCCAACACTGTCACCATCGCGGTGACCGGGACGTGGCCGTTGAAGAAGTTGTCGTCGCCGCGAAGGATTTGCGGGTCCAGTCGACGCGAGGCGCGCACGACGTCGAGTCGCGCCACCGCTGCGGTGTCTTCGAGAGGGGCGAAGCGTCCTGCGGCGGGGCTCATGATGAAGAGGGAGCGATCCAGATGTTCGAGGGCCACCGTCGTGACCACCGAGTCGATGCCGCCGCCGAAAGGGATGAGCACCTTCGTGGGCTCGAGTGAAGGCATGTAGCTCGACGCCTGGACGCCCCCGGAGACCTCGACGTCGTCCAATGGCAGGTCGTTGCGGAACGAGAACTCGCCGAGGCCGTCGTGCAGGGCGGCCGCGAAAAGGGCGCGGCCGCGAGGCCCCACGGGGGTGTCGCCGAGGTCGACGTGGTGGGCGGCACCGGCCTTGAAGTAGGAGAGCCCGGCGAGCAGGTACCACAGTTCGGCCACGGCCGCCACCGCCGGGCGGCGCAGGGAGCCCGCGTTCTCGAAGGTGACTTCCTCAATGAAGTGACGACCGTCGAGTTCGAAGTGGCCGCAAAGCGTGTCGTCGCCGACGTCGAGGCCCACGTAGCGAAATAGTTCGGCGCGGTTCACTTCGATCCTTCCCTCACTGATGAATCGTACGACGTGCGCCGCGCGACGAGGCCGAAGCGTCCGCAGGGACGTTGTGCGCGGTCCGAGAAAAAGGTCTGCGCGTCGTCGGTGTAGGGCGTGCACCGGGTCAGGTGCTCGTCGAGCACGCCGCCCGCCAGCAGTTGGTGGGTGGCGATGACTCCCAGATCGAGACGCCGGCGCTCACCCACGTCTTCGAGGCAAGCACCCTTCACGGCAGCGAAGTGCTCGGCTACCTCGGGGCCGACCTGGTAGCGAGCACTCGAGATGTGCGGACCGATCACCACACGCACCTCGCGCGGCGTCGTGAAGCACGCCAGCGTCGCGGCGATGACGCCCGCGGCGAGACCACGCCAGCCGGCGTGCGCGACGGCGATGCGCGCACCGTCGGGCTCGACGAAGAGCAGCGGCACACAGTCGGCCACTAGCACGCACAACGCGACGTCGCCACGCGTGGTGACCAGTACGTCGCCCACCAGTGCGTCGCCCGTCCAGGCGTCGATGTCGTTCACCACCGCGCCGTGCACCTGGCTCGCTATCACCAGTTTCTCCGTTCCGAGGTCCAGCGCCGCGGCGACTCGACGGCGATTCTCCTCGACGAACAACGGGTCGTCACCGACGTGCAGAGCGAGATTGAGACTGTCGTAGGGGGCGGAACTCACTCCGCCGAGTCGTCCGGTGACGACCGCGTCCACGTCGCGCACGTCGGCCAGGTCGTAGAGGGGGAGGCCTCCCCGCGAGCGAGTCGAGAGGTTCAGCGTGGCTGGCACGAGGGGCAGGTCCCGTTGAGCTCGAGGACGTGGCGCACGTCGACGTACCCGAATTGTTTGGCGAGGGCGTGCGCCCAGCGCTCGAGCTCGGGTGCGTCGACTTCGACGGTGGCCCCGCACGTGCGACACGCCAGGTGGTGGTGGTGCGAGTCGTCCACGCAGCGCCGGTAGAGCGCCTCGCCGCGCTCGGTCATCACGACGTCGACCTGCTGGGCGTCGGAGAGCTTCTTCAGCTGGCTGTACACCGTCGCTAGTGCCACCTCACCGCCGTCGCGCACGATCAACTCGTGCAGATCCTGCGCGCTGACGAAACCCTGGACTCGCTCCAGGGCGCGGATGACCTCGCGGCGCTGGTTGGTGTTTCGAGTGGTGGACATGGTGCCAGCGTAGTCGCCACCCACTTGTTGACTGGAATGATTCCGACTAACGTATCAAGAATGATTCTGAAAAAGGGCGGGGGCGGCCGTCAAGTGACGACGACGATGTTCGCGCTGATCCTGGGTTCGCTCGCGCTCGCCGGGTGCACCTCGAAGCATTCCACGCCGGGCGTCATCGACGTCGTGGGCGCGGAAGTCCAGTACGGCGACGTGATGGCCCAGATCGGTGGCTCCTACGTGCACGTCACGTCGATCGTGAACAACCCCAACACCGACCCCCACAATTTCGAGGCCAGTCCGAGTGTGGCGCAGGCAATCGCGTCGGCCCAACTCGTCGTGCAGAACGGGGCCGGTTACGACTCCTTCATGAACCAGCTCGAATCGGCCTCGCCCTCGTCCACGCGCGAGGTGATGACGGTGAGTAGTTCCATGGGGGATCTTTCGACGGTCAATCCCCACCTGTGGTACCGACCCTCCACCATGCCGTGGGTCGCGATCGGCGTGGCGAATTTCTTGGCGAAGACGGCCCCTCGACACGCGGCGTACTTTCGCGGCCGTGAGGCCGCATTTCTCCTGCAGTGGGGTCGCGTGACGACGGCGATCGTGGCCGCGCAGCGCCGCTACGGGGGCGAGTCCGTGGCGACCACCGAACCGGTGGCCGACTATCTGTTGAGCGCGATGGGGCTGGTCAATCGCACGCCCTTTCGCTTCCAGGCCGACGTGATGAACGGTATCGACCCCTCGCCCGAGGACATCGTTACCCAACAGCACCTGATCGCGACCCACGCCGTGCGGGCGTTGTGTTTCAACGCCCAAGTCTCGAGTCCCGTGACTCTCGCGATTCGCGACCTGGCCACCAAGGACCACGTGCCGACGGTGGCGGTGTACGAGATCATGCCGACGGGACTTCACGTGCAGACATGGATGCTCGCGGAAATATCGGCCATCGAGGCCGCCCTCTCCGACGCCACGTCGACGGGGAGTATCAGGTGAGTGAGACGACCACGATCGTCGACGTGCGCGGGGTCGACGTCGAACTCGGCGCTCGCCGGATCCTCACCGACGTCAACTTCCACGTGCAGACCGGTGAGTTCACGGGGCTGATTGGATCCAATGGCGCGGGCAAGACCACGCTGCTTCGCGTGATGTTGGGACTCATCGAGCCCACCCGCGGCGACGTGCTGTGGCCGGGTGACGCTCGCGAGCAGCGTCGCGTCGGCTACGTGCCCCAGAAGGTCGCTCTCGATGTCGACGTGCCGTTGCGCGTGCGCGACTTCGTGGCGCTAGGCGATGACGGGCACCGTTACGGTCTGCACCGACGCACGCGCGAGACGTGGCATCGTGTCGAGGAGATGCTCGACGCGGTCGAGGCCAGTGAACTCGCCGAGCGGCGAATCGGCGCACTTTCCGGGGGCGAACTCCAACGCGTCTTGATGGCTCACGCTCTGGTGAGTCGACCCGAACTACTTCTCCTCGACGAGCCGCTCGCCAATCTCGACCCGGGCGCCACGCAAGACATCGTGGAATTGCTGGCGCGGGTGCGCGAGCGACAGCACGTGGCGATCCTGCTCTCGGCGCACGACATCAATTCGCTCCTGGGCGTGATGCATCGCGTGATCTATATCGCCAATGCTCACGTGGCGAGCGGTCCCACTGACGAGGTGGTGCGCCCTGAAGTGCTGAGCAAGCTCTACGGGCACCACGTGGACGTCGTGCGCGTGCACGGCCGGGTCCTGGTGGTCACGGGCGACGCGACCACGGATTCCGTCGCCGAACATCCCGACCTCGTGGTGGAGTAGCGATGAGGTGGCTCCTCGAACCCGGACTGTGGACGAACGATGCCGTGCGGACGGGTGTCGGCGTCGGCGCGATCGTAGCGATCGTGTCGGCTCTGGTCGGTCTCTTCACGGTCATGCGCGCCCAGTCGTTCGCGGGACACGCCTTGGCTGACGTCGCGACGGCGGGGGGCGCCGGCGCGGCTGTTCTCGGGGTCTCGCCGCTGGCGGGCTTCGTGGTGGGTTCGCTGGCGGGCGCGGGGGCGATGGAGTCGATCGGCGTCGAACGAGTGCGTCAGCGCGACGTGGCGACGGGTGTCGTCCTGGGTGGCGCGACGGGGCTCTCGGCCTTGTTCTTGTATCTAATCACCCTCAATTCCTCGAGCACGGGCTCGACACAGTCGATCCTCTTTGGATCGCTCTTTAGCGTCTCTCGGACGACTTTTGACGTCATCGCAGTGCTGAGCTCCCTGGTATGTCTGGCGCTCGCCTGGCTCGGTCGGCCGTTGCTGTTCGCCTCACTGAGCCCCGACGCGGCGAACGCGCGCGGCGTCGCCGTGACGCGGGTCGCGCTGCTGTATACGTTGTTGATGGCGGTCACGGTGGGCCTGTCGGCGATTGTGATCGGATCGGTTCTCTCGACGGCACTATTGATCGGCCCGCCGGCGGCCGCGCTGCGACTCGGTCGCGGCCTGTCAGCGACGTTCATGTCGGCGGCAGTGTTCGGCGTGGCGGCGGTGATTGGCGGTGTCGTGGTCTCTTACGACAGCTACTACTGGTGGCCGTCGAAGCGCGCGCTGCCCGTGAGTTTCTGTGTCGTGGCGTTCGTCGTCATCGAGTTGGTCGTGGTCAACGTGGTGCGCCGGATGACCACGCGACGCGACGCGCGAGAGCAGTCCTGATGTTCTCGAGTTTCATGACCAACGCGTGGATCGTCGGCACCGTCGTGGCCTTGCTCGCCGGGGCCACGGGCTTCTTCGTCGTGCTGCGCGGGTCGTCCTTCGCCGCCCACGCCATCCCCAACGGGGCCTTCGCGGGTGCGGCCGGCGCCACGCTCGTCGGGGTCACACCGCTGGTGGGACTCATCGCCTTCGCCGTCGTAGCGGGACTGGGCATCGGCGCTTCGCGCCGGCACCGTAGTGACGTAGTGACCGCCATGGCCCTGGTGATGATGCTGGCCCTGGGTGCCGCGTTCCTTTCGCTAAGTGCGGCCTACGAACCGCAGGTCGACGCGCTGCTGTTCGGCGAGATACTCGGGGTGGCGTCTTCGTCGATCACGCCGGTCGTCGTTATCAGTCTGGCCTGTGCACTGGCGCTGGCCTTCATGTACCGTCCGCTGCTCTTCAACGCGGCAGCACCCGACCTGGCGGCCGCGCGTGGTCTCAATCCCACCGTTCTCGAGATGGGCTTCATGCTCACCCTCGCTCTCGGCTCCGCCCTGACGGTGCCCGTGGTGGGGGCCCTGTTGACCTTCTCGCTCACCGTGGGTCCGCCGGCCGCCGCGCGGCTGGTGACGCGACGTCCCGGGAGCGCATTGGCCGCGTCAATGGTGCTGAGCGTGGCGACGCTGTGGGTCTCCATCGCTGCCTCGTTCGAGACGAACCTGCCGGTGGGGTTCTTCGTCGGCAGCTTGAGCGCTCTCGTCTACGTCGGTGCCCGCGTGCTGACTCAGTGGCGCCGGCGAAGTGCGTAACCTGACCACGTGAACCTCATCGAGGACTGCGACTTTCCCGCTCCCGGCACCCGGGTCAACCTCGCGGTGTCGGGCGGCCCCGATTCGCTGGGGCTGTTGTTGCTGGCCCTCGACCGCGGACTCGAGGTCACGGTGCACCACGTGGATCACCACGCGCGCCCCACCAGTGGCGACGACGCGAACTTCGTTCGCGACGTCTGTGAGCGATTCGCCGTCCCCTACGTCGTGCACGACGTGATCGTCGACGCCACCGGGAACTTCGAGGCCCGCGCTCGCGCGCAGCGACGTCGCGTCCTGCCCGAGGGGACATTGACTGGCCACACTATGGACGATTTGGCGGAGACGGTGCTGCTCAACATGATGCGCGGTGCGGGCCTCGAGGGGCTCAGTCCCATGGTCGACGACGCCACCAAGCCGCTACGCGCGCTGCGCCGGCGCGACCTGCACTTCTTCGTCATCGATTCGGGTCTCGAGCCGCGTTACGACGAGAGCAACGACTCAGTCGCCTTTCGGCGCAACCGCGTGCGTCACGAGTTGTTGCCGGTCATGAACGATGTGGCTGAACGCGACGTGGTCCCCTTACTGGCCCGCCAGGCGCGCGTCGTGCACGAGGATCGTTCCTGGCTGGATGAATTGTCGCGCGCCGACGTGTTGGTGGGTCTCGAGGACGCCGATTGTCGCGAACTCAGCGAGTGGGCGAACGCACGCCTGACGCGCTGGCTGCGAGTGCGCCTCAGTACTCGCACCGTCGACGATGAGACGTACCCGCCCTCGTCCGACGAGGTCGCGCGCGCCCTCGCGGTGGTGCGCGGTGAGGTCGTGGCGTGTGAGCTCAGCGGTGGTCGACGCCTCGCTCGCCGCGACCAACGCCTCACGTTGGACTGAGGCGCTCCACTACGCTGTCCAAGCATGGGTTCATTTTCTCCCGATGATTTCACGGCCCACTGGGCCGGTGGCGACCTCGGCGAGGTGGTGGTCTCGGCCAAGGAAATCGCCGATCGGGTGAGCGAGCTCGGCCGCCAGATCACCCAGGACTACTCGACGCGGCCCCCGCTCCTGGTGTGCGTGCTGAAGGGCGCAGTCAATTTCATGGCCGACCTCATGCGCGCCATCGAACTTCCCGTCGAGATCGACTTCATGGCGGTCTCCTCTTACGGCGCGGCGACCAAGACCAGCGGTGTGGTGCGAATCGTCAAGGATCTCGACGTCGACCTGTTGAATCGCGACGTGGTGATCGTCGAAGACGTCGTCGATTCAGGACTGACGCTCAACTACCTTCGCCAGTACCTCGGCGCGCGCAATCCGCGCAGCCTCGAGGTGTGCGCGTTGCTGCTCAAGGAGGGCGAGCAACGCGTGGAACAGTCACTCAAGTACGTGGGCTTCACCATTCCCGCCCACTTCGTTGTGGGTTATGGCCTCGACGTGAACGAGAAGTACCGCAACCTCGACGCGATCTACACCTTCATCGGCGAGGTCTAGACGTGGTCGATCGTGTCCGGGTCGAGGGACTGATCCGCGAACTCCTCGCCGCCATCGGCGAGGAGCCTGCGCGTGTGGGTCTGCTCGAGACGCCCCGGCGCGTGGCCGACATGTACGCCGAACTCTTCGAGGGCTTCGACTCCGATCCGGGCGAACACCTTCAAGTAACCTTCGAAGAAGGCCATGACGAGATGGTCATGGTGCGCGACATCGCCTTCACGTCGCTCTGCGAGCACCATCTGCTCCCCTTCACCGGACTCGCGCACGTGGCGTACCTGCCGGGAGCCGAGGGTCGAGTCACCGGACTGTCCAAGATGGCGCGCCTCGTCGAGGGCTACGCGCGTCGTTTGCAGGTACAGGAGCGAATGACCACCCAGATCGTCGAGGCCATGGAGCGCGTCATGCAGCCGCGTGGTTCGATCGTGGTGATCGAGGCCGAGCATTTCTGCATGTCGATGCGCGGGGTCAAGAAGGCCGGAGCCACGACGGTGACGTCCGCGGTGCGCGGGGTGTTCCGCGACGACGCGTCTTACCGGGCCGAAGCGCTGCAGTACATCCACCAACGCAGGTCCACGTGGCGCTGAGTCACGACACCATGAGCCCGTCGGTGATGGGCATCGTGAACGTGACCCCCGATTCCTTCTTCGCCGCCACTCGCACGCAGGCCCGTGACCCGGCCGTCGCTCGTGGCATCGAGCTCTTCGACGTGGGTTGTGACATCGTGGACGTGGGTGGTGAATCCACTCGGCCCGGTGCCCTTGAGGTGCCTCTGGCCGAGGAGCTCGACCGGGTCGTCGCGGTCGTCGCGGCGTTGGCCGCACACGGTCCGGTGTCGATCGACACCCGCAAACCCGAGGTGGCCCGCGCGGCCGTGGCGGCGGGCGCCGTCGTGGTCAATGACGTGTCGGGCAGGCTGATCGACGTGGCCGGCGAGCTCGGCGCGGGCTACGTGGCCATGCACTCGCGGGGGACGCCCGCCACGATGCAGGTGGACCCGCACTACGACGACGTGCTGGGCGAGGTCCTCGTCGCGCTCACCGCCATGGCGACGCACGCGCGCGCTGCGGGAGTCACCCAGCTCTGGCTGGACCCGGGTATCGGTTTTGGCAAGACCCTCGAGCACAATCTGGCGCTGGTGGCGCACTGCGCCGATGTTGTTGACCTGGCCCGTCGCTTCGACGCCGGCGTCGTGATCGGGACTAGTCGCAAGAGATTCCTGGGTGCGCTCGGACCTGAGCCGTTGGGCGTGGATGAGCGCCTCGAAGGATCGATCGCGACCGAGGCCTGGGCCTTGATGAGCGGCGTGGCGATGATCCGCGTGCACGACGCCGCCGCGGCCCTGCAACTGCGCGACTTGGTCTCGCGACCGCTGGCGGAGGTGGGCTCGTGAGGGGCAAGTGGGCGGCGGGCATCGAACCGCGGGGTTTCACCTGGGTCTACAAGGGCATCCTCGCGGTCTCCGAGCGACCCGGCGGCTCGACGTCGGTGCATCGTAGGGTGCGCCGCGACGAGGAGCTGCTCTGGCTCAAGCACCAGGGTTTCGGACGGGTCGTGTCGATCCTGCCGGTGATGCAGAATCTCGACGCGTACCTGGAGCACGGGCTGAGCGCCAGTCACTACGCGTTGCGCGGTGGCCCCCAGCAACGCGAGGTCCTCGAAGCCTGTTACCGGGATCTCGCGAACTCGATGAGGCTCAACGTGGCGGTGCTGTTGCACAGCGACGACGTGTCGGACCGCCTGCTCGGCGTCCTCGCCGGCTACCTCGTGTGGTCCAAGAAGGTGGAGACTGCGCCGGCCTCCATCGCGCTCATCGAGCGCCTCTTTCGACGCTCGCTGGGCCCCGACGGACGCGAGATCTTGATGAGCCTGCCCGATTCCGAGGCGGACGTCGAGTCGTGAGCGACGTGATCGAACTGCGCGGGCTGCGCGTGAGCGCGATCGTGGGTGTGTTGCCCGAGGAGCGTGAGCGCGAGCAGCCGCTGCTCGTCGACATCGACTTCGAACGACCATTTCGTGACGCCGCAATCGGCGACGATATGGCGGCCACCACCAACTACGCCGACGTACTCTCCCTAGCGCACCACATCATCGTCGAGGGGCACTTCTTGCTCCTCGAGACGCTGGTGCACCGTGTCGCCGCGGCGGTGCTCGGTTTCGATCGCGCCATCGAGTCGGTGCACGTGCGCGCCCACAAGTTGCGCCCGCCCGTGCCCCTCGATGTCGCCACCGTTGGCGTCTCGTGCACCCTTCGTCGCGAGTCGTGACACGGGCGTACTTCTCCCTGGGATCCAACCTGGGCGACCGCGGCGAATATCTGAGACGCGGCGTCACGATGATGGTCGACCACGAAGCGCATCGCCTCTCGCGGGTGTACCAGAGCGAGCCGGTGGGCGGCGTGGTCCAAGACGACTTCTGGAACCTCGTGCTCGAGGTGTCGACTGAGGCGTCGGCGCACGAGTTGCTCGCGCGAGCGCGCGCCGCAGAAGCCGCCGCCGAACGGACCCGTGATGTCCGGTGGGGTCCTCGCACGCTCGACGTCGACATTGTCTGGATCGACGACGTGACGTGTGGCGACGAGGAATTGACGGTGCCGCACCCGCGACTCTTTGAACGAAACTTCGTACTGGTCCCGTTGCGCGAACTGCGCGAGGACCTCGTCAGCGACGCGCAGTTGGCCCTCGCCGACGGCACCGTGGCCGTGTTGGGTACACTCGAGACGTTGCAATAAACCGAACGGCACCCTCGGGGCTGGAACGGATGGCCATCATGAGAATATTGATCATCGGCGCGGGACGGGCCGGACGTTCCTTCGCCGCGGCGTTGGGTGAGGACCACGACGTCACGCTGGTCCACCACGATGGATTGCCCACTGACATCGACGTCGATCTCGTGCTGCTGTGCGTGCCCGACGACGCGATCGAGGAGATCGCGCGCGAGGTGAGAGTGTCGCCCGATACGGTCGTGGCGCACGTCGCGGGTTCGCGGGGACTCGACGTACTGGTGGGTCACGCCCGCGTCGGTTCGCTGCATCCCTTGTTGACGATGCCCGACGCCTCGATCGGGGCGCGGCGCCTGCGCGGCGGGGTCTTCGCCGTCGAGGGCGACGTTCTATTGGGCGAGGTCATCGCCTCCCTGGGCGCACGCACCATCACGGTGCCAGTGGAGATGCGCACTCTCTACCACGCGACCGCGACTTCTGCAGCGAACCACCTGGTGGCGATGATGGGCCACGTGCAGGCCCTGGCCCACGCGGCCGGCCTCGAACTCGATGACTTCTTGCCCCTGGCGCAACAGTCACTCGACGACGTCGAGGAGTTCGGCCCAGGGCGAGCCTTGACCGGTCCCGCGTCGAGGGGAGACGTCGCCACCATCGCCGCGCACCTCGAGGCGATCCCCGACGAGGAACGTGCCACCTACGCCGCGCTGGCCGAACGCGCGCGGCGCCTGGCCGACACGGTGAAGGCGACCTCGTGGAACGCCTGAGCACGCTGCAAGAGTGGCGCGCGTTCGCCCAGGCGCTGCGCGACGACGGTCGTCACGTTGGACTCGTGCCGACGATGGGCTCGCTGCACGACGGGCATCTTTCACTGGTTCGTCGCGCCCACGAGAACGGAGACGTCGTACTCCTCACCTCGTTCGTGAATCCGCGCCAGTTCTCCGACGCCGACGACCTGGCGGCCTATCCCCACACGCCCGACGCCGACGCCGCACTGGCGGTCGAGGGGGGAGTGGACGCCTTCGTGACGCCGACGTTGGCGCAAATGTGGCCCGATTATCCCTCACCCACCCTCACCACCGTCTCGGTCAAGATGCTCGGTGACCGCCTCGAGGGCGAGGGTCGGCCCGGCCATT
>ODAK010007925.1_pt1 | contig 10659 bp, 14 predicted proteins | sample 1539591 | NCBI WGS metagenome assembly ODAK01 (sample SAMEA3539303, study PRJEB22396) | soil metagenome | biome: tundra; feature: field; material: soil | place: USA | collected 2010-05 | depth 0.15 m | reverse complement strand
AAGCACTTACTTCGGCCTGCGCCGAAGCGTAGCTGCACGTCCAGGCTCAGAGTTGGGCTATGCCCAATGATTTCAATGTTGGGAATGCTGTCAAACAGCTAATTTGGACGGGAGTGATTTTGACCGAGGCAGGCAGAGATGTATTGAGTTAGCCAAGAAAGAGTTTAGCCCAGAAAGAACTTCGGCCGTCTTCTTGCAGGCTTTCCCGTTAGCCCTCGACGGCTTCCACGGCTCGCTGGTGGGCCTGTTCGTAGGTGTCGCCTTCGGTGGATCAAGCCAGGCAGGGCCGGACAGGCGACTACGTAGCCACCTTCTTCAGCCGGTTCAAAGAGCACGTTGTAGCGATGTTCGGACATAGGGGGCCTGCTTTGATTGTATGATAGCCATGCTCCGGCATGACCGCTCCCTCACGGTCGCGGCTCGGCAACGTTGCGCGCGCCGGTAAGCGGTTTATTGGGATTCGGGTTGCTCTATCCCAGCTTGGGCGGCAAGTCGGTCATCGGGCCCATCCACAGCAGCTCGCGCTCGATGTCTTTGTGCAGTTGATACTTCCGCCGCACCGTGGCGATCTTCTCCCCGCGCACCTCGATCTTATCCAGATCGAACTGCCCCAATCCGAATTGGCCGCAGAAGTTCAGATAGCCGATCCACTTGGGGTCGATCCCCATGGTCTCGACGCCCACGCGGTCCGCGGCGATGTAGTCCGTGGAGGCGATCGCCAGGCGCGATGGCACCGGCGTGCCGGACGCCGGACCGTTGCCCTCCATGCCCTCGAAGCCGTCGATCACCGTGGCGCCCCAGAAGGGCCGCAGCTTCTGCGCGGTCAGGAACATGTTGTAGTGCGTCTGGCGCAGGCCCGTGTGGTAGCGGCGCTTGTCGTTCCAGTGGGGCGTCTCCTTGGGCGCGTAATGCAGCGGCGCGCCCAGCACCATGTTCTTCACCGACAGCGTGGCTACAACCGTGTTGTGTGTCTTCAGGATCGCCGCGCAGATGATGAAGGCGTCCGGATCGAGCAGCCGCGCGGCCAGGCGCACTGGCGAAGGATGGATGTCGAAATCGATTAGGGGCATCGTTTGATAGCGCGCTTCCTGGTTCAGGTCGATCAGGCTCGCGTGTTGCGCGCGCCGTTCCGCGGCCACCCGGTCGTAATGGAAATTCTCAAAGCCCTCCATGGTCTCGCCGGCGGACGCCTCCGCGATCATCACCGGCCCCTTGAAACGCGGCGCCAGGTAATCCAGAATGCCGTGGAGCGCGTCGGCATTGGTGGCCGCCAGCGGATTCACCGTGGACACGTTGTTGGGCTTGATGACCACATACTTCTTATGGCGCAGCACCGGCCGGATCTGGTCGTCGATGGCCTCCAGCGCGTCATGGACGTTTTTGCGCCGATCGTCGCCCTTGATCAGGGAAACCGCCGCGCCGCCGGTCGCCGGCTTCGGCAGGGATTTGGCGAGCAGGCTGTGCGCCAGGAGCGCGCCCGAGCCGCCCAGGAACAAACGTCGCGAAAAATCAGTTGGCATAGAAAGTCGCTCCGGTCTAGAATAAGATTTTAGCATCTGCTTAGGAGAAACTCTATGCCGGATTCATCCCGCCGCAATTTCCTGCTTGCCGGACTGGCCGTGCCCGCCGCGGCATCGGCCGCCCGCCCGTCCGCGGACGACCAGAAGCATGACGCTCCCCTGCCCACCCCGGTAGCCTCCCCGGGACTGCGCTACCGCACGCTCGGCAAGACCGGCCTGAAAGTCACCAGCGTGGGCTTCGGTTGCATGATCACTTCCGACGCCAGCGTGATCGAGCGCGCCGCCGACATCGGCATCACCTATTTCGATACCGCCCGCGTCTACCAGAGCGGCAACAACGAGCGCATGGTGGGCGCCGCGCTCAAAGGCAAGCGCCAGAGCATTACGCTGTCGAGCAAGACGCCCGCCAAGACCAAAGAGGCGGCGCTCGCGGACCTGGATACCAGCCTGCGCGCACTGGGCACGGACCACATCGACATCTGGTACCTGCATGCCAAGACCAAGCCCGCCGATGTGACCGATGAACTGGTGGACGCGCAGCAAACGGCCAAGAAAGCGGGCAAGATCCGCTTCGCCGGCGTCAGCACGCACAGCGGCCAGGCCGAGCTGATTCCCGCGCTGACGGCCAATCCGCACATCGACGTGATCCTGACGGCGTACAACTTCAGCATGGGCCAGACGCTCGATCCGGCGATCGCCGCAGCACACGCGGCGGGCAAGGGCATAGTGGCCATGAAGGTGATGGCCGGCGGTTTCCGCAACACCAAGCCCGGCGACAAGCTGTACAACACCTTCAAAAGGGATGGCGCGCTGCTGGCGGCCCTGCGCTGGGTGCTGAAGAGTCCCGATATCGATACCACCGTTCCGAGCATGACCGACATGGATCAGCTCGAAGAGAATCTCAAGGCTATGACCGGCGGCTACACCAAGTCCGACGAGACCCTGCTCGCCAGGCAGCTCGAGTTCATCGCGCCGCTCTACTGCCGCATGTGCGGCCAGTGCGACGGCTCTTGCGCCAAGGGTCTGCCGGTCGCCGAGATCCTGCGCTACCTCACTTACGCGGATGGATATGGGCAGTTTTCGCTTGGCCGGGAGCGATTCCTTGAATTGCCGGCGGAGGTAGCTCAGGTGCGTTGCGATTTGTGCCCCACCTGCACGGTGAATTGCCCGCATGGAGTACGCGTCTCCGAACGGCTGGGGCGCGCGCAGGAACTGTTCGCGTGAAGGCGCTCGCGGCGGGCGTGGCCGTGGCGGCCCTGTGCGCCGCGCAGGTTCCCAAGTGCGATCTGGTGGCGGGCTGGAGCCAGCAGGGCGCGGCCCGCGCCTACGAAGCCTCCAACCTGTTCGAGTACATGGACGGCAATGCCGAAGGCTATCTGCTCTACGGCTTCGCGGCGATGCACGGCGTCACCTGCGTGCATGGCGGCGATTCCATCCTGATCGACATCTCCGAATTCGCGGACGGCGATTCGGCGTACGGCATGTTCAGCGCCAATCGCGATCCACGGCTGCCGGCCGAAACGCTTGGGGCGGGCGGCCAGGTCACGCCGCGCCGGGTCATCTTCGTCAAGGGCCGCTTTTATGCGGAGTTGGCCGCCAACCCGGACAAAGACCACACGCCGGCCTTGCGCGCATTCTCCGCCGCGCTCGAAAAGCTTCTGCCCGGCAGCGCCGCCGTGCCCGCCGCGCTCGTTTGGTTTCCAACCGATGGGCAGAAGTCGGTTCGGCTGATTCCGGAAAGCGTGCTCGGCCTGCGCCTGCTGAAGCGCGGCTACGTGGCCGAATATGAATTCGGCAAGGCGTTTGTGATCCAGGAATCGTCGCCGGAAGCCGCGGCGGCTGTGATGGATAAGCTGCGCGCCCGTTTCGACGTGGGACAAGCCTCCCGGCCTGTCATTCCGTTGCAGTTGACGGACCGGTATCTCGGCCGCCTCTACTTCATCCAAAAGGGCCCGTACATCGTGGGTTACGCCAACGTCGCGGAAGGGCACGACCCGTCGGCACTGGCTTCCGCTCTGGCAGCGCGCTTGCCATAGTATTTGCCATAATATTTCCGATGGCATCCGATCCGAAGCGCGACCTCTTCCGCCACACCGTCGCCACGCTGGCCTATCGCGGTGGCAAAGCCGTGCGCGGCGCTCCCCCCGAATTCGCCGGTTACCACGCCGCGGAAACCACCCGCACACCGGGCCAGATCCTGGCGCACGTCGGCGACTTGCTCGACTGGTCGCTTTCGGTGGCAAAAGGGAATGAAGAGTGGCACAACTCCGCGCCGCTCGCTTGGGACCAGGAAGTGCAGCGCTTCTTCGCGGCTCTCGAACGATTCGACGCGTACCTGGCTTCGGATGCTCCGCTCGTTGAGTCCGCGGAGAAGCTGTTCCAGGGTCCCATCGCCGACGCTCTGACGCACGTGGGCCAGATCGCCATGCTGCGGCGTATGGCCGGTTGCGCGGTCCGGGGTGAGAATTACCATCGCGCGGAAATCGCCGCCGGGCGGGTGGGGCCGGACCAAGCCCCACCGCGCCGCGAGTTCGACTGATCGGCTCACGCTACTTTTCCGATTCCATCCGATAGGAACCAGCGGGCACCTGAAACAGTGCGGGGTCGGGTTCGCCGCGCCGCACGTTCGTCAACCGCTCCACCCGGTCGCCCATCATCGGATCGGTGTGCTTGGACAAGATCGTCACGTGCAGTTCGGCCGACTCCCACCGCTCGTGCACTGTCTGAATGGGCCGATCGTTGCCAATTTGTCCCTGCGGAATCACCGTGGTAGTTCGTGTGCCGTCTACTTCCACGCCTTCCATCTCCTGCTTTCCCAGCGCCTCGCTCTTCTCCGGCTCGGACTTCGACATGACACCGCCCGCCATAGCACCGCTCCTGAACCAAATCGGCCCGGCCGCCGCTGCTTCGGCCTTTAATTTCACAGTCTGCGTCCCGGCCGGCATTTTGTCTTTGTAGACCACCGCCAGCTTGCGCGCCGTCTGCTGCTTCATGTTAAGGATATAACTGACATTCGCCACCGGATCCGAAATCCAGACCTCGTCGCCGCTCTCGCGCCGGACGCGCCCCTCTCCATCGCGAGATATGCTGTAGGTTTCCTGCCGGTTGATGTGCGTGCCGTCGCCTAAGGTTTGGGTGGTTTCGGTCACCCCGTCCGCCGAGTAAGGAGCCCCCTTGACCGTCGCGCCCATCATTCCGAACTTCGCTGTCGCTATCCCGCTGGCCAGGCCCTCCGCGTGCACCTTAGCCAAGTCGCCGTTGGCGAAAAAGAAAACATTCCCGGCGTCCTTCTGTGCGAAGGCCACGCCGCAGGCGATCGCTGCCAGACCAATAATGCTGCTGATTTTCTTCACGTTTTTTCTCCTTTTTACGCTGCAAATTTACCGTACAAGTCTGATGGCCCGCGCCCGTCCGTCTTCGCCGATCACCAGATCGGCGGCAACCTCTTGCGCGCCGCCGGTCAGGGATGCGTCCGAAACCGGCAGCATCACCCTGACCACCATGCCCATCTGCATCGGATCGGCATCATCGAACGGAACGAAATCGTCCAGTGCGGGCTGCGGCGCCTGCCTGTGCACTGGAAACCGCTTCCTGACGGCGTGCCCTCTGGGCCCGGCTCGGTATACCACTGACGGTGCTTGCGGCTTGTGCATGCCTGCCTCTCTCTTTGCGGCGCGTGCCGGTTCGGGGTGGGGCCGGCTGTTGGCGAAGAACAGCGCGACGGACGCCGCCAGCGCGCCCGCCAAGGCCACCGCGGCCCAGCGCCAGCGCAGTCCACTCGTCTTCGCCGCGATCCGTGGAACAGCATCGTCCAGTGCCGGCAGGCCTGCCGGCGCCAGCGCGTCCAGCCACGCATTCACGCGCACCACAGCCGCCTCGATCCGTCCCAGCCGATCGCGGCAAGGCGCGCAAGCCTCCAGGTGACCGGCGGCGCGGCGCATCCGCGCTTCCGGCAGTTCGCTATCCAGGTACGCCTGTAACGTCCCTTCATCCAGGCATTTCATAGTTCGCCCCCATGCAATGAGCGATATTTCTTCTCAAACTCGGCAGCGGCCCGCGCCAGCAGCGTGCCCACCGATGCCGGATTAATCGCCAGCGCGCCGGCAAGTTCGCCATACGAAAACCCGGCGTGGCGCAGCAGCAACAGCTTGGCGGAGACCGGCTTCAGCGCGGCCAGCACCGCTTGCACGCGTGTCCTTTGCTCGGAGCGCAGCATGTCCGCCAACGGATCGCCAGCGCTGGAATTACGCGCGACCTCGGCTCCGGCAGCCTGCTCATTGCGCCGGCGGCGCGCCTCCATGCGCAAGGCGTCCAATCCCAGGTTGATGGCCGTGCGATACAGCCAGCCGTCAACGTTGCCCTCCGGCCGGAATAAAGCGGGCCGCGACGACAATCTGCAAAACACCTCGGAGGCCAGCTCTTCGGCCCGGCCGCGGTCGCCCGTGATGCGCGCCAGCAGACTCACAAGCCGCGGGTATTGCAGCCGGAAGATGTCCTCCAGGCTGGCGCTCGCCACCGCGCGCTGCTTTGGACGGAAGCTTAACGGGATCTCTTCGCTGGCGTCCATACTGATACAACGACGGCCGGGAACGAAAAGTGACAGCCATGCGTCCGAATAAGAATGCACGCGACGCACTTTTGTGCTAATCTTCGGAGCATGCGTGGGCGCTTTTCTCTAACTGCGCTGCTCATGGTATTGGGCATCACGCTCTCACTTCGCGCTAGCGATCCGACTCGCGACTTTTCCGGAAAGTGGGTGCTGGACCCGAGCGCCAGCGACATCGCTTCCCTCGGACAAGTGGAAACAAATCTCAACGTTTCGCAAGGTGGCGGCGGCATCCTCTGCTCGGCGGGCGCGGTGCAGTGGTCGTATGCGCTCGATGGCAGCGAGACGCGGAAGCAGATCGGCGAGGAATCCAGAAGCTCCGTTATTAAGTGGGAAGGCGCGGCGCTGCTCGTCAACACCCAGGTTTCCGGCCCGCGGCATTACACGGTGATGGACCGCTGGGAGATCTCCCGCAGCCACAACACCCTCACCATTACCCGGCAGGTGGTTCGCGCCAACAACGGGGAAGCGGAAGGCACATTAGTATTCCGGCGAGAGGGCGCCCCGGTGGCGGCTCCTCCTGCGGCCGTTCCGGAAGCCGCGCCGGCAAGTGAAGCGCCGCCGGCGACGGGTTGGCGTTCAGCCGAGCCGGGTAGCGACGCGTCGCAACCGGTGCTGGCGAAGAGGCCCGCGCCGGGCGCGCCTCCCGACGTAACGGTCCCCTCGGGGACGCGCGTCCTGTTGTCGCTCATCAATGAAGTGAACACGAAGCACACTAAAGAGGGCGATCATGTCTACCTTCGCACGGCGTCGCCGGTGGCCGTGAGCGGGCGGGTAGTCATACCCCGAGGCAGCGACGTCGAAGGCATCGTCACTCGCGCCAAGCAGGCCGGCAAGGTGGTGGGCAAGGGCGAGTTGTACATCCGGTTCGACTCGCTGATTTTGCCCAACGGTGTCTCGCGTGATTTTCGCGCGCGGCCGCCGGGAGAAGAGGGCAAGGTGGAAGGTGGAGGCAAATCCGCCGACGGGCGCACCGTGATGGAGGGAGCCGGCATTGGCGCCACGGTTGGCGCCATTACCAGGGGACTGGGCGGCGCTGCCGTCGGAGGCGTGGGCGGCGCTCTAGCGGGAGTCCTGCTTTCACGCAATCAGAACGTGGTGCTGCCCGCGGGTACTCACCTGGAAATGGTCCTGGATCGCGACTTGGTGTTTCATCCTGACGAGCTTCCGTAGTTGCACTTGCTGCCCACTCCCAAATGACCATCGGACGGCTGTCTGCGTTGGCAATAGGAATCGTCCTGCCCGCCATCCTGCGGGCCGGATTGTGCTCCGCCGACGACCGGCGGCCGCGTCACGATTTCCAGTTTGTTGCCGGCTATTCGCCCGCATCGGCGACCCTGATCGGCACGGCCACGGATCGCCGCTTGGTGCTGGCCGGATTCGCCTATAGCTATCGCTGCTGGAGTTGGAACTCCGTTTCGTTGAGTTATACCGCGGCGGCTATGCCTGCAGCCATCCTGATTCAGCCCTATGAAGGCAACGTGCCCGCGCATGCGGTATATGGCTTTGCCGTAGCGCCTGTCGGCTTCACATTCGCCCTTGCGCGGAAGCGCCGGGTGCACCCATTCATTGAAACCGCCGGAGGGATCGTCGCCTCCACCGAGCCGATTCCGGAAAACCAGCCGGACGCCAGCGGTCTGAATTTCTTTTTCGATCTGGGCGGCGGAGTCCGGTGGCGCGTGGGCGAGCGCGGCGCGGTGAGCCTGGGCTACCGATTTTTTCATATCTCAAACGCCGGCACGACGAGCTTCAATCCGGGCGTTGATAACAACGTGTTCTATGTGGGGTATTCATTCTTGCGATAGGCGGAGTTCTTGCAAGCGCCGCAGCACAATGTTGATGCGTGACTGGCTCGCCGCATCCGGGAGCAGATATCCAGGCAACGCGTCGAGAAACCCCGGCGTCGCCAGTAGGGCTTTGATCCCGGCACGCACATATGCCCGGAGATCGACGGCTTCCGCCCGCACTTCCGCAACGAGCTCGGCGCGGCCATCAACTACGGAGATCAGGTCTTCCAAATCACGACTTCCGAACAGATCCCCCTTTCCGCGGCCTTTGAACGCCGCGAGCTTCGTAGCGATGTAGAAGGGAGCCGTGACCACGCGGATCTCGATGTCATCCGCAAGCCTTCGCGTAACCGCAGACTTCATTGCAGCCTGATACCAGCGGTTGGAAAACCCAAGGACCTTCTCATCCAGCGGCATCACATCGAGAATCGTCCCGCGATGGACCCAGCGGCACAGCGGCGCGCCCCTTCGCTGGTGTCTTCGCGGAACCCCAGCGCACGCAGCCGATCGCCAAACGCCGCATACTGCGCGTAGGAAGTGATTTCGGCGATCGCATCCACGTCGAGAGTAGGCCGCGGATTGGCGGCGGCCTCGTCGGTAATGAGGAGGCCCGTTACGGTCCCGCCCACGAATACGAGTTCACCCAGCAGCGGGCGCAGGAGCCGGGCGGCAGCGATCAATTGCTCAAGATTTGGTTCGTTCACTGGCTTCGCGGAGTCGGCGGCACAGCTCTTTTTCGGCAATTTTTCGTTCACGCACGCGGCTGTCCCGCAGGGCATCCGCGAGGGCCAGGTACTCGTAAAAGGATGGGTCGCGCAGGGCCGCGATGGGGGCAGTCTTGTACAGCGGCTCAAACGAGATGCCCCGTTGCTTGCCCTCCTCGTACGGCCAGACGGGAATAGGTTCGTTCCCCTGCGCGATAATCCTGCGCAGCGGCTCGGCGGCGTACGACGTCGGGACCCCGCGGGTGAGTTCTCCCCGTTCGGGCGGAAAAACGTACTTCAGCCCGCGGAGGAGGAATTCTTCGAGCGCGCCAAAGTTCGGGCGGTTCTTCATGCGAGGGCCGTGGAGCAAGTGGCTGGACTGAGCGCGCTGCACGGAAGCATGCACCTCAGACGGGCTCATCACCAACTCCGCGGCAAGTTGGGAGTATGGCGGACGATCCGACCGGGCTGCCACGATCTTGAGCGCTACGTACACGTCCTGGGGCTTCAGCACCATCACCTCCATTCTACATTCGCGAATCGCGAATTGCGAATGAGCTCTCCGGCCCCGGCCTAAACGAGCGTCCCGTTTGAGCGTAGAGTTGTGCCGTGGCTTGGTTATGAGTTTCTAGCGATCTACGCTCAGGCCTGCGCGTCGAGTTGTTTGAGGGATTTCCCATCGTTAGTTTTCCAAACCATAAGTCCGTTTGCGCTCCCGCCGCATATATAACGGCCGCCGCCGCAGATGGGCTAGAAAACTCGGCATCCTTGATGAACACCAAGAATCCGTCTTTCTCGATGAGCGTGCCATCAGCAATAAGTTGTTTGCGCTGGGCTAAGACGTAAGGATAGGTCTCGGCAGATGGCCGCTGCTCCAAGACGGCGGTGGAGCCGTGGAATACGACGAAGCCGTTCGCGGTGCGCTGGCCTCGCGCCTCGGCTCCCTTGATGCGGTAGAAGAGCACCCCGCCGGGCTGAGCTTTCGCGGCGGATTGAGTGATCGGCGCGAGAATGTCGGAGCCGAGGACGGGAAGGAGCTGCCGAATGCGGGCTAGAAACACCTCCATGTCTTCGCGGTCTGATTCGGGAAGCTTCGAGCCGCCTGCCTGATTCTGTTCGAGGGTGAATCTGTTGACCTGAGCTGCTTCCGCGAGAAGACGGCTCTCAAGATACCTCACATGAGCCTTGGTCAGGTTCTCGTCCTTGCTGACGAAGATGATGGCCGAAACCCAAAACTCCTTCGTCTTGTGTTGCTTCAGTCGCTCGCGAATGATCTCCGCCTCGCCGATGTAAGCGCGCGGTGCGTTGGTAAGGGGGTCGCTGCCAATGAGAATGTGACCCCCGCCTTGTCGAGTTCCTCGCGAGCCAGAAGTTCGTCTAGTTCGGTGCGGGGCGCGGCGACAGCCTTGCCAGTCCAGTTAGAGATTTCCGCGGTGCGTAGACTCTTCGCATCCCCGCGTGGAAGGAAGAGTTTGATAGTTGCCGATGTCATGTGCTCCATACGTCAGGACGTTCCTGTGCCCCAAGGGCTCCTGCACAGTCCACATGTTGCAGCCACCCGACAGCAGCAGCAGTGTCCTCAATTAGACCTCTGTTCGACACGCCAGTCAAGCTTTTTGAACGGCGCATTCCGGACGGGCGGGGCTCACAAGGTGCGGCGGAACCGTTTCCACTGGAGCCGTACGTCCTAAACACGCAGACCGGTGATTTCCGATGGGAACAGCCGGTATTACCAGCAATAGAGCGTGCGGTCTAGATGCGGCGTTTCGGTAGTTCGCCCGCCGAAAGCTCGTCAGCGCATTCGTCGCCAAGGCGTCCGAAGCGGGTGGCGAAAGAACATCCCGGGCAACGACCCGCCAAACGGCACCGGACATCGCGCGGCGCCTCAACATTGCCACCTTCGCGCCCCGCACGTCCGCGCTAAAATAGAATCACCTCCCCACAGACCCGATTGCCGATTGATCAAAGGAAGGCCATGCCGGAAAACCCGTTCGTCCATCTGCACTGCCACACCGATTACTCCCTCCTCGATGGAGCCTGTG
>ODAK010007924.1_pt1 | contig 10660 bp, 9 predicted proteins | sample 1539591 | NCBI WGS metagenome assembly ODAK01 (sample SAMEA3539303, study PRJEB22396) | soil metagenome | biome: tundra; feature: field; material: soil | place: USA | collected 2010-05 | depth 0.15 m | reverse complement strand
GGGCATCGCGGAGCAGCACGAGGTCACCGCCGCCGCCGGGATGGCCATGGCGGGCATTCGACCGGTCGTCGCGGTGTACTCGACCTTCTTCAGCCGCGCCTTCGATCAGGCCAACCTCGACGTGGGCCTCCACGGCAGCCCCGTCGTCTTCGTGCTCGATCGGGCCGGCATCACGGGCGATGACGGTCCGAGCCATCACGGGATCCTCGACATGGCACTGGCCTTGTCCATCCCCGGCATGACCGTGTTCGCACCATCGGCGGCCGAGGAGGTGGCGCCGATGCTGCGCACCGCGCTCGAGCTCCCCGGGCCTTCCACCATTCGGTTCCCCAAGACGGCGCCCCGCCACGTCGAGGAGGGCGAGGTCGGGGTGGGGCTGGCCGCGCGCAAGGTGCGCAACGGCGACGGCTCGGTCTGCCTCCTCGGGGTGGGCAAGCTCGTGGCCGCGTGCATCGAGGCAGCCGACCAACTGGCCGCCGAGGGCGTGGCCGCCACGGTGTGGGATGTGCGGGTGGTCTCGCCCCCCGATGCCGACATGCTGGCCGATGCCGGACGGCATGGCCTCGTGGTCACGGCCGAGGACGGCGTCCGCCACGGCGGTGCCGGCGCCTTCCTCATCGACGCCATGGAGTTCGCCCTCGAATCGCAGGGCCGGCGGGGTCCGGTCACGAGGGTCCTCGGGGTCCCGCGGGAGTACATCGCCCAGGGCAAGGCGGACGACATCTTGGAGAGCCTCGGCCTCAACGGCAGCGGCATCGCCGAAAGCGTGCGGCGGGCCCTGCACTCGGTGCCCGACCGCCAACACCAGAGCTGATTCCTCAGGCCCGGTTGGCTCCGTTGGCCCGCACGAAGTCATTCACGGCGTAGTACGCCTCGATCGACTCCCCGGCGTCGCCCCAGAATCCCTCGAGCACGTCGTAGGCCATCCGCCCCTGCTCGATGTAGTGGTTGTTGACGTCGGTGATCTCCAACTCCCCCCGGCCCGACGGTGTGAGCGTCGGGATGATGCTGAAGACGGCGGCGTCGAAGCAGTAGATGCCGGTGACACCGAAGTTGCTGGCCGGCACCTCGGGCTTCTCCACGATCCGCTCGACCCGGCCGTCGGCCGAGAACACCGGCACGCCGAGGTGCCGCAAATGCTCGGGTTCGCTCACCGCCGTCAACAGAATGCGGGCACCCGTCGGGTCGGCCCGGAAGGCATCGACCATGGGCTTGATCGAGCGTTCCATCACATTGTCGGCCAGCATGACGAGGACGGGGTCACCGTCGGCGAAGCGCTCGGCCAGCCCGAGTGCCTCCGCGATGCCACCCGCCCGCTCCTGGTACCCGTAGGAGAGCCGGTCGATACCGAATTCGTGCCCGTTGCCCAGTAGGGGGAGGAACGAGCCGGCGTGGGGCCCGCCCGTCACCAGCATGATCTCGTCGATGCCGGCGTTGACCAGGGCTTCGATAGACCAGGCGATCATGGGCCGATCCCAGATCGGGAGCAGGTGCTTGTTGGTGATGCGGGTGAGCGGATAGAGACGCGAGCCGGTCCCGCCCGCCAAGAGCACACCTTTCATCGCGTCCTCCCTTCGTGGGTGATCGTTTGCATCCTGCGTGCTTAGTCGAAGGTGAGGACGCCGCGCGCCACCTGCCCGGCGTGCATGGCCTCGACGACCTCGCCGAAGCGATCGAGGGGGCGGGTCAGCGAGACCAGTTCGTCCAACATGAGCTGGCCCGACAGGTAGAGATCCACCATCAAGGGTATGTCGTGGTGGGGCCGAGCGGACCCGTAGCGACACCCGAGGAGCCCGCGGTCGACATAGGCCAACGCATTGACGTCGACCGACACCTCGGTGCCACGAGGCGGGATACCGATGGCGACCGCCGTACCGCCCCAGTCGAGGCAGTCGAGTGCGGCCCGGAGCACCGCCGGGTGACCCACGCAGTCGAAAGCCCACGTCACGCCGCCGAGAGGGAACAGTGCACCGGCGGCCGAGTCCCGGTTGGCCGGCGTCAACGCCCGCACGGCTGCGGCCGCATCGCCCGAGCTCGCATCGACGAAATGGGTGGCACCGAACTGGCGGGCCAAAGGTTCTTTGGCCGCGACCGTGTCCACGGCCACGATGCGCGTCGCCCCCGAGATGCGCAGGCCCTGAATCACGTTGAGACCCACCCCTCCCACGCCGAAGACCGCCGCGGTCTCCCCGGGGCGGACCTTGGCCCGGTTCAGCACCGCACCGACCCCGGTCAGCACGCCGCAGCCGATGAGGCAGGCCGAGGTCAGCGGCACCTCCTTGGGGATGCGGATTGCCTGCACCTCGCTGACAACCGTGGCCTCGACGAAGACCGACGTGGCGGCGAAATTCGAGGCCGGCTCCCCCTTGAAGGTGAAGGGCGTCGAGAGAGCGCCCAACGAGCTGCGGCACCAGCTCGGGTGCCCCGTGCTGCAGGCGCGGCACGCCCCGCAGCTGGCCAGGGTGGCAATCACCACATGGTCGCCCGGTTGCACCGAGGTCACCTCGGACCCCACAGACTCGACGATGCCTGCGCCCTCGTGACCCATCACCGTCGGCGCCGGAAACGGGATGGTCCCATCGATCACCGACAGGTCGGAGTGACACACGCCCGCGGCAGCGATGCGCACGCGCACCTCTCCCGGACCGGGCTCCCGCACACCCAGCTCGTCGGTGACCTCCACCCCCTCACCGGTATAGACGATGCCTCGCACTCAGCCGCTCCTCTCGTAGGACACCACATGATCATCTCCGGCCCGGTGTCGCGCCCGTAGCTCGCGCTTGAGCACCTTGCCGCCAGCGTTGACCGGGAGCGCCTCCACCACGACCACGCCACGGGGGACCTTGTAGTTCGCCATCTCGTGGCGGGACCAGGCCAAGAGCTCGCGTGCCAAGGTCTCCGCCCCCTCGGCATCGAGGCCCGCCCCATCCTGCCCGGCCGGAACGACATAGGCGCAACCCACCTCACCCAGGCGGTCGTCGGGCACCCCGATGACCGCGACGGCGGCCACCCCTGGGTGACCGCGCAACATCGCCTCGATCTCCGCCGGGTAGGCGTTGAACCCGCCCACGACGAACATGTCCTTCAGCCGATCGACGATGGCCACGTTTCCGTCGTGGTCCATCACGCCGACGTCCCCGGTGCGCAGCCATCCCTCTGCGTCGATCACGGCCGACGTCTCCTCCTCGTCCTGCCAGTACCCGGCCATGACCGTGTAGCCGCGCACCTCGATCTCCCCGGGTTCGCCGCGGGGCACCTCATCGCCGTCCACGACCACCCGCACCTCGACGCCGGGAATGGCTCGTCCCGACGTGGTGGCGACGATCTCCGGCGGATCCGAGCGGCGGCACATGGTGACCGTCCCACTCGATTCCGTGAGCCCGTAGGCGGTGAGCACGGTAGAGAACCCGAGGTCATTCCGCATGGCGCGCACCAACTCGACCGGGACGACGGCCGCGCCCGTGACGCCGAGTCGAAGCGACGAGAGGTCGTAGTCACCCCGGGTCGGCTCGGCCAGGAGGGACTGGTAGAGGGTCGGTGGGCCCGGGAGCACCGAGATGCGTTCATCCACGATGTGCCGCAGGACGCGCCGTGCGTCAAAGACGCCTTCCGGCACGATGGTGGCGCCCGTCAGCAGGCATGCCAGAATGCCCGCCTTGTAGCCGAACGTGTGGAAGAACGGGTTGACGACGAGGTAGCGGTCGGTTGCCGCCAAGCCGACGATGGAGGCCCAGGTTCCGAACGTGCGCAACGACTGGCCGTGGGTCGTGGCCGCGCCCTTGGGGTGACCGGTCGTGCCGGAGGTGAAGATCAGGTCGGAGAGATCCTCGGGCCCGAGCGCGTGCGCACGCCCCGCCGTCTCAGCGGCGCCGACGCCGGTGCCGGCATCGAGGAAGGGGGCCAGGGTGAGCAGCTCCACGTCCGGCGCAGGTTCCACCTGCCCTTGGTCGCGCAACAGCACGATCCGCTCCAGCGCACCCGTCTCCTGGCCACGCAAGAGGGCGGGGTAGTCGACGCCCAGGAAGCCGCGCACCGTCACCAAGGTGGTGGCTCCCGAGGCGCGCACGATGTAGGCCGCTTCGCCGCCCTTGCAGCGCGTGTTCATCGGGACAAGCACCGCTCCGGCGCGCAGCGCGCCCAACGCCGCCAGCACCCATTCGCCACAGTTGGGAGACCAGATGCCCACCCGATCGCCCGCACCCACCCCGGCCGCGACGTAGCCGCGGGCATAGAGGTCGACCGCCCCGGGCAACTCGCCGTAGGTGAGGCGGAAGTTCGTATCGACCACGGCCTCGTTGTCGGGGTGCCGGAGCGAGCCACGTGCGACGAGATCGGGAATGGTCCCCCATTGCAGGTCGGCGCGGGGATCCTCGTCGCTCACACCGGTCCCCTTCGCCGCCACCGAACGCTCACGGGTGCTGGCTCGATACGGAAATGACCTCTCCGCTCATGTAGGACGAGTAGTCGCTGGCCAAGAACACGATCACGTTGGCCACCTCCCAGGTCTCCGCGCTGCGCCCGAAGAGCTCGCGCCGTCTCAGCACGGCCAGGTCCTCGTCCGAGATGGCGCGATTGAGGAATGGGTGCTCGGCCAGGCTGGGCGACACGGCATTGACCCGCACGCCGGCCGGCGCCGCCTCGGCCGCCGCACACCGGGTGAGCGCCATGACGCCGGCCTTGGCCGCCGCATAGTGCGCCTGCCCCGGCTGGGCCCGCCACCCCAACACCGACGCGTTGTTGACGATCACCCCGCCGCCCTGGGGCAACAACCTGGACAGGGCGGCCCGGGTACAGCGGAACGTCCCGGTCAAGGTGACATCCAGCACCGTCGACCACTGCGCGTCGGTCATGTCGACCAACGGCACCGTCCCGCCCAAGCCCGCGTTGTGCACCGCCACATCGAAGCGGCCGAAGTGCGCGGTGGCCGCGTCGTAGAGCGCCTGGACCTGCGCTTCGTCCGTCACGTCACATCGCACGGCAACGACAGCTCCACCCGTCTCCGCCGCCAATTGCTCCGCCGTCTCGCCCAATCGCCGCTCGTGCGCATCGGAGACGACGACGGACGCTCCTTCCTCGAGGCAACGGCGGGCCGTCGCCGACCCGATCCCCGTGCCGGCCGCCGCCGTCACGATCACCACCTTGCCCGCCAGGAGCCCGTGACCACTCGTAGGAACCGGCGGAGGTGGTGGCACAAAGGCATCCTGCAGGCTCACTGGTCTCCTTTCGGCCCGGGCGGGAGGCCGAGAACCCGCTCGCCGATGATGTTGCGCTGGATCTGGTTGGAGCCACCGTAAATCGTTTCGGCCCGGGAGAAGAGAAACGAGCGCTGAAGGTCGCTGAGCTGGTACTCCCCGTCGCTCTCGTCGGCCAGAACGGTGGCGCAGGGCCCCAGCACACTCAGCGCGAGCTCACCCAGGCGACGGTGCCAGCTCCCCCAGTAGAGCTTGGCAATGGACGCCTCAGGGGGTGCCACGGGACCGTCGTAGCCGTCGAGGCTGCGTAGGGTGTTGTACCGCATGATGGTCAGCTCGGCGTGCGCCTGTGCCAGGCGCTGACGGCAGACCGGGTCACGGGAGCGCCCGTTCTCCCGGGCCAGCGCCACAATCCGGTTGAGCTCGCGGACGAAACCGAGCTGATGTCCCAGCAGGGCGACGCCGCGCTCGAAGGCCAGCGTGGCCAGCGCCACCTTCCACCCTTCGCCCGGCGGACCGACGACGTTGGACCGGTGCGTCCGCGCCCCGTTGAAGAAGACCTCGTTGAACTCGCTCGTCCGGGTCAACTGCATGATCGGACGTACCTCGACGCCGGGCTGGTCCATGGGGACGAGGAGGTAGGAGAGACCCCGGTGCCGAAAGGAGCCAGGGTCGGTGCGGCACAGCACAAAGCACCAGTCGGACTGATGCGCCAGAGAGGTCCACACCTTCTGCCCGGTGACCACCCATTCGTCGCCGTCCAACGCGGCCCGTGTCGTCACGTTGGCCAGATCGCTCCCCGCGTCGGGCTCCGAGTAGCCCTGACACCACAATTCGGTTCCTTGCCGGATGGGTGGGAGAAATCGCTCCTTCTGGGCGTCCGTGCCGAAGTGGATCAGCGTGGGCCCGAGCAGCCCTTCACCCATGACGCCCACCCGACCCGGTGCGCCGGCGCGGGCATATTCCTCGTGGAAGATGACCTGCTCGGTGATGGATGCTCCCCGGCCGCCGTACTCGACGGGCCAACCCAGGCAGGTCCACCCGCCTTCAGCCAGCACGCTCTCCCAGCGCAGACGCGTCTCGAAGCCGAACGTCTCATCACCGGAGCCGCCGCGGCCGCCCAATGCGGCGTACTCGCCCACCAGATTGGTGTCGAGAAACCGGCGGACCTCGGCGCGGAATGCGGCATCGTGCGGGCCGTCGCGCAGATCCATGCGTCCGGAAGCGTACTGAACCCGGCCGACAGGGATCCGACGAGGTCTCAGCCCTCCCACCTGCGCAGCCTTACCACTCGTCGGGCGCACACCGCCGAAATACGTGGGGGGCCTTTGTCGTTGCAGGAGGAAAGGAGAATTTCGACATGTTCACACGCAAACGGGGAACGCAGGACACCGTGGCGTACGAGGTCACGAAGAGCGATGAAGAGTGGAAGGCAGAGCTATCGCCGGCGCAGTATGCGGTCCTCCGCCGTGCCGGGACCGAGCCCGCATGGTCGGGTGCGCTGCTGCACGTCGAGGGCGAGGGCTTCTTCCGCTGTGCCGGGTGCAACGCCGAGCTCTTCGACACCAACTCCAAATTCGAGTCCGGTACCGGTTGGCCCAGTTTCGATCGGGCCAAGTCCGCCGGCACCATCGTTGAGCACAGAGACCGCACTTTTGGAATGCTCCGCACCGAAATACTGTGCGCCCGCTGCGGTGGCCACCTCGGGCACGTGTTCCCCGACGGCCCCACCGAGACCGGATTGCGCTATTGCGTCAACTCGTTGTCCCTGACCTACGAGCAGGATCGCGGCTCTACCCCGTCGTAGAGATCGGCAACGGTTCGGCCAGCCGCCCTTCGACGACGTCGAACACGGCGGCCAGATGGGCCGCGTCGTCCCGCCTTCCGAGGTGAGCGAGGACGGACTCGCCCAAGGCGAGCGCGCCACAAATCTCGAAGACCTCGTCCTTCAAGAAATCGACCCGCGCCGCAAAGTGCGCCGGCGTCGCAGGTAAAGGAGAGAGCGCCAGGCCGCGACCACTCCCGGGACGGCGGCCACCAGGCCCACCACTCGGAACGGAGAGCGCACCAGGCCGCTCGAGACGAGGAGCACCAGCCTGCCCGTAGTCGTCGCCACGGGCAGGCTGAACACTGTGATCAACCAGGTCTGCACTCACGCCTCGGCCGAGATGGTTCCCAACGGTGCACCGTCGGACTCGACCACACCGTCGACGACCGACAGGTCAACCGGTGAGCGCCGCTCGGTGCGTTGCACGTCGGCCGTGGCGAAGCGCAAGCTGGGCCCGATCTCATCGGCCGTGATCTCGATCTTCGAACGGTGCTCGCCTTCTTCGGTCTCCCAGCTGCGCTGCTCGAGGCGACCGGTCACGACCACGCGCATGCCCTTGGACAGGCTCAGCGCCACATTTTCGGCCAGATCCCGCCAGCACACCACATCGAAGAAGGAGGTCGCCTCTTGCCACTCCTGGGTTGACCGGTCCTGCCAGCGCCGATTCACGGCCACGCCCAACTGTGTCGTCGCCTGGCCCTCCCTCGTGTAACGAATCTCGGGTTCCCGGGTCAGGTTGCCGGTGATCGTCGTGTTGTTGGCCATCGGGTGCTCCTCGCTCTCATCCGTCCTTCCCGCGGTGGCGGGAGGGTGACGACGAGCATGAAGAGGCCACATTGCCCGAAACCTTGCAGCAGACCTTGCACGGCGAGATTTCTCGCCGAGATTTCTCGACGCGGGCGCGAAGAGGTCAGACGTCCAAAAAGCGCCGGATTGCGATGGCCGAACCGAGAGATCCGATCAACACGCCGACGAACACCACCACGATGTCGGTCGAGAACACTTCCCCACCCGTCATATGCATGGCGCTGAACACGTTGCCGGTGTTGTTGCCCCCGCCCGCATGATTGATGGCGAGATACAAGATGTATACCGCGCCCGCGGAGATGGCCGACCCGAGGAGCCCCTGGATCAGACCCTCGGACATGTAGGGCACGCGGATGAACCAGTTCGTCGCTCCCACCAGTTTCATGACCGACACCTCGCGCCGCCGGGCGAAGATGGCCATGCGGATCGAATTCAGGATCAGGACGGCGGCCGAGACGATGAGCACGACGGCCACGCCCAGGAGCACCCACTTGAGAACGTTGATCACCTTCTCCTCGGTGTGTATCTGCTGGAGCGGCGCCGTCACCCTCAAGACGCCGGGTGTCCCCTTGAGGGCGCCGATGAGCTGATTGGCGTCGGCCAGCACCACGGGTGTGCACCAGAACGAGGTCGGCATCTGTGCCTGCGTGGTGGCCTGGAGCACATCGGAGGGGAGGAGCTTGCGGGCCTCGCTGAAGTTGCGCGCCTTGTTCCAGAAGGCGCAGGGCTGACGGACATAGTTGAGCTGGGTCAACTGGGTCCCCACGGCGCTGATCTCCTGGTGGTTGGCCGCCGGCTCCATCCACACGGTCACCTGGGTGCCCCGTTCCCACTGCCCCGAGGCGTTCGCCGCACCCTGCCGGAGGAGGAGAGCCGCACCCACCAAGGTGAGCGAGACGGCCACCGTGAGCACGGCGGCGATGGTCATCAGGCGGTTTCGCCACAGGTTCGATGCCGTCTCGCGCGCGACGTAGTCGACGGAGACAGGCATCAGCCGACGCCCTCCATGGGCATGGCGGTCGTCCCGTCGATGCCGTACACGCCGCGGGCCTGATCGCGCACCAGGATCCCGTTGCTCAGCTCAATGACGCGTCGTCGCATTTTGTCGACCAGCACTTCATCGTGCGTGGCGATCACGACCGTGGTGCCCGTGCGATTGATGCGGTCGAGGAGCTGCATGATGCCCTGGCTCGTCTGCGGGTCGAGGTTTCCCGTGGGCTCGTCGGCCAGCAGGATCAGCGGCCGGTTGACAAAGGCACGGGCGACGGCCACGCGCTGCTGCTCTCCACCGGAGAGCTCGCCCGGCAGGTTGTCGGTCTTCTTGGCCAGTCCGACCAACTCGAGGACCTGAGGCACCTGGTTGGCCACCACATGGCGGGGGCGGCCGATCACCTCGAGGGCGAAGGCCACATTTTCGAACACGGTCTTGTTCGGGAGGAGACGGAAGTCCTGGAAGACACAACCGATGTTGCGGCGAAGGTACGGCACCCTCCATTTGGGCAGATCGACGATGTTGCGACCCGCCTCCCAGATCTGGCCGGTGTCCGGGAGCTCCTCGCGCAAGAGGAGGCGGATGAATGTGGTCTTGCCCGATCCCGAGGCTCCGACAAGGAAGACGAATTCGCCCTTGTCGATCTCAACCGATATGTCGCGCAAGGCGACTGTCGATCCCTTGTAGGTCTTGGTGACGTTGTCGAATCGGATCATGGTATGAGTGAGCTGAGAACCTGAGTGCGCAGAGATCCTGCACAGGGCATCGATTCAATCCCGTGATACTACCGGTACCACATTGCAATTTGGGGTCATAGTTCTCCGCCGCTGGTCAGGCGGGTCAGCTCGCGACACTTCCGCGCTGGCGGCGCAGTTCGGCCTCCATGAAGCCGTCGAGGTCGCCGTCGAGAACGGCGGCAACATTGCCCGTCTCATAGCCCGTGCGCAGATCCTTGACCTGTTGGTAGGGCGCCAGGACGTACGAACGAATCTGATTGCCCCACGCATTGTCGCCCCGATCGCCGCTCAGCGCATTCATCTCGGCTTTGCGCTCATGGCGGGCCCGGTCCGCCAACTTCGCACCGAGAATCTGCATGGCCTTCGCCTTGTTCTGATGCTGGCTGCGCTCGTTCTGGCACGACACCACCAATCCGGTGGGGAGGTGGGTGAGGCGCACGGCCGAGTCGGTCTTGTTGACGTGCTGCCCGCCGGCCCCCGACGAGCGGTACGTGTCGATGCGCAGATCCTTCTCGTCGATCTCCACCTCGCTCGAAACGTCTTCGAGAAACGGGGTGACGTCCAGGGATGCGAAACTCGTCTGCCGACGCTTCTGCGAATCGAACGGCGACATCCGGACCAGCCGGTGCACGCCGCGCTCGGTGGCCAACAACCCGTAGGCGAAACGTCCGCGCACGATGAACGTCGCCGACAGCAGCCCCGCCTCCTGCCCCTCGGTCTCTTCGTCCAACTCAACCGAGAAGCCCCGCCGCTCCGCCCAACGTTGGTACATGCGCAGCATCATCTCGGTCCAATCCTGCGCATCGGTGCCCCCGGCTCCCGCGTGCAGCTCGACCACCGCATCCCGTTCGTCGTACTCACCCGAGAAGAGCGACTGCAGCTCGAGCGCGCTCAGTCGCTTGCGGAGTGCGTCGACAGTCTCGACCAACTCTTTCTCGAGCGCCGTATCCGATGCTCCCTCCGCGTGCGATTCGTCGATCAGCTCCAACAACGCGCGGGCGTCGTCGAGCTCCGCCCGCAGCCCGCTCAACTGCTCGAGGTCGGCCGTCACCTGACCCAATTCGGTGGTGATGGCACGTGCGTTGTCGGCGTCGTCCCACAGCCC